>Ga0210398_10004003_pt1 | contig 13959 bp, 14 predicted proteins | sample IncBWC4OmetaG_FD_161047 | JGI IMG/M metagenome (GOLD analysis project Ga0210398, IMG submission 161047) | Forest soil microbial communities from Barre Woods Harvard Forest LTER site, Petersham, Massachusetts, United States - Inc-BW-C-4-O | ecosystem: Environmental > Terrestrial > Soil >...
GTTGTTCATTCCGCTGTTCCAGATCGTCAAGGCGATTGGGCTGCTCAATTCCTACTGGGGCATGGTGCTAATCTATCCGACGCTCACCGTGCCGTTCTGCACCTGGATCATGATCGGCTATTTCCAGTCGATCCCGAAAGAACTCGATGAAGCAGCGTTGATCGACGGCGCCGGCCATTTGCAGATGCTCACGAAAATCTTCATTCCGGTGGCGTTGCCCGGCATCATTGCCGCGATGATTTTCGCCTTCACCGTGTCGTGGGCGGCCTTCGTCTATCCGATGGCGTTTCTCTATTCGTCGGATCAGCAAGTTCTCACTGTCGGCACGGTGACAAGCCTGATCCGGGGCGACGTCTATAAGTGGGGCATGCTGATGGCCGGGGCGCTGATGGCGGCAGCTCCGCCGCTCGTGATCTACGCTTTTCTGATGGACTACTACATCGCCGGCCTCACCGCGGGCGCCACCAAGGGGTAAGGGTTGTCGACATGGCCGAAGTCGCCTTGCGTAACGTCATCAAGCGTTTCGACAATGTCGAAGTGGTTCGCAATATCAGTCTCGACATTCCCGACAACGAATTCGTCGTGCTGGTCGGCCCATCGGGCTGCGGCAAATCGACGACGCTGCGCATGATCGCGGGACTCGAAGAGATCAGCGCCGGCGACATCTTTATCGGTGGCGAGATCGTCAACGATTTGCCGCCCAAAGACCGGGACATCGCCATGGTGTTCCAGAATTACGCGCTCTATCCGCACATGTCGGTGTTCGAGAACATGTCGTTCGGGCTCAAACTGCGCAAATTCCCCAAGGAAGAGATCAAACGGCGGGTCGACAACGCCGCGCGCATTCTCGATATCACCGAACTGCTCGATCGCAAGCCGAAGGCCTTGTCGGGCGGCCAGCGTCAGCGCGTGGCGATGGGCCGCGCCATCGTGCGCAACCCGAAAGTGTTCTTGTTCGACGAGCCGCTGTCTAATCTCGACGCCAAGCTGCGGGTGCAGATGCGCACCGAGATCAAGCGGGTGCATCAGATGGTGAAGACCACCACAGTTTACGTCACCCACGACCAGGTCGAGGCGATGACGCTGGCCGACCGGGTCGTCGTCATGAACGGCGGTGTCATAGAGCAAATCGCCACACCGCAGGATCTCTACCATCACCCCAAGACGCGCTTTGTGGCGGGCTTTATCGGCTCGCCGGCGATGAATTTCATGCGCGCCCGGCTGGAGCAGAACGGCGTAGGGCTGCGCGTGCGCGTATCCGACGCGGTCAGCCTGCCGGTGCCGGGTTCGCAATCGGGGCGCTTCCAGCCGCTGATCGGCAAGGAGCTGATCTTCGGCTTACGCCCCGAGCACATCACCGAGCCGCGGCGCAACGACCGCGACGCGAATTGCGAATTCAGCGCCACGCTCGACGTGGTCGAGCCGATGGGCATGGAGACGATGGTCTATTTCACCGTCGACGGTCAGGAAATCTGCGGCCGCGTCGATCCGGGCAGCGCCGCCGGCCCAGGCGAATCCATGCGGCTTTATGCCGACATGGAACGCATGCACCTGATCGATCCGCAGAGCGGCGCGGTGCTGTAAAAAAATCACGCCCGGGACCTTGAGCCCCGGGCGTGGCTTAAACGTTGACGGCTAGTCCTCGATGTAGGCTTCGGCCGAAATGTCCTTGCCGGTAAAGTCCGGCATCAACGCGGCCGACACCAGGCTGATTACAGCGCAGACGGCAATATAGATCGCGATCGCATAGCCCGTGTGGTAGGCGGCAAACAGAGCCGTGGCGATGAGCGGCGCCGGGCCGCCGGCGATGATCGAGGCCAGTTGATAGCCGAGCGACGCGCCGCTGTAACGTAAGCTGGGCGGGAACGATTCCGCGATCAGCGCCGCTTGCGGTCCGTACTGCATGTCGTGCGGAATGAGCGAAAGCACGATGGCGATGAACACCGCCGACGGGATGGCGGTATCGACCATGCCGAAGTACAGGAATCCGAACAGGCCCATCGCCACAACGCCGATCAGGTACATGTTCCTACGGCCGATCTTATCGGAGATATGGCCGGCCAGCGGGATGGTGAAGAACGAAACGCACGCCGCGACAATCACGGCGGTGAGGATGAAGTTTCGATCCATTTTCAATGTGCCGACGGTGTAGGCGAACACGAAGGCGGTGAAGATATAGAACGGCGCCTGCTCGGACATCCGCAGCAAAGCCGAAAGGATGATTTCTTTCGGCTGCTTCTTGATGACTTCCAGGATCGGCGTCTTCTCGATTTTATTGGTGTCGAGCAGCTTCTGGAATACGGGGGTCTCGAGGATGCCGAGCCGAATCCATAGGCCGATGCCGACCAAGACAATCGACAGCGCAAATGGAATTCGCCATCCCCAGGTGACGAAATCTGGGCCTGCCCAGGAGCTGAAGATTATGACTGCGAGCGTCGAAAGCAGGAGACCGCAAGGAACGCCGAATTGGGGCCATGCGGCGACGAGGCCGCGCTGATTATGCGTACGCGACCATTCCATCGACAGCAGAATAGAACCGCCCCATTCACCGCCGACTCCAATGCCTTGAATGGCGCGCAGCACGGTGAGAAGAACGGCGCCCCAGATGCCGATTGAATCATAAGTCGGTACGAAGGCGATGGCGAAGGTCGCCAGCCCCATGCACAACAGCGTCGCAATCAGCGTCGCCTTGCGGCCGATACGATCGCCGTAATGACCGAAAATGGCGGCGCCGATCGGGCGCGCGGCAAAACCGATAAAATACGTTCCGAAGGAGAGCAGCGTCCCCGACAGCACATCATGGTTGGGGAAGTAGAGCTTGCCGAACACCAGGCCGGCCGCCGTGCCGTAGAGGAAAAAGTCGTACCACTCGATTGCCGTGCCGACCGTCGACGCGATCACTGCCTTGCGCAGTTGCGCGCTGTGTTCAACCTCGGGCAATGCGCCCACTGTCGTTGCCATAGCCATGGCGTTCCTCCCCCGGTTTCCTCGTTTTGCGGAGCTGGCTCGACGGCCCGCTTCCTAAAGCCAAGGATATACGCAGAGGTTAGGGCGTGGCTACAGGGCAAAAGGTTACACACAACCCGGCCCGGCTTTTTGACGCAGTGCAGCGCAGGTTCAGGAGTTCACCGGAACTTCCCCCAATGGCAGCCACAATGCGCTTACTGGGTCGGCTTGTTCGACGCCAGCACCGTGACCGGCGCGTCGCGATAGAAATCCGGGAATAGGCGTTTGAGGTTTTCCACCTTCGGCAAATCGTTGAAGACGATATAGGGATAGCTCGGATGGGTGACGGCAAAATCCTGATGATAGTCCTCGGCCGGATAGAAGCCCTTTAGCACTTCGAGCTTGGTCACGATCGGCGCCTCGAAGACATGAGCCTTGTCGAGCTGCTCGATATAGGCCACCGCGACGCGCTTCTGCTCGTCGTTGGCGTAGAAAATGGCGGAACGATAGGACGAGCCGCTGTCGGGTCCCTGGTAGTTGAGCTCGGTCGGATTGTGCGCCACCGAGAAATAGATTTGCAGGATTTACCCGAGCGAAATCTGCCGCGGGTCATAAGTGACGGAAACGGATTCGGCGTGTCCGGTGCGTTCCGTCCCGACCATTTCGTAATGGGCAGTCTCCTTGCTGCCGCCGGAATATCCGGAGATTGCCGAGGTGACCCCTTTAGTGTGCTCATAGACCGCTTGCATGCCCCAGAAACAGCCGCCGGCCAGCACGACGTTTTCCGAGCCGCCGCCCGCCGGAGCCGTGGCGTCAAGTGCCGGCGGCGGAAGGACGACGGCGGGCTCGGCAGCCTGGGCAAGCCGACCGATCAGCACCAACGCAGGCACACACAGCAACGCTCCTACAATCAACGTTTTCGCGATCTTCATGCGTGCCATTGTTTTCCTCCGACGGCGCCTGTCTTGAGAGGCATTGTCCTAGGTCAATTAGGCAGACACGCGCCAATCACAACTGTGGTCAGGCCGCCGCGCGGCCTTCTCACGACCTCGTGTTCGCGAGTAATCCCGGCGCAAAATCGCTATTCGATGGTTTGATAGCCGCGGATCACCGCCTCCGAGCCAAACCCCCAATAATTGCGCAGCGTGTCCGCCGGCCACACTTTCGGCCGTTGCGGCCGGTCCTGGTGCCACGGCCGCGGATCGAAATAGCCGAGCGTCTCGTCTTTCATCTGGTCCATCTCGCAGAAGAACTCGACGCGCACCTTGTCGGCGTTGCGGTGATAGATCGCGACATTGTGGCCGATGATGTGGCGGCCGGGGCCCCAGACCAGACGAATATCGTGCTGCGCCAAAATTTCGGCGGCGCGTTGGATTTCCGCCCAATCCTTCACTTCGAAGGCGATGTGGTGGAGCTGCGGCTGCGCGTCGTAGACGAAGTTCACCGTGTGATGGTCGGTGTTGCAGCGCAGGAACGCGAAGTGGTCGGCGTGCCAGTCGGAGACGCGGAAGCCGAGCACGTCGCAATAGAACTTCACGGTCTTGTGCACATCGTCGACGCGATAAGCGACATGACCGAGCTTCAGCGGCATGACGCCCGCTTGCCGCCCGTCGTCCTTGGCAAAGGCGTAGTCGGCAAAGACTTCGACGAGGGTGCCTTTGGGGTCGCGAAAAACGACGGCCTCGGCAATGCCGGGCGAGATCCCGCTGGCGCGTTCGCTTTTCACGCCGTGTCCGGCCAACTCTTGTGCGACCGCAGCCAAATCGCTGCCGGGAGCAACTTGCAACGACAAGCGCGACAGCGCATTCGCCGGACCGGGCTCAAGCGCGATTGCCTCAAGACCGAGTTTGCACGCGAGAAAGGCGCGATCTTTGGTGTGCTCGACGAGGGTGAGGCCGACCACTTCGGTATAATATGCAACTTGGCGCGCCATATTGGGCGTAGTGAGCGTCGCGTGCCCGAGGCGTCTCACCTGAATCATATGAACCGACTCCCGGCGCAACTCGGCATTCCATCAAGAATACCCGATTGACCTATCCTATCTGACACGACCCTGCGCAGGCCAGATCGCTACTGCGAGCGGGCGTCGTTCAGGAGCGGGATATCGCTCGCCTGCTTTGGCACCGGCAGCGATTGTAGATAGGCGTAAATGTCGTCGAGGTCTTGGTCCGACAGGATCTCCGGCCGAAACGGCGGCATCGGACCGTTGGTGGTGCGGACGAAGGCCTTGAACGCGTCGAGCGGCAGCGCCGTGCGCGCGATCACCCGGCCGCTGCTCGTTGCAATCGAGCCCTCGCCGGCGAAGTCATGGCATTGCCAGCAGCCGTTTTTGATAAACGCCGCTTTGCCCTTCTGGGCGTCGCCGTCGGCGCGAGCGCTGCCGGGTGAGGCGGCGCAGGCCGCGAAAGCCACGGCGGCAGCGAAAACATGCGCCGCTGCAACTCGAACGAAATACATGATCATCTCCTCACCGCGGCTGCGTCATGACATTGACCAATGCCGGCTGGCCGTCCTTCACCACGGCGACCGCTTCCTTGATCGCGGGACCGAGATCGGCCGGGTCGGTGATTGGTCCCTTCGCCCACCATCCCATCGACTTTGCGAGGTCGTGATAGGCGATGTCCGGGTTCATGATGCTGGTGCCGATCGGCGCAAGATCGTTTCCGGTATTGGCGACGCGGTTGCGCAAATTGGCGAACCGCTGTACGTGCATCGATTCCTGATGATAGCCGCGATTGTTGTGCATGACGGCGAGCAGCGGGATTTTGTGCCGCGCGGCGGTCCAAAGCACGCCCGGCGCAAACATAAGGTCGCCATCGGACTGGATGGAGACCGAAAAGCGGCCAAGATCGCGATTGCCGAGCGCCGCGCCCACCGACGCCGGCGCCCCGTAGCCGATGCCATAGCCACCGGATCCGCCGAGCCATTGATAGTGCTTTTCCATCGGCCACAGCCGGTTCGCCCAGCTGCTGGTATTTCCCGAGGTGGAGACGAGCGACCAGTCGAGATCCTTGATCTGCGCATAAAGCTCCATGACCAGGCGCGCCGTGCTGATCGGGCTCGCATCCCAGGCAACAGCAGCGGCTTGCTTGGTATCGGCCAGACCCTTGGCATGAGCTTGCCTGATAGCGTCGCCGCGCTTGGTCATGGCGTCCTTGCGATCGCTCGATATCGCGGACTTCACGGCGTCAATCAGCGACGGCAGCGTCGCCTCGGCGTCGCCGGGCATCGATATGTCGATGCTCTGGAAGCGTTGAAAGTCCTGATAGTTCGACTTGGTGAGCAAGTCGACCGAGCTGATGCTGATGAGCTTCGTTCCCGGCTTGATCTTGCTGAAGTTGTGACCCCAGCCGTCGTCGCCATTATCCCAGAAGCCGTTGACCGTACCCCAATAGTCGGACAGCTCCATGCCGATGACGACGTCGGCTTGGCCAATCACGCTTGCCGGACGGCCCAGCGGATGGGTGTTCGGAAAATTCATCCGTCCGCCCTGATTGACAACCGGGGCCTGCAATAATTCCGCAAGCTCGACCAGCAACTTGACGCCGTCGGCCGTGCGCGCTGCGCGATCGACCACGATGACGGGGTGCTCGGCATTGGCAAGTAAGCGCGCCGCCTCCTTCACTGCGGCGTCATCGCCTTGCGGCGGCGCCGCGGCGAAGAATTTCGGAATATAAAGCGGCTCGCCGCGGTCGCGGACCGGCTCGTTCTGCAAACCGCCGTCGAGCGACATCATGACGGGACCGTAAGGCGGCGTCGTCGCGATCTTGTACATCCGCACGAACGACTGGGCGAAATGTTCCGCCGAGACCGGAGTGTCATCCCATTTGGTGTAGTCGCGCACGATGGCGTTGATATCCTGCGCCGAGTGGAACGTCGGTACCAGCGGCGGGCGATGCGCGGCGTCGAGATCGTTGCCGCCGATGACCAGCACCGGCACGCGGTCGCACCAGGCATTGTAAATCGCCATGGTGGCGTGCTGCAGGCCGACCACGCCGTGGACCAGCGACATGATCGGCTTGCCCGTCGCCTTGAAGTAGCCATGACACATGCCGACGGCGGATTCTTCGTGCATGCAGGTGAGAAACTCCGGCATCGTGTTCTTGCCATAGTCGATGATCGACTCGTGGAGCCCGCGGTAGCTCGCGGCCGGATTGGCCGGCAGATACTTGATGTCCAAAGTCTTGATGACATCGACCATGAAGTCGGAGCCGGGTTTTCCGCTTGCCGTCTCCGGCACCTGCGGCGTGCCGGCCTCATTGGCGGCGACATAGGCGTTTGGCGGAAGCGCCGAGGGTACCCGCGGCGGCGGCTCGGATAATGGTGCGGGAGCCGCGTTCACAGGACCTGCGACGCCGGCTGCACTGGCGACGGCCGCCGTGGCCAGAAATTTGCGGCGATTGAATTTCGCGTTCGGTCCCTTTGCGGGCATTTTCCTCTCCCTTGCTTTTTTAGCTTGCGGCGACGGCGGCCGAAGCAATTCGAATCGATTATTACTACCGCAAGCGGGACTTGTCCCACGCGTTTCAAGTGGCCGCTTATTGGGTAGTCGAGTTACCCCATAACCGCTCGCCGTGCATTTCACAGATCGATCGCGGGGATTGACTGACGTGCTCTTGGACTGCGCGCCCGGAGGGGCGACTGCCGAAACCGCGGATTAATGATTTGCATCAATGATGCGGCCTCCCAATATTGGCACCCCACCTCGTCACGGCCGCGGCACCGTCCAACACTATGAGTGGAACACCGGAGAAGTCCTTGTCCGCGGCGGCGTTCGCGCCGAGCGAGCCCGACCCGGCGCGTGCGCCGTTGTGCTTTGTCATCGACGGCGACGGCAGCATCCGGCATTTTCTGTCGCTCATCCTGCACGGCGCCGGCATCGACACCGAGGAATTCGGCGACGGCCAGGGACTGCGGCGGGCGCTGTCGCGCCGCGCGCCCGATGTGATCTTCCTCGATATTCCGCTCGAATCGGCGGAGGCCATCGCCTGCGTCGCCGCGCTCGGCAACGGCAATTATCGCGGTCGCGTCCAGCTCATGTCGAGTCGCGGCTCGGCGGTGCTGGCCCATGTCAAAAGCATCGGCGAGCAGCAAGGGCTGCAAATGCTGCCGGTGCTGCGCAAGCCGTTTGACACCAACACGATCATCAAGCTGCTGCAGGACGTCAAGCTCGGCCATCCGCCGGCCATTGCCGGGCGCATCGATCTTGCCGAGGCCTTGGTGAATGACTGGATCGAATTCTGGTACCAGCCGAAGATCGATCTCCGCAGAAAGCAATTGGTCGGCGCCGAAGCCTTCGCCCGCGCCCGCCATCCGACGCATGGTGTTCTGTTGCCGAGCGCATTCATGCCCGGCGCCAAGGAGGCGGAGCTGATCGCGCTGTCGGAACTCGCCTTGTCGAAGGCGCTGACTGCAGCCGCCAATTTCGGCAAGCTCGGCGTCAATCTGCGCATGGCGGTCAACGTCCCCGTCCCGGCGCTGGTGAAGCTCGACGTCGCCGCTATCGTGCAGACCTATCGCCCGCAATTCGAGAAATGGCCGGGCCTGATCATCGACGTGTCGGAAGAGCAGATCGTAAGCGATCTGGCGCTCGCCAACGATTTCACCAAACGCCTGCAGCATCTCAACGTCCAGCTCGCGATCGACGATTTCGGCCGCGGCTATTCCTCGCTGGTTCGGCTCAAGAATTTGCCATTTGCCGAACTCAAACTGGACCGCGCCTTCGTGGCCGACTGCGGCACCGACAAGGTCAATGCCCCTTTGTGCAAGACGGTCATCGACCTGGCGCACAATTTCGGCAGCGTCGCGGTCGCGATCGGCATCGAAAAAGCCTCCGACGCCTTGGCCCTGGTCAGCATGGGCTGCGACTACGGCCAAGGCTTCCTGCTCGGCCAACCGATGCGGGAGGAGCGCTTCGTGTCGTTGTTGCGTCAGCGCGCCGGGTCGCAGGCTCGTGCCGGCACGGCGGCGCCACGCGACGAGATGGAGCCACAGCCGGCTTAAGGCAGCGCGCGACGCTCAATGCGTCCAAGCACCGCGCCGCGTCGCGGCGAAGTTGTCAGAATAAGAAATGCGCTGCCGCTTGGGCGGCGTGCTCTCGAAAACTTCGTAGGCGATCCCGTTGCGTTCGCAATAGGCAACGGCCTCGTCCTTGGTGTCGAAATCAAGCCGCAGCTGCTGTCTCATGTCTCCCGAGCTGGTCCAGCCCATCAGCGGCTCGACGGCGCGCCGCTGCTCCGGCTCGTAATCCAAGACCCATTCCTTGGTCTTGGCGGTCCCGGACTGCATCGCGGTGCGGGCGGGTTTGTAGATTCGGGCGGTCATGGGCCTGCCATCGCTGAAAAATGGTCGGGGCAGCAGGATTTGAACCTGCGACCTGGAGTACCCAAAACTCCCGCGCTACCAGGCTGCGCTATACCCCGCCGGTCGCGGCACTGGATAGCTGTTTCCCCTGCGCCCAGCAAGCCGAGCCCCCCGCGGCCGGCTTAGTGGCTGCCAAAAAACGAGCCGGTGACGCGGTCGCCCGGCGCAATGTGGTATTTGCGCGCGGTGCCGGCGATCACTTCCAGGACGCCGCGTACCGGACCCGCCGATGGGATGAGGGCATCCGACAACGGCGTCGCGTTTTGCGCGATGTTGAGCACGCGCCCGTCGCCGCGGATGAAAATCATATCGAGCGGGATGTAGGTATTGCGCATCCAGAACTGCACCTGCTGGTCGGTCTGAAAATCGAACAGCATGCCGTGGCCCTCCGGCAGCGATTTACGGAACATCAGGCCGCGGGCGCGCTCCGCATCGTTGGTCGCAAGCTCGACGGAGAAGGCGTGCACGCCGGAACTGGTAACGATCTCGATGGTGTCTTGGGCGGCCGCGCTGGCCGGCGTTTGCGCCGCAGGCAACGCACAACCGGCGACCAGCACGATGGCCGCAAGGCCGGCGGCCCGGATGAGCCGCGTCGAGCGAAAGAGGGCGTGCAGCGCTAGTGCGAGGCCGGACCGAGCGGACCGCTCTCGGGGCGAACCTCGGCCGCCATCATCCCCTTCGGTCCCGGTCCGAAGCGAACCAGGACGAACTGACCGGGCCGCAGTTCGGTCAGGCCGAAGCGGCGCAAGGTTTCCATGTGAACGAAAATGTCCGGCGTTCCCTCCCCCCGCGTCAGGAAGCCGAACCCGCGCAACCGATTGAACCATTTGACCTGTGCCCGTTCGAGACCGCTCGTGGCCGCCACAGTAACATGGGTTCGCGGCGGCGGCATCTGCGCCGGATGGATCGCCGTCGACTCGTCCATGGAAAGGACCCGGAAGGCTTGCAGCCCCTTCGGGCCGGGCACAACCTCGCAGGAAACTCGGGAACCCTCATAGGCGGTCTGAAAACCGTCGCGGCGCAGGCAGGTGACGTGCAGGAGCACATCCGCCATGCCGTTATCGGGAACGATGAAGCCATAACCCTTGGCAACATCGAACCATTTGATGACGCCGGTGACCTCGATGACGCGCGCGGCTTCGTCAGCAAGCGCAACGTCGGGTCCGAGACCCGGTTTGGTAGATTTTTGTTCGATCCCGTCCGACGCCATGACGCCGCGGCCGCCGCTGTTGTGCTGGCGCCCTGCGGGCGCACCACGAATCTCTTGAATCGAAGATAACACCGGCAATCCGACGCGAAAGGGTAAAAATGCAACACTGGCGCAAAAGCGTCACGGCCTGTGCACAAAGCGGAATTTATTCACTGCAGAATGAGGGGTTCTAGCGCAGTCCCGATGTCAGCGTGCACGACCAGGTCGGCGATCTCATCGAACTCGGTCGGTTCGCGATTGACGATGACCAGGCGTGCTCCGTTCCTTTTCGCCATCAAAGGAAAGCCGGCGGCCGGCCAAACCACCAGCGAGGAGCCGATCGCCAGAAACAGATCGCAGTTCTGGGCAAGTTCCTGGGCACGCCGCATTGCAGCATCGGGCATTGCCTGACCGAACGAGACGGTCGCGGTCTTGATAAAGCCGCCGCAAGCGGGACAATCCGGCGCGCAGCCATTCGCAGCGTCCATTCGCTGGCGTACCCACGGCAATTCGTAGCGCGCGTGGCAGTCGAGACATAAGGCGAAGGTCGTATTGCCGTGCAATTCGACGACATGTTCCGGGGCAATTCCCGAGGCCTGATGCAAATTGTCGATATTTTGCGTGATGACCGCCGGCACCTTGCCGGAGCGGTAGAGGCTCGCCAGCGCACGATGGCCGCGGCCGGGCTTTGCCCCGCCGAACTGCTCCTCCATGGCGAAGCGGCGCCGCCACGACTCATTGCGCGCCTCCTGGCTGTCCAGGAACTCGTCGAACGGGATCGGCCGGTAGCGGGTCCAGAGCCCGCCCGGGGAGCGAAAGTCGGGAATGCCGGATCCGGTCGATAGGCCCGCTCCGGTGAACGGTACGATAACGCCGGCTTCAAGGACCATCTCCTGCAGCCGCGCGATGTCACCTTCGCCAACGGACGAAATCATTCTTGGCAGCCCTGCTTCATCCCGATCGGGCCTCGTCCTACATTACGGAGCGATACTCATTCGGCTTTTGCCGGCCCAAGGACCATTGAACGACCAGCGGAGGTTTCCATCATGCGCTATCTTCACACAATGCTGCGCGTGCGCAATCTCGACGACGCGCTCGATTTCTACTGCAACAAGCTGGGGTTGAAGGAAGTCCGCCGGCGGGTCGACGACAAGAACAAGTACACCCTGGTCTTCCTGGAGGCGCCGGCCGATGACGATCTGGTCGCCAAGGGCCCGGCGGGCCGGCAGGCGCCGCTGGTCGAGCTCACCTATAACTGGGACAGCGGCGAGGACTATGGCGAGGCGCGCTATTTCGGCCACCTCGCCTATGAGGTCGACGACATTTATGCGCTGTGCGACCGGCTGATGAAGGCCGGCGTCATCATCAACCGGCCGCCGCGGGACGGCACCATGGCCTTCGTGCGGTCGCCCGACAAACATTCGATCGAGCTTTTGCAAAAAGGCTCGCCGCTGCCACCCAAGGAACCGTGGCTGTCGATGCCCAATGTCGGGAAATGGTGAGCCGGCGGACTTGCTTGTCGTGACAGCATGATCCGGAAAAGTGGCAGCCGGTTTTCCGAAAAGATCATGCTTAGTCAAAAAGGTAGAGCGCAATCGCTTAATCCGAAGCGATTGCGCTCTCAGCCAAAGCTCTTTATATGTCGCGCGCTTTCAGGCACCGAGCGCCGTTGCGCTTGATCCGCGCCCTTCGTCTAGCGGTCCAGGACATCGCCCTTTCACGGCGGTAACACGGGTTCGAGTCCCGTAGGGCGCGCCACCCAACCCATCCGATTTATCTGAATATGTCCGACGCCCTCGCACTCCTCACCACCCGACGCTCCTTCAAGGCTGGCGAACTTGCCGGCCCTGCCCCATCCGCAGCGGAGGTCGAAAAGCTTCTGACCATCGCGTCGCGGGTTCCGGATCACGGCAAGCTCACGCCGTGGCGCTTCATCGTGTTCGAGGGCGATGCGCGCCAAGCGGCGGGCGACGTCATCGCCGACGCCTTCCGCGCCAAATATCCCGACGCCAAGCCCGAGTATATTGAAGCCGAGCGCAAGCGATTTACCCGTGCGCCGCTGGTCGTCGCGGTGGTGAGTCGCGCCGCGCCGCACGTGAAGATTCCGGAATGGGAGCAAGTGCTCTCGGCGGGCGCCGCCGCCATGAATCTCGTTCTCGCCGCGCATGCACTCGGCTACGGCGCGAACTGGATCACCGAATGGTATGCCTACGATCGCAAGGCGCTGGACGCGCTTGGGCTTGAGCCGCACGAGCGCATCGCCGGCTTCATCCATATTGGCCGCCCGCCCGGCCCGCCGGAAGACCGGCCGCGGCCGCCGCTCGGCGAGATCGCCACGCGCTTTTCTGTTTAGCTTGGCACAACATCGCCCGAAAACAGAAGAGGGCGCCGACCGAGCCGGCGCCCTCGTCTCACGCCTGCGTGCACGACTTACATTCCGTTGTTGATCATGTACTGCTGCGTCGCGGCGTTCGCCGCATCATTTTGCGCTTCGGCCGCCGCATTGCTGGCATTCATGTCCTGGAGGGACTGGTCTTCCTGCTGCATGGCTTGGTCCGACGCATCGATGGCCGCCTGTGACTGACTGTTATCGACCTCGACCGCTGCCGGACTTTGATCAAACACCTGCGAATTGTCGTCACTGTACGCAGCAGGCGCATGTGTGCCGGTAGTCCGCACCGCGTGGGTCACGAGCGGCACCGCAAATCCGCCGAACGCGGCCGCAATGAAATCCGGAAGATCGAATTGCCGTTGCGTGAACTGAGGGTATCTGGCGCCCGCAACCTGGTGAACGACGTGATGCGCGGTATGCGAGGTCTTTGCGGCAACGTGATTGGCGTTGGCCGCGAACGCATTACCGGTTAGCGCGAGCGAGGCGACAATGATTGTGGTGCGGACAAGCGACTTGGTAACGAGTGATTTGGTGACCAGTGATTTGTTGGAGAGCGACTTCATGGCAACCTCCTTCAATATCGGCTACCGCCGTAGTAAGTCCCCTAAATACTATGTCGCCTAGGCTAGGCGCGCGGACGTGGAGGGCCGATGTCCGGCAAATGAATTGCCGTCCACGTTTCGTAGCGAGATACCTTTTTTGTACAGAGATACCGTCCGGCTGACTTGTCGGGGGGCGATCACCCGGCCTCGTCGCGCCCATCAGCCGGATCGGTGGTTTGACCGGCCGGCCCGGTGTGCAGCACGCCGCTCAGCACGCGCCTGGATTTGTCGCGGTACCCAATCCGTAAATGCTACTGATAGGCGGCAGCCCCGCGGTTGCCTCGCCGGGCTCGCCCGGCTGATCCGAAGTTGTCGGGGCGCCGGGCAGATCGCCGTTGAGCGCCGACGCGCCGCCGCCGGTACATGGCTGCCCGGTAACCGGGTTCGTACCGACCGTTGTTCCTGGTCCGGCTTCGGTCCCCGGCAGGGTGCCCGGCGTCGTGGGCGAAACCGGGACTTCAGACTGC
>Ga0210398_10004004_pt1 | contig 13959 bp, 9 predicted proteins | sample IncBWC4OmetaG_FD_161047 | JGI IMG/M metagenome (GOLD analysis project Ga0210398, IMG submission 161047) | Forest soil microbial communities from Barre Woods Harvard Forest LTER site, Petersham, Massachusetts, United States - Inc-BW-C-4-O | ecosystem: Environmental > Terrestrial > Soil >...
TCACCGAAACCAAGGTGGTCGCCAAGCCCAGAACCGCTCCCGGGACGGCCGGCGCAGTTGCGGCCGCGCCGGTCGCCGTCGGCGGTCGCGTTGAATTGCGCATCCGGCCGACAGTGCAGGGCGCAGCGTTGGTGCTGGAGAACAAGACCGGCCGCATTCTGGCGATGGCCGGAAGCTTCTCGTACGGCTTGAGCCAGCTCAACCGCACTTCACAGACTCAGCGCCAGCCCGGTTCGGCGATGAAGCCGCTCACCTATTTGACGGCGCTGCAGGCCGGATTGCAGCCCAACACGCTGGTGCCCGACGATCCGATCACGCTGGCGCCGGTCGGCTCAGGCGGGGCCGGCAACACTATTATCTCCCGCGAGCTCGGCGGCGCCGCCGCCCTGCATCCGGAATATTTCTGGTCGCCGCGCAATGCCGACGGCGGCATCGGCGGTCTGTTCACAATGCGGCGCGGGCTGGAGAATTCGGTGAACGTTGTGACCGCGCATCTGCTCGATGGCGGCATCAGCGCCGACCCGGAGAAAAGTCTCGACGAAGTCTGCGCCACCGCCGTTGCGGCAAAAATCTACAACGATTGCGTCCGCTACTATCCGTTCGTGCTCGGCGCGCAGCCGGTGCGCATGATCGATCTCGCCGGGTTTTATGCCGCGGTCGCCAATGAAGGCGCGCTGCCTCACCCGCACGCCATCGATTCGATCGAGCTGGACGGGCAGACGGTATTTAAGTACCCGGATACGCCGCTGCCTTTCGTCGGCGCCGCCGACCGCACGTCGTTTTATCAGCTCAAGACCATGCTGCAGGGCGTCGTTGCGCGCGGCACCGCGCGCGCGATCGGTGGGTTGTCGCCGTACGTCGCCGGCAAGACCGGAACGACGGAAGACGCCGTTGACGGCTGGTTCGTCGGCTTCACCAACGATGTCACGATCGCGGTGTGGGTCGGCTATGACAATGGCGACGGCAAGCGCCGCTCGCTGGGCACGACTGCGACTGGAGCCCGCGTCGCGTTGCCGATCTTCGAGCCGATCTTGCAAACCATTTGGGCCGAAGGGATCGCGCCGAAGGCGCTGCTCAACGGACCGTCGCCGGAGGCGAAGCTCCATCTGGTCGATCTGCCGATCGACTATCTGAGCGGCAATCGCATCATCGGCGGGCAAAGAGGCGGCCAGACCGTGAGCCTGTTTGGCGACCAAGCCAACGTCCAGCCCACCGGACAAACTTTCATCGAGCACTTCCGCGTCGAGCCTGACGGCAAAGTCAACGACACGCAAAACCAGCTGGTTTCGCGCGGCGACGCCGAGGCGGCGCGCAGCCCCGAGCCGGTCGAGGCGCAAAGTTGGGGTTCGTGGGGTTGGGGAGGCCGCGGCCCAGGATCGTCGTATTATACCGGGGATGGCTTCCAAGGGGATCGACGACAGCCGGTGGCGCGTGGCGTGTTCGCGCCGTGGGACCGCGGCGGTTTTTGGGGCGGTCGGCCCAACTGAAGCTTGGCGCATGTCCCGCAAAAGTGTCCCCGGTTTTCACGCAAGACCTGTGCGAAATCATAAAATCTGCAATGCAATCCCGATTCGATCTAATCGGGATGCATTGCAGACGACGGAAAGATACCGCCATGTGGAAACGGCATAGCCGTTCGAAGAACGGCGTCGCTTCTCTGGCCAATGCGATCGCGCTGGTCGCCTTGTTGGGGGCGTTGTCGGCCGCGAGCGCGGAAGACTATCGCATCGAGGAGGCGGGCTCGCCGCCGAATTTCGACGTCGCGCGGCTCAAGCCGGGCATGATCGCGTTCAGCGATGGAGCCGACAGCGCCGCTGCGGTGGCAAACCTGATCGCCTTCGCCGACTGGACCCAAACACTACCGGCGCAGAAGAAATTTCTGTCGCTTTATCCCGCCTACGCCGAACCGACGATCACCAAGGCGGCAAGTGCCGATGCGCCGGCGGGCCCGGTGCTGGAAAAGCTCAACGTCTACGTGGCCCAGGCGCGCTTTGTGCTCGAACGGCCGCCGGGCGCATTCAACCTCGCCCGCTACGTGACGTTGCCGTTCCTGGAAAAGATCGATCCGGCGATCAAGCACAAGCTTATCGCCGCCGGCGACGTCACGCTGCCTGAGCCGCAGGGTACCGGCAACGCCAATCCGGACCGCAAATGGTGCACCGGCCGCACCGCGCTGATCTGCATCGAGTCGACCTATAAGCTCGAGGGCAAAATTCCGCTCGGCGTCATGCTGGTCAACAAGCTGCGCGACACCGTCAAAAAAGTCCCCGACCACATCGATTTCGAAGGCGAGCTGTCGGCGCTTGCGCCGGCTGATGTCGATCAGGCTGGCCTAAAAGAGCTGACCGGCCTCGACACGCCGGTCGCTGGCGTGCTCGAGCAGAATATTTTCTATGTCAACCAGATCATGAAATTCGGCAAGCTGCTCGCCGTGTTTCAAAATCATCCTACCGACGCCAGCAAGACAGTCGTCACCGCCTACATGGTGCTGGCGATCGACGAGAGCGTGCTCGACAAGAAGAAGGATTTCGAGAAAGTACCGGTGCTGCGCAATCTCGTGCCGGCACAGGTGCTGATGGGGCAATCGTCGTTCAATTCCGGCGATTCGATCAGCGCCGGCTTGCCGAAATACGCGCGCAACGAAATCCGGACGATCGCCAATTTGTTGGCGGCTGATAAATAATTATCGTCGCCACCGGGCATTAGCCGTTCGAAGAACGGCGTCGCTTCGCTCGCCTATGACCCGGTGGTCCATGCTGACTTGCGCGGCCAGCGGCTTTTTCGCATGGATTGCCGGATCAAATCCGGCAATGACGAGTAGGCCAAAGCATGCCAGCGAGCTGGGAATTCTGGATCGACCGCGGCGGCACGTTCACCGACGTGATCGGCCGGCGGCCTGACGGCGCGCTCGTCACCCACAAACTGTTGTCGGAAAATCCCGAAGCCTATGCCGACGCGGCCGTTGCCGGCATGCGCCGGCTGCTTGGGCTGGCGCCAGGCGGGCCTATTCCTGAGGCGCGCATCGGCGCGGTCAAAATGGGCACCACGGTCGCGACCAACGCGCTGCTTGAGCGCAACGGCGAGCGCACGCTTTTGCTCATCACCAAAGGTTTCCGTGATGCGCTGCGTATCGGCTATCAGGCGCGGCCGAAAATTTTTGCCAAGCACATCATCAAGCCTGACATGCTCTACGAGCGCGTCGCCGAGGTCGACGAGCGCGTGCGCGCCGACGGCACGGTCGAGCGGGCGCTCGATATCAATGCAGTGCGCGCCGAGCTGGTCCGCGCCAAGGGCGACGATATTCACGCCGTCGCCGTCGTGCTGATGCACGCTTACCGCTACAGCGAGCACGAGCGGCAGGTTGCCGCGCTGGCCCGCGACTTGGGGTTTACGCAGGTCTCTGCCAGCCACGAAGTCTCGCCGCTGATCAAGCTGGTGGGCCGCGGCGATACTACCGTGGTTGACGCTTATCTCTCACCGATCCTGCGCCGCCATGTGGCGCAGGTGGCAGGGGATTTAGTGGATGGCCAGCCCTCCGCGCGCGCGGGGGAAGGGACCAAGCTCATGTTCATGATGTCGTCGGGCGGGCTGACCGCGGCGGAATTGTTCCGCGGCAAGGACGCGATCCTGTCTGGCCCCGCTGGCGGCGTTGTCGGCATGGCTGAGACCGGCCGGCAAGCCGGCTTTGATCGGCTGATCGGCTTCGACATGGGCGGCACCTCGACCGACGTGTCGCATTTTGCCGGCGAATATGAGCGCACCTTCGAGACTGAAGTCGCGGGCGTGCGCATGCGCGCGCCGATGATGCTGATCAACACGGTCGCCGCCGGCGGCGGGTCGATCCTGCACTATGACGGCGCGCGGTTTCGCGTCGGGCCGGATTCGGCCGGCGCCAATCCGGGCCCGAAATGCTATCGGCGCGGGGGACCGCTCGCGGTCACCGACGCCAATGTCATGGTCGGGAAGCTGATCCCCGATTTCTTTCCCAAGATATTCGGCAAGCGTCAGCGTGAGCCGCTCGACGCTGAATCGGTCCGCAGTGCGTTCGCGGCGCTGGCGAAGGAGATCGGCGACGGGCGCAAGCCCCAACAGGTCGCTGACGGCTTCATCAAGATCGCCGTCGAAAATATGGCGAATGCGATCAAGAAAATCTCGGTGCAGCGCGGCTATGACGTGACGCGCTACACGCTCAATTGCTTCGGCGGCGCCGGCGGCCAGCACGCTTGCCTGGTCGCGGACGCGCTCGGGATGACCAGCGTGCTGATCCATCCGTTCTCATCGCTGTTGTCCGCCTACGGCATGGGGCTTGCCGACATCCGCAGCGTCCGCCAGCAGGCGATTGAGGAGCCCTTTGGCGAAGAGGTGCGCGCGAGCCTTGAGAAAGTGGCGCGAATGCTTTCGCGCCCCGCTACCGACGAAGTTGTGGGACAAGGCGTTGCGCCGCAGAAGATCAAGGTTCACATCCGCGCCCACGTTCGCTACGCCGGCACGGATACAGCCCTGATCGTTGATGCGAATGGTCTAAAGCTCAGCAAAATAAAAACCGCGTTCGAACGGGCGCATAAGGCGCGCTTCGGCTTCATCGACCGCAACAAATCGCTGGTGCTTGAAGCCGTCTCGGTCGAGGCGGTTGGCGGCGGCGCGCGTTTTAGAGAAGCCGCGCACAAAATAAGACGTACGAAGCTGCCGGCGCCGGCGCGACGCGCGCGCCTCTTCTCCGGCGGCAAATGGCATCGTGCGCTTGTCTATCTGCGCGAGACGCTGGCGCCGGGACACAAGGTGAAAGGCCCGGCGATCATTGTCGAGCCGCATCAAACCGTGGTGGTCGAGCATGGTTGGCAAGCCGAGCTGACCGCCAAGAATCACCTGGTGTTGCGGCGGATCAAAAAACTGACACGGCCGCGGGCGATCGGTACCCGCGCCGATCCGGTGATGCTCGAAGTGTTCAACAATCTGTTCATGTCGATTGCCGAGCAGATGGGCGTGGCCCTGCAGAACACCGCCTACTCGGTCAACATCAAGGAACGGCTCGACTTTTCCTGTGCGGTGTTCGACGGCGAGGGTTCGCTGGTCGCCAACGCGCCGCACATGCCGGTGCATCTCGGTTCGATGGATCGCGCCGTCGAAACCATCATCCGCGAGAACCGGGGAAAAATCCGCCCGGGCGACGTCTATGCGATCAACGCACCGTATAACGGCGGCACGCATCTGCCTGACATTACCGTCTGCACGCCGGTATTCGACGGCAGCAAAATCCTGTTCTGGGTGGCGTCGCGCGGCCACCATGCCGATGTCGGCGGCATCTCGCCCGGCTCGATGTCGCCAAACGCCACGACCATCGAGCAGGAAGGTGTCTACATCGACGATTTCACGCTCGTCGACCGTGGCCGTTTCCGCGAGAAGGAGCTTGCTGCGTTGCTGACCGGCGGGCCCTATCCGGCGCGCAATCCAGTGCAGAACATCAACGATCTCAAGGCGCAGATCGCCGCCAACGAGAAGGGCGTGCAGGAACTGCGCAAGATGGTGCGCCATTTCACCCTGCCGGTGGTGCGCGCCTATATGGGCCACGTGCAGGACAACGCTGCCGAGAGCGTGCGCCGCGTGATCGACCGCCTGCACGACTCGACATTCGCGGTCGAGATGGATCAGGGCACCGTGATCAAGGTGCGCTTCGCAGTTGACAAGAAGAAGCGCGAAGCAACGGTCGACTTTACTGGCACCAGCCCGCAACAGCCGAACAATTTCAACGCGCCGGAGCCGGTAACCCGCGCCGCCGTGCTTTATGTCTTCCGCGTCATGGTTGACGACGACATCCCGATGAATGCCGGCTGCCTGCGGCCGATCCGCATCGTCATTCCCAAAAAGTCGCTGCTGTCACCGGAATTTCCCGCCGCCGTGGTGGCCGGCAATGTCGAGACCTCGCAGGAGGTGACGAATTGTCTGTTCGGCGCGCTCGGCGCCATGGCGGCGGCGCAGGGCACCATGAACAATCTCAATTTCGGCAATGCCCGCTACCAGTATTACGAGACGATCTGTTCCGGCTCGCCGGCCGGACCGGGATTTCCCGGCACCGATGCCGTCCACACCCACATGACCAACACGCGGCTGACCGATCCTGAAGTGCTGGAATTCCGCTACCCGGTGCTGCTCGAGGACTTTCACATCCGCAAAGAATCCGGCGGACGCGGCCAATGGAAAGCCGGCGACGGTATCGTGCGCGCCATCCGCTTCCTGGAAAAAATGGAATGCACCATCCTGTCCGGCCATCGCCGGGTGCCGCCGTTCGGGCTCGCTGGCGGCGAGGACGGCCAGGTTGGCGCGAACCGCGCGCGGCGCAAGGACGGCCGCGTCGACAAGCTCGCCGGCTGCGACGCTACGGTGCTCGATGCCGGCGAGGTCATCATCATTCAGACGCCGACCGCGGGCGGGTATGGCAAGTCCGATATATAATTTGCAACGGTATCAATGGCCGTCCCCGGCCGCGGCGCCGATCATCGGCGGCCGGCGCATCAGCCAGACCAAGGCGGCGAAGCTCGCGAACAACAGGCACAGCAGCAGAAATACGTCAGCAAAGGCCATCACCGTGGCTTGCTGGCGCACGAACAGGAACAGCTGCTTGAGCGCCATGTTCTGCGCGTTCGAGCCCGGCATGCGGGCGGCAAAATTGTTCAGCGCTTCGACCACCGGCTGCCGCGCCCAGTTGATCGAATCGTGCAGCCGCGCCAAATGCAGGTCAATGCGCTTATCGAGGACGGTGTTGAGGCCGGCGAGGCCGACCGCGCCGCCGAGATTGCGCGTCAGGTTGAACAGCCCCGACGCGTTCTTCAGCCGCTCCGGCGCCAGCGTGCCGAGCGAGATGTTGGTGATCGGCACGATGGCGAACATCATGCCGAAGCCGCGCAGCACTTGCGGCAGGAATAGCTGCCAAAACTCCCAGTCTTTGGTCAGCCAGGTCATCAGCCAGTTGCTGAGCGCGACGACGGCGAAGCCGAACGCCAGCATCAGCCGGGCGTCGATCCGCGTCATCAGCCGGCCGACCAGCGGAGCGGTGAGAAACATGGTGGCGCCGGAGATGAACAGGGTCTGACCAATCATCAGCGCATTGAAGCCGCGGATCTGGCCGAGATAGATCGGATAAAGATAGGTGAGACCGTAGAGGCCGATGCCGAGCACGAACGAGAACATGCTGCCAAGCGCGAAGTTGCGGTCGGTGAAGGCGCGCAGATCGACGATCGGCTGCCGCGCCGTGAGCACACGGGCAAAGAAGATCACCGCGGAGCTTGCCGAAATCGCCGCCGCCATGGCGATCGTCTGGTCTTCGAACCAGTCGTAACGCGGGCCGTCTTCCAGCACGTATTCAAGCGCGCCGAGAAACAGCGCCATGAAGATCAACCCGACCCAGTCGAACCGGTCGAACAGCGAGAGATCCGGCTTGTCGAAGTCGATCAGCGTGATCGCCGCGATCGTCACCATAATGCCTGGCAGGATGTTGATGAAGAACAGCCAGTGCCATGACGCCAGGTCGGTCAGATAGCCGCCGACGGTCGGCCCGATGGTCGGCGCCAGCGTCGCGACCAGCCCGATGATCGGCGTGATGATCGGTTGTTTGGAGCGCGGGAAGATAGTGTAGGCGGAAGCGAACACCGTCGGCACCATGCCGCCGCCGATGAAGCCTTGCACCGCCCGCCACAGGATCATCTGGCCCATGGTCGAGGTCATGCCGCACATCAGGCTGGCGAAGGTGAAGCCCGCGGCCGAGGTGGCGAACATGATGCGCGTGCCGAGCGCCCGGGAGAGAAAGCCGGACAACGGGATCGCGACTACTTCGGCCATCAGATACGACGTCTGCACCCAGGTGATCTCGTCGCTCGATGCGCCAAGGCCGGCTTGAATCTCGGAGAGCGAGGCCGACACCACCTGAATGTCGAGGAACGCCATGAACATGCCGAAGCACATCGCCAGGAAGGCGACGACGCGCGCCGGATCGACGCGCTCGGCGCCGGCCGGCGCAATCGCCGCTGGGGCGGAGGGTGCGATGGTTGCGGCGTTGGCCATCGGGCCGATCCTCGCTTCGGATCAGCGAGCCGAAGCGCTCTGGGTCTGCAGCGGCTTGTCGTTATCGGCGACCGCGCTCGACTTGGTGTTCACGCTCACCACGACTGACATGCCGGGGCGAAGCAGGCCCTCGCGGGCGGCGTCGAGCGGCACACGGATACGCACCGGCAGCCGCTGCACGATCTTGGTAAAGTTGCCGGTGGCGTTGTCGGGCGGCAGCAGAGAGAACACGGCGCCAGAGGCGGGCGAGAAGCTTTCGACCGTGCCTTGGATGTTGTGCTCCGGCAGCGCGTCGACGGCGATTGATGCCTGCTGGCCGGGCCGCAGGCGCGCGACCTGGGTCTCCTTGAAATTGGCGGTGACGTAAACCTCTGCTAGCGGCACGACGCTCGCGAGCCGCTGGCCGGTCTGCACATAGTCGCCGGTCTGCACCGCGCGATTACCGACCACGCCGTCGATCGGCGCGCGGATAACCGTAAAGGACAGATCGCGCTCGGCCTTGGCCAGCGCGGTCTTGAGCTCGTCGAGGGTCGAGATCGCTTCCTGCCGTTGTCCCTTGAGCACCTCGACATTGGCCACCGCCGAATCGATCGCAGCTAACGCGCCCTGCACGGCGGCGCTCGCCTGATCGCGATTAGCCTGTGCCTGTTCCTGCAGCTGGCGGCTCGACCAATCCTTCGCGACCAGCGCATTCTGGCGATTGAGCTCGAGCTCCATGCGCCTGGCAGCGGCTTGCGCGGAGGCAAGCTGGGTGCGCGTCTGCTCGACCGCTGCTTCCTGGGCGGAGATCTGATGTGCCATGCGGGCGACCGTGGCCTCCTGGGTCGCGACTTTCCCGCGTGCGGAGTCGACAGCGAGCTTGTAGTCGCCGTTGTCGATAGTGGCGATCACATCGCCGGTGTGGACGTAAGTGTTGTCGGTGACCGGGACGCTGGCGACATAGCCGGCGACTTTGGCGGCGAGCGTGGTGTTGTAGGCCTGCACATAGGCGTCGTCGGTCGAGACGGTGAAGCGCCCGACAGTGACGTAGTCGTAGCCGAACCAGCCGCCGACGCCCGCTGCCAATATCGCGATCGCGCCGAGCACCAGCTTGCGACGGCCGCGGCGTTGCGGACGGTCGTTGGCGAGTGGCGTTTTAGACGCCGCGTCCGACACAGTTTGCCGCGCTGTCGGCGGAGCAGGGGCCTGAGCCTCGATCGGCGGCGCCGGCGCCTCGTCGGCCGTCCCTGAATCGACGTTTGCCGAATCGACATTGGCTAACTCGGCTTCGGCGATCGGCTGCGCTTCCGGCACGGCGACAACCCCAATTCGGGCGCTGCTGTCCCTGTCCTGGTTGCGATACATGCGCCGCACTCCTTTGGTAGCCCGGCGGGCTCGTAACTGGTGACCGAACCGTTCGGTCATCAATAGTCCAAACGGAGCGCCAAAGTCAATATTGACCGAACCGTTCGGTCAATATATAGAGCTCGTGGATTCTCGAACGACTGCCGTTTGTTAACCGTCCCATCTGGGGCAGAGTGCTGCAAAAGGCGTGAGCGATGAGCGGATTAGCGACTTTGGATCGGCCGGTGGTCGCTGTCGATGAGGATAGCGCCAAGCGGCGCCAAATCGTCGAGGGCGCCCGCGCAATCTTTCTGTCGCAGGGCTTCGACGCCGCCAGCATGAACGACATTGCCCGCGCCGCCGGCGTCTCCAAGGGCACGCTCTATGTGTATTTCAAGCACAAGGAGCAATTGTTCGAGGCCATCATCGAGCAGGAGTGCGAGCTGCAAGCGGAAGGGTTTTTCGATCTCGATCCCAACGACCATGACGTCGAAGCCGTGCTGACGCGGCTCGGTTTCGCCTATGTAGGATTTCTCTGCCGGCCGGAAAAGGCGTCAGCCATCCGCACGGTGATCGCGATTGCCGAGCGCATGCCAGAGTTGGGGCGCAAATTCTACGAGCGCGGACCAGGCAAAGGCATCGCCAAGCTTGCGGCTTATATCGCGGCGCAGGTTGAGGCGGGCGTGCTCAACGTCGAGGATTGCGAAGTCGCCGCCGCGCAGCTGATGGAAGCCTACCAGGCGATGCTGTTCAAATCGATGGTGTTCAACTTCGTGCGCGAGCCGAGCCCGCAGCAGATCGAGCGCGTCGTGCCGATCGCGGTGAAAGTCTTTCTCGCCGCCTATCGCGCGCCAGCGAAGGCTTAATTGGGTCGCATCGGCGCTTCCGGCGGTTTGGTGGTCGTGTCTTGCGGTGGCTTTCGCGAGATTGAGTAGCGCATATCGGCGCTGTTGCCCTGCCAGAAGAACGTATACTCGATGTTGAACGCGCCGCCGCCGCCCGATTGCTGCACCACCACGCTGCAGACCACCTGTTGCTTGCTCGTGGAAACCGTCTTGATGGCGTCTTCTTGCAGCGGTCCGGCCTTGAGCTGACCGAGCAGCTCGCTCAGCGTCGACTTGGCGCGCGAGGAATCGCAGTCCGGCAAGGTGAAGCGCTCCTGCACGCCGCGATAGATCAGCACGCCGGCAAAGGCCAGCGCCGGAATGCCGATCAGGCGGAACAGCATGCGGTTGGAATTGTTGGACGGCGGCGACGGCGGTGCGGACCAGCGCCTGGAACGCAGCGGCCGGCCGGGATTAGGGGAGGGATCGTCTGCTGCCATTCGCCGCTCACTCGGCTTTGACAATCGCTTCCGTCATTTTCTTGGCGTCGCCAAGCAGCATCATGGTGTTGTCGCGATAGAATAACGGATTGTCGATGCCGGCATAGCCCGACGCCAGCGAGCGCTTGTTGAACATCACGGTGCCGGCCTTCCATACCTGCAAAACCGGCATGCCGTAGATCGGCGATTTTGGATCATCTTCGGCCGCCGGATTGGTGACGTCGTTGGCGCCGATCACATAAGCTACATCGGCCTGGGCGAATTCCGAATTGATGTCTTCGAGCTCGAACACTTCGTCATAGGGCACGTTGGCTTCGGCGAGCAGCACGTTCATGTGGCCGGGCATGCGGCCGGCAACCGGATGGATGGCGTATTTGACTTCGACGCCGTGGGCTTTGAGCTTGTCGGCCATCTCGCGCAGCGCATGCTGCGCCTGTGCTACCGCCATGCCGTAGCCCGGCACGATGATGACCTTGGAGGAATTTTTCAGAAGATAGGCGGCGTCGTCCGCCGAGCCGATCTTGACCGGCCGGTCTTCCGCCGCGCCGCTCGGGCCTGCCACCTCGCCGCCGAAGCCGCCGAGGATCACCGAGATGAAAGAGCGGTTCATGCCCTTGCACATGATGTAGGACAGGATCGCGCCCGACGAGCCGACCAGCGCGCCGGTAATGATCAGCGCCGAATTGCCGAGCGTGAAGCCGATGCCGGCGGCGGCCCAGCCGGAATAGGAGTTGAGCATCGAGATCACGACCGGCATGTCGGCGCCGCCGATCGGGACGATGATGAGCACACCGAGCAGGAATGACACCGCCGCGATCAGCCAGAAGGCTGTGTGGTGTTGCGCCTCGAAGAACCAGACGATCAGAGCGACGAGGGCGATCGCCAGCGCGATGTTGATCGCATGCCGCGCCGGCAACAGGATCGGCTTGCCGCTCATCCGCCCTGAGAGCTTCAGAAACGCGATCACCGAGCCGGTAAAGGTGATGGCGCCGATCGCGACGCCCAGCGACATTTCGATCAGGCTCTGGCCGTGGATGGCGCCCTCGGCGCCGATGTCGAACGCGGCAGGCGCGTAAAGCGCGCCGGCCGCGACCAGCACCGCGGCCATGCCAACCAGCGAGTGGAAGGCGGCGACCAGTTCCGGCATCGACGTCATCGGCACGCGGCGCGCGATCACGGCCCCGGTGCCGCCACCGATCGCAACGGCGACAATGACCAACGCCCAGGCGCCGAGGCCGGCCGGCGGGTGCGCCGCGAGCGTCGTCGCGACGGCAATCGCCATGCCGATCATGCCGAACAGATTGCCGCGCCGGGCGGTTTCCGGATTTGACAGTCCGCGCAACGCCAGGATGAAAAGGACGCCCGCGACCAGATAAGCCAGCGCGGCGAGATTGGCGCTCATGATTTCTTTTGCTTCCTCTGGAACATGGCGAGCATGCGCTGCGTCACCAGAAAGCCGCCGAAAATATTGACCGAGGCGAAACCAAGCGCGACGAAACCGAAGGCGCGGGCCCAGAGTGGTCCGTCATCGCCGGCGACGAGCGCCACGCCGACGGCGAGCAGCGCGCCGACCACGATCACCGAGGAAATGGCGTTGGTCACCGACATCAACGGCGTATGCAGCGCCGGCGTCACCGACCAGACGACGTAATAGCCGACGAATACCGCCAACACGAAGATCGACAGGCGGAACACAAACGGATCGACGGCGTCCGTAACCGCATGCATGGCGCCGCCAGTGGCGGTCGAAATGATGTCGAGTTGCGCGAGGACCGAGAGAGTCACCATTATGGGCCTCCTTGCGCTTTACGCCGCGCTTTTGGGCTTGAAGTTCGGGTGCACGACGGCGCCGTCGCGGGTCAGCCCCGTCGCCTTGACGATGTCGTCGTCCCAGTTGACCGCCAGAGCCTTGGTCTTCTTGTCGATCAGGACGTCGAGAAAGGCCAAGAGATTCTTGGCATAAAGACTTGATGCCGTGGCCGCGAGCCGGCCCGGCACGTTGCTGAAGCCGACGATCTTGACGCCGCCGAGATCGGCCACTGCGTCGGCCTTGACGCCTTCGACATTGCCGCCGCGCTCGACGGCGAGGTCGACGATCACCGAGCCGGGCCGCATCGATGTCACCATGTCCTTGGAAACGAGGCGCGGCGCCGGGCGGCCCGGTATCAGCGCCGTGGTGATGACGATGTCCTGTTTCTTGATGTGGTCGGCGACCAGCGCCGCCTGCTTGGCCTGATATTCTTTCGACATTTCCTTCGCATAGCCGCCGGCGGTTTCGGCCGCTTTGAATTCCTCGTCCTCGACGGCGATGAATTTGGCGCCAAGGCTTTCGACCTGTTCCTTCGCCGCGGGCCGCACGTCGGTGGCGGTGACGATGGCGCCCAGCCGCCGCGCGGTGGCGATCGCTTGCAGGCCAGCCACGCCGGTACCCATGACGAAGACTTTCGTTGCCGGCACGGTGCCGGCGGCGGTCATCATCAACGGCAGTGCCCGGCCGTATTCGGCGGCGGCGTCGATCACCGCCCGGTAGCCGGCGAGATTGGCCTGGCTCGACAGCACGTCCATCACTTGGGCGCGGGTGATGCGCGGCAAGAGCTCCATGGCGAAGCCGATCACGCCGGCGTCGGCCAGCGCGCGCAGCGCGTCGTCGTGACCATGAGGGTCCATGATGGCAATGACGATGGCGCCGCGTTTGTAACGTGACAGTTCGGAAGCTAGCGGCCGCCGCACCTTGAGCACGATATCGGCGCCATTCACCGCGTCCTTGGTCACGGTCGCGCCGGCGGCGGAATAGTCGGCATCAAGGATTCCGGATTTCACGCCGGCGCCCGGTTCGACGGCGACGTCAGCGCCAAGCGCGATCATTTTTTTGACGGTTTCGGGCGTCGCGGCCACCCGCGGCTCACCCGCATCGACCTCGCCAGCAACCGCAACTTTCATGATTCCTCCGACGGCTGCGAACGCGTGGTCGGGTCGATGGGGATATTGGCTGCGCGCCGGCCGCTTCGCTGCGGACCGCGAGCGCCGGCCAGGTTCAGACGAGGAAATACGCCAGCAGGATCAGAATGACGACGACGACGCCAATAACACTTTTCACCAGCGTGACAAAATGTCGGTAGGTCTGCACATGCGCGGCGTAGTCGTTGCCCGTCGCCGTCGCGTACTCGACTTGACCGTGGTCGTCCATTGCGCTTCTCCGAACCAGTAGCCCAGTGCCGTCGGGCGCGGGCTTAGCGTAATTGCGCGTACAGAGCAAC
>Ga0210398_10004005_pt1 | contig 13958 bp, 14 predicted proteins | sample IncBWC4OmetaG_FD_161047 | JGI IMG/M metagenome (GOLD analysis project Ga0210398, IMG submission 161047) | Forest soil microbial communities from Barre Woods Harvard Forest LTER site, Petersham, Massachusetts, United States - Inc-BW-C-4-O | ecosystem: Environmental > Terrestrial > Soil >...
CAGTTCCCGCAGGATAGAGGGAGGCACGAGGCGGAACGGGTAGTGGTGCGTGCGGGACCGGATGGTCGGTATGACCTTCTCGGGTTCGGTCGTGGCGAAGATGAACTTCAGGTGCGGCGGGGGTTCCTCGACCAGCTTCAGCAGCGCGTTGAACCCCTGCTGGGTCACCATGTGCGCCTCGTCGATGATGTAGATCTTGAAGCGCCCGGACACCGGGGTGTAGAAGGCCCGCTCGCGCAGTTCCCGGGCGTCGTCGACGCCGCCGTGCGAGGCGGCGTCGATCTCGATCACGTCGATGCTGCCCGGCCCGGACGGGGCCAGGGCGACGCAGGAATCGCAGACCCCGCAGGGGTCGGGCGTGGGGCCGTTAACGCAGTTCAGCGACCGGGCCAGGATCCGGGCGCTCGAGGTCTTGCCGCACCCGCGCGGGCCGCTGAACAGGTAAGCGTGGTTGATCCGGCCGGTGCTCAGCGCTTGGCGCAGCGGGCCGGTGACGTGCTCCTGCCCCTTCACCTCGGCGAACGTGGCCGGGCGGTACTTGCGGTACAGGGCCAAGCTGGACCCAGAAACCGGGGTCGCCCCCTCGCGTTCCGACGCGGCTGCGGCCATCAGCTCATCCTCACCGGTAATGGGGAGGACCCCCCGCACACCCGTCAGAGCCCGCGTACCCTTGCTGCCTTCCGGCCCTGGGGGGGTTGGCGGGATAAACGCCGTGCGGGGGGTCACCGGTCAGTGTAGTCAGCCTCGGGACCGGATGGTGCCGTGACCGCGACCGCTCTGGCCGCAGCCCGCCTCATCTGCCCCGTCGTGCCGCCTGCTTCGGGTAAGCTTCCCGGCGGAGGATTCGCCTAGTGGCCTAGGGCGCACGCTTGGAAAGCGTGTTGGGGGCAACCCCTCAAGAGTTCGAATCTCTTATCCTCCGCCAGGAAGCTTTCCGGCCCCGGTTACGGGGTGACGAAGGTCCACTTCTCGGATGAGCTGTTGGTCTCACTGCTGGTGACGATGGGGCCGCCGTCGAAGGTGGCCTTGAGCACGTCACCGGTTCCTACTTCTTCGGCGGGGCCGAGGGCAAAGCCGACGGCGGCGTGGTGGGCGACTTGACCGGGTGCGCCTTACGCTGGGCGGCGGCGCTGGCGGCCGCGGCGTCGGCCTTGGCGGCCTGCGCGGCTAGCTGCGGGGTCATCCAGGCGAGCATCGGGCCGAGAGCCGCGCGCCACACGCTGCCCTGGTGGCCGCCATCCGGGACGATCATGAACGGCACGTCCAGCGAACGGTTCTGCAGCAGCAGCCGGTTCTGGACGACCAGCCGGGTCTGGACCAGCTGCCGGAAGTTCGCCGCCGCGCTGACGTCCTGCTTGTCCTGGGCGCCCGCCGCGAGCCAGAAGGCGGGCAGATGGACCGCGAGCGGCACCTTGGTGATGTACACGCTGGGCGAGTTGATCAGCTGGAGTGCTGGGTGCCCGGCGAACACGTTGACCGTGTACGGCTTGCCGCCCGGCTTGTTGCCCGTGGGCACCTGGCTCTCGATGGGGACGAAGTACCCGGACATGATGCCCGCGGCCCCGTAGCGGTCCGGTTCCTGCAGCGCGATGTTGGCCGCGCAGTACCCGCCCTCCGAATAGCCGGCCACGCCCCAGGCCGGGCCGGGCGCCTGGACGCGCACGAATCGCGCGAGGTAGTTCGGCACATCTTCGGCGACAAAGGTCATGTCCTGGATGCCGCCGGGGTTGTTGAGGCACTGCAGCCCGTACTGCTGGCCGCCGTCGGTGTCGGGCATGACCAGGATCGAGGCGTCGGACGGGTGGGTCTCGAGCAGGTTGAGGAAGGTGGGGATCACGTCCAGCACGGTCAGCCACGCCTCCGGGTTACCCGGCGAGCCGTGTAGCAGTTCGATAGCCGGGAACTTGTAGTGCGCGTAGGCCTTCTGGAAGTACTGCGGCGGGAGGTAGACGTACACGGTGCGGGCCAGACGGCTGCGCTGCCCCACGATCGTCGTCTGGAACAGGTAGCCGACCTGGGCGTCTTCGGCGGTGCTGGTGACCCGGCCGATATCCTTGTCGAACTGCCGGTTGGACCCGGCGGCCACCGCGTACTTGGGAATGCTGCTCGCGCCCTGGCCGGTGAGATCACTGATCATTCCGCCCCAGGTCTGGTAATAATCGTAGAACTTATTGACCGAGGCAATTCCGAACGCCATAGCCGGAACGAACGCCAGGCACGCCGCGAGCACTCTGAACACGACCTGCTTGGCCAGGGCCACCCAGACGATCAATGCCGCGAAGATCACCATCAGAAGCAGAAAGAACCCGGCTCCCTGCGGTTCGAACACTCGGATCTCCTCGCCGGACTGTGGCCAGTGGGGGATGGTTCGTCCTAGCTAGGACGGGCCATACCCGCGCACTGCCGCATGATCACCTGTGCGAACGTCCGAGACGTGACATTGAGTTCCCCCGGAGAGCACGCTGAACGTGCTCTCGGCTCCCGTTCAGCGGTGGAGGTGGGATTTGAACCCACGGAGGGGTTGCCCCCTCACACGCTTTCGAGGCGTGCGCCCTCGGCCACTAGGCGACTCCACCGTGGGTGAGCTTACCTGAACCGGAGGCCGGGCGGGGAGGTGCTAGCCGCCGTGCTGCCTGCGGGCGGCGAAGAACTCGCGCAGCACGGCGCCGCACTCCTCGGCCAGGACGCCGCCGATGACTTCCGGCCGGTGGTTCAGGCGCCGGTCCCTGAGCACGTCCCAGAGTGAGCCCACCGCACCGGCCTTCGGATCCTCGGCTCCGTAGACCAGCCGGCCGAGCCGGGCCAGGGTCACCGCGCCCGCGCACATGGTGCACGGCTCCAGGGTCACGACCAGGGTCAGGCCGGTCAGGCGCCAACTCCCCAGGGCCCGGGCGGCCTGCCGGATCGCGATCATCTCGGCGTGCGCGGTGGGGTCGCGGTCCGCCTCGCGGCGGTTGCGCGCCCGCGCGAGCACCGTGCCCGCGTCGTCGAGGATCACGGCGCCCACCGGCACGTCGTCCTGACCGGTCCCGGCCAGCTCCGGACCGGCCAGCTCCGGACCGGCCTGGACCGCCTCGGCCAGCGCGAGCCGCATCGCGGGCTCGAAGCCCCCGATATAACCGGTCACGGGCCGAGCGCACGATCCAGGGCCCGCTCCACCGCTTCCCCGAACCGCAGCCGTTCGGCGATGCCGGCCACGGCGTCCTCGGGGTAGAGATCGAGATCGGCCGCGACGGAGCCGAGCTCCATCTCCTCCAGCCCTAGGTCGGCGAAGATGGACAGATCACCCGCCGGGAGCACCTGATCGAGCTCGTCGTCCGACGGCACCGGGATGCCCAGGGTCTCGAGCACCTGGCGGGCCAGCGGATAGTCCACCGCCGCGGTGAGGTCGGACAGGAACAGCGACACGTCCTCGCCGATGATCCTGACCGCCAGCCAGAAGTCATCGCCGACGCCGGCGAAGCCGATGGTTCCCCCCATGCTGGGCTGCTGGCGCAGCGCGTGTACGAGGCCGTCCAGATCGGCGGTGAGCGCAGCGGGCAGCGCGTCGGCTTCCCACTGGTCTTCTTCCCGGTAGACGATGACAGCGAAGTCCGTCTCACCCATGTCCGACATCGTCACTGCACCAGCATGCTCTGCACGGAGGGAATGGTGTCAGATAGGTACCCGCCGCGGCGGCAAAATCGCCGATCAAGCCGGCCCTGGGGCGCGGCCTGCCTGAGCTGCGCCGGCGTGGCCGACCCGCACCGTCGCGCACTCCTGGCACCGATCCGGCATACTGGGGCGGGGAACGGGGCATAACCGATGCCGACACGGCAGCTTCACCCCGTTAACCTTGGCCCGAATTTCGGTTCAAGCTAGCATTGGTTCCCTGACGAGCAGGATGAGTCCGGGCGCCTTTGGGAGGCGACGTGAATCTTAGGACAGTCCTCGGGTGGCTGGCTGTCGCGTTTGTCATTTGGTGGATCATCGAAGACCCCAGCGGAGCCGCTCACGTGGTGCACAACATCGGGACCTTCCTTACCTCAGCGGCCCACGGGATTTCCACCTTCTTCGCTTCGCTTTAGGCACGGTGCGCGATGAGGCTGGCCCCGAACACCGACACGGTCCCGGCCTCGGTCAACAAGTACCTCCTGCCCCATGAGCGCCAGGTCATCAGCGTCCATGAGCACCCGGCCGTGCTCATCGGGCCGATCGCCCTCGTCCTGCTCGGGCTCGCCATCGCGGGCGTTCTGAGCAACTACGCCACGCACGGCAACACGACTGCCATTCTGATCATCTGGGGCTTGTGGGTGGTGCTGTTGGGGTGGCTGGGGGTGAAGATCTGGGACTGGGCCGTCAACTACTTCGTGGTGACGTCCCATCGGCTGATCCTCGCCAGGGGCGTCGTCGTCCGCAACGTGGGCATGCTGCCGCTCGCCAAGGTGACGGACATGAGCTTCCGGCGGACCACGATCGGCCGGTTCCTGGGTTACGGGGAGTTCATCGTGGAGTCGGCCGGGCAGGACCAGGCGCTGCGGAACGTCAGGTTCATCCCGTATCCCGAGCAGCTTTACCTCGAAGTGTGCGGCCTGATCTTCAAAGACGAGGAACAACCGACGGACGCCAGCGACGTCGCCTCCGAACTCGCGCAGGTCCTGACCCGCTGGCTCAACCAGAACAACCGGCGGGACAAGCGAGACGACTAGCCCGGCTACACGGTCACGAGCACCACTCCGGCCGCGGCGAGCAGCAATCCCGCCCGCTGCAGCCAGCGCATCCGCTCGCCGAGCAGGACCCGGGCCAGCAGGACCGTCATCCCCGGGTACAGCGACGTGATCACCACGGCCAGCCCGAACAGGCCGGCCCGGGTGGCCAGGACGTAGCAGACGTTGGCCGCGGCGTCGATCGCCCCGGAGGTCAGCGCGATGGCGGTGATTCCGCTCCGGCCCCACGGCAGCCGGGTCCGGGTGGCTAGTGCGATACCGAAGGCGATCACGGTTCCGGCGGACCGGGAGATCGCGACCGGCCAGAGCACCCCGGACTGGCCTGCGTTCTTGAGGAAGATGAAGAACAGCCCGAAGCCGACCCCGGCTGCGGCCCCGTAGCCGAGCGCCCGCAGCCGTCCCGAGGTCACCAGCCGGATCCCGCCGCCCCGCCCGTCGCCGTGATCGGCTGGCTGCGCGCTGACCAGAACGACGGCCACCAGGCAGATCAGGCCGCCCGCGATCACGGTGGCGGCCGGCCGTTCGCCGCCGACGATCGCCACGCCCACCGGCAGCACCGCCGAGACCAAGGCCGCCACCGGCGCTACGACGCTGATCGGGGCGGTGGCGAAGCCCGCGTAGAACGCCACCAGGCCGACCGCGCCGCAGACCCCCGAGGCTGCCGCCCAGCCGACGGCGCTCCAGTCCCCCACCGAGGCCGGCGAGCCGAGCCCGCCATGCCCCAGGAGCCCGCCAATGGCCGGCACCTGGCCCAGCAGCGCGACCAGCAGCATGACGACCGCGCCCGCCGGGACGGTCAGCGCCAGCACGGCGAACACGCTGGCCCGCCGGGACGCCACCCCGCCGAGAAAATCGGCGGTCCCGTAGAGCACGGCGGCGGCCAGTGCCAGGATCGTCACCACGGCTGGTCTCCCGGGAAGGTCTGACAGCGGTCGGAATATTGACACATATAGTTCATCCTAACGACCGGAAGCTCGTGCGGAAAGGCAAATATGGCGGACACACCCGACCTGACGACCGCCGTGGCGCGCACCCTGCAGGCACTGCGTGCCGATCGCGGCTGGTCACTGGACCAGCTCGCCGCACGCTCCGGGGTCAGCAAGGGGGTGCTGGTCGCGATCGAACAGGGCCGCTCCAACCCCAACCTGGCCACGCTGGCCCGGATCAGCGACGCGTTCGGCGTTCCCGTCACGCAGCTTGTCGACGTGGGCGGCGAGCCGGCCGTCCGGATCAGCAGCCCGGACGCCTCGCGCGTCCTGTGGCGCGGACCGTCCGGCGGCACCGGCACGATCGTCGGCGCCACCGACCCGCCCTGGGCGGTGGAGCTATGGCGCTGGGAGGTGATGCCGGGCGAGGAGTTCGGCGGCGACGCGCACGCGCCGGCCACCCGCGAGATGGTCTGGGTCGAGACGGGGCGCCTGATCCTGACCGTCGCCGGGGAACGGCATCCGGTCGAGGCGGGCCAGTGCGCCCGGTTCGCGGCCAGCCGGCCGCACCGCTACAGCAACGACGGCCCCGAGCCGGCCCGGTTCACCATGGTCGTCGTGATCCCGCCGACCCAGGAATAACAGCTCGACGGGCTGGACCCCGGTGTCTACGCCGATGAGCCAGTCACGCGCCGCGATGGCGGAGCCGCGGGCGCCAGCCATGTCAAGGTCGGGCACCAAGGCGATTTCCGCGGCCCGGGATTGTTCCTCGCGCAGCACGGTGTTGGCCCGGACCTCGGTCAGGAACCAGTCGCGGAAGTGCGGCGCGGCCTCCACTATGCCGCCGCCCAGGAAGTAGGCGCCGGGATCGAAGAAGTTCGCGGCGATGGTGAACAGCCGCCCCAGGGCGATGGCCTGCTGACGGAAGATGGCCAGGGCCAGGGCGTCGCCCTGCTCGCCGTAGCGCCGGATCTGCTTGGCCGCCTGGCCCAGGGGCAGGCTGGCCACCGGGTGGTCTGGGTACTTGGTCAGCCAGTAGGGCAGCAGGTTCTTCATGATCCCGGTGAGCGAGGCCACGCTCTCCGCGTCACCGAACTGCCCGCAGTTGCAAGCGGGCGTCGGCTGACCCGGGCCCAGCAGGCCGTCCAGCGGGATCGGGACATGGCCGAGCTCCCCGGCCATCCCGGCCGCGCCCTTGATTACTCGCCCGGCCTCGACCAGGCCGCCGCCGAGCCCGGTGCCCACGATCGCGGACACCGAGCTGTGCCGCGCCGACTGTACGCCGAACCGCATGTGATGCGCGTACAAAGCGGCCGCGTTCCCGTCGTTGTTGTAGATCACCGGCAGCCCGACCCGCTCGGCCAGCGCACCCCGGATATCGAAGCCGCCCCAGCCGGCGTCGCCGAAGTTCGTCGCGCCCTTGGAGGAGATGACGCCGTCGGCGCTGGCCGGGCCGGGCGTATCCAGGCCGATCGCGCGCACCGCCGCGAGCGGCACGCCAGTGAGCGCGAGCACCTGCTCCACCGCGTCGATCAGGGACTGGATGGCCTTGTCCGGGCCCTCCCGGACGTTACTGGGAACTTCCGCCATCTGGTCGAGGAGGAACCGGCCCGCGGAGTCGAGAATCGTCCCGTTGTTCGTCGTCCCGCCGTTATCCAGGCCAACGACCACCCAGTCGAATGGCATGCGTCCTCCTCGTCCGGCGGCTGAGCCACGGTTCAGTTTAGGGAAATGCGCTAGCGGAGAGCAATATCGCCAGCGCCCAGCCGACTCAGTAGGCGCGGGCGAAGATCAGCCGCTTGCCGTAGGCGGACGGCTTGCCGCAGCGGATGCACGGGCCCTGCTCGGGTTCGCCCGCCAGCGGGATGCAGCGGGGACTGGCCGTGGTTTCTGCCTTGATCTCGTCTTCACACGCCTGATCGCCGCAGGCCAGCGCCAGCGCCCAGCCGACCGCCACGGCGGCGGTGAACTCGGGCCAGGAATTGACCGTGACGGTGTGGTCGTCGCGGAAGTCGGCGGCCCGCCGCGCCAGCATGGCCTGGAACGCGGTCAGCTCGGCCGCCAGCAGCTCGGGCGCCGCGTCGAGCGGGATGGCCTGCTTGGCCGCGTCCGGTTCCGGGTAACTCAGGCGGCGGGACATCAGTGCGGTGCCGGCGGCCAGGTCCCGCGGGCCGAGTTCGAGCCGGATCGGCACGCCGCGCATCTCCCAGTCGTTGAACTTGAAGCCGGGCGAGGCCTGCGGCCGGTCGTCCACGTTGGTTCGGATGCCCGCGCGCCGCAGCCTGGCGGCCAGTTCGGTGGCGGCGGACAACGTGGCCCGGGACTGGTCCCCGCGCCCGATCGGGACGATCACCACCTGGTAGGGAGCCAAGGCCGGCGGCAGGACCAGGCCCTTGTCGTCGCCGTGGGTCATGATCAGGGCGCCGATCATCCTGGTGGTCATGCCCCAGGAGGTGGTGTGGCACAGTTCGGCGGTGCCGCTCTCGCTGGTATAGGTGATCCCGAACGCCGCCGCGAAGTTCGTCCCCATGAAGTGCGAAGTGCCGGCCTGCAGGGCGCGACCGTCCCGCATCATGGCCTCGAGGGTGAACGTGCGCTCGGCCCCGGCGAATCTCTCTCCGGGCGTCTTCTCGCCAGGCACGGTGGCCAGGGCCGCGGTCTGCACGGCCACATCCTGGTAGAAGCCCAGCGCCAGCATGGTCTCGGCGGTGGCGTCAGCGGCGGTGGCGTGCGCGGTGTGGCCTTCCTGCCAGAGGAACTCGCTGGTGCGCAGGAACATCCGGGGGCGCAGCTCCCACCGGAGCACGTTGGCCCACTGGTTCAGCAGCAGCGGCAGGTCCCGGTACGAGCTGATCCACTTGGCCATCATCTCGCCGATGATCGTTTCCGACGTCGGTCGGATGACCAGCGGTTCCTCGAGTTCCTTGCCGCCCGCGTGGGTGACCGTGAACAGCTCGGGCGCGAACCCCTCGATGTGCTCGGCCTCGCGCTGCATATAGCTCTGCGGGATGAGCAGCGGGAAGTAGGCGTTCTGGTGCCCGGTGGCCTTGATCCGCCCGTCCAGGTCCGCCTGCAGCAGCTCCCAGATCCGGTAGCCGTACGGCCTGATCACCATGCTGCCGCGGACCGGTCCCCGGTCCACCAGTTCGGCGCGGAAGACCACGTCGTTGTACCAGGCCGAGAAATCCTCGCTCTGCGGGGTTACGCTGCGCTCGTCACGGGCCATGACCTTCAGGTTACCGAGCCGGGTATTACCACCCAACCGGATTAGCAGTCCCTCACCGGTCCGGCGGTGGCCAGCGCCACGGCCAGCTTCAGCCGCTCGACCGTACCGGACCCGACCTCGGTCGCCTCATGAGTCACACGTCAGCCCGGGAGATCCTCAGGGCGCTTTGCGGCGAGATGGCCTTGCAGCAGGCCGGTGGACTGGCCGACCTCGATAAGGTATCCGTCCGGGTCCCGCATGTAGCAGCGGATCTCCGCTCCGCGGTCGATCGGCGGCGTCACGAACTCTGCCCCCTTCGCCCTCCAGTCCTCGTAGCAGGCCTGGATGTCAGCGACCCGCAAGTTCAGGAAGATCGAGGTGGTGTCGCCGGGCTGGTAGTCGACCACCGAGATGCCCGGCTTGTCGGGGGTCGGCGGCCCGCCGGGATTCATGATGATCCACGAGTTGGACAGCCTAACCGTGCACGGGTTCTCTTCCAGGATGATGGTGCCGCCCAGGACGCGCGAGTAGAAGTCCCGCGATCGCGCGACCTTGCGGACGGTGATGAACAACGCCACGAGAATGCCCTCGGCGGGCGCAGGGAAGCTGGCGAAATCGTTGCGGGGCTGAGATTCTGTCATGGTTGCTCCTCTACGGCGGCATTGGCGGACAGCGGCTTATCCGAGCGGCGGTCCTAGTCATCACCTCTTCCCCTGACCTGGTCGGCGCAGACGTCCCTGCACCTAGCGCCCACCACCGAAGTGGCACGCCGCAGTGCGGGGATGCCTGAATGATCATGTCGACGGTTACGACCTGGGCGAGCCTGAGCAGTATTGGCTGGAGTCAGGGCCCGTCCCGTGCTACGAGACGATCAGGTAGAGGCTGTCGGCAATGAACCACAAACCAATGAGCAGGCTCCCCACGATGATCGCCTGGTCGGTGTGGGAGTCGACCCAGGTCCTGCACCTAACCAGGGACGCCTGGCTCTGGGCGGGCCTGACCACGGCGTAGATCTCCATGGCCAGGTAGGACGAAGAGGCCAGGACGCAGTACAAGCCCAGTGCCAGGAAGCTCTCCCAGCTGGACAGCTTGGCCTCCACCACTGTGGCCGCGCCCGCGCCGATCAGCACCCAGGGCTGCAGCGCCGGGGCCAAGGCCAGGGCGAACCACGGGGACATGCTGTCCACGTGCGCCTGCCACTTGGGCGGCTTCTTGGACGGCTTGGGCCGCCCTCTGGCCCGGATGTGACGGATCGCGATCCTGACCAGGACGACGCCGAGCACGATCTTGACCGCCAGTGCGGCCAGCGACGGGGCCGTGGCTGGCTTGGGCGGGTTATTGCCGGTCGCCAAGACCGTGACCGTGACCACGATGGCCAGGGACACCAGCCACCCGAACACGAACGCCGCGCCCTTGCGCGCGCCTCGCGTGGAGGGGAGCACGACGAGGAAGGCCGTGAGCGGCAGCGGGTCGAGCGTGACCGCCAGGCCGATGATCATCAGGTCAAGGACCACGCCCTTCCCTCCCGTCTCACCCGGCCGGCGGCGTGCCGGGCACGTGATCGTGCCGACCCGAAGCCGACAATCACCGCCATGAGGTCATTGAAGCCAACGCACCCGTGCCGCGGTTCACCTCTCGCGGGTGATCGCCGGCGATGTCAGCGGGCACTGAGCTTGCTGTCAGCTATAACGTGGTGGAAGCAGCGAGCGAGGGGAGGCTGCCATGCCTGCGGCTACCGATGTGGGCTTCATCGAGATGCGAATCGCCAAGGTCGTCGGGTTCGGACCGCCCTTGGCCGAGGAGCTGTCCCACTGCGTAGTGCTGGATGAGGTAGCCGGGGATCGGCACCTCGTCATCTTCATCGGGGATCGGGAGGCGTTCAGCCTGGCTGCTCGCCTCCAGGGTGTGGAGTTTGGCCGACCGATGACGTACGACTTCGCCGCGGCGCTGGTGCGAGGCGTCGGGGGCCACGTGCGCCAGGTGCAGGTCGATCGCCTGGTAGAGGGCATGTACTTCGCGACGGTCGAGGTCGAGGGTCCGCTTGGAACGCAGTCTGTTGATGCGCGCCCCAGCGATGCGTTGAATCTGGCCGCGATCACCGATGCGCGCGTCTTCGTCGGCCCCGAGCTGGTGGAGGACTTCGAAAGGCTGCAGGACGATGACTCGGCAGAAGCCAGGCTGCTGCGCCTGGCTTTGACCGTTCCGAACATGAGGATCACGAAGGCAACGGAGCGCGACTTACTGCTTAGGAGGACGTAGGCGGCTTTCCTGTAACCGCCCGCACATACCTCACCGAGGATGACGGAACGAGCCGAGGAGCTTCCCGAAGTTGACAACCTCCCGGCCCACGAGCCGCGCCCCGGTCGGGTAGTCACCCATCTGGGCATCTATGGCCACGTCGAGAACCTCACCGTCCGGGATTGTCAGCCCTCGTGACCGCAGCTCGGATACATACAGGTCCTTGAGCTGTTCACGGTCCATGCCAGCGGCGCCGGCCTGAGCCGCCTTAAACGCCTCCCGCCGAGACTGGCTCTCCTGCCGGTACTTAGCCCACCCCTCACGGAAATCGGACAAATTGACGGGCTGTCTCTCGAGCTGATCGCGTATTCCGCGTATGGCTTCTGCGCCGGGGCAAGTGCACGATTGACGCCAGGCCGGGTCGCCGACCGTGTTCTCCTCGTTGGTGACCGGGCAGGAGGAGTGACAGCCACACCCGCACAGCATCGCGAAGCCTTCACGGCGCAGACGGCGGAGGTTGAGGACTGCGCGGTAGCCGCGCCAGTGGCCACACTCCTCATGCGAGCCGTCTAGGCAGCTCGGACTCTGCAGCACACGCTCGCAGTTGTCGGCCTGTCGGCTGCCCATCGTCTGAGTCTACGGCGCTGGCATTCAGCCGTACCAGGCTGGAATAGGCGTCGGCGCCCCACACCCCGCAGAGGTCTCACGCAATTGCGTGAGACGCTGGTTTCCGCGGAAACGCGGGGGCGCATCTGCCCTGGTCCTAGCCTGCGATACTCGCGTGGCGACGCCGAGCCCAAACGTGAAAATAGGCCCCGCTGTAACGTGATGACCTCGCTGCGGAGGATCGGGGATTTGAACCCCGGAGGGTGTTGCCACCCAACCGCATTAGCAGTGCGGCGCCATAGACCGGACTAGGCGAATCCTCCACCCGCACCAGCAGGCGCGGTGGGCCATAGCGTACCGGGCCTGACTCCACCCCGGCAAAGCAATCTCACCAGGCCGCGCCGGGACCGGGGCGAGCCGCGTTAGCGCACCTCGATGACCTCATAGTGGCCGCCGAGGTAGGCCTCGCGCATGGTCCGCTTGGAGAACTTGCCCACGCTGGTCTTGGGTACCTCGGCGACGAAGCACCAGCGCTCGGGCAGCTGCCAGCGCGGGATCTGCTCGGCCATGAAGGCGCGGAGCTTCTCCGCGGTGACGTCGGCGCCGGCCCGGAGCACGACCGCCGCGAGCGGCCGCTCGCCCCACCGGTCGTCGGCGACCCCGATCACCGCGGCCTCGGCCACGTCGGGGTGAGCCATCAGGACGTTCTCCAGCTCCATCGAGGAGATCCACTCGCCGCCGGACTTGATCACGTCCTTGGACCGGTCGGTCAGCCGGATGAAACCGTGCTCGTCCAGCGTCCCCACGTCTCCGGTCCGCAGCCAGCCGTCGTGGAACTTGCCCGGGTCGTCGTCCTTGTAGTACGACCCGGTGATCCAGGGGCCGCGGACCTCGACCTCGCCGACCGCTTCGCCGTCCGAGGGGAGCAGGGCCCCGCCGTCTCCGGCCAGCCGTGCCTCCACGGTGCAGAACACCCGGCCCTGGCTGTCCCGGTACGACCACTCCTCCTCCTTGCTGAGGCCGGGGGGCGGGTTGGCCACGCTGGCCAGCGGCGAGGTCTCCGTCATGCCCCAGGCCTGCAGCAGCCGGACGCCGAGTTCCTGTTCGTACCTGACCTGCAGGGCGTGCGGGACCGCCGAACCGCCCGCGATGACCACACGCAGCGAGGACAGGTCGCCGCCCTCGGTCCGCATGTGGGTGAGCACGCCCGCCCAGATGGTCGGTACCCCGCCAGCCACGGTGACCCGCTCGTCGCCGATCAGCCGGACCAGCGCGGCGGGCTGCATGTACCGGTCGGGCATGATCAGGGCCGCACCGGACAGCAGGCCGGCGTAGGCCAGACCCCACGCGTTGGCGTGGAACATGGGCACGACCGGGAGTACCCGGTCGCGTTCGGACAGGGCGAAGGCGTTCCCGAGGCAGGCGCCCATCGAGTGCAGGTAGCTGGACCGGTGGCTGTAGACGATCCCCTTGGGGTTCCCAGTGGTCCCGCTGGTGTAGCACATCGCCGCGGCCGAGAACTCATCCAGCTCGGGCCAGTCGAACGAGTCCGGCTCGGCGGCCAGCAGCTCCTCGTATTCGTGCAGGGCGACCCCGGTGAGCTCGTCGGCCCCGGGCGTCTGGCTGAGCGGTGCCCCGGACACGATCACGTGCTTGACGGCGGGCGCGTGCGGCAGGATCTCGGCGAACTTCGAGACCAGCGAGGCGTCCACGATGACGGCGTAGTCGTCGGCGTGGGTGGCGATGTAGCCGACCTCGGCCGGGGCCAGCCGGATGTTCAGCGTGTGCAGCACCGCACCCATCGACGGCACGGCCAGGTACGCCTCGAGGTGTTCGGCGTTGTTCCACATGAAGGTGCCCACGCGCTGGTCGGCGTCGACGCCCAGGCGGCGCAGCGCGTTGGCCAGGCGCGCGGCGCGGCGGCCCGCCTCGGCGTAGGTGCGGCGTCTTACGCCATCCTCGGTACAGGTGACAACCTCCCGATCACCGAATACCGACGTTCCGTAGCGCATGATCGACGCGATCGTCAGCGGGATGTCCATGATCGTGCTGCGCACCGGCTACCTCCTGTGGGTGCTGACCTGCATACCTGATAGTGCCATGAGTCAGGCGGCCCGCAGTAGACCTCGCCGAGCCGGAACCCCGCGAGTCTGTCGTTATCTAGGAGACTCTAGGCGACACACTAGACGGTCCTATCGAGCGCTAGCCCGCCGCCCGCTCAGGCCGGCTGCGAGCGCAGGAACTTGCCGAAATGCGGGACCGTGAACGCGATCAGGC
>Ga0210398_10004007_pt1 | contig 13958 bp, 12 predicted proteins | sample IncBWC4OmetaG_FD_161047 | JGI IMG/M metagenome (GOLD analysis project Ga0210398, IMG submission 161047) | Forest soil microbial communities from Barre Woods Harvard Forest LTER site, Petersham, Massachusetts, United States - Inc-BW-C-4-O | ecosystem: Environmental > Terrestrial > Soil >...
CGTGATAAAGATCCGCGACCTGCTTCAAGCCGCCGTAGCTCATGGCCGCGGCGAACGGCGCCACGATCAACCCACAGCCGAGCCGTGCCGCAAGCTCGATCGAAGGCTTTGAGAACGAGCCGACATAGGTCGGCAGCGGCCGCTGCACCGGCTTCGGCGTGATGCGCACGTCGTCGAACGAATAATGTTTGCCGTGATGCGAGATGCGGTCGTCGGCCTCCCACAAGCGGCGAATGAGCTCGAGGCCCTCCTCGAAGATGCCCTGGTTGTCGTCGAACGAGACGTGGAACGGCTCATATTCGCGCCGGTCGTAGCCGCGCCCGGCGGCGAAATCGACCCGGCCGTTGGAGAGCAGATCGAGCGTCGCCCATTGCTCGGCGACGCGAATGGGATGATGCAACGGCGTCACCGTCACCGCGGGTGCGAGCCGGATGCGCTTGGTATTGGCGGCCACATAGGCCAGCACCAGATCCGGGCACGACAGCACGCCGAGCGAATTGAAGTGATGCTCGCCGATCCAGGCCGAATGCATGCCGAGCTTGTCGGCATAGAGCGCCTCGGACGTGATGTCGGCGACGAACTGGTTGGAGGAGCGATCGTTGTTTTCGTAATGGTTGTCGCTCAGCGTGAAATACCCGAAATCCATGCTTTCCTCCCTGCGACGGTCATATTTTCATTGTCAGCGGACGCAGAATAGATGATAATGCAACAGTTGTAAATGCATGAATCGAGGCGACTCTCATCTCCTGGAATGGTCCGTGGCAAAGCACCCGTCCAAGCTCGATCTCGGCGATTACCTGCCCTATTTGGTCAATCGCGTCGGCACCATCATTGCCGAGCAATTCGGCGCGGAAGCGCTGGCGCCCCATGGGCTTAGCATCGCCATGTGGCGGGTCATCGCGGTGCTGGCGAGCGCCGGCCAACAGCGCCAGATCGACCTTGCCGAACTGACCAGCACCGACGCCTCGACCCTGTCGCGGCTGGTGACACGCCTGGTGCGGCTCGGCCTGGTCACCCGCGCGCGCTCGGCCAGCAGCAACCGCGAGGTCGCGGTGAAACTGTCGGCAAAAGGCGCGGCGCTGGTCGCCCGCCTGATCCCGATCGCGCGCGAATACGAAAATGTCGCAATCGCCGGCCTGCCAGCGCAGGAGCTCGCCGTGCTCAAGCGCTGCCTGCGCCGCGTGTACGGCAATATGAAGAACAGAAATGTAGCCCGGATGGAGCGAAGCGAAATCCAGGACGACAGCGCGGCGTAAACGCCGCTCTCGGATTGCGCGGAGCCTGTCATCGGGCCGGCCACTTCGGGCCGGACCCGCTGGCACCATCCGGGCTACGGCTATTGCGCCTTGCAGGCGACGATGGCGCGCGGCGGCGTGCGGTTTGCGATAGTGGGCGGCGCAAAGATCGCGAGATAGGCGTCGCTGCCGGTCAGCCGATCGAGGCTGATCTCGCGATAGCCGACGGCCTGAAGCTCGCAGCGCAGCAGACCGGGCGGCGTACCATGCCGAGCCGTCGGCGCGAAGGCGTCGACTATGCCGATTCGCGCGCCGGGCTTGAGCGCGGGCACCAGATTGTAGAGCAAGGCGTAAGGCTGCGCGATCTCGTGATACATGTGGATCAGGATCGCAAGGTCGAGCGACTGCACCGGCAGCTTCGGGTCGTGCGCCTCGCCGCGGACGACGTCGACATTCTGCAATCCGAGATCGCGCACGCGCCGGCGCAGGTTTTCCAGATAGTCCGGCATCACGTCTTCGGCGATGACGCGGCCGCTCGCGCCGACAATCGGCGACAGCCGCACGACGTAATAGCCGCTGCCCGCGCCGATATCGGCCACGGTCATTCCGGGTCTGATGCCCAAGAGACGAACGAGCTGCCGCGGTTCGCCGGCTTTGTCGCGTTCGTCTTCGTCGTGCCAAATCGGGCTGACGATGTCCGCCACCGGGCGGTCCGGCTGCGGAAACGCATCGGCCGGAGCGCCCGCTTGCGTCGGGGCGTCCTGGGCGGAGGCCGATATCGCGAACGCCGCGGCAAGCACGACGGCGATTGTCAGGCGCATCGTCCGGGCGAAGCGAAATATCGAAGCTTTCTCGCTGGTTCCCGAATGTCCCGTCATGACCGTCATCGCAAGCAACGCATGATGCAGGCTGCCGTCGTAAAGGCTGCCGGCGCCGTGTCCGTCATAGTATAATGTAGCGCGCATAAATGGAGTAAAATCGGGGCCAAGAGCTTGGAGACTCAAGAACTTGGAGACTCAAGAACTTGGAGATTATGGAGCGAGCCAATGACCAGCATCAGAACGCTACTCTTTGCCGCCGCAGTTCTCTGTCTCGCTTCGCCAGCGCTGGCCAGCGATCACTATCGCTGGTGGACAGATCAGTCCGTGGGAGCGTCTTGGACTTGCGGCGCGTTCGAGTACCGGCACCGGTGCAATGCGGAATTTCATCCACGCAGCAATCGCTGCGGCTGCATCGTGCGGTGAGCGCCTAGGCCGGAAGAGATTTACTCCACACTGCTCCCCGGCGCCGAGTCCTCGAACACCGTCTGCACCGGCGGCGTGCCGGAAAAGCCAAGCTCGTTCCAGCGCGCGACCACTTGCTCGTAGGTCGCCTTCGACAGCTTGGTGCGCTTGGAAAAATTCTTGATGTGCCGGTAATCCATGCAGGCGTTGATCAGGGCCTTCGAGCCCCACGGGCGGATTTCCGGCGGATTGAGGCTCGGATCGAGGAAGGTGCTCCAGGTCTCGCGCAGAATGTCGATCGACTGCGCCGGCCGCGACCGCGTCGCCATCGCCCACAGCACCTGGTGCACGTTGCTCGGATCGATATCGTCGTCGACGACGATCACATACTTGCCGAAATAGGCGCCGCCGACGCATTGTGCGGCGAGCGCCATCGCCTGCGGTGCGTGGCCGGGATACATCTGCTTGATCGAGACCACGGTGATGCCCCAGCCGGCGGCTTCCGGGATCGACCACACGCCCTGGATGCCGGGTACGCCGAGTTTTTGCAGGTCCGACCAGATCGCCGCCGACCGCAGCGCCGCCCAGAACAATCCGGCTTCGTTGGCCGGCCCGTCGGCCATCAGCGCGCAGGTCAAGGTCGGATTGTTGCGGAAGCGCACTTTCTCGACGCGCATGTAAGGCGTCGCGCCGCTCGGCCGGCCGTAATAGCCGGTGAATTCGCCGAACGGGCCTTCGGCGAACGTCTCGTCCGGATAGACGAACCCTTCGAGAATGATCTCGGCGCGCGCCGGCAGCGGCAGGCCGGTGACGTCGCTTTTGAACAACTCGATCGGCGCGCCGTTGATGCCGCCGTAATATTCGTATTCGCTCTCGGTTTTCGGAAAGCTCGTCGCCGCCACCAGGAACAGCAGCGGGTCGATGCCGTAAGCCGCGGCGATCGGCATCGGCTTGCCCATCTTCCACCACTTCTCGCGGTCGAGCGTGGCGTCCTTGCCGGGCGAGGTATAGACGCCGACCTCGCGGGGCCCTTTGATCATCATGCGGTAGGTGCCGACATTGATGCGGCCGGTTTCCGGGCATTGCGTCACCACCGCGTCGCCGGTGCCGAGATAAAGCCCGCCGTCGAGCGGCCACATGCGCTGCGCGGGAAATTGCCGGATGTCGATTGCCTCACCGGTGACGATGTTCTGGTTGCAGATCGCGGTCTCGGCCGAAACTTCCTTGGGCTTCATGGTGCGGCCCATCTTCTTCTGCAGCGCCTGCACCGCTTTGAGCGGATGATCCATCGGCTCCTCGCCGATCATCAGGCAGAACCGCGACAGGTTGCAGCCGATCATGTTGTAGAGCGCGCGATGGCCGGGATGACCCTTGATGTTCTCGAACAACAGCGCCGGGCTTTTTTGGCTGCCGACGAGATAGGTGATGGTCGCCGCCTCGAGATCGGGGTCGACCTCGGCGGTGATGCGCTTGAGCTCGCCCATGGCGTCGACCTTGGCCAGCCACTCGTCGAGGTCGCTGGCGTTGGGGCTGCGCACGATCTGCTCGGACTTTGCTTCGCCCTGCCCCTCCTGTTTCTCCGGGGCGACCGATACGCTCATATCCATGGGTATTTCCTCGCGCGCGGCCATAGCATCGGCCTTGGCGCATCATAGTGAGGGCCTGGGAACTTATCGATAGCGATCTGCGTTCGCCGCTTCATGGCTGTCGCGTCGGTTGCGGGCATCTGCTAAAATGTCCGCCGCATCCGGACCTGAGTGACGGTCGCTGCAAGAGGCCAGCGACAACGGGAGTGCGGACATGCATCTCGATCCTGAATTCCTGTCCCGCATTCAATTCGCCTGGGTCATCGGCTGGCACATCCTGCTGCCGGCTTTCACCATCGGCCTGGCCTCCTTCATCGCCTTCCTCGAAGGTGCCTATGCGCTGACCAAGCGCGCCGTTTTTCTCAACCTCTCCCAATTCTGGCTGCGGATTTTCGCCGTCTCCTTCGGCATGGGCGTCGTCACCGGTATCGTCATGCCGTTTCAGTTCGGCACCAACTGGAGCCGCTTCTCCGACGTCGCCGGCAACATCATTTCGCCGTTACTGGCCTATGAAGGCATCATGGCGTTCTTCCTCGAATCGACCTTTCTCGGCGTGCTGTTGTTCGGCCGCAAGCTGGTGCCGCCGGCCATGCATTTCGTCGCCGCCGTGCTGGTGGCGGGCGGCACCTTATTGTCGGCATTCTGGATCCTTGCCACCAACAGCTGGATGCAGACGCCGGCCGGCTACGAGATGATCGACGGCCGGTTTTTTCCGAAAGACTGGTTCGAGATCGTGTTCAGCCCATCGCTGCCATTCCGCTTCATGCACACGGTCAGCGCCTTCTATGTGACCACCGCCTTCGTCGTGCTCGGTGTCGGCGCCTACACGGTGCGGCGGGGCCAATCGCCGGTCGAAGGCCGCATGATGCTGCGGCTGGCGATATGGTTCCTTGCCATCTTCGTACCGATCCAGGCCGTGCTCGGCGACCAGCATGGCCTGAACACGCTCGAATATCAGCCGGCCAAGCTCGCCGCGATCGAAGGCTTGTGGGACGGCGGCAGCGGCGTTCCCGCCTCGATCATCGCCTGGCCCGATCAGAAAGAAGAGCGCAACATCGCCGAGATCGCGATCCCGAAACTCGGCAGCCTTTATCTCACCCATTCGTGGAACGGCGCCGTCAAAGGCCTGAAGGATTTCCCGGCCGATCAGCGGCCGCCGGTGGTGGTGGTTTATTTCGCCTTCCGCATCATGGTCGGCATCGCTTTGTTGATGCTCGCGATGGTGGCTTGCGGATTGTTCCTGCTGTGGCGCCGGCGGCTCGATGACACCGCCTGGTATCTCAAAGCCTGCCAATTCACCGTCTGCCTCGGCTTTGTCGCGGTGATCGCCGGCTGGACCACGACCGAAGTCGGCCGCCAGCCGTGGACCATCTACGGACTGATGCGCACCGCGGAATCGGTCTCGCCATCGCTGACCGGCGCCAATGTGCTGCTGTCGCTCCTTCTGTATGTCGTGGTCTATCTGATTATCTTCCCGACCGGTATTTACACCATGCTGCGCTTCGTCTGGCGCGGCCCCGCCGCCACGGAGGACGACGCGCCCGTCGTCAGCGGCCGGCCGAAATCGCCGATCGAGGCGCTCGCGCCCGCGTCCGCAACCGCGGAGACACGCTGATGCCCGCGCTCGACCTGGTTCCGATCTGGACCGCCATCCTCGCCCTCGGCGTCTTCTTCTATGTCGCGCTCGACGGTTTTGATCTCGGCGTCGGCATGCTCCACAATTTTGCGCCCGACCGCAGCGCGCGCGAACTGGTGATGAACTCGATCGCACCAATCTGGGACGGCAACGAAACCTGGCTCGTTCTCGGCAGCGTCGGCCTGTTGGCCGCCTTCCCGGTCGCCTTCGCCATCATCATTCCGGCGGTCTATTTCCCGATCCTGTTGATGCTGCTGGCGCTGATCTTCCGCGGGCTGGCGTTCGAATTTCGCTACCGCGATGCCGAGCACCGCACGTTCTGGGACCACGGCTTCGCCGCCGGCTCGGCGCTGGCGGCTTTCGCCCAAGGCGTGGTGCTCGGCTCGTTCATCCAGGGCTTCCAGGTCGAAGGCCGCCACTTCGTCGGCGGCTCGTTCGACTGCTTTACGCCGTTTTCGATTTTTTGCGGGATCGCCTTGATGTTCGGCTATGGCCTGCTCGGCGCCGGCTGGCTGATCATCAAGACCGAGGGCGCCTTGCAGGACTGGGCGCGCGCGCTCGGGCGCAAATGCCTGATCGGCACCGTGCTCGCCATCGCGGTCGTCAGCCTGTGGACGCCGTGGACCGATCCGAAAATCGCGACCCGTTGGTTCTCTTGGCCGCACATCGCCTATCTGGCGCCGGTGCCGATCATCACCGCGGCGCTCGTGCTCTATGCGTGGCGCACGCTCCACAACGCTTCCGAATACGGCCCCTTCATCGCCGGCTTGGGATTGTTCGTGATGTCCTATATCGGCATCGCCATCAGCCTGTGGCCGATGATCGTGCCGGGGCATTTCACGCTCTACCAGGCCGCGGCCGCGCCGAGCACGCAAGCATTCCTCCTGATCGGCACGCTGTTCCTCCTGCCGATTATCCTGACCTACACGGCGTGGTCGTATTGGGTGTTCCGCGGCAAGGTGCGTGCCGACATCGGCTATCATCATTAAGGTTCCATCGCACTATCCGTCATTGCGAGGAGCCAACGGGTCCGGCCCGAAGTGGCCGGCCCGATGACAGGCTCCGCGACGAAGCAATCCAGCTCGACGCCGCCGCCCTGGATTGCTTCGCTTCGCTCGCAATGACGCGCCAAACGAACGGCGCTGGGGTTGTGAGAGATTCCCGCGCGGCCTAGATTAAGATTTGTCGTAAGCTCTTGAGCGGAGTCGGACACATGGTCCGCAAACTATGGGTGATCGTCATCGTTATTGCCGCGGCGGTGGTTGCGGCCGTGGTGATCGCGGTTCGCGTTCCCGATCCGGGACTTTCTCCCGCGCTCGCCCAGCGTCAGCCCGATGTGACGCACGGCCAATATATCGCCACGCTCGGCGATTGCGCCGCCTGCCACACCAAGCCCGGCGGCAAGACCTTGGCCGGAGGCCTGCCGCTGAAGACGCCGCTCGGCACGATCTACACCACCAACATCACGCCCGACCGCGACACCGGCATCGGCGCTTACACTTTCACCGACTTCGCCCGCGCCATGTGGCTCGGCGTGCGGGCCGACGGCGCGCGGCTTTATCCGGCCATGCCGTACACCGCCTACGCCAAAATGTCCGACGAGGATTTGCAGGATCTGTTTGGCTATCTGCAAAAGGATGTCGCGGCCGTGAATCAGACGCCGCCCGCCAACACCATTGGCTGGCCGCTGAATCAGCGCTGGCCGATAGCGTTCTGGAACGTCGCGTTCCTCGACACGTCGCGCTTCACGCCCGATCCGGCGAAGGACGCGTCGTGGAATCGCGGCGCCTATATCGTCGAGGGACTGGAGCATTGCGGCGAATGCCACACGCCGCGCGGCGTCGCGCAAAATCTCGACAACGGGCGAAAATTCTCCGGCGCGGTGCTGCAGGGCTGGAAGGCCTACAACATCACCGCGAGCAAGCCATCCGGCGTCGGCGGCTGGAGCGACGACGCGCTCGCCTCCTATCTGAGCAAGGGCCACGCCGACGGCCACAGCTCGGCAAGCGGCCCGATGGCCGAAGCGGTCGACAACAGCTTGCGTTATGCGACGCCCGACGACATCCACGCCATCGTGGCTTACCTGCGCGGCATCGCGCCGATCGACAATGCGCCCGCCATCGCCCAGAACCCACCCGCCGCGAACGAAGCCTCACCGCCGCAAAACCTCGGCGTCCAGGTCTTCGCTGGCAATTGCGCCAATTGCCACGATTGGGACGGCAAGGGCGTGCAATCGCCCTACGCCGACCTGCGCGGCAGCCGCACCGTCAACGACCCCGACGCCACCAATCTGACGGCCATCCTGCTCGCCGGCTCCAACGCCCCGCTGCCGGTCGAGCACGCCTTCATGCCGCCGTTCGGGCGCGGCCACAGCGACGACGAGCTCGCCGCGGTGGCGAATTTCGTCAACGGCTTTTTCGGCAATGGCACGACGAAAATCACCGCCGCCGACATCGATAAGGCGCGCAAGGCGCTGCCGTAGTCGCGCGGCGCTTGCTCAGTCGTGTCCGCCAGGTCGGTAACCTGAATCTCAAATCTGCATTGCGCCGCCTTGGCGGTACGCATATCCGAATGCGAGCAGGCGTTACCCAGGACATCGAGGGCGCCACGAGCTCCGCTGAAGCGCTCGCGCGGCGGAGCTTTTCCATGGGGGAAAGTTCGCCGATGGCTTATCAACCGTCCTGGAACGAAGATGAGCCGCCCAAAGATCGGCAGGTTCTTGCGCTCGCGTTTGCCAAGGCGATCAAGTCGGGAAGCGTCAATCTTGTGCGCGTTGTCGCCGCGTGGGTCGAGAGCAATCAGGAGTGGCGACCGGTCAGGGTCGGAGGCGACACGATCGCCGGAACTGATCTCGACGTCATTTGCTGGGCCGAGCTCCCGGAAATCCCCGAAACGGTAGGACGCTTGAAGGCAGCAAACCCAAGCCGGCCAACCCAGGTATACCCGCGACCGAAATAGACATTGCGCGGCCGTCGCCAATCGGTCGCTTATGACCCAAAAGGCGATATTTGCAGCCAGCAATTTTTGCAGTGCAAATTGACCGCTGAGCCCCATTCCGCTGATCGCAAATTTCTGTTGTAATCCGATCGTGGCGCAGCCTTAGGGGCGAGGCAATGCGACGGCGCGACTTCATTTCGCTTGCTGGCGGCATAGCGGTCACGTGGCCGCTGGTCGCTCATGCGCAGCAGCCCGAGCGGATGCGGCGTCTCGGCGTTTTGAGCTCCCTCGCAGAGACCGATACGGAGGCCCAGGCTTGGGATGCTGCTTTCCGCAAGCGGCTCGTTGAGCTGGGCTGGATCGACGGTCGCAGCGCTCATATCGATTATCGCTGGGGCGCCGGAAGCGTAGACCGCATGCGCCTGTTCGCGGCGGAACTGGTCCAGCTCAAGCCGGACGCGCTCGTCAGCATAAGCACGCCAGCGACCGCGGCGTTGCAGGCCGAGACTCGCACAATTCCGATCGTATTTGCCTGGGTGTCCGATCCGATCGGCAGCGGATTTGTCTCGAGCCTGGCGCATCCAGGCGGCAACATCACCGGCTTTCTCAATATTGAAGCCTCGGTGATCGGAAAGTGGCTGTCATTGATGCGTGAGATCGCACCGCAGGTTTCCCGCATCGGCTTCTTGTACAATCCACAGACCGCGCCCTATGCCCGATATTATCTCGATACGTTCCGGGCCGCTGCGCTGACGCTTGCCATCGCGGCGATTGACGCCCCCGTGCGCAGCACCGAGGAGGTTGAAGCCCTCATGACGAAGCTCGGGGGCGAACCCGGCGCCGGCCTTTTCGTCATGTCGGACACCTCGATGGTTGTTTATCGCAAAACGATCTATGCGCTCGCCGAGCGCTATCGTTTGCCCACGATCTACCCGTATCGTGTCTTTGCCGCCGAGGGCGGCTTGATGTCCTACGGAGTCGACGTGGCCGATCTGCTGCGGGGCGCGGCCGAATACATCGACCGCATCCTTCGCGGCGAAAAGCCGAACGAGCTTGCCGTCCAGCAGCCGACCAGATTTGAGCTGGTCGTCAACGTGAAAACGGCGAAGGCGCTCGGCCTTACAATTCCAACATCGATGTTCGTCGCTGCCCAAGAGATGATCGAATAAGTCGCATTTGCCGTACCCGCTCACGGCGGCTATCGGCCCATGGCGGACGTTAGGCGACATCCGATGTCCGTTGGCGGTTGCCCGACTTGCGCGGCAGCCGTACCGTCAACGACCCCGACGGCCGCGAATTGACTTCAATTTGTCGCGAACTAAAAATGAGGTTCTTGCCGGATATCTGAATTTTGTCTAATGACCTGCCATACGCAGGTTTGAGTTGCAGAAAAAATGCAGTTGTCGCTGTATACGTTTGCCGACGAGGGATTTGTCCCAGGCGTTGCCGCGCTGATCAATTCGGTACGGCGGCACGGTTTCTCAGGTAAGATCCATGTTGGCAGTCCGGAGCCGCTTTCAATCTCACGGCCGCCGCTAGAGGGAATTGAATTTCACGCACTTGGCCTGAACGGCTATTGGCCGGGAAACCGAAAGGCGGAGTTGCCGTTGAAATGCCCCAGCGAGCACTGTGTGCTCCTGGATGCCGATATCATAATCGCCGATCCAACTTTTTTTCCGCGACTTGAGCAGTGGCTCGAGATAGCGCCGGTCGTCGGCGTCACGAATCTCATCTCGTCGATCGATTATCGACGGTATAATTGGGCAAAACGATTGGGCCGGCCTGCACGTCCGCAACATTGGCCGAGTCGCTATTACCATGCCGGTTTGCTCGCCTGCAATTTCGCGCGCGATCATATCCTGCTCGAACAATGGGATTCGCTCATCCGCTCCACGCTTGTCGCTCCCGGAGCCCTATGGACCGACGTCGACTTTCCGTTATCCGACCAGGACGTCCTTAATGCCTTGCTGCAGGATTGGCAGGCGCCGCTTGTCGGCATAAGCCCTCCCGATATTTGGGCGGCCGTGGCGCCCCACTACCCTTTCCTGCACGCCGGGACATTCGGTTCGCCCGCCGTCTTGCACTGCTCGGGTTTCGGCAAGTCGTGGCAATTGACGACGCCGCCACCCCGACCGCCGCACCCATATGATCTTGCATGGTATGACGAAGTCATTCGAAATCCTGCGCCAATAAAATTGGATATCGCCATGTCGGCGACGCTACGCGACTGGTTTGAGCGAGGATTCATACCTCCGCTTTGAGACATCATGCTTTGTGGCGCAGCGCTTGGTATGCTTTGTGGCGCAGCGCTTAGTGCGGGCGCAATGTCACGCCGCCAAAGCGCAGTTCGCCGCCGGCAAAACCCTTTGCAAAAACGCGGAACGCCAGAAAAAGCTCACTCCTGTCGACCACGAACCGCAACGTGCTTTCAGCCACAGACGGGATAGCAGAAAGGTCTCGTTGCGCCAAACATCTGTCGGTGTCGTCGACAATGTCGATCACGAGTTTGCTCGTTTGGTCCGGCGCGACACGCGATACGGCAAGATTAAAAGTCGCTTCGTAGTTTCCGGCGGGGTACCACAAACAGGGGCCAAAGACGAGGTAGCCATCAGCCGCCTTAAGATCGAAGATCAGGGTTTCGCCGTCGCGGCGTCCGCAGCGGTTGTTCACGACGTCGACCGCCACCAGCGCGGCGTCTGCATCGGTTGTTTCAGGCCGGCGATCGAGATCCCGGGCGAGCGACTCGCTGGCCTGTGCTGCCTCGGTAAAAGACCGAAATTTTTCCGCGTGTGCGACAATGTCGCGTTGGCAGACTCGCGGCTTGCCGCTGGACAAAAGCACAGCCGCGGGCTGCAGCCTGGACAATCCGCGCCGATCGCACGTTTCCAGATAGGCCCGCACCAAGAGCGGCAACACCGCGGATTCCGCAGCCTCCTGCCAGAACCGCCGATTCCAAAATGGGATCGGTCGCCCCTCGCAGCTCCAGGGCTTGTTGGGCCCCGCAAAGTGTATGACCCACGGGTTGGAATGGCCTAGAGCCGCAAGGACGTTCCAGCGCGGATCCAGCCTGACAAATGCACCATCGATCACATGGTTCAATGCCTCCTGGTCGACAAACGGTGTCTTGTAATTTGTCTGTTCCAGAAATTCTCCGGCGGCATGAACGAGGCCAGTGTTGCGGAACCTCTTGAGGTCCATCACCAGTACCCCCGCGTTGAAATAGGTTTTCCAGTCGGCGAGACTGACCACCTCATTCAAAAATTCATGCCACGCTTCGACGTCCCAACCGGGTGGCGCGAAGGGGGCAGCGCCTGTGAGCCAGAAATCCAAACATGCCGCCAACGGGAAACCCGACAGATCGGTATCGTAGAGCGTCGCGATGTCGTTGAGAACAATGAGATCGCAGTCGAGATAAACCACCCGATCGATGTCTTTTAGAACCAAGGGCAACAGGAGCCGCAGCAACGTCGCCGCCGTCAGATGGCTCGGCCAGGTCACCGGGCCTTGGAACCGATTCGCGATTGGCCGCAATCGAAGCTCGAACGTTGCGGAATTGAGCCGGACAAAATACGCCAGGTCGTGCGCGATAGGATCGGAATGGAAGGCATGCAGGATGACTTTTCGATCGCCCGTCAAATGTCTTTTGAGCGAGCTGGCGAGAACCAGAAACGGCAATTCCATTTTCCGGTCGAAGCAACAGGCGACATGGACGGCATCGGCCGAAGCGGCTCGTTCCGCTACGTGACCAGCCTCTACACGGTCAAAGTTGACTGCCGGCGCTTGACTGCTTTTATCCTCGGTTGGCACCTGGCGGCTCCGCAATAATGCATGACGACCCGCGCTGGGGATCGCAAAGGCTGTCGAAATTTCTAATTTGGCACTACGGCTTTGCTCCCAGGCCACTTGGCGGGTGGCCCGCCCGCGCACTCTCGCATAATTTCTACGAACGCCTGGTCATAATCATCAAATCCGTGGTGGTCACGCACGGACGAAATGCAGGCATTGGAAATTTTCTCAACGTGCGCTCTGCTCGCGTCAAGATCGGCAATGACTTGCGCCATGGCAGCGACGTCGCCAACGGCAACAATAAAGCCGGTTTGGCCATGGGTGATTTTTTCTCTGGCGCCGCTGACGTCTGTCACGATAGGCACGCATCCTTGTCCCATGCTTTCAAGCATGGAAATCGACATCCCTTCAAACTCGGAGAAAAGTATGCTGATGTCCGAACTTGCCCACAAATCCGTCATCCTTTCGTGAGCAACTAATCCCAAGAACTCAATCGAGATGTTTGAATATTCCTTGTTTTTGAAATGTTCGACAAGTTGGGCCAGTTGCGGCCCGTCACCGGCAATTTTGAAACGATAGCTTCCCTTTTGCAAGGCGAGCAGGTCCGTCAGCGCAATCAAGTCCAATATTCGCTTCTGCCGCTGCTCTATTCTCCCCCCATAAGTAATTGTGAGTGTCTTTTCATGATTGGGTTTTCTGCTGTCGTTTAGAACTGCAACCGGATACATGAGTTTGCAAATATCGGTCGAGCGAGATGGCAAAAGGTGTCCGAGGCGTTGGCAGATCGTTTCGCTCACACCAACAAATTTGCTTATGATCGGCTCGTAGTAGGTCAATAGCTCGTAATAATGGTCCTGGTCCGAATGGGCAAAGGCGATGACGCGCATGTCGCAATCCCCATTGAGACTCATGAGCGAGACCGTCGCATACGTTCCCCACGACCAGTTCGGAATGAAGATTTTCGCGTTGACCGCCGCGTAAGTGAGTAGAAATCCGCGGATTGCATCGATGCCGGCGCCCCATGCCAGTCCGTCACAATAAATAACGTCGCTTCTGCCGTCTGTCCTGAATGTGGCCCGATTTGGCCACGCGCTGTGACAAATCAGTTTCGACGGATGGTTTTTCTGGTTCAGTCTTTTCGAGAGGGCAAGAGCCCATGTCGTGACACCACCGTTGGTCAAGCCAGCCGGCAGCACCAAGGCTACGGAGGGTCCGCCATCAGCTGGCGTGTTGCCGTGACCCAAAGTCATCGAATGCCTCACCCTATCGCGTTTGAAGGCATGAACCGGTCTTCCGCACGGCTTCGATAGTGGCACGACAAAGTTGGGTCAAATGCCGGACATGACGAGTACGAGCGATCAGAAAAAGCCCTACGATATCAGCGTAACTGGGTGTCACTTTTTCCTTGACAATCGTCTCTGGTACAGTTACGACACGATCCTCGCTCCGTTGAAGGACATGGCGCGGAGGCACACCGCGTCATGGGAGCGAGGGCGGTGCCCGCGGGTGGGTTTGCAGCCTGCTCCCGGGCGGCTTGGGCATCATGTCTCCCGGC
>Ga0210398_10004010_pt1 | contig 13953 bp, 13 predicted proteins | sample IncBWC4OmetaG_FD_161047 | JGI IMG/M metagenome (GOLD analysis project Ga0210398, IMG submission 161047) | Forest soil microbial communities from Barre Woods Harvard Forest LTER site, Petersham, Massachusetts, United States - Inc-BW-C-4-O | ecosystem: Environmental > Terrestrial > Soil >...
ACCTGATCCTGGGTCGCCGCATACAGCGCGCCCTCGATGGGATCGGTCCCGGTGTCGGTCGCCGCCACCACCACCTTCTCGCCGATCGCGATGCCGTGGGTGTCGGCGCCGGGCCCGGGAGCTGCTTTTGCGGTCGCATCTAGAGCCACGCCGATGGCGGCGGCGCTCTCGAGGCTTGTGTGGGTACCGTTGCCAAATGCACTCATGCGCTCCCGCCAGGCGTTCAGCGCCGGGTAGGATTCGAGAATTTTTGCGACCGGACCGCCGCGCATCACGAACCAGAGATTGTGATAAATCGAGAAGTCCGCAATGCTGGCTGCGCCGCCGAAGAAGAAAATTTGTTTGCCGAGCATCTGCTCGAGACGCTCGAGATAGAGAGTAAACCCGGCCGTCGCTTCGGGAATCCGCATGCGCGGCATATTCGCGCGAAACACGTTTCTGTCTTCGGCGAAAGCCTTCTGAGCTTCCGGCGGCACGTCGCTGAACATGTGCGCAAGGCCGGCCGGCTGCAGGGTAAAGGGAATCATCGTCCAAAATAGCGTCGAGTCGGCCCATTGCGCGAGGATGCGCGATGCGCCCGCAACCGCGGTCGGATACAGCGTGGGCTGCGGCGACTGCGTCTCGATCACATCGGCGATGAGGGCGGTATCGCAATAAATATCCGCCCCGATTTGCAGGATCGGCGTCTTTCGATAGCCGCCGGTGAGCGCGATCACGTCGGGCTTGGGCATGATGTTAGGGATGATGACCGAGGACCAGTGCAAGCCCTTGAACCCGAGGATCAGCCGGATCTTCTCCGCGAACGGCGAGCCCGGGTAGTGGTGCAGGATCAGTTGTTGCGCGGTGCTCATAGGCGCACCAGCTGTTTACCGAAGTTCTGGCCCTTGAGCAGGCCGATGAATGCCGCCGGCGCGGCCGCAAGCCCCTCGGCGATGGTCTCGCGGTATTTCAGCCTTCCGGCCGCCACGTGCCCCGCCAGCGCCGTCAAGCCTTCCGGCCATAGATTCAAGTGATCGGAAATGATGAAACCCTGCATCTTGATGCGCGCCACGAGGAACACAAACGGATTCATGATGGCGCTTTTCGGCATCTGGCCGGGCGTGGAATTGTAATCGGCGATGAGACCGCAGATGGCCACGCGCGCGAACGGATTGAGCAGCGTCATGACGGCATTCAACACATCGCCGCCGACATTTTCGAAGTGCGCATCCACGCCCTTCGGTGCGGCCGCGGCGATCATGGCCGCCAGGGATTTGGCATCAGCGGCCGTCTTGTAATCGATGCAGGCGTCGAACTTGAGCTCCTCCGTGACGAAGCGGCACTTATCGGCACCTCCGGCAATACCCACCACGCGGACGCCGGCGATGCGCGCCAGCTGACCAACCACGCTGCCGACCGCGCCGGCAGCGGCGCTGACCACCACGGTTTCACCCGGTTTGGGTTCCATGATCTTGTTGAAACCGTACCACGCCGTCATGCCGGGCATGCCCACGGCGCCGAGATATGCCGACATTGGAATCTGCCGCACGTCGATCTTGGCCAGTCCCTCGGCGTTGCCAACGCCATAGTCGGCCCAGCCCAACATGCCGCGGACCGTATCGCCCACGGCGAAATCACGGTTTCGCGACTCGACCACCTCGCCCACCGTGGCACCGCCCATCGTCGCGTTCAGCGGTTGCGGCGCGGCGTAGGACTTCATGTCATTCATGCGTCCGCGCATGTAGGGATCGAGCGACAGAAAGCGATTGCGAACGCGGACCTCGCCTTCGGCGAGTGCCGGCATCGGAACCGTCTCGAGGCGAAAATTTTCCTCTCGCACCCAGCCCTGGGGGCGCGAGGCCAGCACGATTCGACCGTAAGATTCAGCCATTGATGTTCTCCCGATCCGTCGCCTAGGCGCCCGAATGTTTTTCCGATTTTTTTCGATTTTTGAAAGTACCCATCGCCTTGGCGATCAACCGATCATCGGTGTTGCGTATCTCGCCTTCGCAAAACGCCAGCGTGCGCGAGCTGTGAAACGCGTGCCCCGAGGCAACCAGACGCGATCCAGCCTTGGCGGGCTGCAAAAAACTGGTTTTCATTTCCACCGTAATGCCGCCTTCAGCGCCGGGGTCGAGCGACCACGCCGCCACCGCCATCGCCACATCGAGCAAGGACAGTAACACGCCGCCGTGTGCGACCGCCCAGCTGTTCATGTGCCAATCAGTCAGATCGAGAGCGACGACGGAGCGGCCATTGGCGGCACTCACGAACTCGACGCCAAGTTCCTGAATGAAAGGGATCTTGTGCCGAAATGATTTCGCCTGGGTCACATGAAACCGTACCCTGCGCGGGCGGTATGTGTCAATGAATGGCACAATCCATCGAATCATGACAGCCAGTGCAGCGGATAATTTGCGCATCATCGCCCTGCTGTTCGCGACTCTGCTGGTCGGGTTGTCTGCGGCCTGGGCAGTTTTGGCGCTCTGGTATCAAGTAGCGGGCGGTCGGACCATCAAGCTCGGCATCATCGCGGTGTGGATTGCCTGCAGCGTCGGTGTGTTGCTTACGCTCTGGCAGGGATGGGCTGCGCTCAGCCTGTCGGTGTTCGCCGCGGCCTTCGCTGCCATTGTGATCTGGTGGTGGCGAATCGAGCCTTCGAATGACCGGCTGTGGGCAGACGACGTGGCGCAAATAGCCGCTGCGAGGTTCGATGGCGACAAAGTCACGCTGCACAACGTGCGCAATTTCGACTGGCGCAGCAACACCGACTACTCGCAGCGATGGGAAACCCGCGTCTACGACCTTAAACAGCTGAATTCAGTCGACATGATCATGTCGTACTGGCGCGGTCCGGCCATCGCGCACATGCTGGTTTCCTTCGGGTTCGCTACCGGCGAGCATGTTGCCTTCTCGGTGGAAATCCGCCGCGACCAGCGCCAAGGTTATTCGGAGGTCGGCGGCTTCTTCAAGGAGTTTGGACTCAGCATCATCGCGGCCGACGAGCGCGATGTGATCCGCGTGCGCACCAACGTGCGCGGCGAGGATGCTTATCTTTATCGGATTCGCATGCCGCTGTTCGCGATGCGCTCCCTGTTTCTCGGCTACCTGGGCGAATCCAACAGCCTCGTCACCACGCCGCGCTTCTACAACACCGTTACCGCCAACTGCACCACGCTGGTCTATCACATGATGACGCGAATCGTCGGCTACCTGCCCCTGAGCTATCGCATCCTGCTCACCGGCTATTTTCCCGCCTATGTGTACGGGGTCGGTGGACTGGACCAGCGCTTTGCGCTTGCGGAGCTTCGCACTCTGGGACACATCACCGATCGGGCGAGAAAATCGGATCGCAGCAGCACATTTTCCGCCGATATACGCCGCGGCATTCCCGCCATCGATCCCGCGAGTTTGCCCTAGTGCAGCGGCGCGAAGCCGTAGCGCTTGAATGCCAGATCGCCGGCCGGACCGCGCATGTAGGCCAGGAACTTGGCGGCATCGGCGTTGGCGACATTGGTCAAAGCGGCCGGATAGATGATGGGTTCATGGCTATCGGCCGGAAATGCGTCGATGAAGCGCACTTTTTTATCGGCCAGAGCATCGGTCGCATAGACGATGCCGAGCGGCGTCTCACCGCGGTCCACGAACGCCAGCGCCGCGCGCACGCTGTCGGCGCGCACCAGGCGCGCCGACACCGAGTCCCAGACGCCGAGAGCGATTAACGCCTCTTTGGCGTATCGCCCCGCCGGCACCGAATCCGGATCGCCGGTCGCCAAGCGGCCCTTGCCCAACGCTGCCGCGAGCGGGAAGTGCGGCTCGATCTTGAGCGTTACTTTGCTGTCCACCGGAGCCACCAGGATGAGTTGATTTCCCACCATGTCGACCCGAGTCGCAGGCCGAATCAACGCTCGAGCTTGCAGATAGTCCATCCACTGAAGATCCGCCGAGAAGAACAGATCAGCCGGCGCACCGTTCTCTATTTGCCGCGCAAGAACAGAACTCGACGCGAACGAAAACCGCACCGGGATCGAGGTGTCCTTGGTAAAGGTATCCCCGAGATCCTGCAGCACGTCGGTCAGGGAAGCCGCGCCAAATACTGTGATCGGGGTCTTGCCGTCGTTCGCGGCAAACACCCGCGGCGCGAACAACAGCGCGCCGAGCGCCAGCACGCTTGCGACCCGGGCGATTTTCTTCATGACGGCCGCTAGTTGTTCGCCAATACCGGTTGTCCGCTATAAAGTTCGGGAAACGTGCGCTTGAAATTCGCGACCTTGGGCACGTCGTACATCGCAATATAGGGTTGATTCGGATTGTGAATCAAGTAATCCTGGTGATAATCCTCCGCCGTATAAAATCCTAGCAGCGGATCGACCCGGGTCACGATGGGTCTGGCAAATGCGTGCGCTTGATCCAACTGGGCGATGTAGGCCAATGCGATGCGCTTCTGCTCATCGTCCACATAGAAGATGGCCGAGCGGTATTGAGTACCGACGTCGGGGCCCTGTCGATTGAGTTGCGTAGGATCGTGCACCACCGAAAAGGCGATTTGCAAAATCTGGCCGTAGGAAATGGCCGCCGGATCAAAAACGATCTTGACCGATTCGGCATGACCGGTGCGTCCGCCGCTCACGGTCTCGTATTGAGCCGTCGACTTTTCACCACCGGCGTATCCCGCCCAGACTTTTTTTACCCCCCGGACGTGTTCGAACACGCCTTGCACGCCCCAGAAGCAGCCGGCGGCGAGCACCGCGATCTGCGCAGGCCCCGCGGTTTTGGGGTTGTCGATCACCGGCGGCGCGATGATCACCGGCGCTTCGGCGCCGAACAGCGGCGATTGCCAGACACTCAAGCCGAGCGCTATCGCACCGAGCAGGGCCGTGATGCGCATCGGGGTCGCGAATTTCATAAATGACATGACTACTCCTTTACGCGCGAGCCACGAAGTGCAGCGCGACTGAATTCATACAATAACGCAAGCCGGTTGGCCTCGGCCCATCATCGAACACATGTCCCAAGTGAGCATCGCAGCGGCGGCAGGAGATCGCATCACGCTGCATCCCAATGCTAAAGTCGCTCTTCTTGACGATATTCATCGCCGCTATCGGTTGCCAAAAGCTCGGCCAGCCGGTGTGGGAATCGAACTTGGTCTTGGAGTCATACAGTGCGGTATCGCAGCAGATGCAGCGGTACAGCCCTGAGGCGCGATTGCTGTCGTACTCCTTGCTGTCGTATTCCCCGCTGAATGCCATTTCCGTTCCCGCCTGGCGCGTCACGCGGTAAGAGAGTGCGGACAGCTGAGCGCGCCACTCCGCCTCACTCTTCTCGATTTTCGCCACGCGCACGATGCCCTCGCTCACCCCGGCCGCCGAGAAATTCTCGATCGACACTTCTTTGCCGATCATCGGCCCTGATAGGGTCGCTGCCGTGGCTCTGTAGATGAGAGGCGCGACCGACAGTACGCTCAAGCCCGCCATGAACATTCGACGACTCACTACTTCACTCATGATTACCACCCTCACCCAAATGTAAAAGAATACGCCTGAACACCGGAATCCAAGAATTCAATGGTGAACACATGCTCGCCCACGGCGCGGGTCTGCCGAATCAGCTGGTACAGCCGCTGGCCGTCGATGACGCCGGCGCCGCTTGAGTCCGTATCGGCGCCGTGATTGCCGGCCGGCGCCGCACCATCGAGCGTTACACGGAAGTGCACCGGCCTGCCGTCCTGGTCCGGCCCCAGCACCAGATGCAGATCGCGGGCGTAGAATCGAAACGTGATCTTCCCAGGCGCCGCTGCCAATATCGCTTTCTCCGGGTCCACGTTCCAAGACCCGCTCAGCGCCCATTGATTCAACTTCAAGGCGGCCGGCGCCGAGTAAGCGCGCGCTTGATCCTGCGCGAATCCGCCGGGAGAGGCGAAGTTCTCGGCACGGCGATAGCCGACATAGGTTTCCGGAGATTGATCATGCGCTTCGTCTGCCGGCGCCTGAACGCCCACGGCCGGTAATGCGCCCATCCCGGGCGGCGGCAGGCCGGTATTCCCCGCCTCGGTCAGCAATTTGCGAATCGTCTCTTCCGACTCATCGTAATTGCCTTCGCCGAAATGATGAGCGCGAATCTTGCCGCTCGCGTCGATGAAGTAATGCGCCGGCCAATACTGGTTGTTGAATGCCTGCCAAATGGCATAGTCGTTATCGAGCGCCACCGGATAGGTGATCTGCAGATCGGCGACGGCGCGCCGCACGTTGCTTGGGTCCTTTTCGAACGCAAATTCCGGCGCGTGCACGCCGATCACGACCAAGCCGTGGTCCTTGTATTTCGCGTACCACCCCTTGACGTAGGGGAGCGCGCGCAGGCAATTGATGCAGGAATAGGTCCAGAAATCGACCACCACCACCTTGCCGCGCAAGGCTTCGGGGGTCAGCGGCGGCGAATTCAGCCAAAGCGTGGCTCCAGCGAACGACGGGATTTCACCTTCCACCGGAAGAGCCCCGGCCGCCTTTGCGGAGGACATCATCATCGCATGGCCGTCCGCATTTTTGTTGCTCATGGACATGTTCGAGTTGCTCATCGCCATGTTTGAGTTGCTCATCGCCATGCTGCCGCCCGGCTGCGCGCCCTGCGGATTGATCTTATCAATCAGCGACTGTTCGATGCTGTTCGTACCATTCAGCGACAGGCGGGTGAGTACCGTCGTATCCCAGCCAAATACGATGGCAACGACCGCAACCAGCACGGCGATGCCCAGTGCGCGGCGCAGCCATTCGCCGGTGCCGAGCGCTTTCTTCATGAAGGCAAAGACCCGCCCACCGGCAAACAGCGCGACCGCCAACGAGGTTGCGGCGCCTGCCGCATAGGCGAACAGCAGCAAGCTGGTGCGTGTATTCGGCCCCGAGATAGCCGCGCCGGTAAGAATGAGCCCTAAAATGGGGCCGGCGCACGGCGCCCACAATAGACCGGTGGCCACCCCGAGCAGCAGGGAATTCACGAGTCCGAACTTTGCGGGTTGTCCGGGCACCGGCTGTGTCATTCGATTGCCGAGCGCGACGAACGGACGTGCCAGCCAATCGGCCAAGCGGGTGGACAGGAGGGTGGCCGCAAATATCGTCAGCAGAACCAGGGCGAAGAGGCGTCCATATTGATTGACCCTGACGGCCCAGGAGCCGCCGACCGCCGCCAATGTGGCGATGCCCGCGAAGGTGACGGCCATCCCGAGCAGCATGGGCAGACCATTGGTCAGAAACCTCTGCTCGGAACGAGCGAATACAAACGGCAGCACCGGCAGAATGCACGGGCTCAAAATCGTCAGGACGCCGCCCAAAAATACTAAAATTCCAAGGGTCATGGTCTTATGATCTTACTCCTGTCACATAGGACCGGCGATCGAGCGGTTACATTGCAAACCAGCGGTAAAATCTCAATCCGACGCTTCTCAAGGGGAAAAACATGTCGACCAAAAAATCCGAGATCGAACGCCTCCAAACCGCCGTGACCGAATCGCTTCATGCGCACTGGGCGATTTTTCTGCTCGAGGGAATCGTCCTCATTATTCTCGGCTTGATGGCCGTCGCGCTGCCGATGCTCGCCACCCTGGCGGTCGCCATCCTCATCGGCTGGCTATTATTGGTCAGCGGCGTGCTGGGTCTGGTCACCAGCATCTGGATGCGGCGTGCGCCCGGATTCTTATGGTCGCTGTTGTCGGCCATCCTTGGCATCGCCGCGGGCGTGGTGCTGTTGTGGTGGCCCGTGTCGGGCGCACTGTCGCTCACCGTGATCCTGACCGCATTCTTGACCGTCGAAGGGATCCTTTCGATCATGTATGCGCTGGAACACAAGCGCGATCTGTCAGGACGCTGGGGAATGATGCTGCTGAGCGGCGTCGTGGATCTGATACTGGCAGCAATGATATTCCTCGGGCTTCCGGCGACCGCGGCCTGGGCGATTGGCCTGCTGGTAGGGATTAATCTGATCTTCGGCGGGTCTGCGCTTGCCGCCATGGCTTTGCACGCGCGCAACGTCGAGCCGCGCCCCAAGACCGCATAACCGTTGGCGTCACGGAGTCACCGCGCCGCTCGGCGCGCTCAGGTTCCGCAAAAGGTTTGCAGCACTCGCTCGCCGGGCAATGGCGGATCGGCATACGCGTCGGCCGCTTGGGTGAGGTATGGCCGCGACAGCACCGTGGACAGCTCCTCGAAGGGTGCGAACTCATCGCGTTCGGCAGCCTGGATAATTCGCTCGATTTGATGGTTGCGCGGGATGTACCGCGGATTGACCTGCCGCATGGCCTCGGCACGCAGCGCCGGCGGAACGGTCTCCCGCGCCAGCCGAGCTCGCCATCGCTGCGCCCATTCATCGAAGTCGCGCGCATTGGTGAAAAGCGTCCGTAACTGTTGATCGCCGGCCTGGTTCTCGGCGGCCGCGCACAATCCGCGGAAGGTCAGAGTGAAATCCGCCTGATTGCGATGCATAACCTCGAGCAACTCTTCGGCAAGCGCCGCATCGCCATCCTCGTGCAGCGCCATTCCCAGCTTGCGGCGCAATCCGGCAAGCCAGTGATCCCGGAAAGTGCCGTTGAAAGTCGCAACGACTTCCGTCGCCAGCTGCACGGCGCGCTGCGGGTCCGCATCGAAGAGGGGCAGCAGCGTTTCCGCGAATCGCGACAGATTCCAGGCCGCGGCGTGCGGTTGATTGCAGTAAGCATAGCGGCCCTGCGCGTCGATGGAGCTGAACACTGCCTCAGGATCGTAAGCATCCATGAAGGCGCAGGGTCCGAAATCGATGCTCTCCCCCGAAACAGCCATGTTGTCTGTGTTCATTACGCCATGGATGAAGCCCACGTGCATCCAGCTCGCAATCAATGCGGCCTGACGCGATGTAACGTTCTTGAGCAGCATCAAGTAGCGGTCTTGGTCGCGCAAAACGTGCGGATAATGGCGTTCGATCACATAGTTGGCGAGTATCCGAACGGCATCGACGTCGCCGCGCGCCGCGAAATATTCAAAGGTGCCCACCCGTACGTGACTCGATGCGACCCGGGTCAGGATTGCGCCCGGCAGCAGCTGTTCGCGCTGCACGGACTCGCCGGTGCTGACTGCCGCAAGCGCTCGCGTGGCCGGAATGCCCAGCGCATGCATCGCCTCGCTGACCAGATATTCGCGCAACACCGGCCCCAAGGCGGCGCGTCCATCCCCACCGCGCGAATAGGGAGTGCGTCCGCAGCCCTTCAATTGGATGTCGCGTCGCCGGCCGGCGCGATCGCAAGATTCTGCCAGCAGGATGGCGCGGCCATCGCCGAGCTGCGGCACGAAGTGCCCGAACTGATGTCCGGCGTAGGCCATGGCGATGGGCACCATGCCTGCCGGCACGGCGTTGCCGGAAAACAATTCCACCACAGCGGCGGCATTGAGATCGGCCAGATCCGGATCCAATTCGCCCGCAAGCTCGCGATTGAATCTGATCACTCGCGGCTCCCGGACCGGTGTGGGGTCAAGCTTCGCAAAGAAACGCGGCGGCAGGTTCGCGTAGCTGCTGGGATTCATGATTTGCCCAGCGCCGCAAGTTTCGCGCCGGTTCGGGAGGCACCGCGCGTCGCCAGCCACGAGCCGAGCAGAATCAGCACGAAGGCGAGAAACCCGCCGACACCGAGATGCTCATGCAGCACCACGACACCCAGCAGCGTCGAGACCACCGGGTTGATGTAAGTGATCACGGTCGCGCGCGACGCCCCGGCGTTCTGCACCAGATAGAACATCAACAGCATCGCTATCGCCGTGCACACGGTACTCAATACCGCGATCGACACCACGGCCCGCGTAGACGGCAGGCTCGCCGGGATTTCAAGTGCCGCGGGAAGCGCCAATATGAGGCTTGCCACCAGCAAACTGGCGGCGAGCGGGCCGATTGACTCAACGCCCTGCAGTTGCCGCTGAATGATCAAGGGTCCGATTGCATATCCAAGAGTTGCCAGCAGCATGCAGGCAACACCGACCCAGCCCAGCGGCCAGGAAATGGGCCCGGTCCCAAGCAGCGCCGCCACCCCCACAAAGCCGAGTCCGAGTCCAATGATCCGCGGGCCGCCCAATGTTTCGTTGACCCCGAAGAAGCGCTGCATCAGCGCGACGGACAGCGGCACCATGGCGATCAGGATGCCCGTGACCGAGGAACTGATCCAACGCTCGCCGAAGGAGATGGCCGAGAACGGGATCGCGAACTCCGCCAAAGCAAATGCGCAGATCGCCGCTTTGTGTTTGCTCAAGCCTCGCAGCGCACCACGCCGCCACGCGATCGGCACCAGAATTGCGGCGGCAATCGCCACGCGGCTGAACGCAATGAGCAGCGGCGAGACTTCCTGCACCGCTATCTTGATGAAAAAATAGGGCACCCCCCAGATGATGCCGAGCGCCACAAAGGCCATCCAAGCTCGCCAGCTCACTCGATCACTCCGGGATTGATACGCATTATGACGCATGCTAGCAGGGATCGCCGCACGTCAGGATTTTCCTACACAAAGTTCGCCGATAAAACGCCGCGCATGTAGCGCACGTCAACCAGACAACGCACGCTGCGTTGCTGATAATCAAGGCCGCAGGGCAGGAGCGGCTGAAGGAGACCGCCGAGGAGCGATGACGATGCCTTTTTTTAACAACGAACAACTATCGATTCACTACTTGGTACGCGGGCGCGGTGAGCCGTTACTGCTCATTCATGGACTCGGTTGCACTGGAGCCGATTGGGCCTTTCAAGTAGCCGCGCTCGAGCGGCGATTTCGACTGATCGTTCCCGATCTTCCGGGTAGCGGACACAGCTTGCCGCCGCACGACGAATACACCATCGCAGGATTCGCCGCCGCATTATGGAAACTGATGGATCATCTGCAGATAGCCGGGCCAAACATCGTTGGCTTCTCATTGGGGGGCGCCGTCGCACTCGAAATGGCGGCGCAACGGCCGTCGAGCGTACCGCGGATCGGACTCATCAATAGCCTCGCGAGCTATCGGCCCGTCGACATGCGCAAATGGCTCGAGACTTACGTGTCGGCCACAATGGTGCGGCTACTGGGCATGCCGCGCGCTGCATGCTTGGCGGCGGCCCGCTTGTTTCCGGAGCCGTGGCAGCGCGCCATGCGTGAACATGCGGCGCGTGCACTTGGCGCCGTGTCCGCCGCCGCCTACCTTGGGACCGGCTTTGCTTTGGCGCGCTGGGCGATGCTCGATCGGCTCGATCAAGTGAAGAGCCGTATCTTGATGATCGCGGCAGAGAAGGACTTCACGCCACTGGCGGAAAAACTCGCGCTGGCCAAAAAACTCAATGCCGACATGGTGGTGGTGCGCGGCTCGCGCCACGGGACACCTTTCGATTCCGTCGAGGTAACCAACGCCAGCTTGCTCGCGCTGCTAACCGACCAGCCACTGCCGCCGCCGGCGCGATGGGTGCGCGACACGCCGGCGCGTGCACAAGAGTTATCGCTGTCCGGCAGCATTGCCGAAGAGCATGTCTTGAGCCCGTTGCTATTGGACTAAGCCCACGGAACTCGCGGACTGCCACGGCAATCGGTCAAGATCGAGATTGCCGCCGCTCAAAATGATGCCGATGCGCGCCGCGCCATCGCCGCTTGAGCGCGCGGACGAAAGATGGCCCTCGGTAATCGCCGCGTACGGCACGGCGCCCGAGGGTTCCACGATCATCTTCATGACTTCCCAGATCAGGCGCATGGCCTGCACAATCGAATCCTCGCTGACCGTGACGATGTCGTCGACCAGGCGAATGATTTCCGCGAACGGTCTTTCGCCCAAGGACGTTTTCAGTCCGTCGGCGATGGTTCGCGGCTCGACCATGGGAACGATATGGCCGGCTGCGAGCGAGCGTGCCGCGTCATCCGCGCCCTTGGGCTCGACGCCGATCACACGGATCCCGGGCTTGAGGCTTTTTGCGGCCACGGCGATGCCGCTGAGCTGCCCGCCGCCGCCCACCGGGCAAAGAATCGCATCCAGATCCGGTACGTCTGCCAGCAACTCGATTGCGGTGGTTCCCTGTCCCGCCATGACGCGCAAATCATCGTAAGGATGAATGAACGCGGCACCGGTCCTTTCCATCAGCGCTCGGGCCGTCGTTTCGCGCGCTTCCAGGGTCGGTTCGCACAGAACGATGTCGCCGCCGTAACGCTTCACGGCGGCCTGCTTGGCCAGGGGCGCGTTCTTCGGCATCACGATGTATGCCGGAATGCCGCGCAACCTCGCAGCCCGCGCCAGCGCCGCGGCGTGATTGCCCGAGGAGTGCGTGACGACGCCGCGCGCCGCCTCGGCTTCGCTGAGCAGGAACACGGCATTGGTGGCGCCGCGCGCCTTGAACGCCCCCGCCTTCTGCAGGTTCTCGCATTTGAAGTAGAGCCGGGCCCTGGCCAGCGAATCGAGCACTTCGCTGGTCATCACCGGCGTGCGATGAATCTTGTCGCGAATGCGCTCATGCGCTTCGCGAATCGACGCCATCGTCAATACGGCGGACTGCGGCTGCAGGTTAAGTGCGTTCATAAAGCCTTGCCGAGGTAGGCAGTATCATAGCGCCTTTGGTGTTCCGCACGCGACGACCCATGTGCACGCGTTCAGATATTCGTTTAATCTGGCGCCAGCTAATTACGGGAGAGCGCTGCATGAGTTTGGATGCAAGACAGAGCGCCGTCGCGCGAGCGCGGCGCCTGCTCGCCCATGACCCCGACGCTCACGCCGATGCAGCCGTAGTGCCTTCGATCGCGCAGACCTCACTGTTTACCTTCGGCAGTTTCGCCGAAATGTCGGACACCTTCGCGGGCAAACGCACGCGCAATGTCTATTCGCGCACCACCAATCCGACGGTGTCGATGTTCGAACGCAAGATGGCGGCGCTGGAGGAAACCGAGGACGCCATCGGCTTCCCCAGCGGTATGGCGGCCATCTCCGGCACCGTGCTGGCGTTTGTCCAGCCAAAGGATCGGATGGTCTGCGTACGTCACGTGTATCCCGACGCTTATCGTTTTTTCGAGACGCTGCTCAAGAAGCTGGAAGTCGCCGTGGATTACGTGGACGGCTCCGATCTCGGCGCAGTCGAGGCGGCTCTTCCCGGCGCAAAACTGCTGTACCTCGAAAGCCCGACCAGCTGGACCATGCAGGCCCACGACGTGGGTGCCCTGGCAGCCCTGGCGCGCCGCCACGGGTCGCTCTCGGTCATCGATAATTCCTGGGCCACACCGGTATTCCAACGGCCAATCACCCTGGGAGTGGATCTCGTGATCCACTCAGCGTCGAAGTACATCGGCGGGCACAGCGACACGGTGGCGGGGGTACTGGCAGGCCGCGCCGATCTTGTAGCCCATGTTCGCCGCAGCGTTTGTCCCTACATCGGCGCCAAGCTGGCTCCCTTCGAAGCCTGGCTGCTGATTCGAGGACTACGAACCTTGCCGGCGAGGATTCTGGCTCACGAAGAATCAGCGCTCGAGCTGGCGCGGCGGCTTGCGGCACATCCTGCGGTCACGGCAGTCCATCACCCGGCGCTTAAGGGTCCGCTTCCGCCCGGGCTCACCGGCACCACCGGGCTGTTTTCATTCGAGGTCGGCGCCGGCATCGACATTCCGGCATTGTGCGACGCTTTGGAGCTGTTTCAATTGGGCGTGAGTTGGGGTGGGCACGAAAGCCTGGTGATCCCGGCCCTCATCGCCCGAGCGCAGGCGGCCGGTCCCAATTCGGCGCTGGATTTCGCTGTGCCGGCCCGCATGATCCGCTTGAACATCGGCCTGGAGGGCACCGAGGCCCTATGGGCGGATTTGCATCAAGGCCTCGCCAAGAGTACGCATTGAGCGCGCACACTTTGAAAATTGTCGCAGGCTCGCTGCTTGGCGCCTGCTTGTTCACAGCAGCAGCGAGCCGCGCCGACACCACTCTGAAGCTTGTCGAAGTGCTCACCAGCCCCGAACGCACCGAAACCTTGCAGGGTTTGGTGAATGCG
>Ga0210398_10004012_pt1 | contig 13951 bp, 14 predicted proteins | sample IncBWC4OmetaG_FD_161047 | JGI IMG/M metagenome (GOLD analysis project Ga0210398, IMG submission 161047) | Forest soil microbial communities from Barre Woods Harvard Forest LTER site, Petersham, Massachusetts, United States - Inc-BW-C-4-O | ecosystem: Environmental > Terrestrial > Soil >...
GACGGTCGCGCAGATGGCGGCGCTCGGCGCCGAGCCGCGGCATATCCGGGCCGGGATCGGCCCCTGCATCGGCCCCGCTTCCTACGAGGTCGGCCCCGAATTTCCGCTGCCGATCATAGCCGAAGATCCCGGCGCCGAGCCTCTTTTCGTGCCGGCGCGGCGCCCCGGCCATCTGCTGTTCGATCTTGCCGGGTATGTCGAGCGGCGCCTCGGCCGCGCCGGGGTAAAGCTCGTGCAGTGGGCGCCGCACGACACGGCCGCCGAGGAGGAGCGGTTCTTCAGCTATCGCCGGGCCTGTCTGCGCGGTGAGACCGCTTATGGCCGCCAACTGTCGGCCATAGCACTCGTCGAATGAAAGGGCGCCGCGAGTTTCGGCCCATGCTGCAAGCGACCCGCGGGGGCGCCGCGGTCGCGGCGTTGCTGTCGCTGTTGCTGGCGAGCTGCCAGCCGCTGCCGCATCCCTTCGCCAACGACGTGCCGAGGCCGGGCTCGCCGATGCTGACCCTGCGCGACAACGCGAGCGTCACGATCGCCCCGCTCGAGGGCGGCCCGCGCGCGACCGCCGAAAAGCTGGCGCCGGCGATGGCCAAGGCGCTGCTCAAGCGCGACATCATCGCCAGCGATCGCACCGCCAGCATCGCCAGCTATCAGCTCGACGGCAGGATCGAAGGGATGCCGCCCGCCGGCGGCAAGGCCGCGGTGGTGGTCCTGTGGGAATTGCGCGATCCGTCCGGCAAAATGCTCGGCGAGCGGGCGGAGCGGGTCGAAGCCGCGGCCGGCGATTGGCAGCAGGGGCGCGACGATGCCGTCGCCCGTCTCGCCGGGGCCAGCGCCGAGCAGATCGCCGCCATGCTGCTGAGCAAGGCGCCGGTCGAGGCGGCGGCGGCCGATCAGGGGCGCACCCGGCTGCTGATCAGCGGGGTCGCGGGCGCGCCCGGCGACGGCGGCAAGGCTCTGGTCGGCGCCATCGGCATGCTGCTGAAGGAGCAGGATGTGGCGGTCGTCTCCGGTCCGCCGGCCAAGGCCGATCTCGTGCTCGATGCCGCTGTCGTCGTCGGCAAGCCCGAAGCCGGCAAACAACACGTCAAGATCGTCTGGCATGTGCGCCGCAAGGACGGCAGCGAGATCGGCACCGTCGCCCAGGAAAACGATGTCCCGGCCGGGCTGCTCGACGGCTCCTGGGGCGATGTCGCGTACACGGTCGCGGCGGCGGCGCAAAACGGGATCATGGAGATCATCGCCCGCGGCGAGCGGCAGTCGGCCGGCAGCTCCTGAACCCGGCGCGGCTCGACCGATCGCCCGGCCTTCCTCGGCCGCGCGGTTGCCAGACCGAGCGCGAATTGTTACATTACCACTATGTGAAGCCGCGGGGCTGGGCCCGCCGGCGCCGGTGCTGGCTGCTGCCCCATGAAAATCCTCGCCTGCAACAGCAATCGGCCGCTCGCCGAAGCGATCGCGGCCTATCTCGACCTGCCGCTGACCAAAGCCAGCGTGCGCCGGTTTTCCGACATGGAGGTGTTTGTCGAGATCCACGAAAACGTCCGCGGCGAGGACGTCTTCGTGATCCAGTCGACTTCGTATCCGGCGAACGACCACCTGATGGAGCTGTTGGTCAGTCTCGATGCGCTGAAGCGCGGCTCGGCCCGGCGGGTGACGGCGGTGATCCCCTATTACGGGTACGCCCGGCAGGACCGCAAATCCGGGCCGCGCACGCCGATCTCGGCCAAGCTCGTCGCCAACATGATCACCGCCGCCGGCGCCGACCGGGTGCTGACCCTCGATCTCCATGCCGGCCAGATCCAGGGTTTCTTCGACATCCCGACCGACAATCTGTACGCGGAGCCGGTTCTGGTGAAGGACATCCTCGATCATCACACCCGCCGCGATCTCATCGTCGTATCCCCGGATGTAGGCGGCGTCTTTCGCGCCCGGCAGATTGCCCGCCGGCTCGACACCGACCTCGCGATCGTCGACAAGCGGCGCGAACGGGCGGGCGTGTCCGAGGTCATGAACATCATCGGCGACGTCGCCGGACGTCGCTGCATCCTGGTCGACGATATGGTCGACACCGCCGGCACCTTGTGCAACGCCGCCGCGGCCTTGATCGACGCCGGCGCCTCGGCGGTATTTTCCTGTGTCACTCACGGGGTGCTGTCGGGCGGGGCGGTGGCGCGGGTCGCGGGCTCGCCGATCGAAATGCTGGTGATGACCGACAGCATCGTCGCCACCGAAGCGGTGCAGCAGGCCCCCAACATCCGCCAGGTGTCGATCGCCCCGCTGATGGCCGAGGCGATCCGCCGGATCAGCGAGGAGCGCTCGGTCTCGAGCCTGTTCGATTGAGCGGTTCGGTTGTGGTGGGGGCGGCGCCGCCGCGGGCCCGCCGCGCGCGACGAATTAGCGACCGATAGAGCACCAAACCATCATCGGTTGGGCTATAACGGCCCGATATCATTCCGCCTCGATAGGAGCTTAGTCGATGCCCGAGATCATCCCCCTGAGCGCCGAGCTGCGCGACCGCGCCGGCAAAGGCGCCGCCCGGGCGACCCGGCGGGCGGGGCGCATTCCCGGCATCGTCTATGGCGGCGGCCAGGACCCCATGCCGATCAGCCTCGATCCGCGCGAATTGGCGCGGGCGCTGGCCAAGCGCGGCTTTCTGGCGATGCTGGTTGATCTTTCGGTCGGCGGCGCGGTGCAGCGCACCCTGCCGCGCGAGGTGCAGTATCACCCGGCGACCGATGCGCCGCTGCATGTCGACTTCATGCGGGTCGGCGCCAATACCCGGGTCACGGTGAGTGTGCCCGTTGTCTTTACCAACCACGAGCTTTCGGTCGGGGTTCGCCGCGGCGGCATCCTCAACATCGTCCGCCACGGCGTCGAGCTGATCTGCCCGGTCGACAACATCCCGGACCATCTGACCGTCAGCCTCGAGGGGCTCGATATCGGCGACAGCGTCCATATCAGCGCGGTGGCGATCCCCGAAGGCTGCCGCCCGACGATCACCGGGCGCGATTTCACGATCGCCAGCGTGGCGCCCTCGCAGGCCGTGCGCGAGGAGGCGGCCACTGCCGCCGCGGCGCCGCCCGCCGCCGAGCAGCCGGTCGCACCCTGAGACCGGGGGCGGGATTGCGGCGGCGCAGGCGACGCCACGATGCGTCTTGTTGTCGGCCTCGGCAACCCGGGCTCGCGATACGCGCGCAACCGCCACAACATCGGCTTCCTGGTGGTCGACGCGATCGCCCGCCGCTGGGCGGTCGGCGCCTTTCGCAGCCGCTTCAAGGGCGAGCTCGCCGAGGGCACGATCGGGGCCGAGCGCCGGCTGCTGCTGAAGCCGCAGACCTTTATGAACGATTCGGGCGAAGCGGTGCTCGCGGCGATGAGCTTTTACAAGATCGCGCCCGAGGACATCGTCGTGATCCATGACGAGATCGACCTGCGGCCGGGCAAGCTGCGGGTCAAGCGCGGCGGCGGCAGCGCCGGGCATAACGGCTTGCGTTCGATCGACGCGCTGATCGGGCCCGATTATTGGCGGGTGCGGATCGGGGTTGGGCATCCCGGCGTCAAGGAGCTGGTCCAACCCTATGTGCTGCAGAACTTTCCGGCCGAGGAGATCGGCGACTGGGTCGCGCCGTTGATCGATGCGGTGGCCGAGACCGCGCCATTGCTGCTCTCGGGCCTGCCCGAGGCGTTCATGAGCGAGGTCGCCCGCCGCTTGGCGCCGCCGGCGCCCGACGCCCCGGCCGCAACACCGCTGCGACCCTGAGCCGATGGGCTTCAGCTGCGGCATCGTCGGCCTGCCCAATGTCGGCAAGTCCACGCTCTTCAACGCCTTGACCGCGACCGAAGCGGCCGAGGCGGCAAATTATCCGTTCTGCACGATCGAGCCCAATGTCGGGCGTGTCGCGGTGCCCGACGAACGGCTCGCGGTCTGCGCGCGCCTGGCGAAATCGGCAAAGATCATCCCGACCCAGCTCGAATTCGTCGACATTGCCGGGCTGGTGCGCGGTGCGGCCCGCGGCGAGGGCCTTGGCAACCAGTTTCTCGGCCATATCCGCGAGGTCGACGCGATCGCCCACGTCGTGCGCTGCTTTGCCGATGGCAACGTCGTTCATGTCGAGGGCTCGGTCGACTCGATCCGCGATGTCGAGACGGTCGAAACCGAGCTGATGCTGGCCGATCTCGAAAGCCTCGAACGGCGCGCGGTCGCCGTCAACAAGCGCGCCCGCGGCGGCGACAGCGAGGCAAAAGCGCTGGTCGGCATCATCGAGCCGGTATTGGCGGCGTTGCGTGCCGGCGAGCCGCCACGCTCGGCGGTGATCGGCGCCGACCGGCAAAAGAGCCTCGACGGGCTGAACCTGCTGAGCGCCAAGCCCGCGCTCTACATCGCCAATGTCGACGAGGCCAGTGCTGCCTCGGGCAATGCCGAAAGCCGGCGGCTGGCCGATTATGCCGCCGCCCGCCGCGCCCGTTCGGTGGTGATCTCGGCCGCGATCGAAGCCGAGTTGGCGCAATTCGCCGATGCCGGCGAGCGGAATGAGTTTCTGGGTTCGCTCGGGCTCGCCGAGGCCGGGCTCGGCCGGGTGATCCGCGAGGGCTATGCGCTGCTCGATCTGATCACCTTCCTGACCGTCGGGCCCAAGGAGGCGCGCGCCTGGACCGTCGAACGTGGCGCCCGCGCGCCGCAAGCCGCCGGCCGCATCCATACCGATTTCGAGAAGGGCTTCATTCGCGCCGAGACCATTTCCTACGAGGATTTCGTCGCCCATGGCGGCGAGCAGGGCGCCAAGGACGCCGGCCGGATGCGCCTCGAAGGCGCCGATTACATCGTCCGCGACGGCGACATCATGCATTTCCGGTTCAATGTGTGATCGGCCCGCCTGGCGGGACGAACATTCCGCCAAATGAGCGAAATCCGCGACGCCGGGCTGTTCCCGATGCCCCAACCCAAGGCGGCGACGGGGGAGTTGTTTCCTCCCCCCGAGCCGAGAGAGCTCGAGCACGCGACCGGGATCTTGCCCTACCAGTTGTTGCGCGATGCAATCGAGCGGACGCGCGAGATCCAGTCGTTGGAACCGATCGCCGACGATCAGATCCAACCGGCGAGCATCGATCTGCGTCTCGGCAACGTTGCCCATCGGGTCCGCGCGAGCTTTCTTCCCGGCCCCAAGCGCACGGTTGCCGAGAAACTGCGCACGTTGAAGCTTCATACCCTCGACTTGCGTGCGGGTGCCGTCCTCGAAAAGGATTGCGTGTACATCGTGCCGTTGCTGGAGCATCTGGCGCTGCGGTATCGTACCTCGGGCTCCGCCAATCCGAAGAGTTCAACAGGACGTCTCAATGTTTTTGCTCGGGTGATTACGGATTACGGTACAGAGTTCGACGCTATCAGATCAAATTACTCGGGACCGCTTTACGCGGAGCTGTCGCCGCGATCATTCAGCATTCGCGTTCGCACCGGCTCTCGGCTGGTTCAGCTTCGCGTTCGGCGCGGGCGCCCGACTTCGAGCAACGCCGCGCTGCGCCGGCTGCACGAAGAGGTCGGCTTCAGCATCGTGCCCCCGGGTTCCCCTATCGGCCGGGAACTGATCGAGGGCGGCCTGGCGGTCACCGTCGACATCAGCGGCACTCTCCAGAATGGCTTCGTCGGATATAAGGCGAGGAAGCATACGCCGGTAGTCGACGTCGATCGAATCGACCATTACGATGTCCAGGACTTTTGGGACCCGGTATTCAAAAGCGACGGCGAGGGAATAATATTGGACCCGGAAGATTTTTACATTCTGGCGTCGCGGGAGCCGGTGGCCATACCGACAGACCAGGCGGCAGAGATGCTGGCATATGACACGCTGGTCGGCGAGTTTCGGGTGCACTATGCGGGTTTTTTCGATCCCGGCTTTGGCATGGCCGAAACTGGCGGCGGCGACAGCCGCGCGGTCCTCGAGGTGCGTGCGCACGAGGTGCCGTTTCTGATCGAGCACGGCCAGATCATTGGGCGGCTCGTCTACGAGCGGCTGATCGCCCGCCCCGACAAGCTCTATGGCCGAGCCATCGGCTCGTCCTATCAGAGCCAAGGCTTGGCCCTGTCGAAGCACTTCAAGGAATTTTCGCCGCGCTGAGGGCGGGGCGCCCCTTTTACCTCGTTCGTCCTGGCCGGACTTGTTCCGGCCATCCACGCCTTCCGGCGCCGCAGAAAAACGCGTGGATCACCGGGCCGGGCCCGGTGATGACGTTTTGTGGGCCGAGCCGAGGCAAATGACGTGGAGCGCTTGGCCGGTCGGCTTATGCCCACCGGCGGCGCAGCTCGTCGCGGTGGCGCACGAGCCAGTAGAGGGCGACCAGGGTGTGGCCGTTCTCGATCGCGCCAGCATCGAGCAGGGCTTCGATCTCGGCCATGCTCTTGACCACGACCCGGATGTCCTCGCCCTCTTGCGCCAGGCCGTGCACGCCGGCTGCGGCGGTCGCATCGACGCGGGCGCAGAATAGGAGGACGCTCTCGTCCGAAGCCCCCGGCGAGGGCAGGTAGCGCTGGATCGGGACCAACTCGCCGCCAAGTGCCAGACCGGCTTCCTCGCGGGTCTCGCGGACCGCGACCAACTCAGGCGGCTCGCCGGCATCGACCAGGCCGGCCACTACCTCAATCTGCCACGGCGAGGCGCCGGCCAGCAGTGCCGGCAGGCGAAGCTGCTCGACCAGGACGACCGCGTCGCGATCGGGATCGTACAACGCCGCCGCGACCGCCTGGCCGCGGCGCAGCACGTCATGCGTCAGCGGCTGGCTCCATTCCCCGGAAAACCGGCGATGCCGGAAGCGGACCACATCCATCCGCAAGAAGCGTTCGAACGCGGTGGCCGCTTCGATGATCTCGACGTCGGGGTGGCCGGGGGGATCAGAGGGCGGGGCGGCCGCGCTCATGCCGAGGCCTGCGTCTCGGCCGCCGCGGCGACCGAGGGATTGCGCGGCAGCCGCAGGGTGAACTCGGTGAATTCCCCCGGCCGGCTGTCGATGGCGATCGCGCCGCCATGCTCCTGGACCACGATGTCATAGCTGATCGACAGGCCGAGGCCGGTGCCCTCGCCGGTCGGCTTGGTGGTGAAGAACGGGGTGAACGCCTTGTCGCGCACCTCGGGCGGCATGCCGGTGCCGTTGTCGCGCACCCGCAGCTCGATCTGTTCGCCACGATTGCGGGTCGTGACCTTCAGCATCGGGGCGAAAGCCGGGTCGGCCGCTTCGCGGCGCCGCTTGTTGACCGCGTAAAACGCATTGGCAAAGAGATTCAGAAACACCCGGGTGAGGTCCTGCGGAACGATGCTGACAGCGCCGAGGCTCGGGTCGAAATCGCGTTCGATGGCGACGTTAAAGCCTTGATCCTGAGCGCGCGCGCCGTGATAAGCGAGGTTTAGCGCCTCCTCGATCAGGGCGTTGAGGTCGGTCGGCCGGCGCTCGCCACTGTCGCCGCGCGAATGCAGCAGCATGCTCTTGACGATGCCGTCGGCGCGCCGGCCGTGCTCGGCGATCTTGGCGAGATTGCCGTTCAAGGTGACGATCAGCTCGTCGACCTCGCCGGCACTTTTGGCCGTGGGCGGCATGGCGATCGCTTCGTGCAATTCGTCGAGCAGCTCGCGCGACAATTCGGCAAAGTTATTCACGAAGTTCAATGGGTTCTTGATCTCGTGGGCGATGCCGGCGGTCAGCTGGCCGAGCGAGGCCATCTTTTCCGCCTGGACCAGATTGGTCTGCGCGGCCTTGAGCTGGTCATGGGCGGCGCGCAGCTCGCTCTCGCGCCGGCGCTGCTCGTCGAACAGTTTGGCGTTGCGCACGGCGAGCGCGGACTGCGTGGCGAAGGCCTCGACCAGCCTGACGATCTCGTCCGAAAAACTGCCCGGCTCGCGGCGAACCACAATCAGCCCGCCGACGATCGTCTGCTCGTCCAAGAGCGGCGCGGCGAGCATCGCGCGGTAGCCCAGACCTGCCAGGGTGGTCGCCAGCTCGGGAACCCCGATGCCCTGCGGCTCGAGCAGATCAGGCACTTGGACCGGGGTGGTGCTGATGGTCGGCCGGCCGCCGGCGTCTTCACCGAGGACGATCGGCTGTGCCCGCAGGCGCTCGGCCAATTCGGCTTCGGCGCCGTGGCTCATGCTGAAGCGGAATTCGCGGGTGGCCTCGTCATATTCATAGATCATCCCGGCGCGAGCCTGCGAAAACTCGATGGCGCGCGCGACGATCAGCTCCAGCACCGTATCGAGATCGAGGGTCGAGCCAACCGCGCGCCCGACCGCGCGCAAGGCCTCGAATTGCGCCAACGTCAGGCGCAGCTCTTCGAGCGTGTCGCGGAAGGCGGCGAGGGTGCGCGCCATCTGGCCGATCTCGTCCGGCCCGGCCGCCGGGATCGCCACCGCGAGATCGCCGGCGTTGAGGCCGTCCATCGCCGCCACCAGCCGGCGCAGCGGCAGTGCGATCGAGCGCAGCACCATCAAAGTCAAAAAGGCGCCGACCAGCACCGCGGCCGAGACCACGATGCGCGACACCCGCGTCGCCGCTGCAGCACCGGTCACCGCCCGCTCGCGTGCAGCGATGGCCTGGCGGGTCTCTTCGGCGACGATCGCGGAGAGCAGCCGGTCGACCTCGACGCTGTGCTCGCTCGCCTGGGCCAAGAGCGCGTTGCCGATCACCCGGTGGTCGGCGGTATACTGGTCGACCGCCTGGTGCGCCAGCCGGTGGTACTGCGCGAGCTCGCGGCGGACCGCGGCAACGGCATGCGGGCGATGCTGGGCCAGCCGATCGAGATCCCCCTCCATGCCGTTATGGGCGGCGGTGGCATTGTGCTGGGACAGCATCAGCATGCTGACCGCGAGGTCGGTCATCCAGTAGCGCATCTCGCCAAAGGCGATCTGCGCGCTGTTCGCATCCTCGATGACCTCGAGCAGCTGGGCGGCCTTGACCATCTCGGCCGAATTCTCCGCCAGCTCGCGGTTCAGATAACCGTTGGTGCCGATCAGGACGAGGAGGAGCGCGCTCGAAAGCACGATCAGCCGCGCCCGGATCGTCAGCCCCGCCATCATCTTGTTCCCGCCGCGGCGCCCATCTCGATCAAACCCGCCTCAACGAAACAGCGTGATGCTCATCACGCCGCCGAGGTCGCCGAGCTTGCGGCCCTCCTTTGGATAGCCGGTGATGTCGAGGGCACCCTTCGGCATGCCGTGACAGGCCAGGCAGGACTGCGTGTAATATTCCGGCACTGCGAACCGATAGGCGCTGTGCCCGCCGCTGTCCACGGTGGCGGAATAGGCTTGGCCGCGCGGCCAAGCGGGGTTCAACAGCTTGGTCTCGATCACCTTGGTCTCCCAGGCGTCGGGCAACGCCTTGCGGTTGCGGACGAGGTCGGTCGGTGCGGTGATCTTGATCAGGGCTTCGCCTTTGGCCAGGCCGTTGAAGGCTTCGCTGACGAGGCGGCCGAACACCGCCGGAATGAGCCCCTTGAAGCCGATCCCCTTCTCGTTGATGGTCATTTGATTGTCGTTCATCACCGCGACAATGGCATTCATCAATGCCCGCAGCAAACGCCCCTCGCGCGAGGCCGGGTCGATCGAACTCGGGTCGACGCCGGTCGCCTTGCGGTACATCGCGATCGCGTCGTCCAGCACGACCTCGCCGGTCAGGTGCTTGTCACCGATATCGGGGTTGTTGATCAGCGGCTCGTTGTTGGAGATCACGGTTCGCGCGTCGCGCAGCAACTCGGCCAGGCTTTGCGCGATCGCGGCGTCGCTGCCGGCCGGGCTCGTGACATCGGCGCCCCGGCCCGGCGCCGCGCCGGCGATCAACAGCACCAGCGCCGCGACGATCGTTTCCGACCGCCGCCTGCGTAAACTTGCCGCCGAGCTCGCCGCCGACATCCCTGGATGCCTTGTCATCTTTGTCGCCGACTGTGCGCACGCGGTTGCGGGCGAGGCAACGAATTTGGCGAAAGGCAACGCTCGGCCGACGATCATACGTCCGGCTGACCCGGCGCCAGCTGGGCCAGGCGCGCTTTCAGCTGCTCGAAATCGATCGGCTTGGCGAGAAAGGCGGCGGCGCCGAGCTCTTCGGCGGTGCGCATCCGGGCGGGGTCGCCGTACGCCGTCACCATGACCACCGGGAGCTCCGGCCGGCGCTGCTTGACCTCGCGCAACAGGGCCAGCCCATCCATTCCCGGCATGTTGATGTCGGAGAGGATTACGATCAGCTCCGGCCCGAGTTCGGCCAAGCGGCACAACCCCTCCTCGCCCGAGGCGGCGAAGTGCAGCACATAACGTCCCTCGCGCACCTCACGGCGAAAGCGCTGGCGAAAAAGATCCTGCAGGTCGGGCTCGTCGTCGACGATCAGGATGCTGAACGACATGGTCTTCTCTCCGCTGGCCGCACCTTTGTCTCCGGGGGGCGGTTCAAATGATCCGTCCGTCGAGCACGGCTTCGGGCGAGCTGATTTCGATCTCCACCACCCACAGGTCCGGGTCGCGGCCGCGCTGGCGGGCGACATAGGCATCGGCCTCGGCCTCGGCGACCGGGGCGCCGCCGGTGGCCCGCATCCATAGGAGCTCGCCATCCGGCCCGCGCGCCTGAGCCAGCACCATGCAGCCGTCGTCGCGACCGTTGAGCTTGATCAGCACCGCACCCGAATCGCCGTCGCCGCGCGCCACCACCGCCACTCCGACCGCGACGAGGTCGCAGCGCCGGATCAGCGCCTTGATCCAGATCCCGGTCTTGAGCCGCGCTTCCATCGCCGGATTTGGCCTCGCCGCCTCAGCCGCGGCCGGGCGCCAACGGCAGCTGGATATGAACCCTGAGCCCCTGCGGGCTCCGGTTTTCGGCCGAGATCGTGCCGCCCATCGCCTCGACATTGCGTCGCGCGATCCACAGCCCGATGCCGAAATAGGTCGGCGCCGCCTCGTCCGCCGCCTCGTCCTGCCCATCGGCGCGGCGCTCGGAATAATAACGTTCGAAGATGCGCTCGAGCTGTTGCTCGCGCACGCCCGGGCCGCGGTCGGAAACGGTCAGGTCGGCAAAGCTGCCGTCATGGGTCAGATGAACCAGGATCTCGCCGCCCGACGACGAGAACGAGACGGCGTTGTCGATCAGATTGTCGAGCACCGTCTCGATCATCGCCTCGCTGCCGAGAACATAGAGGCCGGGCAGCAGATCGGCGGTGATGGTCAGATCGCGGCTGGCCAGCACGATCGTCACGTCGCGGCTGTCGAGGATCGCCGAGCGGGTCTGGATCATTTTGCCGATGACCCGTCCCAGATCGACCGGGACCAGCGGCTCGTCGATCAGATCGGCGGCGGCCTCGTCGAGCTCGCGCGCCGATGCGACCAGCCCGTCGAGCCGGTCGAGCGCATGCTCGACCACCCCGATCGCCCTCCGGACGCGGCTGTTGTCCTCGGGGAGCGCGCGGCGCAGCGGCTCGAGCGACTGCCGGATTATCGCGATCGGGGTCTTGAAGGCGTGGGCGTTGTCTTCCGCCGTCTGGCGGATTTCGGCGGCGGAGCGGTGCAAGGCTTCGACCATGCGGTCGAACTCGGCGGCAACCTCGGCCAATTCCGGCACGTCGGCGCGCGCCCCGAATGAGCCGGCGTCGGGTCCCTGGTCGCGGATCCGTCGCGCCCGCCGAGCGAAACGGCGCAACCCGCCGCGCACGCCCAGCAGGGTTGAAAAGGTGATCGCGGCCATCGCCAGATATATCACCGCCGCGATTCGCACCGGCGGCGTCGCCCAGTAGGGCTGGCCGAAATGCGCCGAAGGAAACGCGTCTTGGGAGAACGACGAGACTACCGCCCAGCACCCGGCCGCGGTCGCCAGCGGGGTCACCGCGGTGACGATCTCGGCGCCGCCGGTGGGGCGGCGATAGATCAGCGAAAACGGCCTCTCGCCGCGACAATTCTGGGCGAGATTGGCGAGCACGCCCTGTTCGGCGAGCGTATTGCGCTCCGCCTGAAGGTTGGCGGGCTCGACCGTCGGCCACGAGGCCACGTAAAAGAACCCGTCGCTGCCGGCGCCGGCCGGCGCCAGCAACAGCTTGATCGCGGTCACTTCCCCGGCGAAACGGGCGAGGGTGGGGCCGAGCTGGGGCAAACTGTCGACATCCGCGGTTCGCAGCAGCGGCAACAGGGACTGGCTGATCACCCGCCCTTCGTCGCGCACGCTGCGCAGCAGCAGCTGCTGGCTCTCCTCGTAGGCATTGCGGAATTCGATATAGAGAAAAACCGGCACCAGCAGAAAGATGATCGCCAAGAGCCCGGTTTTGGTGGTCAGCGACCACGCCCAGCGCAGCGTCCGCCGCGGCCTAGCGGGGTCCGGTCCAGCGATATCCAAAACCGGCGTAATTCCGGATGAAGTCGAAATCGGAGTCGCTGTCGCGGAACTTCTTACGGATACGCTTGATGAAGGTACGGACATTGGCGCGGTACCCCTCTGCCCCATGGCCGGCGACAAAGTCCTTGCCGTGGACGAGATCATAGATCTCGCGATAGCCGACGTCCTGCCCCGCCTTCTCGGCAAGAAGCGCCAGGATCTTGAATTCGGTCAAGGTCAACTCGACCGTGTTTCCGGCCCACAACGCCCGATTGGTGTCGAACCGCAGCTCCAGCCGGCCGAGCACCATGGCGTCCGGTCGCGGCGCCTCGGCGTCGCCCGGCGGCCGCGCACCCTCGGTGATCAGCTGCAGGCGCTTGACCAGGATCGTCAGGCGCCGCGACTTGTCGATAAAATCGACCGCCCCGCCGGCCAGCGCCGCCTCCTCGTAGATGTCGTCGGACAGCGCGGTCAGAAAGATCACCGGGATCGCGATCCCGCGCCCGCGGATGCGGCGCAGCACCTCGATGCCGGTCAGCTGCGGCATGCGCCAATCGAGCAGCATCGCGTCGGCGCCGCCGCCCTGTTCGAGATAGGCGAGCACGTCGCGGCCATTGTCGAAGGGGGTGACCTCGTATCCCTCGTCGACCAGATTGAGGCCGAGCGATTCGCGGAACAGATCGTCGTCGTCGACCAGAAGCAGATGCACCATCGTCGGACCGAACCTAGCCCCCGCCGGCGACGACGAGCGAGCGCAGGCAATCCTGCCTTTGGCCCGGTTCGGCAAGCTCGCCCTTGAACGCGTAATGCAGGGTGCGCATTTTGCCGCTGCGCAGATCGAGGTAAAAAAACAGGTCGAGCTCGCAGGCGGCGTTGCGGTAGCGCCATACCGTGGCTGGCGGCGCCGCGTATTTTGCGTTCGCGGCCCCGAACAGACGGGTCGCCGCCCCCTGGTCGAGACCGATCAGCTGCCGCGCCGGTGGCGCCGGGGCGACGGCGGCGGGCAGGTGCATGCCGGCCTCGGGTCCGGCCATTGCCAGGGTTGGGTCGGCGGCATCGGCTGCAGGCTGGTCGCTGACCGGCGGCGCCGGCTTGCGCGCCGGGACCGGAAAGTGCCGGTGCGGCGGCGGCGGGTGCCAGGACGGGAGTACGGGGAGAGCCGCGACCGGATGCGGCGCCGGTGGTGGCGGCAAGGTTTTAGCGCATGAGCCGAGCATGACCATCCCCAGGCTCGTCAGAGCCGGATAGAACAGCCAATGCCGCCGCTCAGTCCACCTCGCCCCTGCCACGATCCAGCCTGCACCCGCTCATTTTGCGCCCTAAATATAACACAGGTCATTGCCGCGCCAGCCTCTCGATCGCGCCGATGTCGCCATCCCGGTAGATCGCGACCATCTGACGGTCATTCAGCAGGACATAGGTCTGGTCGCCGCGATCGCAGTGGAGGCGGGCCACGGGATAGGTCGGCGCCACCAGCAGCGCCGATAAATTCCGGCTGAGGTCGGGCTGGCGCGGCAAAAGTTGGCCCAGCGCCCGGCTGCTTTCGCTCGCATAGGCAAAGCTGAAATTGCCGCCGCATACATCGCCGCCGAGTGCCGCACTCTGGCCGTTCGGCTGATTGAGCACCACC
>Ga0210398_10004013_pt1 | contig 13950 bp, 12 predicted proteins | sample IncBWC4OmetaG_FD_161047 | JGI IMG/M metagenome (GOLD analysis project Ga0210398, IMG submission 161047) | Forest soil microbial communities from Barre Woods Harvard Forest LTER site, Petersham, Massachusetts, United States - Inc-BW-C-4-O | ecosystem: Environmental > Terrestrial > Soil >...
AATTTTCCACGGGTATTGCCGCCCTTTTGGCAGCGAGCCAATCAAGGCATCCAAAATGGCTTGGCTGCCTCAAATTCCGCTGTGCAGCGAGAGATCCCGATATCCTGCAAGCAAGTGTCGCTGAGACCCTCCAACTCGCTGCGGGAGCGAGAATATTGCCACCACATCATAAGCCGATGCTTCACATCGCTCCAGCGGAGACCTTGGCGGGAATGAACTGTAAGGCCCAAACTTAGCGTGTTCATGGCACCCTCCCGATTCGGGGGACATTGCTCGTCACCACCAGAAACATAATCGATGCAACCGGAGTAATCCGTGATCGGCAGCACAAATTTGCTTTTTTGTCTGAGTTTGAGATCTGAGCGGATAACGGCAATACAACGGGCAAAAATTGAGATAGCCGGGATCATGAGCGGAATCTTGTGCCAAAAAAAGTAAGGATTAGATGCCCCCGCCGCTTTCCGCCGCCTCGACGGCACTTTTTTCTTGGTTAGGCGTTGAGACAATGGGCCCGCTGGTATGGGCTTAATTGGAGCAAGCAGATTCGCTCGCTGATTTTGATTTCGACACTCCTAACCCTGCCGTTCGCAACCGCCGCGTGGAGTGCGCCGCCAACCGACTCCGCCTCAAAGTCAGTGACCGAAAGCGGCTTCCGTGAGGTCACACCGCCAACGGAAAACGAGAACTACCCCTATCGTCCCTGCCCCGCGAACGTTGTGTTTCCGGACGGCCACCGCGAGTGCTTGGGCTAGGCCTATTGAGCTAGTAGAAGGCGTCACCCCGGGTACTTGCTCGGCCGCCTGCCGGCCCGATCGCCCAGTTGCCAAGCCGACCCGATTTACTCAATTCCTTGCAAAAGCCACGATTACGCAACAGTCTACGAGGTGTCGTGGGATTATCGGGGAATTTGCCAAGCTAGCAAAAGTGAAAGCGCGGTGCGATCTGCGCCGCAAACTAGGTGCGGCCGACTCTGGGGAAAGAGCCGGCCGCGGAAGAGGCTAACCCGGTCGGATACCTGTCGGGGGACACGGGGATCGGGTTAGCTACTTTTTCTTATAAGCTCTCCGTGACACCCTGTCTGCAGGCCCTGCAGCGCCTCACGATTATTTGCTTAATTTGCCCTGCCTGGCTCGGCGTAGAGACTGGGCATTCTCGCTGAGTTTTCAGCGCGTTCCGCCGCCATGTCCCCCGAGCTCGCGTGCATTCGGGACCCCTGCAGGGCCCGTCGAGCCAGAACCACACACTGCGGTTGGCGGGTGCGTTGAGCATTTGAATCCAGGCACAGGTATAATGCGGAGTGGAATCGTGGGATGGATCGATGCGGATGTATCGTCAGATAAGGTTCGAATGCCACCCCGCCCGTTTTGGCGGATTTGATCTAGAGCGGCGAAACAAGCGCGCGCCAGGCAGCACGGACCTTGGGATTATTCATTCCCGCGTTGTTGGCGGCGGCATTCAAGAGGGAGTACGAGGCGATTTGCTGTCCCTCGCTTTTGCGTGGGAACAGAGCGCCACCGAGTGCAATTCCAGCAAGAAATACCATAACGATCGCTAAAATCATTACGCCGTCGTGCCGCGCAGGAGTGATTCCCCGCAGCTGTTTATCCAAAAGCTTCTGGGCGTGCTTATCCATCTATAGGTTCCTACCAGAATACCTACACTCCAACCCACGAAAGCGATCGGCGTTCCAAGATTGCGAGCCAACCCTCCGGTTCGAGAGCCGCCTAACTACCGAGGTCTGCGAGAGGATGAGACGGGATGGAGGTTCGGTCTTCTCGAGGTGTGCGAACACTGGGGAGCCGGCCGGTCCCGGTGAGGCCTTCCCTCAACTGAGATCGCACCCGCGCTGACACCCATGATGGCCGAGAGCCAACGCCCTATCTCACCTTTGATAGTCCGCAGAGTGCCATTGCTGCAGCCGCCAGGCCCCCACAAGGATGATTCCGAGTTGCCCAGCAGCAGGCCCGGGCCCCCGGCAATTAACGTGATCCTGTGATGGCTATCACAGTATGCATCCCCTTTGCCGCAGATAGTTAGTGTGGTCTTGCCGGTCCACTGCGGAGGGAGCAATGGAGAAAGCACATCAACGACGGATTTCGACAGCTCGACTGGAAAATGGTTGGAGGGCGGCGACGATCGTAAGTACGGTGCTGTTTGCTTCAACGGCTGTAACATTCACTCCGACCACAGCATCGGCCTTTGATATCCAAGGCCTGATCGGTACCGCCATCGCGCTGCAGATGGGCGCATATCACAGCTCGCCGTATCATTATGCTCGCGGACAGGTCGGCTCGCGCCATGACGGCAACTCCAACGGCAGCAACTCCACCGTTGAGCGGGACGCCAGGGACGTGGATATATCCAATCACGTTGGCAAATCAGAGACGATAACTACGGCTCACCAGGCTCCGGCATCTGCGGGGTTTACGTCCCAAGCATCGGAGCCCGATGCGGCAGCAAACGAGGTGGCATTGTCTAGCCGCCGGTACGACGAGGAACCTATTTACAGGTCGTCGCGCTAATTTCTTAGTAAGAGAATCGGATTGGTTTTGATCCTAAGCCGTGCTGTCGCAGGTCAAGATAGAACGCTATCGCTGTATGTCTTTGGCTGTCCATGTCGATTGGCTGACGTGCACTGCGCGGATCGTCAATGACCGGTCCAACCTCTGCCCTCGCGGCAAATCCGCGAACGGCCGCGGCCCTGAATGGCACCCCTCACTCTGTTCCGCTCAGATAGGTTCGTATATCATCTAGGTTTTGCGGAAACGACTTTTCCTCCACGACTTCCCACCGAAGTTTACTACAGACATTTCTCAGTGCCTTTAGGTCATGATGTCGAAAAATAACGTGGCCTTCGGGTTGGAACGCTACGACAAAGTCTATGCCATCGCGTTCAACCGACACTGTTCGCCCTCGTCCATATCCAAGAGACTTGCCAATTTTGTCGGTGACTACAGACATCACGCACCTCTGGCGGCCGGAAGCGTTGCGCCGCCGCGCAATAGTGCGGCAGATCAAGGTTCACGTCAAAGGCCCGCTGTGTTATCCACCGATCGCATCAGGAGCGATTGAGGACGCGAACGCGCGTTCCCCATACACAGCGTGGAGAGACGACGCCTAAGCAATTGATCTGACCAGCGGGCGACGCGAACGGACGCGGAATGAGTGCAAGTCTGGCCACATACTCGCCATCAAAAAATACCGCATGTCCGCTGCATTTCCTAATGCCGGCTAAGTCGCGTCATTGGGGGAATTTGGCATGATTCAGTCCGATCTCGTTTCGCGCATATGGCGCCAGAGCCCACACCTGCAACGTCAGGAAGTCCAGACAACCATCCATGCCATTTTCGACAAAATTACCGCTACACTGGCGCGCGGTGATCGCGTCGAGCTACGCGGATTCGGGGCGTTTTCTGTCAAGGTTCGCAACGCTCGCACTGGCCGTAATCCCAAGACTGGCGTGCTCGTAGCGGTTCCAAAAAGAAATGTCCCTCACTTCAGGGTGGGAAAGGAAATGAAGGAGCGGTTCATTCGGCAAACCGACTAGCAATGCGACGATGAGCTCGGCGCGGGTCGAAGCAAAGTTCCCACTTTTCGCGTCAACTTATTTGCAGTTTTGCCGGGCGGTCTGGAAAAGACTAATGACACTTGCAATCAAGTCCTAGGAAACCCGGCGCAAAATTTTGCCAAGGCGACCTTTGCCGAGTTACGCCCATGCAGGACTGGGTGTTCATAACGGTGCCGCTGGCGGCCGCGCCGCTCTGCTGCAGTAAGTGGCGTTCAAGGGCATTCGTTTCAATAAACGTCCTGCGCATGCCAGGAAAATCCTGACATGGTCAAACTTCGATAACGTTTGAAGAATACGCTCGGTGGCTACGGGTTTTCATTTGCTGCCTCGGCTGCTTGGAATTCCAGTTCATGCTTGCTCGATCGCGTGAAAGTCGGAAAAAGCGCAGGCGACTTGCCATGATGTCGCTATGCGTTTTTGCTGCAGGCGCGTTCATAGCCGTCGTAGCTGTGTTCGCAATAGGCTTCAGCACGGCGCCGCCTCCAGTCGCAGAAAATGGGGCGTCTCATGCCGACCCGAACAGCGTCGGAACTATCGTCCTGCACTCTAGTACGAGCGCCTGTCAGCGGAAGTCATTCAACAATCAGACCGGCCAAATTTCAGACCAAATGACGCCGTGTTCCAACGATGTAGTCCTCGACGCCAAAGGGCTGCCGACGCCCGCAGGAACAATTCACACTCTCAATTCAATCAGCAAATCGTTCCAATAACGACTATGAATGGTCTACCAAAACCCTCGTCTCGAAAAGGCACTACACGGACGGCGTAGCTCTGTCGGCCTTCCTCTACCGAGCTGAAAGGTCGCCGTAAGTCTGATCGGTCCACGTGAAGCGGGCCGTTCAGCGCTGTTCTAAGGCTGCAAGCCCACCGGCACGGGTGGTGCTTCGCGTATCAGGATAATAGTCACGCGGCGATTCGGCGCGGCGGACCGGTCGTCCGGAAAGAGTGGATCGGTATCAGCTCTACCGGCCACCTTGTAGATGTTGACGGAGGGATAGCCCTCTTCCTCCAGGATTTGGCGCACTGTATTGGCCCGGTCGACCGAGAGGCCCCACGGATCATAGTCCGCTCGCGGCGGCGCCTGCGAAGCGGAAGTGTGGCCGGTGATGGCAATTCGATACGGTGTATCCTTGAGCGGACCTGCGATTTTTTGAATGAGCTTTCGCGTGCGTTCGTACGGCTCCTTGGACCCTTCTGGAAACATCGAGCTGCCATCTTGGTCGACGATCTCGATATTGAGCCCTTCCATGTGCTCTTCGATCATGATGTGTTTGGAGGCTTCCGTCAGCTCCGGCATGTTCTGCAATGCCTGGCGCAACGATGCTGCCGAAAGAGCAAAGGCCTGGTCGCTTTCGAACCTAGAACCCCGCTCATCCGGCGTCGGCGTAACGGATGAATTCTCGGGTCTGATGTGGGCTGCGTTCTTAAGTTTATCACGAGTAAGCAACCCCTCGCTTTCGACCAGGCCGGAATTGCGAGCCATGGTCTGCACACCAAACGCGTCTCGCATCGAGCCAGCCACGGCTTGTACCTTCTTCGCGTCTTGATTGGAAAAGGCGACCAGCATGACGAAGAAGCTGACGAGCAGACCCATGAGATCGGCGAAAGTGACGAACCAACCGTGACCGCCCCCGTGAGCTTCTTTGCGTCGCGCCATAGTGATCCTCGTTGATCGATCGGAGAGAGCGGCTCAGCGCGGCTTGTTAGTAATCGGCGAAACAAATTGAATGCCAATCTGTTTTTTCATCCAGACGACGTCGGCGACAGATTGAGCCCTTGCCGAATGTGATCACGCCCACTTTCAGAGTGCGGAGGCGCACGTTTTTCGGATTCGACACGGCAGAAGGAGTCGACGCCGGAGCGATCAAGAAAAGAGATCCAGTATTTTGACTAGAACTCGCCATCGGTCGGCATACCCGACAGCAGCGCGATTAGCTGAGCATAGCGTCGAATGGTTATTGAAATCCGACCATGCCAGGAATTACCTGACAGGCATCTCTCAATCACCTGGTCGACAATTGCAAAGCAGCGTGGCGCCAGCCCCTTCACCCCTCCCCGATCGCGATTTATTTGGCCGCATGAGCAGCGCTTCTGGCACTTGGGGCCGCTCGCGCGTCTCCATCCGACTGATTATCGCCTCCTTACGTTAGGCTAACATAAGGGTTTAACTCTTTCTTTTGTCGTAGCGGACAATATTGCACGTCGCGGCGGGATCTTTCCTAGAGCAGTAGCGCTGGGCCCTGACGCCGGCTTATCGCCCAGGACGGGCACCATGATTGCTGAGCACTCACTTATCGCCGAGTTGGAAGACGCGATCGGAAGCGGCTCCAAGGACAAGCGCATCGACACGCTGCGGCGTATTACTGATCTTTTCGTCTCGGATGCCAATCGACTTAACGATCAACAGATTGAAGTATTCGACGACGTCTTAGGCCACCTCATCAAGCGAATCGAGGGAAAGGCGCTCGCAGAGCTGAGCCGGCGGCTTGCGCCGGTCAATAACGCGCCAACCGAAATCGTGCGCCGTCTCGCTCGAGATGACGACATCACAGTGGCCGAACCGATATTGACGCAATCGGCGCGTCTTAACGACAATGATCTTATCGAGATTGCCACGACCAAGACCCCAGCGCATTTGCTGGCAATTTCGGGGCGTTCTCAAATTGGCGCAAAAGTAACAGATGTCCTGTTGCAACGCGGGGATCGCAAAGTTTACCACAAGCTTGCAGGGAACGCAGGCGCAAATTTTTCAGAAGGTGGTTTTGCAACGCTTGTAAAACATTCGGAACACGACGGAGAACTGGCCGAGAAGGTCGGCCTTCGGCTCGACGTCCCGTTGCGTTTATTTCGAGAACTTCTGCTGCGCGCTACCGAAGCAGTGCGCGCGCGTCTTCTCGCATCAGCCGGTCCGGAAAGTCGCGATCAAATTCAGCGCGTCCTCGCCGCCATTTCCGAAGATGCCGGCCATGAGGCCGGTTTCCAGAATGAGCACGATTACGCGGCAGCGAAAGCGCGGGTCCTCGCGATGCGGACCAACGGCGAGCTCAACGAGGCCGCTATCTTCGAGTTTGCCAAAGCGGGCCGGCTCGCGGATATCGTAGCGGCACTTTCGTTGCTTTGCGAGGTGCCTATGGCACTGGTCGAGAATCTTCTACAGAGCGAGCATCGTGAGGCGCTTCTTGTGCCCTGTAAGGCCGCAGCTTTGGACTGGCCGACGGTTCGCGTGATCCTGACTTGCCGGTCTGTCGGTCGCACGATATCGGATCAGGACGTCGATACGGCGCGGACTGAATATTTCAAGCTGTCCCAGGCCAATGCCAAGAGGGTTCTCCGATTTTGGCAAGTCCGGCAGTCAGCCTCCAGTAGTGCCGCTACGCCGGCCGGATTCTCACCGCAGGCGTTGCAGAGGTCGAATTAGCGGAATTTGGCCGGCAGATGAACATTGCGTCAAACACGGGTGATAGATCGCTCCAATCTTGATCGAGACGACTGATGCGTCCGGAATACCGAAAGAGCACTCGTCGATTTGTGCGCCACGGCGCAAGAATTGTTGCCGCCGACGGCTCTGCCTTGGGGCCGTGCGTGATGATCGATATTTCCGGCACCGGTGCGCGCCTCAAAACCGATGCATCCGAAGTACTTCCAGACGAGTTCATTCTTTTGCTTTCGCACGATGGGCGCCTGCACCGTCAATGCGCGGTGGCATGGCGATCAGCAAATACCGTCGGCGTGCGATTTCTCACCGGACGTCAGCGCGATCGCAAATAAGGGTTGTCGCTGCCGACATTTTTCTCGAGCGCTGGCAATGATTCACCCAAGACTGATTTTATCGGGCCTGCTCTTTGCCTGCTAGTCAGAGGATGCTTACCGGACACATTGCGATATGAAGATTTCCACATCGGCGGTCAATTTCCGCCGCCTTTCAGGTCGTTCCTTACAAATTGCAGCGAAGAGACTAGCGGTGCTTCGACGAGAAAACCTGAAAATTTTTGATTGCACAATGGTGTGCGGCGGTTCGGAGCATTTTCATTATATCTATCGCGACCGGCCGTAGTATTTGGTCGGTCACCAGCCGGTCCAATTTCAGTTTTGCGCGAAATAGCGGCGGTTTACGCTTCATTAGGGATAATAGAATACTATCACCGGACAGCCGATCCTGTTGATCGACCATGTGTACGTAACGCGTAGCGATTGCGAGCACGCGTGTAGCCGAAGGGTATCAGCACCATGTCCAACATCACTTTGTCCGCAGGCATTCGGCAGAACTTGCTGTCGCTGCAGAATACCTCCGCAGACCTGACCACGACCCAGGAAGCCCTGGCGACTGGCAAGAAGGTCAACACGGCCTTCGATAATCCGACCAGCTATTTCACCTCGCAATCGCTGAACAACCGCGCCAACGACTTGAGCGCGCTCCTCGACCAGATCGGCCAGGGTCAGCAAACGCTGGATGCGGCCAATAACGGCCTCACCGGCCTGACCAGCCTGCTCGAACAGGCGCTGTCGACCGCGCAGCAGGCGCAGCAGACCACGCCGACCGCAGCGGCGGCGTCGACCGGTTCGGTCGCGCTGACCAGCCTCAACGCCGGCGGCAACCTGTTGATCAACGTCGGTGCCAACACCTACACGGTCGCGGTCACGGCGAGCGAAGCGCTGACCGCGATCGAAGCGCAGATCAACGCCGTCACCGGCCTCGGCTCAAGCGGCGCAGTGACCGCCAGCGACGACGGCAGCGGCCATCTGGTGCTCACCGGCAACTCCAACACCACCGCGTTCACGGTCGTTGCCAATACGGAGTCCGCGGCGCTCGGCGTCACCACCAGCGCCACGGTCAATAACGCCGTCGCGCCGGTCTCGGCCACGCGCACCACGCTGCAGACCAACTACAACGCGCTGCTGACGCAGATCAACCAGCTCGCCGGCGACTCGTCCTACAACGGCGTCAACCTGCTCGCGGGCGACAATCTGCAGGTGCTGTTCAACGAGAATGGCACCAGCTCGCTTAACATTGCCGGCGTCAACTTCGACTCGACCGGTCTCGGCCTGTCGACGATCTCGGGCACTGGCTTCCTCGACAACAACAACATCGCGGCCACGGAAACGGCGATCAACAGCGCGATCACCGCCGTGCGCGCCCAGACTGAAACGTTCGGCACGAACTCCTCGACGATCTCGACCCGTCAGACGTTCGAGCAGAACATGATCAACACCCTGCAGACCGGCGCCAGCAATCTCGTGCTGGCCGACCAGAACCAGGAAAGCGCCAACCTCTTGACCGAGCAGACCCAGCAGCAGCTGGAAATCTCGGCGCTGTCGATCGCCAACCAGGCGAACCAGTCGGTGCTCAAACTCTTCGGTTAAGCTGCTTCTGGTGCAGACTACGGCGAAGGCGGCGGGGCGCAAGCTCCGCCGCTTTTGTCATTATTGTCCTTTGGGGTCAGGTAGGCAAAACCATCCTCGAAAATAGGCTCAAATTTAGGTCGAAATACTGAATGTCAATTGGCATCGTCGAAACATCTCGTTGGATAGCTTGGCTTGCGGTCAAGCGGAGGCGGTTGGTAGCGCCAGCAAAACGTGGTTCGGCGATGGTTGTCGATGGGGTTCAATATGACCTTTCGTATGCGCAAGGACAATCGCAACAAGGTTGATCGGATAGCGTGGATCAGTGTTGGTGATGGCCGCGCGTTACGAAACTGCACACTAATCGACATATCCGATAGCGGCGCGAAACTGGCGCTCGAAGAAGAAGTTGACGAAATACCTGACAAATTCAGCCTTTGGCTGTCGCGTCACGGGCATCCACACTACTCGTGCCGGGTCGTCTGGAGCCACCAAAACAATATCGGGGTTCAATTTTCATCCGATGACGTGAGCGCGCGAGGACGCGGCGCCGGACAACCGCCGGGAGGACCGCCCAGGACTCATTCTGCGCGCGGAGAGGCAGACTAGAACTGAGACGAGACCACCCGTATCGGCTCGTCTTCTCGCTTTGCCGGCGAGAATCTGCCCGGCGCCTTGATCGGACGTGACATCGTTTTGCTTTTCGCGCGGCGTGCGTTTGGACGAGCGCTGTCATCGCCATCGCGGTTTCAACGCCGCCCAGCTCATGCCCGGATGGTGCGAGGTCGGCAGCGGTCACAATCGATACTTTACACAAAATTGGCATGTTCCGGCCAATATGGGATTTGGCCCCAGTTAGATCTGAAAGCCTTCGGCAGGTCCTGTGCAATATCCATGTCCAGCGACCGCAAGATTCTTTTGATTTCGAATCGTCCAGCCCGCAGCCGGGAACTGGCTCACCGGCTCAGCAGTCGTTATGCGTGTCGAATGATCGGGCTGTATGAACAGCAGGCCACCGCGGAACCCGTGGCCGCGGTGATCACCGATGTCGGCTTTCGCAACTCCAGCGACATTGAGCGGCTACGTCACCTCTTATCGCAGCCTCGCGAAATGGCTGTGCCAATCATCGCCCTGCTGCAGGACAACGGTCACTTGGAACGTGTTCAAGCCGTTGCCGTTGGAGCAACCTTCCTGCTTCCCGCGGATTTATCCGTTTCCGAAATTTGCGCCGCGCTTGCGCCGATTATTCGATCGACGACCCCTCCGGTTGTTCCGGCTACAAGCTTGGCACCAGCGCAGGACATCGAGCAAGCTCGGCTCCAGTTTGGATCCATCTTTGATGCAGCCGCACGCGGCGAAGCTATCAGCAGGACAAGTGTCGACAACGCGACAGCGTCCGCCATGGCAGCGATTGCCGAAGGCGGCATCCGGCAATGGCTCGACGTCGTTTGGACATATGACGAAGCCACCTACCAGCACTGCCTCCTGGTCACCGGCCTCGCCGCGGCGTTCGCCGCCAGCCTGCAGTTCACGAGGAGCGATCAGGAGAACGTTACAAGGGCAGCTCTGCTGCACGACCTCGGCAAGGCGAAGATCCCGCTGACCATCTTGAACAAATCTGGCGCTTTGACGAGCGAACAAACTGAAATCATGCGCAGTCATGCCACAATTGGCTATGAACTCTTGCGCGGGCAAGGCAAATACGAGCCTGAGATACTCGAAGTCGTGCTCCGACATCACGAACTGCTCGATGGAAGCGGTTATCCGGACGGTCTCGCCGGCCCCCAGATCAATGATCTGGTGCGCCTCGTGACGATTTGCGATATCTTTGCGGCGTTGATCGAACGCCGGTCATATAAGCAGGCCATGGACCCGGCGTCGGCGTTCAAAATCCTTCAAGACATGGAAGGCAAGCTCGAGGGCGCTCTTGTGCGAGCATTCTCGCAAGTCGCCGAGAGTTCGGCAGCGCCGGCCGCGCATGAGCGCATGGAACTGGCCTGAGCTCTCGACAAAGGGTTTATCCGTCGCTTAAGTGCACAACTGCCGTCGTCCCCGTGATCGGCATGCTTAGCCGCACATTGCTTTCGCCTGAACGTTGTTGCGGTTCTTGCGCTTGACAAACTGGACGGCAAAACCACCGTCAAAATGGCGCACCACGCAACTTACCGCCTTTCCGACCAAAAGAATGGCTCCGATATAGGGTACTGTTTCAGACGATATCGCGGCTCCCGAATTTGATATATTGAGTACAACGCAGGTCTCGCTGCTGCCGTCGGGCAAAACCATCGGTGAATGTGGGTTTGAGACGATCATGCGCTTATCGGCGCGTCGTTCGGGAACATCAAGGTTCTTATGTTTCTCTAACCACCCGATTTTGCTAGAAAGCCGATTGCGTTCGTCGGGATTTGCCGCAATGCGCACTACAAATCCACCCTCAAGTACGCGTGCCACGACACCCGTGACCTGTCCGATGCGATCTACGTGAGCAATAATCCGCTCACCCACTTTTACGGTGACGGTTGAAGCAAGGGCGACCCTACCTGGAGAAAGATAGACCGCACGACACGCGAAGAGGCGTCGCTCGCCGCGCGCGTCACGCCGTTCCGACGAGGAAAATTGCGCCGGAATGCTGACGATAATGCGAACGTCTTCTTGACGCTCGACAAATATGACATCACCAGAATTCACCCGCTCCAGCGACATGACCTTGGTTCCAAAGAGCGGCCAATTTTCTGCAAGATACAGCCTGCGGGTTGAATTCCTTTTAACTGGATTGCGATGTAAACCGTCGTCCCAATTAGCAGTTCATGAACCCAGAGGAACACGTCCGGCACGTCGATAAGTAGCCGCTCGTAACAACAAAGGTGGATTTGCACGTCCCAACTGAACTGGGCTGCTTATGCCATGTGCCGATTCCTTTATCGCCTCAAAAGGGTTTCGTGGGCGCCATTTTCAGCGTTGCTAAACCTGGCAAGGCGGCGCCAACAGCTCGCCGGTTTTGAATCCGCTATCTAAGCCGAACCAGCGCAAAACAGCCGGCACGCCGAAGACCGCAGGCGCTGCACGCGGATACGACGCGCCACCGACAAACGAATCGCCAGAGCGTAACCGTTCATTAACCATTGTGTCGTCACGTTGCATGCATCGCGCAACCCGTGACTCGCTCGATATGGCTCCGACTGGCAGAAACGCGCAGCGCGGCGGCTGGCAGCATCAGGCAGACCGTCTCGCACTCACCCACACGACAGTGGCGACAACGGCGATGGCGGCGGCTGAACAAGCACGTCACCGAATGCCGCCGAATCAGGTCTCGTTCCACTTCCAGACTGGCAATGCGGAATTTCGGCAGAGGCTCGAAACAAGCATAACTGAGCTTGCGCATGAGCCTCACTCGCCACGCACGAAGCCGGCGGAGCGGGAACGGCAGGCGGCAAGAGAGACCGCCGCCGCATGGCTCATGAATGGACGCAGGGAAACGCTTGCCGCGAGGGCTGCACGGACTTCGTCTGCGGAAAAGCGGGCTACCGAATTGGAGGATGAACTCGCCTTAGCGCGTGAGCGGCATGTTTTACAAGAAAACGAAAACCGTTCATTGCAGATGTCACTCGATTTAACCACCGGCGAGAACGCGCACCTCTCCAACCAACTTACGGAATGTGAGCGTCAGATCCAGAAACTTGAACAACTATACTCCAAGCTAGTCGACGATACGCACACATTGCTAAAGACCTGCAGATGGCGCGATGCGGCTCTCGCGCGCGCTGAGGATAGACTGGGTCTGCTGGCCGACCTATTTGTTCAACTTGAGGCCGCGAACGTTTCCGAGAGCCAAAAAAACAATCGAAGGGCTGAACTCTCAGCTGCAGCGCGAATTGGATAAGGACAAATGGCTGCTCGTTGAGACCGACACATTCATAAAAAAAGCGGTCTAAGATATCGGTCTATCGCTAAGCTCAGTGCGCCAATGGCCACTTGAACGACACGCCAACATTCGTCGGCGACTGCCAAGCGACACGGCATTTCACCAAGTACGCCGTGTATCGAAATTAAGGTCGAATTCCCTAGAAAGGCCCGCGGCGCTTGCTCCTCTCCCAAAGGCAGACATCATGTGCGCGTTTACGAGCCCACGCCCGAGGCGACACCATGTGAAGTTTTTTCCCTAACCGAATTTTTCTTGTGGCTTGCCCGGCGAACGCCGGCCGGCCCAGCGCTATTGACCTTCGTCTGGTCTGCTCTGACAGTGGCCGGAGAGTCCTTCACGTCAACTGATAAATGATGCAAATCGGTCGGGAGCGGATGCGTTTCGAGCCATAGTGCGCGGGCCGCAACCATTGGATCTACCCCTACCCTTCCCCACCACGCTGCTTCGTCACCACAGCGATGCACCTCACGATGATGCCCTCGACACAGGGGGACGATGAACTCATCGCTGACCTTGCGGCCGAGTGCCCGGCTTTGCGTGAATCGCAGGTGATGGGGATCGCAGGGCTGGCGACCACAAATCAGACAAGGCTGCTTGGCCACACGCCTGACGTGATCGCGATCGCGGACTCGGCGCGGCTCCGACAACGCCAGCACACTTTTGTCGATCGCCTTCGATTGCGCCCGGTTCTTCGGCTCCGCCGAAGGGGAGCCCTGAGCAGTAGAGGCCTGCGTAACCTCCCCTGCCCTTTGAGGCTTATCCAACTCAGTCGTCGCAAAGTTCGCCAGTCTCGCCTGGAAGCTCTCCTCCACGGACTGCGCATCGGTGGCCGTCAGTTTGTTCTTTTCGACGAGCGAGCGATGCGCCCAGATTGCAGCATCATCGCCACTAGCCAGTTCGCCGAGTTCAGCGATAAGGCGATCGCGCAGTGCTGCCGACGCTTCGGCGCCCAGCGCTGGTCCACTAGCAATTGATTGAAGTTTGCCATTGCCGCGGACAGCGGGGCGTTGCGGAGCATGTATGCGGCCGTCACCATTCGGTCGGCTATTGCCGCCGGTCGTTGGTTCATAAGGCTTCGATGCCTGCTGTTCCGGTGGCAACAGATCAGGAGCATCGAGAT
>Ga0210398_10004019_pt1 | contig 13937 bp, 14 predicted proteins | sample IncBWC4OmetaG_FD_161047 | JGI IMG/M metagenome (GOLD analysis project Ga0210398, IMG submission 161047) | Forest soil microbial communities from Barre Woods Harvard Forest LTER site, Petersham, Massachusetts, United States - Inc-BW-C-4-O | ecosystem: Environmental > Terrestrial > Soil >...
TTGTCTTAACCATGCGGTGCCGATGGCCGTACACATAGGCCCGCATGGTCTATTCGCCTCCTGCGTATTCTTCAAGGATTGTACATACACCGAGAGCTTGGAGTACCCGCCGCAGCAGACTGAAGAAAAGGTACACCGCAAAGGTCGGGAGTCTGCCCCTGAGGAGGAGGCAAGCAATAAGCGACGGCGTCTCTTCATTCTTCGATACTCACCATACGGCTCTGAGTTCTGGGATTCGTATTTCATAACTGTGGAAGAGCATCTGCCCGGTGGCACAATCAACCAATTTGAACCTGACGACGTCTACCGAACCTTCACGGAGTTAGGATGGAAGAGGGAGCATATTGAATACATGCTTCGTCAGGACCAATCAACCCTCGCTGAAAATCGCCGTCGTGCGAAATTCAATCATTCCCTGATGAGTGTCGTTCAGCGAATGGCATCGATTCCAGAAGGAGAGCCGTTCCACGTTATCTTGAATGCCGATGCGCTTGTACTGTCTTCGATCAGATCTAAGAAACGCCGTATGGTGAGACAAAAGCGTGACGTATTTGCTGAGACGGCAGCGGCTTGGGAACGGTTCCAGCAGGACCTTGAACGGCGACGAGCGGAAAAGGCAGAGAGACGACGGCAAAGACTGAAACCTTGCGGAACAGCCGCCGCTTATGTACGTGGCTGCCGATGTGAGGAGTGTCGGGCGGCGATGGCAGAATATTCCCGGCAACGGGCGAAAGCACGAAGGGACGGCGATTACCGAGGCCACATTGTTGCTGAGACTACGCGGGATCACATTCTGAAGATCATTGAAGCGGGTGGAAGTTTGAATGTGCTCAGTCGTCTAGTAAACCTCACTCATTCATATCTTCACGGCATAAAAACTGGCTGGCGGAAAAACATTCGCGCTTACCGTGCAAGAGCGATCATTTCATGGCCGCCGGAAATTGTTGCAGGGGAGAAGAAGATACCGACGCGGCCCGTACGAGCACACGTAGAGGCTCTAGCGCAGCAAGGTATTACGCTTCCACGAATCGCGGAGACTGCCGGAATCGAGATGGAGAAACTTGAAGAGGCTTTGGGTCGCCAATTCATCCCTACGTGGATGTCGAAGGCGATACTCGCGTTGCCGACACAGACAGCTTCATAGAGAGGGCAGGAAAATGGGCGGATTCAATAGAAAGACAGGTGTATTCAGCCTTACGCAATCAAAGGCGGGTGTCTGGTGTCGCAAACCCAACCCTGACAGATTGGGATTGATTGAACACTGCGCGAAGTTGCTGCACGATGCAGGACATCAGGTTCTACTGGTCCGTTCGAACTTCTTGGAAGTGAAAGCGATGCCCGGTCAAGTCTGGGAGGCTCTCAGTGGACAGCCGTCCGACTCACAGCGTGAATCACATTATTTATGAGATGGTCGCTAGAAGACTAAAATAGCTGGGTCGTGAGATTTGACCCGCGCTGATCAAATACACCGATCTCAAGGAAGTGGTAATCCTCCGACAGAAAATTCTGGACAATGCATTTAAGGGTGCGGGTTCCACTGGCCCGGTGACGACCAATCTCGTGCCCGAGGCGCAAGCCATCAGTGAATGCATGAATATCCTTCACAAGAAACTGAAGTTGGACCCGCTCGTAGTCTAAGGATCGCCACCTATGAACTTCATCGATGATGATGACGAAGATGAGCCAGACGCTCCTGTTGCGCCTCGATCACGGGAACTAACTGTAGAAGTCCTGAAACTGCTCACGGCGTCACTCGCTTTCGCCGCAGCGGTGATTGGCCTTGTTTCGAAGTACCCGGAGAACTTCTGGCTGCACAAGTTCCGTGCTACGTTCGCTACGCGTTGCCTGTGGGCTGGCGTCGATCTGCGCACGGTGCAGCAGTGGTTGGGTCATTCGGATATGGAATCGACGATGCGGTATTTGAAGCCGTCACGCAGCCAGCAGACGCGCGAGAAGGTAAACGAAATCTTCGCCTAAGGCATACCGTCAGGTAATCCCCACGCAGAATGGCTACATCGAAAGCTTCAACGGCAGACTGCACGACGAATGTCTGAACGCGAACTGGTTCACGAGTATCGCGACGCACGTCGAAAGATCGGGAGAGACTTGCTCTTCATTCCTCCTTAAACGGGCGGAGCTTGCACGTTGTTCGCGGCTATCGTAGGCGATGTAGAATCGTCGAGTCGGGCGGCTAACGCAAAGGCTCCACCGAAATTGCGCCATTCTGCAGCAAGACACCGAGTTCGTCTCGGCTGATCCATTGTTCGACAATTTTCCCACGTTCGATTCGAAACAGTGTCATTGCGGCCCAGTGTGCTCTTGTCATCGGCAAGCGCGTGGGAGTGATACCATCGCGATTACGCCACATAAATCCCTCTTCGTAGCGCGCGTCATGCTCAATCCGAGCGACAACCAAGTCCCCTTCCGCGACTAGGTTCAGTATGTCAGTTCGAAACGTCGACGCCTGCGACAAAGCATCGCGGACCGCCCGCTCCATTGCTGCCGGTCCCTTTATTATCGGCCGTCCGGGAAACTCTATGACCGAATCGTCGGCATACAGTTCGCGAATTAACTGGAACTGTTTTCGGTCCAACACCTCGTGAAAGTACCGTTCTACAATCGCTTTGTTCTTCGAGCGGTGATCAACGCCCCAGGCGGATTGAGCGATCATACAAAGACTCAGGAGCAGTAGCAGAGAATGGACGACGCGCATGGCCAGCATTCTACTCCTGAATTCAGAATGCAACTCGCAGGTGCATCATTACCGCCAGAATGCTTTGCAGTATAGTATTTCCCATGCATGAGGTCAGGTGGGAGCACATGTTCCCCGATGAACTGGAGGGGGCGTTCCGCGAGTTCCCGGTAGTTTACCTGCCCTATGGTATTTGTGAGCCTCATGGCCCGCATAGCGTGTTAGGCCTGGACGGGATCAAAGCCCACGGAATCTGCTGCGCGACTGCGCGCGCGCATGGCGGCATCGTCGCACCCCCGGACTACTGGCACATACACGAGTGCGGCGGATATGCCATCTGGGCCAGTCAGAGAATTGGCGAGGTAAGATCTTGGCTGACGGCGGTGCCACCTTGGATTCACTTTAAGAATGTCTGCTATCAGCTGCGTGCCGTGGATGCCATGGGTTTTCACGTTGCGGTTCTCTTGACGGGCCACTACGGACCCAACTGGCAAGACCTGAAAACGATCGTGAATCTACTTCAGCCGCATTTCGCGATGCGCATGATTGGGCTTCCAGACTTTGAGGCGAATCAGCCGGGTTTTGACGAGGGCGGCGACACGGGCGACCATGCTGACAAAGTGGAGACGTCCTTATTGTGGGCACTAGAGCCATCGGGGATTGATGCGTCTCGGATGCCTAAGGAAGGCGTCTCCGGACACCATTTCGGGATGGGGGCCACCGCTCGAAGCGCGAACCGGAGAACCGGGGAAAGAATGGTTGCGGATGAAGTCGCATATATTGGACGGTTAGCGCGAACCCTGTTGGCTGAATACCAGGAGAGGGAACGGGTTCCTCGGAAACCGCTGTCTTTCGCGGATGTCGAGCGGATTTGGACCGAATCGATTGAACCGCGCATCGGCGACTTCGAATCGATGAAAGAGTTCTTCGAGGGCCAAAGTGAGCCGCCAGCTCCGGACTCGCAGTGGCGACTCAACTGGGCGGTTCCCCGATTGCAACGGCGGTGATCTCCATGGACGATGGCCAGGGTGGAATCAAGATTTTCATCTCATATTCCCATAAGGACGCCAAGCTACTTGGTGCCCTCCTTGAGCAGATGAGTCTGCTCAAGAGACAGGGGATTGTAGATGCGTGGCACGACCGGAGAATCGCGGCGGGCAGCGAATGGGCTGGTGAAATCGACCTCGAACTGGAAGCGGCGGAGATTGTCCTGCTCTTGGTCAGTTCGAGTTTCCTGGCATCCGACTATTCCTACGACGTCGAGATGAAGCGGGCGCTGGAGCGGCACGACGCCGGTAAGGCGCGAGTAATCCCGATTATCCTTCGCCCGTGCGATTGGCGATCGGCACCGTTCGGAAAGCTTAAGGCGCTACCCAGAGATGGAAAGCCGGTAACGACATGGAAGCCACGTGACGAAGCCTTCGTCGATATCGTCGAGGGCATTCGCAATGCAGCCACAATCGGGCCGAGAAGGTCGCGGAAACCAGCTTCCATTAGCAACCTCCGGCAGAGGAGAAACCCGTTCTTCGCGGGGCGGGACCAGATCCTAAGGAGACTGCACGATTCGTTTCGAGACCCACAGACATCTACACGCATCCAGATCTTGGCAGGTCTGGGAGGGCATGGTAAATCGCAAACTGCCTTGGAATATGTATATCGGTACGGCAAAGAATACCAGGCAGTATTCTGGATTAGGGCTGACAGCGAGGCAGAGCTGCGCGGAGACTTCCTGGCCATCGCTAAGCTACTGAGGCTGGTGACGACAGAAGTTACGAACACAGATGCGGCGATCGCACTGGTGCTGGAGTGGTTGGGGAGCCACGACACCTGGCTGACGGTATTCGACAACGCCGACGATCCAGGGATGCTCCGCAGTTTCTTGCCGGCAGGCGCATTCGGCAACATGTTGGTAACATCACGCGCTTCCGAATTCGATGTGCTGGGCGTTATTGAGCCGATCGACATGCCAAGCATGGCGGCGGACGAAGCCGTCGATCAGATCTTCGTGCGCACGAAGTTCGATCGGAACAACCAGCAGGAACAAGAATCCGCAATCGAACTGGCCGAGCAACTGGGATTCCTTCCGCTCGCACTGGAACAAGCTGGTGCGTGTATCGCGGCTCTAAAGATTACGATTCAAGCTTATTTGGAGTCGTTTCGTGTAAGAAAGCTAAGCCTGCTGGAGGAGTTTCCTCCTGTCGCCGGCGACTACAAGTACTCGGTAGCGACCACGTGGAACATGAACTTTCAAGAGGTCGAGAGGCTCTCGCGGCCTTCAGCAGACTTACTTCGGGTTTGTTCATTCCTTACGCCGGACAATATTCCGCTGGAGTTGCTGTCGCGAGGCGCTAGCCGGTTGGGTCCGGATCTGCAGCAGGCGTTACAGAACGCTCGGGTCGACCGGTTGGTGCTGCCCCGACTGCTGCGACCCCTGCGCCGATTCTCTCTGATCCGTCTGGAGAGGGGATCGAGCGCGGTTGTAGTGCACCGCCTCGTACAGGACGTGGTTCAGTCGGCGATGGATCTGTCCACGCGTGCGCTCTGGATCGAGCGCACCGTCGACGCCCTGCTTCAAGCGTTTCCGATGGAAAATCTGTCGCCAGCGGAAACCGTAATTCACCTCTCTAGGGGGCTCGAGTTGGTTGCCACTCTGCCGGCGGGACGTGAGCGAGAGCTTCGGGATGTGACCCTGCGGTCGATACTGGGACCTTCGTTGATATCCACCTCGGGCTATGCATCCTCCAAGGTGGGCGAGGTCTACCTCGCTGCCGAGAGCATCTGCAGGGAGCTTGGCCGGCCTCCCGTGACGTTTCAAGTGATGTGGGGCTTGTGGGGGTACCACTACGTCCGTGCCGATCTGCAGATCGCCTTGCAGCTTGCGAGCGAACTGGTGCAGCAAGCGAGCTCAGAGCCCGATCCGGATCAGGGCCATTTGCTGGAGGCCGATCGGGCGATGGCTTCAACCTTATTCACGGTGGGGAAGATAACTGAAAGTCAGGCATACTTTCGGCAGGCCCTCAACACATACGACCCAAGCGTCCACGGCGATCATGGACAAACTTATGTAGCCAATCCCGCGATCGTTTGCCGGTCTTATCTCACGATCTGCGATTTACTCGTGGACGGAGAACTAGCAGGGTTACAGCAGGGCCGCCGCCTGGCCGCACTCGCCCGAGCGCAACGACAACCGTTTTCTAGAGTTTACTCCTATTTCTGGGCTGCCTGTTTCCAACAGCTCAGGCGCGAGGTGATCAAGTCCCGGCGCATCGCCGATAGGGGAGTGGAAATATCGCGCCAGCATCACTTTCAGCAATGGGGGGCGATGAACCGGATCGTTAGCGGTTGGTGCCTGGCGCAGCAAGGGGAGCCCAGTAAAGGGGTGGGCATCATTGAGGCTGCTTTGGACGAACATGAGCGGACAGGTGCCCGGACGATCCGGCCGTATTTCCTGCTTTTGTTGGCGGAAAGTCAGGCGCTGGGGGAAAGCCTAGCCGTTGCCCGACAGACCGTCGACCAAGCTCTCGCGTGCTGCGATAAGTATGGAGAGCAGACCTGGCTGCCGGAGATTCTGCGGACGAAAGGCGAGATGACATTGAAGGGCGATCCCGATTCGATCCAACAGACTGAGTCGCTGCTTCGAGCCGCGATCGACACCGCGCGCCGTCAGGGGGCATTGTGCTTCGAACTGCGCGCATGGATCAGCCTTGGAAAACTGCTAGAGAAGTGTGGCCGGGAGGCGGAGTTCCGCAACATCATTCATGATGTCCTTGAGCCGGCATGCCATCGCCTTCTGGCGTGCGACTATCAGAGTTTTCTAACTCTTTCGGATCGACGCGAACCGCAATGAGACGAGCACATGATCCTGATAAGCGGCCCGGCGGGTTAAATGCCGCGATTGCAGTATTCGCGGCCTGGACTTTAAGCGCCTGCGCCTTCTGGACGATTCCCTTCGCGATGCAGGGGATCCGAGCAGCTTTCAAACTCACCCAAACAGAGACAGCGTGGCTAGTCTCGATCACGCTAGCGGCGCGGTTCATCGGTGCTCTAATTGCCGGTTCCGCGGCGGAACTCTATGGGCGAAAGGCGCCGTTTCTGGTATCGGTCACGTTGTGCGGGACCATGGGAGCAGCGTCGGCTGTGGCCGGCTCATACTCTCATCTGTTGTTGCTCCGGGCAGGGTTCGGGTTGGGTTTGGGAGGTGTGTGGGTGGCAGGCTTTGCGTTGGCTCTGGAGCAGCTGACCGAGCATACGAGAGGTACTGTTTCTGGAGTGCTCCAAGGCGGGTGGAATTGGGGATACCTACTGGCGGCGTTTGCAAACGCTATCGTCGGGACAACCGGCGACGGATCATGGAGGAGTTTATTGAGTTTCGGCACACTACCATTGGTGGCAGTGCCTTGGATCCTATTTCACACCTCAGACTCTCCATTCTTCGTCCGCCCTCAGCAAAACAGAAGTTTGCGAGCAACGCTTGCACCGTTTTCGCAACTCTTTAAACGGAGAACTGCAGCCGTCACGATTCATACCGCCACATCCATGGCTGCTCTCATGGCATTGTATTACTGTGTGACGACCTACTATCAAGCGTTTGTGACGGCAGCGGGCTTTAAACCTTTGGAGTTCGTAATTGGGTTGAACGCTGGGGCGATCGGCGGCGGCTTTATATTCGGCAGGCTGTCGTCCACCCGGGTCGGTAAGCGCGCCGCGATGACCATCGCCGCGGCGGGTGTCCCGTTAGTCTTGTCATTGTATCTCGATTCCGGAAGACTGACCCTCATCGTCGGTGCTTGCTCGATGGGATTTTTTGCTTTGGGCATGTGGGGCGTAGTGCCGCGCTACCTTGCGGAACGATTCCCGGAGGGCGTGCGTGCAATCGGACCAGGTTTCGCATACCATTTCGGTGCGTTGTTGGCATCGCCGTCCCCGGTGGCGATCGGCTGGTTACTCGATCACAGATATGCTCTTCGAGAGGTATTGACGTGGACGATATTGGTTGCGTGTGGTGCGCTGGTGGTAATAATTTGGTGCGGAGGGGAAACTGCCGGACTCGAACAACCCAGGGTTGACTTCGCCCACGGACCGCCTCGAACGCAATAGTATGTTCTTGAATCTCGATCGACTTTCGGTGGCACCATGAAGTTTATATCGAATGCTGACGTCCAGATGGCAACGCAGATTTTGGAGTGGGTGCAGGTCTTTCTCGTCGATGCCAACCCGATGATGAAACGCTCGCCTCAGAGCGACGGCGAGCCTATTTGCCCGTTCGCTAAAGCTTGCCTCTCCGCTAACACTATCTATTTCTCGTTTCATCACGAGGTGAACGGTAAGAGCACCGAACAGATTGAGGACATTTTGCTGGATTGCCGCGACCCGTTCAAACGTGAACCCCCATACGATCCGAAACAGCGGCTGACGAAGGCGCTCCTGGTAGTCTTTCCAGAAATTCCATCCTCGGAAGGCGAGGTACTCGATCTCGTGCATGACAATATCAAGACCCAGTTTGTTCGGGATGGTTTGATGGTGACACAATGCTACCCGCGATCGGACGGCCGCTCGGTCCACAATCCGGCGCTACGAGTTTATACGTCACCCTACAGTTTGATGGCCGTGCGACATATGGCGCTGCACGACGTCCTATTTGTGGAAGAGGACGAAGCCTGGTTCGCCGCGTACGACCAGCGGTTCGGAATTCGGTTTCGGGAGCCGGAACAGCTCCAAGACTATGAAAAACCTCTGCTGAATATCTATCGTAGAGCAAAAGAGAGGTTTGTAAGATGAATCCAGAGCCGACACCAGCTTTGGACGGCGATCGGGCCCGCCTGTCCACTGAGGAGTGGAACGAGCTCTGCCAGATCATGAACGGATACATTTATTCCCAGGTTCTGGCAACAGCTTGCGAATTCGATCTCTTCAGCTATCTGTCGGGGTCTCCCGGATCGCGGCTGGAAGATATACAAAAGAAACTCAACCTGTCTACCTATTCCACACGAGTACTGATGCTTGCTTGCTGCGCCACACGATTAGTAACGAAAAATTCGCAAGGCGGCTACTGCAACTCACCATTGACAGAGAAGGTACTTGTAGAAGGCTCCGGCCAGTGCATGACTGGATTCGTGCAGTTCAATAATCGGGTGCAACAGCGGTGCATTTCCCATCTGACGGAAGCTCTTCGGGAAAGTCGTAACGTGGGTTTAATAGAATTCGGTGGAGAGGGCACGAATCTTTACGAAAGGCTGGCGAGCTATCCGGAGATCGAAGAGCTGTTTCAGAGGGGAATGGGGCAATATACGCGGCTCTCGCCAGCGCTGATGGACATCGGGGAGTTCGGAGAGGTACGCCGATTGCTGGATATTGGCGGCGGGGATGGGTCGAATGCAATACGCTTGTGTCGGCAACATCCGAATCTGAGGATCACGATCGCAGATATTCCCAGTGTGGCGAAGATCGCGGCGGTGGCTGTGCAGAAAGCGGCACTGACGGAGAGGATCGATTGCATCGTGCTGGATATGTTTCAGTCCCCCTGGCCGGAAAACTACGATGCGGTCTTACTGTCTCATCTCGTGGAGATATTCTCACCCGACAAGGTGCGTTTTTTATACAGACGCGCCCATCAGATTTTGAGCGAAGGCGGGCGCCTCTTTGTCTGGACGTTAATGGCTAATGACCTGGAAACGGAGGGTCTGCAGGCGGCCAAGTCTTCGATTTACTTTCTCTCGACCGCAAGTGGCGAAGGTATGGCCTACCCAGGCACCGATCATGAGCGGTGGTTGCGCGAGTGTGGGTTCAGCAATGTGAAGCGGTACAACGTCCCCGCTATCGACCATGGAGGAATCGTGGCTATGAAGTAGCGGCCCACCTGACGTTAAGAAAGGGTGAGTTTCTGACAACATATTGGGACTACTTGAAACTTGATCGACTCCTTTGCCTGCAGAATGGGCTGGACGCGGACGAATCCCTGATTCTACCGGACGAGTTGCACTTCATCATTGTGCATCAGGTCTTCGAATTGTGGTTCAAGCTAATTCTTCGCGAAATGCGGATGGTGCGCGACGTGCTAGTGGCTCCTGGCTCTCCGCATCACGCTATCCCTATCGTCCTCCACCGGCTGGATCGGATCAATCGAACGCTGTCTGCGGCAGCGCAACAATGGGAGGTGATGGAAACGGTCAAGCCACAGGACTTTCTGGCGTTCCGTGACAAGTTGTTCCCAGCCAGCGGCTTTCAGTCGTTTCAGTTTCCTGAGATCGAGATTCTCATGGGACTTGAGGAGGCGCTACTGGCCACGACGGCAACAGTCAGGTCCCTGGACCAAATCAGCAGGATGGCGGACCAGTGCGAATCAGGCGCGCGGGCTTGGGCTCACATCGAACAGGTTCGGAAGGAGAAGACGCTGCGCTCGGCTTTGTATGACTGGCTGGAGCGCTGGCCCCTTCCGAATCTGAGGGGGGGGGATGTCGGCGACGACTTTCTCCATTCTTATCTGCAGGCGATTCGTAAGTATCACACCGTCCAGGCGGGGCAACTTATGATGGCTCCGGGTGCAAACCGCGCTGAGATAGACGGAAAGTTCGCTGCCAGCTATCGTGAGGCTGAGGAGTTCATCCTTTGCCTCGATGCTCCGGAAATGGAGAGGAAGCGCCTGCGACATATTCGTGGCAGTATTCTGTGCATTGAGACCTACACCGATTCGATGACCCTGAGTTGGGCGCGGATGGTAATCGCTAAGGTACTCGACTTGGAATCAGAGCTGCTCCTGTGGCGTACCCGCCACGCGCGCATGGCGGAGCGGGTTATAGGGAGGCGGGTAGGCACCGGCGGCACGTCGGTTAGTTATCTAGATCAAACTCTGGGCTTGAGAGTGTTTACGGATTTTTGGACCGCTCGGACGCAGGTTCTCCCGCAACATTTCGCACCCCCAGTACTAACCGCGGAGGCCGACACCAAAGGTCAGGGAGCCTCCGGCGGGGTAGGCATTGAATGAGCACACAGGACAGTCAGAAGGACGCGCCTGAGCTCGACGCAGATGAACCCCTCAACAACGGTTCTATTTTCCGAAGACGGCAGATGGTGTCGAGCGGTTGCTAGGATCTCCCGCGTCAATAGGTGGCATATATGTGATGGTGTTCCAGAGAGTTTAACGTGCCCTTGGTCAGCTTCGGGTCCCCCATGCCGGTTTCTTTCCCTGTGAGTTCGCATTTTTTTCTTCGGAGGGAGTATGGAAGTCGAAAGCATGCCGTTTGTCGGAGTAATCGGCGGATTATGGCAACTTGATCCAGCCCAATTTGCAGCGGCCAAAGCCGTCGGAGAACAAATTGGCGAGGAACTAGCAAAGGCAGGTTTCGGCCTGCTGGTATATTTCTCCGACGATAAGTCGCTTGAGCCGCATGTAGTCGCAGGTTATGCAAGGGTACTTCCCAAGGGCGAAGGCCGAATTCGCGTTCGCTACGCGGAGTCTCAACGCGGAAAAGTGAAGTTCAAGGAAGAAGCTACCGTGCGGGAGATCTTTGAGATCAGCCTCTTCCCCGGCCAGGATTGGGAGATGCCCTTCTACCGCTCACTGGCCGAAGAAGACAGCGTCGATGCCGCGTTGTTGCTTGGAGGCGCCACATCTACCCTCATTGCCGGACAGATAGCCCTCGCTCGTAAGCTTCCAATTCTAGCTGTCGATGAATTTGGGGGCTCTGCCGCGAAGATTTGGAACCAGCTTGCTCAGTCGCCCCCCGATATGAAGCATGACTCCTGGGGAACGAGCACGCCATCGGCACTCGTAGGACAATTGAAAAATCGATGCAGTGCGGTGGCGGCAAAACGTAAGGAACTAGTCCGCAACCTGGCATCCATCGACCAAATCAAGTCTCGGAGGACGCACACAGCCTACGGAGCAGGGGCATTTGTATTTTTACTTGTCGTCCTCTTCTTCGGCATGGTCTTCACCCCGTGGCCATCCCTATACCCCTTTGTCATGTTCGTCGGTCTGGTCGCGGCGGGGGCGACCGGGGGGGTGTTGCGTGCATTGGTTTGGGCTGGCGACGAAAGCGATCCGCGGGTATCGTTCTTGCTGGGTAGTGTCGCTGGCTTCGTGGTTGGCATGGCTTATCTGATTCCGCAATGGGTAGGTGCCCCGGGTGTGCTCACGCCGAAGACCGCTGTTGTTTCGGCAACTGACAAGATTCAATTCGCGTCTGCCATGCTGGTGGCGATATCCGCCGGGGTAGGGTTCGACACCGTCTTCAACCGGCTTCAGAAAGAGGCGCAGGATGTTTCAATCGGGCCGTCGGGAGCCAAGTAAGCGGCGTTATAGGTTAATGATGGAGCGACCAGCAAGCAGAGTATGCGATTCGAACGAGAAAACGGAGCGACTGCGCCTTTTCAATACGCCGGCGACAACCGCCGACCATTTCTTTTCTTGGCGCATTACGTTGCCCGCATCGCTGCATCTGATTATCGCCCGCCTCCGAGAGCTGCTAAGCCTGGTCTTCGTGGCGGTTCGTAGGGCTCATTTCCATTAGTTTCCCACTGGTTCCTATCGTACGGCTGTGGTAGAACACCGTAAAACCTCGTACGAGCTCCTCAAGGCCGGGCGAGACGCGCGCCGACGGAGTCGGACTCTTGACAGTGGTCGGAAACCTATCTGTGTTCGTATTTCGTAACAACATTCAAAGTCCAAGACGAATGTAGATTTCGTCCTTGACATTCCTAGAGCGCAGACCTACCGTGGTCGGCAATTTCGGCGACGGATAAAGATGGGTAGTACAGCACTTCTCATCGAAGCAGGTTCTGATTCGCCGACTTCTCCAAGAACTTAATGTGACTCTCGTCGCGATTACTTGCCAGTGGGCACAATATTGCAGGCGTTCGCGTCGTTGTACTTTCGTAGCTTTCGCTCAGTTAACGTCGAGGTGCCAGCGTGACGATAAAAGTCCTCCAAAGCCGTCGCATACCCCCCTTGCGGCACTGCTTCTTCTATTCGCTATGACCAACGGAGGGTGCGTAAACCTTGACGACGTTGCAGGACTTACGAAGCTGGCGGACAGTGCCCAGCAGACACTGCCAGGGGTTATAGCTGACATCCCGTCATCCTGCCTGCGTCAAAATACTTTGCTCAATGAAATCCCAAGAGGTTCCTCAACAGCAACCGACTCCTTGATGAAATTGTGGGTGGGTGGCAAACCTCAGCGACGATGGTGGTACATAGTGGGCAGCCGTTTACTGTAGTGGATGCCAACACCAATGCCAATGCGGACAATGCCGGCTCGGAATCCCAGCAGTACCCCAACCTTGTTGGCAACCCTCATCTCGGCCACCCAACTATTCTGAACTGGTATAACATCGCGGCCTTCGCTCAACCTGCTCCCAGCACGTTCGGCAACGAACGGCGCAGCCAACTGGTGGGCCCAGATCTTTCGGAAATCGACTTATCGCTGGGCAAGAACTTCTCCATGAGGGAGGGTATTGGGCTGCAGTTCCGGATCGACGGTTATAACATCTTCAACCACCCGAGCTTCGGACTTCCGAATACTGGCGTGGCATTCGCAAATGGCGCGCCTAGGAGCGTATCCAGCATCACCACAACCACTATCGGGCCTCGGCAGTTCCAACTGAATGCGCGCATCTCGTTCTGACAACTGGCATTTCTGGAAACTCATAAGGACGGCGGGCCACAGCCGTCCTTATCTTTAATCTTTGTGCTAGACGAGGGGCAAGACTTGTCAACAGTGGAATAGTGACATGAGGATAAAAGCAACTGCAGTGTATTGCCGCTCCCTGCTCTCGCAGCAACGCTTGAAATTCGTTGGTGTCGGTGGTGTCGATAAACGTCGGAGATTTGTTCCATAAAGGTTCTAATGGTCAAAATTCGACCCATGATGAAACACATCGACCCCTTGATTTTGCCCTGCTTTAACGATATGTTGCTGAAGACAACAGACGTATAAAAACGCCAGGTGAGAATCCCACTCTCTCCGCCATGTTATTGAAACTAAAGCAATTGTTTTGGATTACGAACCCACTCTCAGGGATGTGTTTCCTCTTTGGAGTGAGTGACATGCAGTTTTGCAGGGCCCCGGTTCGATCCGTTAAGGCTAAAACCGACGGATTGGGAATCGGTTTTCGATCGGCAAAGAAAGAATTTTGCAGACCCAGGTAATGCGTCCGCTTGTGCATCGCCGACTGCCGCCCTGCTGTTAGAGGGCAGGACACATCTGCTGCGATTGCTCCAGGAGATTTCCGCTCGGCGAGGAGGAGC
>Ga0210398_10004020_pt1 | contig 13937 bp, 11 predicted proteins | sample IncBWC4OmetaG_FD_161047 | JGI IMG/M metagenome (GOLD analysis project Ga0210398, IMG submission 161047) | Forest soil microbial communities from Barre Woods Harvard Forest LTER site, Petersham, Massachusetts, United States - Inc-BW-C-4-O | ecosystem: Environmental > Terrestrial > Soil >...
TTCCTCCCGGACACGCCTAAATGCTGTCTCTCGTGCGTCAGGCGCACCGATGAGTTGGGCCAAATACAACCCTAAACGAAAGCTTACCTCGGTACTGACTTTCGGGAATAGCGCTTCCAGCACGCACCACAGGTGAAGGAGGGACTGATCCTCGGATGATAGGAGTGGAGCTGCCTGCACTGCGTCGCGGACAACCTTCAAAACGCTTTGCTTTGTTTCCAGCTCCATCCACTGCCTGGCCTTACTGGCCGCCAACCTAAACTGGCTCTCGGTAATTCCCAGCGCACTAGGTAGCACTTTGCATTGTAGCGATAGATGAACAGGCCATGCCTCGACTTTGATGTCACCGCTCGACGGACCTGTTTGCAGCTGGGATGGTAGGGCCTTCCGCAGAGTTTCGGAGTCGCGACTGTTGATTCCCGAGTAGTCATTGACGGAATGACTTGTAGCAAAGGGAGCAAAAGTTGGCGACGCTCCCGTCAGATAGGCACCAAAAAACATGGAGTTAAGCTGATCAACTGCGTGATTTAGATCTTCCGCCTGCACTAGCATTTCCAAATTGCACCGCGAAAGCATGATGTCCATCAGCTGATATGGAAGATGCAATTGGTGCCTCGAGGCCAGCGTGGCTAGATCAAACGTAGTTGCCTCCCACGCCCGTCGTACTAAGGCAAACGGCGGATCAATTAAGGAATCGAACTCTTCTGCGGGACGCCAGAAGAGAACGGGAAAATGGAATGTGCGCTTTATCATTCAAACGCATCTTAGTCGGGATCGCCAATGCCGCGCCACACGCGTTGCGAATGCGAGTCAGCGTGCGCCACGCGTGAACTCGAACCGAAATGAGGTTCTCGCGAACTCGCTTTACTCGGCAGAGCTTTCTGTTCCAGTGTGGCACGTCCGCTCTTCCAAGCCCCTCAGGTGCCAAAGTGCGGCACATGTCATTCGGGAGATTTTGCGTCGGTGGCCTGGAGCCAGAAGAGGGCCAGCTTGTATATGCACCTATTGAGCGGACTCTCGGCCGACAGCATACGGAGTAAGGTCGTCGCCGCGAGTATCCTAAGATCCACTTCCCAATGATTGCCGCTATTCGCGTGATACGATCTGGGCGGCCACCAGGGTTTGTCGCATACCGAAAGCGCGTACGTTTTCCGCTCCAAAACGGTGACCATCGGGCGATAGTCGTTAATATTGTATTCAGGGGGGGGCGGCGGCGCTCGCCGGCCGCGAGTTAGTTAGCTACGGCCGATTTCCCGCACCGGGGGTAAGTCCAAACGCATCTGCTAAGACATCGCTCCAATTAAGGGGTCCGAGCAAGATAAAGTCCAACGCCCAAAGGAGATGGCACAGCCCGATTCCGATGGCGACATTATCCGCTTTCATGCTGGCTAAAGCGCTACCCGGTACTATAAACGGCGAGCATATTGTTTTCGCACCATTGGGTCCGCTGGCATACGGCAACACTACATTAGATGAGCCCGCAACAATCAGATCTGGCCCCGCTCCGGGAACCGCTCCCTTGGCAGCCAAAGCCGACTCAACGGCGGAAGAGTCGGTAGTCTGTTTCTCGTTTTTTCTGATTCGCACATGGCGGGAAATAATTGCGGTGTAAACGGGGTTACGCTTGGTCGGCCAACCCGGAAGGGTCGGTATGCTGAATTCTGTTCCAAGATTCATGTGACGAGTAAGTGCGTTCATTGGCACTGCTGTGCGCCGATCGCATAGCGTCTTAACCTTGGAGACCTGACCTAACGCTGTGTCCAAGGTGCACTCAGACTTTCCGTCGGGATCTTTATTCGGGTCTCCATAAATCTCAAGAGTGTTCTTCGCTTCAATGTAGGCAGCTACAGCCTCAATGGGAACTTGTTCCTTCAGAGTCAGATCACCGCCCAGAAATCGGCCCGTCGGGTATAGATGCGACTCGTACACGATGATGTCGTCACCTTCAACCTCGCCGCCGCGATTTACGACATACCCTCGGCAGACCCCGAATCGCCGCGGCAGGACGCCGCGGATTGAATTGCAAAGTGCAATTTCAAATTCGTCGCCATGCTCGAAATTGTGAACAGCCTCAATAGAGGACAGTGCACTGTCGTACGCTTTAGCGATTCTATCCACAAACCCGTTATATAGATGTGCCATAGGTTTCCACGTCCTTCCCCTAAATGCCGCAATTCTGCGAAGATCCAGGCGCTGGTGTTTATGTCGGATCCGCAGACCTAAAGTTACCAGGTTCCGGGCCCCCGGATTTCGGAAGTGTCGAGGCGGCGCTGAGTAGAGCTAAGTTCGCATATGCCGGATGGACTTCTGTCGCCGTCGCTAACAAATGCACACTCACAGGTCATCGAGTTCCTTCAAGAGCTCTTCGGCCGTTTTCGGACTGCTCTTGTTCCAAATGGCATCTGCATCGGCCGCCTTTAGTCCAAATAGGATTAGTGCGCGCTCGTGGATAAGCTTCGTTCGCTCTTGGAGCATGAGCGGGAACTGCCCAGGTTGCAGTTGCTCCCATTGTAGCAAGCGTTCCTTAAGGTCTTCGTCCGAATACGGTGGCTGATTTCCAGGCTTCTTAAACCACTCATGGGGCGGCGTGTCTGACTTGTTAAGGTTGTCCTCACCGCGCAGGAAATGAAAGTTGGCGTAGTGATTGGTTAACTCGGACGGTGTACGCTGCTTCTCCAGCAACGCGCGCGGGAAGATGTGGTCGCGCTGCAAATTCTCGGGATTATTATTCAGCGTGATCCCGCCGTGCGTAATGTTGAGTGTGAGGTCGAGATGCTTCTGGAGCAGCAACTCCAGCGAATTCACACCATAATGTTGGGCGACCAGACGAGTGAGCTTCTCCAGCGGGAAGGGCTTACCCTTGAGGCACTCTTTCCGCGCAAAGGCGCCCATGCGGGCTTCTGCACCCGCAAAGACGCCGCTCATCAGCGCCGTATACACAGCGAAGACCAAGCGGCGTTTTTCGCCTGGGCTTGGCGTCGGATTTGCCACGAAGTAATGAACAAAGGGCAACAAAGAATTGTGTCTGCCGCGGAAGAATCGCTCGGAAGTGATTTTGCAATCATCCATTAACAGCAAAGTCATCGATTTCCAAGCAGTCTGAACCGAAGGAAGCAATGGCGGCAGTTGGGTGGCGAGTTTCTCAACTAGATCGCGACCGCCGACAAGGCGATCAAATCTGGTTTCCGAACCATTGGCAAGCAGCACACTCTTGAGTAGATCGTCGCGGGTAATGTTGAATGGACGCAGCACATTTATGTCGTTGACGGCGCGGTAGAGCTCAGGTTGGATGTCGTTCCACTTCAGATCCAACAGACTCATCAGCAAATCGGACTTCTGCAACACCAGACCGCCCGTGTTTACACGGGCAAATATCTCCAGAATCTCCTCTATCGGCTTCGGTTCCGCGGCATCTTCGTCGATCAGATGGATCCGCAGCGCCGTCTTACTTGAGAGCACGGTTGCACATTGCAGATAGCTTTCGGTCATGCGGGTGGTTTGCGCAACATCTAATCCCAACTCGACGGCGCGTTGATGTGCGATGACACCGGCTCGGGCGGCGGCCAGTCTAGTCAGGTCCTGAAACTTGACGAACACGGCGCGTTTCGCCGGCATATTCTTCTCGCCTATGGGACGCGGCCAAGTGTTCAAAGCCTCCGCCTCCTTTTCCGTGAGAAAGCGGCAGTCCCAATACGTCTCGCTCGAATCCTTCTCGCCCCTTAAGCCGCTCAGCACATCGACGAATAGCCGACGCCCATCGTAGGTGCCGGATAGGGCGACGAAAAGACTGGTTAGCCGCTGTTGCCCATCGAGAACAAGATAGCGCTCGGTTGACGCTCCCCGCTCAAAATCCACGGTGAGTCCGGCGTTCGATTGCACATCTTTGGCAAAGCGCCGGAAGCGCTGCATATTGGCCGTCTTCCACAACAGCACAGTTCCAATCGGGAAATCGCGCAGCAGGCTATCGATCAATTTGGTGAGTCGATCCTCCTTCCAGACAAAGGGCCGCTGCATGGCCGGCAGGACAATTCTCCCGGCCTCAACCTGGGCGATGACTCCGTTTAATGTAGGGTCGAACACCTAACCTCTCCCGAGTTGTTCTTTCGTTTAGTTACGGCCTGTTCTCCCCGTGGAGGCAGAGTCCACACATGAGTAGCGGGAGCCGTCTCTCAGCGGGCAGATGTCAGAACGGCGATCTATCGTCAATTTCCTTCTCCTTTCCTGCCGCAAACAGTTTCTCCAGATCCTTAAGTTTGCCTAGCAGCTCATCGAACGTCAGCACCATGACATCGCGGAGCGAATGCCGCACCAAATCAAATGACTTTCGTTCGTTGTTGGTGTTGCAGTTGGAGCCTACAATCAGTATGCATTGAATCGAATATCCATATGCCTGGCTCAACTCGGCGTCTGCCTTGAGGCGATCCAGATTTCGTTGCAGCGCATATCGTTGATCGAGGACTTGAGATATCGCGCCGGTCAAGTCGGAGGACGGCCCAAACAAATTTTCACGATACTGTGTCTTTGACAGCAGAGAAGTGCCGGGACGCTTGATTTCAATTAGCGCCAAGTTGCCGGTATAGCGATTCGAGACAAGGAAATCAGCAATCTTGTTTCCTACACCTGTCAAGCTGGCGCCGCCGACAAACGCCTGATCTTGGACCATGAAAACGGGATAGGTGAACGCCAAGCTGAGAATGAACGGATTCTCCTTAAAGAACTCCTGCCATACGGGCTCCGTCAGGTTCTTGCTGAGCATCGCCTCAAACTTAACAATCAACTCGTTGAGTGTTACGTGCTCGATGTCGGCTTTTAATTGAAGCGCCTCTTTGGGTGAAGCCTTTACAATCGCGTCCTTGTTGGCTTGTACTATCTGCAACGCAGCCTTCTGATCGTTCCCGGATAGCGTTTCTACCCTTGCTCCAAGTTTGACGAGTTCATAGATCGCATTGGCGCGAAGTTTCTTGGTTTTTAGTGGAAATTGTTCCGGATCTGTCGCACGGAGCAAGTTGGTATAAGCCAGAAGGCGCTTGTCGCCATGAGCCTCACTCTGATATTGCCGGGAGATGGTATTTCAGGGCTCGCCGCAGCTGGTGGTACCTTGGCAAACCAAGGATATAGCGATTGCCGTCTATCCTGACTTCTTTTGACTCATCGATGATGAGGGCATTGATGCTCGGAATGTTGCTGACCGTTTGAGGGATAAAGCGATATTCCCATTTTAGCCCAAGACCGTATTGAAACTGCTTTGAAAACCCTTCTGGTAATTCGGTTAGCAATTCCGCAACCGCTTCAACGGTTGTCGGCAATCCAAAGAATTCGCTCTCCAGCGTTATGCTTGTCAGCGTCCCATATTTTGGTTTGAGATAGTCGTGTTTGTCGCGCCTCACGTTGATCGGATACATCGTGCAGAAGTTGGCATCCACTTTCAAAAGAAGGACCTTGTCTCTCTCGGCTTGCGATTCCGGAATCTCGGCCAGACGCGAGTTCTCTGTGGTTGCGTTATAGTAGGCTTTGATAATCGACGAATCTTCGTCCTCCTCTATGACCAGCCTTGGGTCATAAATGCTCGGTACGCGTGGATTAAACTCAGAAGGAGGAAGTGAAGTCATCCTGACGACCCGTTATCAGCTTAAGCAGCGGCAACGTCCGCCAGCGGCGTAACATATCTTTTGCGTCCGGCTCAAATTGTGTTCGCGCTATCATTTCTTCGATGCCTGGTCGGCAAAGACTGGAACGCCGTTGCCTTTGGCTTTTCCCCGGGTTGGGCAGCGGCTCTTTATGTGCCCGTGGGGTAAAGGCAACGTCGTGGCGGTCGGCGTACATCGGCTCAATTGCTTCGCCGAAGGCCAGCATTTGGAGATACTGACCTGGGAGATCAGCGTTCATGTCATTGAGGGTCCATCGGCTATCAAGTCCTTGAAGAGTGTGCGCAAATGCGTGGCTTTACCCCACAAAATTGTGTGTACTTCACACAATTTTGTGGGTAGGATACGCGCTAACATGCGCAAGATCCAGCTAAAGATTTCCGATCTCGCTCGGGTCGCTGACATCTCGCGCTTCCAGGTTGACGGGCTCCTCAAGGACGTATTCTCCAATCGACCGCTTGGGATGAAAGCCAGTGGATCACATCGGAGTTTCACGCCTCAAGAGTTGCTCGTGTTTGCTGTCGCCTACGAGATCGAGCAGAAGTATGGTGTGAAGCGCAGTACGCTCGCGCTGGCTGGAGAACAGCTTCGTCAGGCACTGACGGGACCTCGCAAGGCAAGTCGGGAGTCGCGCCTCGTCGTGACCTTTGACCCGGCCACTGCGACATATCTGGACCCCGGCGTACCCGCCGCAGAGGGGATCGTGGTCCAGCTAGGTCCACTTTTCGAGAAGGTGGATGAGTATCTCGGAGTCTCCGGTTCTCGCCGAAAGAGCACGGCCATCCTCCCACTTCGTCCAGTCATCGCGACCGCTCGCCGCGGTGGTTCACGCCGATGAACGCACGCGCTCAATGGCTCCACGATCTTGGTGTTACCTCCGGTGTGCCGGCGGTGGACGGTCTCGTGTCCGTGAATGGATATCGGGACGTCAAGCTCGCCCCAGAGCAGCGAGTGATCATGGAAAAGGCGGAGTCCTACGGCGCGCACTCCGTCTTCTTCGAAGCCAGCCGCAATAGCCGCCCCCCTGTCGCGCAGGCTTTTGTGTATTTGTCTGACGGATCTGCGAACGACGAGCAATTCGCCGACCTCCATAAGCGCCTGTGGAGCTGGGGAGGTGTGCCTCTGGTCTACCGAAAGACCGCTGGTCTTGTGCAGCTTTTCCGCTGTGCGCACAAGCCTGATTTTGAGCAGAACGGTAAAATCGTTCTTCACCCGTTCAGGATTCTGAATCTCGCATCCGAGCTCGCCGCGGCGGTAGACGATCAACCCTGGTGGGATGCCGAGCGCCTGCATAACGGTACCCTGTGGGACGATCCGAATGTTTGCAAACAGCTACTCTCCAACAGGCAAGCAGCTCAAAAGATGCTAATTGACGCTGTCCGTGAGCTCCACGAGGATCTCGAAAGCCGTAGCATTCTTCCAAAGCCGTTACGCCGACGCTTGCTAATCCTCAGCATATTGATTGCATATCTTGAGGCTCGGGGAGTCTTCGAGGACGAGTTTTTTGCGCAATTCAAACGAAAGGCCACGGGCTTCTTTCACGTTCTTTCTGACGGTACTGCACTGTTAAGACTGCTTGATCATCTCGAACAGCGATTCAATGGAAATGTGTTCGTATTGAAGCCCGAGGAGCGCGAGACGCTTCGTAAAAGCGCGCAGCTACAACGCTTTGCCCAGCTTGTTGAGGGACGGCAGGAACATGGCGGGCAGCTAACCCTATGGAAGCGCTACTCCTTTGCCGACTTGCCCGTCGAACTTATCAGCCATATTTACCAGCTCTTCGTAAAGGACTCCGCCGTCGAGGTCTATACACCTCACTTTATCGTGCGGCTGATGCTCGGCGAAGTCCTAAGTTGGGAACGGCTCGATCGCATAGAAAAAAATGATGAAGTCATTCTAGACGGAGCCTGTGGATCCGGAATCTTTCTCGTTGAAGCGTACAAACGGCTCGTTCTTCACTGGCGATATCGCAACAATTGGAAGAGGCCTACACGGCCTGTACTCACAAAGCTTCTCACCGCACGGCTCCGCGGTATCGACAAAGAGGAAGGTGCAGTTGAACTTACCGCCTTTAGTCTGTGCCTCGCTCTATGTGATGCGCTCGAACCCAAGGAGATTCGAACGAGCATAAAATTGTTCCCACCTCTGAAAGAGCAAACTGTTCACACAAGCTGTTTCTTCGAGGCTTTAGAGCGTAAGACTCTGACCGACAGACTCGGCGTTGTTGTCGGCAATCCGCCCTTCACGTCGAAGCTGAGTACGGACGGCGCACAGCGCGCGTATGACCGATATCAGAAAGAGCATGGGGCACTGCCCGACAAACAGCTTGCCTACCTGTTCTTACACGAACCCATGCAGAGGCTTGTTCCGGGCGGCGTCCTCTGCATGCTTCAGCAATACAATTTTCTCTATAACCAGCAGTCGATCGGCTTTCGCCGCAGGTTTATCGAACGCTGGGATGTTCGGGAGATATTCGACTTCATCTCGGTTCGCGGACTTTTTCAGAAGGGCGACGCTGATACCAAGGTTATTGTCGTCGTTGCGGAGGCGCAGGCGGCGGTGACAGAACGGGAAATCCTACACGCCACGTTTCGGCGTACCGGTCGCACGGACGCTGAGCAAGGGTTCGACATCGATTACTATGATATGCACTGGGTCCCCCGTGAGCTAGCACTGAAGAACGATGCGATATGGCGTGCGAACCTCCTCGGCGGCGGACGCCTGCTCTCCTTCATCGATCGGCTCAAAACTGTTCGTACTCTGCGCCAATACGCCAAAGAAAATAAGTGGGACGCCGGCGAAGGATTCATCGACGGCGGCCAGGGAATATCCCGACCCTCCGAGCATATTGTCGGCAAACCGCTGCTTCCGTCGAAAGCCCTCACTCGGAAGGGCATTGATGCGTCTGCCATTTCAGTGGCGCCCAAGAAACCCATCGAGGGTCCGCGCTCAGCGGCTCGTTTTACGCCGCCCATGCTGCTCATTCGCGAGCAGATGGACCTCCCCCACGCCGTTTGGTCGAAGAGTTATCTTACCTACAAGGATCAGATCGTAGGCATTGCAGCACCGCCGAAGCACCGCGCTCAGTTAGCCGAGATCGATGAGTGGCTTAACGACCAGGCAGTGCCTTTGGCTGCTTACGTCGCCGCGATCAGTACAAAGCTTTTCACTAAAAAGGCTACTAACGTTTCGGCTGCGGACATCCTCTCCATCCCTTATCCACAAACCCGCGATCTCGATATCAACGACAACGACAAGGTTCTGGCGCAAGACGTCGTGGACTATTATCGCGACCTTATACGCCTTGGCGAAGACTCTACCGCCATGAAGGAGCCGGCATTGGAGGCCCTGTCGGAGTTTTCGAACATCTTCGTACGACAGATCAACGGTATCTACAGAGACAAACCGCTTAAACCCTTGCAGTCCCAAATTTGGCCCGGTGTGATCTGTCAGCCGTACATCTTCGGCGAGGGCAAATTGGATTGGACAGGCGCTGACGAGTTAAAGGGCAAGATCGAGACGCTGCTCCGCGAAAAGCGTGACGGTGGACTCGACGTCATGCGCATTGCCCGAATATACGACGGCACCTGCATTTACCTGGTTAAGCCCAATCGACTGCGTTACTGGCTCCGCTCTGTCGCGCTACGCGATGCCGACGAGGCCCTCGCCGATCTGGTCAAACAGGGATACTGAATTCGCGTGCTCGCTGACACCAAAGGACAGGTTGCAGCAGGCCAGCTCGGACCGCAGATTCATCTCCCGGCCACGGCAAAGCACGCAATTCTGGACTTCATCGCCGGTGAACTTTCCAACTGGCGTGATGACCCTGAGCGCCCCAGTAAAGATGCAGAAGACCGTCTTACAGAACACCTATGCGATTACTTAAATAGCGTCGCACACCACTCCACCGTCCTGGATCACATTCAGTTCCGGACCGAAACGGGTGACGAGAAGAACGCTAACAGGACAATAGATCTCTCCGTCAAGCCACTGGCCGCCACGCTCATCATCGAAGGCCGACGCAGCACCATCTACGACACCATCTTACCGATAGAATGTAAGCGCCTTCCCACGCCGCCGGGAAGGGATCGCGACTTCCGCGAATATGTCTTTAGCTCGAAGAAGACCACGGGCGGCATCCAGCGTTTCAAAGAAGGCAACCATGCAGCCGCACACAACCTTGCCGCTATGATCGGTTACATCCAGCAGGACACTTCAGAGCTCTGGACCGAGCGTATTGCAGAGTGGATCAACGATCTCACCGAATCCTCCAGCCCGGGTTGGAGCGCCAAAGATCTGCCCCGCGTCCAACAGAACGACGCCGCACGCAAGGTGGCCGTACTCAGCTCCACGCATTCGAGAGCCGAGCCACTCGAGGAGATCGAACTCCGTCATCTCTGGGTACAGATGAACTGACCAGAGGTTCAGTTACCGGGCCGCGTCGATTGATTGCCGCGCATTTATAACGAGAAACGTGGAGAACGAAGCAAATCAGGAGATGCTGGTTTCGCCGGAGGTACGTCATTGGTGTCCACCGCGCTATCTGCGCAATTGTTTGGGTAAAAGATAATTATTTGTGCCTTCTGGTCTTGCGCTTCGTGCGCGGGCCGCCCACTCGGAGCGCACCCGTGTCCCAGCCGGCCTCGGCAAATGCGTAGTCCTCCTTGAGCCCAACGTATGGATTCAGTCCTTGTTGCGCTTTCCAGGCCAACCGGTACAGGATCGCAGCATTCACCGAAGCTTCTCGACTGGTCGGATCTACGCAATCGGGCCGGGGCACGATCGACTCGTCAAGGGCATGCACGATCACGAGCGAGCGAATCGCCGGATCAGCGGTCCCGGGTTGCATGGCGAAAACGGAGGCGCCGGCCACGATGTCCGCCAGTTGAACCGAGGGGTGATGCTTTGAATCGACAAATCGCGGTGGTCGGGCGTACGTCCAACCCATACCGGTGGTCCTTCCTTTCGCCTGAGAACGACGTATCCCAGGGTCTTTATCATCTCCCGTCAGTGTCTCGATATGTGATCGGAGCGGCTTGCTTTCATCACAGAACAACGCGAGGGGCCTGCCGGTCCTTCCCCAATGATTCAGGTGTGCCCATAGCGAAGTCGTGGAGAGGTCCAGTATCCAACGACCGTTGTCCGGGAGCACGCTATCGAGATCCGAATTGTCCTCTAAGATCGCCGTCCGATAGCCCCGAATGAAAGCAAATATCGATTCAAACGGATCGCCGCATAATGGGGTGCGCGCGGCGGGATCGATCGAGAAAAGAAGCGGCGCTTGGCGCTCGTCCAAGGTCCTCATATAGAGCTGAAACTGATCGAGCCGCTCCTGCGCCCCTGCCTCATTGATCCTCAGCCACATGTAGGTGATTGTCGCGACAAATCGATGTAAGTTCTTCTCGTAGAGGAGCCAGGGAGCCTCTTTGAAGACCGGCTCAAACACGTACTCGAAAAACCAGCAGCACAGCGCGTATTGCTTGTCGTGGATTGAAGTGGCAAACCGTCCTTGTAGAGCCGAGAGCACGTGGCGGACGAGAGATTGCCCCCGTGGGGTTCGCAGGAGCCGAGAGGCCTTCAATTCCGGCATTTGTACCGGATAAAGCCGAAGCCCCTCCCTTATGATGGCATCCGCCTCCGCGTCGTCGACCGAGACCGACGAGAAGGCGAAGAACCTCTGATCCTTGTCCAGCAAGAAGGGGCCCGTGTTGCCGGCCTCATCGCACGCTAGGGGCAATACCTCATCCATGATGTGACCTCCAATCTTGTCGTAGTAGACGGCTACCTTTACCTTAAAGTAAGCGCCGCACTGTGACCTTGGTCTCACTAAACTTATTGAGCGACTCGCTACAGTAGGATTCAATGACGCACCTTGGACCGTCGCCCGACGATTGTGGGATGAACAGCCGATCAAGGAAAGGTAAGAGAGTCACGAGGACGAACCAGCCAATGGCACGAGTACTGACACTCAACACGTCGGATCCGGAGTTTGGCAAACTGTTGGGGCGATCATTTCAATCCGGTCACATCAATTTCCTGATCGGCTCGGGCGGCTCCGCACCCGCCATTCCAATCGCCGGCGCCATAGAGAGTGAAATAGCGAGTCTTTTTGAGGCCAATGATTCAAAGGCCGCGCGTCGCCGGCTTTACGAGTTTCTGCAAAGCATCCATGCGCCGACGAACAAATTGATTACCGAATGTCCGGACGCCGCCGTCACGGATACGAGCGGAAATTATAAGACCTATCTGGGTATCGTCGAATCCATACTCGCTGCGAGACGGACATCCTTGCTGCCGAAGCAGGCGACTATCTTTTGCACTAACTATGACTTGTTCATTGAACATGCGTCGGTCGCGTTTCCGGCGCTCACGTTAAATGACGGCTTCAGCCGCGTTCCAAGCCTCGATGGGCGGATGAAGTACTCGTCGCGCAATTTCTTCAATGCCATCTACAACACGGGAAACCTATACAGCTACAGGGTCCAAATTCCCTCGGTCAACCTCGTCAAATTGCATGGATCGCTATCGTGGAAGAGAGAGGCCGAGGATATTATTTTTCGCGTCGCGCCGAGCGCGCCATTGGATCCCACGTGTGGGGATGCCGAGATAGACGCATATCTTTCGGAGCATGCAATTGTGCTCCCGCAGGCAGAGAAGTTTCGAACTACAGTTCTGGAGAGCACCTACTACGAACTTCTTCGCATCTACGCAAATGAGCTCGATCGAGAGAATACGCTCCTAGTTGCCTTCGGCTTCTCGTTCGGCGACGAACACATCCGCGGTATTACCCAGCGCGCGCTGCAAAATCCCACACTGCGGTTAATGGTGTTTGCATACGACCAAGCGGCTCGCGACAGCTTCGGGGCGATCTTTAACGGCTATAACAATGTGGAGATCATAGAGCCCTCGACAGGAGGCACCATCAATTTTAAGGAGTTCAACGAAGCGCTCGGCAGTTTCCTGCCGAAGGTTACGTAAGGTGGACAACCTGATTCAAGACGCGGTACTGCGAATCGGCGAGGTATGTGCAGTCGATGGACGACGAATCTATGTCCAAGTGGACAAGAACAAGAACCTCTCAGACATGTTCCTGGATGGAGATATCCTTAAGAACATTTCGGTCAACAGCTACATTGAGATACGCAAGGGCTTTCTCAGCATTATCGGTCGTGTCGAGGGGGAGAGAATTGAAGTCATCGGTAGCAAAGATGCTTCGGACTTACGCGAAGAGTCGCCGAACAAGCGCATTCTGACGGTGGCCCTGTCGGGGTATATCGATCAAAACGGTTCGTTTGTGGGCGGCACCCGGGAGTTGCCACTCATCGGCGACGAAGCGTATATCGTGACTCGCCGCAAGATCCATCTGGTGCACAACCTCGTGGGTGCTACGGCATTACAGATCCAGGTGGCCACCATCTTTGGCGAGGATTTCGACGTTGAACTCCCCGTCGACGGATTGTTCAACAGCCACATCGCCATCTTCGGCAATACCGGAAGCGGAAAATCGAACACGCTTGCGATCCTCTATCAGGAACTCCTGCGAGTGCTTGAGGCGCGCAATGCGGCCGATTTTAACTCCAATGCCCACTTCGTGCTGTTTGATTTCAACGGAGAGTACGTACACAAAGAGTGCATCACTCCAAAAAAGCGAGTCTATAACCTATCAACCCGCAAGAAGTCCGGGGACAAGCTCCCCATGTCTGAAAGTGACTTTCTAGATCTTGAGGTTATTTCAATTCTCGCCGACGCGACCGAGAAGACCCAAAAGCCCTTTCTTCGGCGTTCACTCGGTTGGTACCGGCACGTTCATAGTGTGGAGGATCCGGACGGCTACTTGAGGAACACGCTCCTGCGGCGAGTGAAGGACGCCCTGAGCATGAGTGACAAGGTGCGCTCGTACCTTTTGATCGATTATTTCGAAGAAATTTTACAGCTCGACGAAACAGGTGTCGACACATCCGAGGTACGCAGTGACCTGGACTGGCACAACATGAGTCAGGAATTTCGTGTGAAAGGCACCGCTACTTATCTTCAACAATCACCGGAAAGCATCGAGCAGACGAATCTCTATAAGGCGGTGGCCGGGATGACTTTCCCCGAGAGCCTGCTCGCGCGAATCATCTTATTTCTTTATTCGCAGTTGATCGCCGATATCGCCAGCAACAGGGCGCAGAACGAGCACATCGCCCCGGTCATCAATCGCTTGAAAGCCAAGAGAAGCGACATAGATAAGATCTTTTCTATAGGGCCCTCGAAGGATTTTTGGAAGCGCAACTTCGTGGTCGTAAATTT
>Ga0210398_10004021_pt1 | contig 13933 bp, 6 predicted proteins | sample IncBWC4OmetaG_FD_161047 | JGI IMG/M metagenome (GOLD analysis project Ga0210398, IMG submission 161047) | Forest soil microbial communities from Barre Woods Harvard Forest LTER site, Petersham, Massachusetts, United States - Inc-BW-C-4-O | ecosystem: Environmental > Terrestrial > Soil >...
AGCGCAAGGATCTCCGCCTGTAGTGCGGCACGAGTTCGAAAAACTGGACGCTACCAGAGTGAAAAGGGCGACGAAAAGAGAGCTCATCGAGATACCATCAGGATCTCATGAATGCCCGGAACCTCTGAATTTTTAGCTCGGACGGAGTTTTCGGTAACCACACCATGCGTTGGGCCTCTTTAAGAGGATCGGTCCTGAAAAACGCTAGTGTGGTATCGGATGTGCCCCATTCCAAGAAGGCAGGTAGGTTCGGGACCTCGTGCGGGGCGCGTCCGATACAGCACTAGCGTTTCTGGCCAATTAATCTGTCCATTTCTGTGGCCTTATTCGTCGACAGGCGTTTGTGTTCGTGCTCCGCTCACAAAACAGCGTGTGACCGTCCGACACTTTCCCGGCGGGACAGCGCGTTTCTGAGCAGCACGAGTGTTGAAAGAGGCAAGGAACGGACTACGACGGGACGATATGATTTAATGGGCGGGCGTGGACATTCCGCCTGCCAATATTAATCAAACAGAACCTTCGGGGGCGGAAGACTGCACCGCATCGGTGGCGAAGGGTGCGGCGGTCGAAATGGAGCTCGGGCCGGACAGCCGACTTCTGCCCGAAATCCTCGGCGAAGAGCTTTGGCAGGCGGCCCGTGCTGAGCTGGTCGAGTTAAGCAAGGCGGAGTTTGCCGAGGCCCTTGAAACCATAGGAGCTAAGGACAATTTTGGTCTCGACCCGGGGAAGCAGGCCAACGAGCGGCAGCGAGAAACGTTCTGGCGGGCTCTGCACCTGGAGGAGCTTGCCATCGCGCGCGGATGCGCGCTGGGGCGCGAGTCCGCGTGGCGGCGCTTTCTTGCGCAATATCGGGAGCAGCTGACCAGAGCCGCGGTGGAGATGACAGGGTCGGTTACGCTGGGCGAGGAGTTGGCGAGCGCGCTTTACTCCGAACTGTTCGGGCTGACGGAACGCGAGGGCAAGCGCTGGTCTCCGCTACTTCGATACTCGGGGCGAGGATCGTTGATGGGTTGGCTGCGCGCGATCCTAGCGCAACGGCGCGTGAACCAGTACAGGAAGATCGGCAGGGAAACCGAGCTAGGTGAGATCGAACCAGCGGCGCGAGTCTCCGAGCAGATTGAGCTCAAACAATTAGAGGATGTGCGGGCGGCGATCAAGATGGCGCTGAGCGCGGCTTCCCCGGAAGAGCGCTTCGTGCTTTCCGCCTACTACCTTGACCAGCATACCCTGCACGAGATAAGCCGCGTGCTTCGAGTTCATGAAGCGACGGTCAGCCGCAAACTGAAGCGCGCGATCGAGCATCTGCGAAAAGAGCTGCTGCGGACTCTTAGGGAGCGGGGCCTGAGCTGGCGCGCGGCAGAGGAGGCGCTCGGGATCGATCCCAGGGATGTGGATATCAATCTGCGCAGGTTGCTGCAAGAATCGGAGGGCAGCCCGAACCCTAATAAGGCGGATCTTAATAAGGGCGATCTTCATAAGGAACGACAAGAGTGAACTGGAATTTCCAACTCGGGATACATCCTGACGCTGACCAGCTCAGTGTGTTCGTCGAGGGCGCCGCTACGTCGCGGGAGCACGAGCGGATGCTGGCACATCTGGCCGAATGCGCGGAGTGCCGGAAGGCGGTGTTTTTCATGCAGCCGCAGGAGGAGATGCAAGCAGTTGGGCGACAGCCGGTGAAGGGATGGATCTGGGGGCGGCTGTTGCCGGTCGGGCTGCCCGCGGCGGCGCTGGCGTGTGGACTGGTTGCGGTCATGGTCCATATTTGGAACCGTGACAGCGCTCTTCGGAACCCGCAGCAGGTTGCAAGTTTACGAAAATCTGAGGTTCATCTTCGGCCAACGACGGTCGCGCCTAGCACCGATTCAGAGACGGTTCAGCGACTTGGAACAGCCAGAGGCGCTGCGCCGGCGAGCAATCTTTCCGGGCACGCGAACTTGAGTTTGCCTAAATCCTTGAATATGCCTGAATCGAGCGGGCAAGCGGCAGCAAAAGTTGCTGCTCCCGAGACAACCGCCGCTGGACTTTCTGCCGACGCTCCGGTCGGGCGTGCGGGGGGATCCGCGGGCGGTGTGATTGGGGGGATCTCGCCCGAATTGCCATTGAATGGTCGGGATTTCGCGAGGCTAGAGAATTTCGCGAAGCTGCAGCAAATCCCGGCACCCTCAGGCGCACAGGACGCGGCATCACAAAATGACCTAGCCAAGAAGAAAGACCTGGATGGATTGATGATTGAGCCAGCGAGCGGGCAAGATAAAGCGCTCGCCGGAGTTTCCGGCCGCATCACGGATCGAACGGGCGCCACCATTTCGGGGGCGAGCGTATCTGTGCGCGATGCGATTGGCAATACGCGACAGACAACAACGAGCGCAGATGGCAGCTTCAATCTGACAGGACTGTCGGCTGGACGGTACGAGCTAACAGCGACGGCGATTGGGTTCAAGACAACCGAACAATCAATCGAGTTGAATCCGAGCCAGCTTGCGATGATGGAGCCGGTGCTTGATGTAGGGACGGTATCAGAAACGGTGGAGGTAGCGAGCGCCGCGGCGCCGCTCCAAACTGAATCGGCCAAGGTGGGCCAGGTCATTACAGGCCAGGTCGTTGCAGAAATACCCGGAGTGGGGTGGGATGTAGGGGTACCGTCCGGCCTGCCAGTTACGGCGACTGTATCGCATGGCAAGCGGTTTATTTCTCTCGATAACGCGGGCAATCTCTTCCTGAGCCGGAATGGGGGCAAGAAGTGGAAGAAGATCAATGCGCAATGGGCGGGGAAGGCGGTCCGAATCGAGTTGACGCCAGCCTACTCGAGTGAGGCTCCAGCACAACCTAAGAACGAGACCTTGGGGAAGGCGAGCGAGGCGGTAGTATTCCTGCTAACCACGGATTCCGGCACGGTTTGGAAAAGTAAAGACGGGGCGCACTGGCGCCAGCAGTAACTTTTGAACTCTCCTCAGATAGGACTCCGCAAAAAATATTCTGCAAAACTGCCGATCAGGCGCGAACTCCGATTGAACGAACGAAGCGCAGCGCGCCCTCCGGTCCTTGACGCAAAGGGCGGACGCGTGATGCCTCGGCTGCTTCAGGCTTTCGCAGTGTTGGCACTCTAGAAGTGTCTCGGAGGATTCCATGGTTTATGGCAAATGGCATCGGACGGCGATCAGACTCACGCTTGTGCTAGTCGCTGCATTTCTTACCATGCTCGGATTCGTTTTCCAGCAGCCGTTTCAGGCAGCGTCTCATGTTTCCTCCCCGGTTGCGACTTATTCGCAAGGCCTGTTGCGACTGACCATTCCTTACGAAGCGTTACATGCTGGAACGGGGCGATTCACGGTGGAGCTCCTGGATCCAGAAGATCAGGCCATCGGGCACACCCAGCAGCAAGTAAAAATCACGGCCCGAAACGGGCAGTTGCAAAGTGAGGTAGGACTGGAAAAGAGTCTGGCCATTGACGATCTAGTGTGGCATCGAGTTCGGTACCGTTTCGAATATGACGACGCGTCAAAGCCTGATCTCGAAGGGACGGAATCAATCTCCCAGATCCTGAGCCGGCCGGTGATTCATATTTTGGGGCAACAGTCTTATATCGCCGGAGGTCAGGCGGCTGTGCGCGTGATTGTTACAGACACCAAGGATGAGGCGATGTCCGGACGCGGTTCGATTCAGATCGAATTGCTGGACGCGGACGACAAACCGGCGGATGGCAAACCGCGCGTCCTTTTCTCGGGTCGCTTGAATCGGAATGGAACTACGGAAGCGCAGTTTCGCTTTCCTGCCGGTGTGATTGGGAGTTACCGGCTGCGCTATGTTGCCGACACGCCGATCGGGTCGACGGAATTTACACAGGACGTACACCTGCAGGATAAGGTTTCCATTCTGCTTACTACGGAGAAGCCACTCTACCAGCCGGGGCAGATGATTCATGCGCGGGCGCTCGCGCTTGACCGGTCAGAGCATCAGGCAGCGGCGAAGCGCGCGCTCACGTTTGAAGTGGAAGATTCTCGCGGTAACAAAGTCTTTAAGAAAGCGACTGCGACCGACCAGTTCGGAGTGGCATCGGCTGAATTTGGCTTGGCCGACGAGGTCAACCTGGGAACGTATCATCTCCGCGCGTTGATGGGGGAGGCCGATGCGCCCAGCAATACGGCCGAGATCGCGCTTAATGTGGAGCGATATGTTCTGCCGAAATTCAAGGTTGCCGTTGTATTTGCGGACGAGAAAGATGGCAAGAAACAGAAGCGCGGTTATCAACCAGGCGATCATGTTACGGGCACGGTGCGCGCCAACTACTTTTTCGGAAAGCCGGTGGACCACGCCGAACTCAGCATGAAGGCTTCGGCAATGGATGTGTCGCTGTTTGAGGCCGCATCAGCCACTGGGAAGACGGATTCCGACGGTTCGTATCATTTCGACCTCACATTGCCGAAATACTTTGCCGGGCGGCCGCTTAACCACGGTGCGGCTCGTGTGTTGATTGAGGCGACGGTGAGAGATTCCGCTGGGCATTCGGAGACTCGCGGGCAGCCGATCACGGTGAGCGATGCGCCGCTGCTGATCACTGCGATTCCCGAGGGCGGCACACTGGTCCCTAATCTGGAGAACGAAGTTTTCATTCTGACTTCCTATCCGGACGGAACTCCGGCGAAGGCTGACGTGACGGTTCGATCCTCATTGAATGAGGATCAACATGCGTCGACCGATGATGGCGGGATTGCCGTAATCGCGATCAGGGCCAAGGGAGGCAAGGAGGCGTTGAAGATTGAAGCCAGGGATCAGGAAGGAAATCAGGCGTCGAGCAACGTGGAATTGGAGGCCCGCGAGGGAGAGGATCAGATTCTTCTACGCACCGAACGTGCCGTCTATCGTGCCGGCGAGCGCATTCGACTGAAGGTGTTTTCCACCAAGGCGCGCGGGGCGGCGTACGTGGACATTGTGAAGGAAGGCCAAACGGTGCTCACCCGCGACCTCGATCTTGAAAATGGCCAGGCGGAACTATCGCTTACGGCCACGCCTGAGATGGCGGGGACGATTGACATGAGCGTGTATCTCTTCGGCAGAGACGCACGTCCGGTAGGCGATCACCGACTGCTGTTTGTGCAGCCGGCCAACGAACTGAAAATCGAGACGGTCGCGGACGCCCCGGTCTACAAACCCGGTGGCGATGCGCGCATCAAGTTTCGCGTGACTAACTCGCATGGCGAAGGCGTCCATGCCGCGCTTGGATTGCAGATTGTCGATGAGGCCGTGTTTGCACTGGCGGAAAAGCAGCCGGGCTTTGCCAAGGTCTTCTTTTATCTGGAGCAGGAGGTAATGAAGCCACGTTATGAAATCCACTCGATCGGCATGCCGGATGTTGTCGAACCGGCCGACCAGTCGCATGTCGACCAGCGAGACCGGGCTGCGCGCGCGCTATTCTCGGCAACCGAGATCGTGACTCCAAACAAATTTGAGACACAATTCGGCAAGAATGTGCCGATGACGAAGTACGCGGATTACTGGCGCCGCTACCAGCAACAGTTTCAAATGCAGGCCAACCGGTTAGCGAAAGAGCTCAGCGCGGCTTACGAGAAGAATCCAAAGGCCGGCGATCCGGCGGACGTTTACGGGAAGCTGGCACAGTCGGGGGATGCGGAGTTTCGTGATCCATGGGGTCACGGTCTCACATTTGAACGGGCGCGCTGGGATGCGTCGAAGAATTATTACTTGATGCGAAGCGCGGGGCCAGACGGCCAATGGAACACGACCGATGATCTGCAGGCTGTTTTGCTTTTTCAGCGCAAATGGAATGCGGGCCCGCCCGATCCGGCGTCAACCAGGATTAACGTCAACATTGAACATGACCGAGGCCCGTTGAATGGCCGGGCGGAGATCGTGGGAACCGTGACCGACCCAACTGGCGCCGTTGTGGCTGGAGCGAATGTCGAGGTGCGCAGCGGCGGCAGCGGGAAGATCCGTTCCGCGCCTAGCGACGCGTCCGGTCGATTCAGTTTTTCCGGCCTGCCGGAGGGTGATTACGTAATCCAGGTAACGCAGCAGGGATTCAAGACGGCGGCTGTGGCACTCACGCTTGAGGTGCGCGACAGGGCCGTGCTCTCCGCAGTGTTGTCGGTAGGGTCAGTCAATGAAGCGGTTGAGGTTAGTGCGGGGGCGGTGCACGTTGAAACCATGAATGCGGAGGTTGCGGGTGTACCCGGCGGCGCAGCTGGAGGCGTGATTGGCGGTTTGATTACGGGGCAGCAGGTTGCAAACCTCCCACTCAATGGGCGCAACTTTGATCGGCTTGAAAATTTTGCCGCTTTGAAAAAAGACCAGAACAGCGCAGTTCTCGCCAAGGAGAGCACCGGACCGCCCGCCGCGCATGTGCGTTCTTATTTTCCTGAAGCGCTCTACATCAACCCCGAAATCATAACTGACAAGGATGGACGCGCCAACATCGAGATTCCGATGGCCGACTCCATTACGACGTGGCGCATGGCGATGATTGCCTCCACGCAACAGGGAGCGCTCGGCACGTCAACTTCGAGCCTGAAGGTTTTTCAGGATTTCTTCGTCGATCTCGATCTGCCAGTCACGCTGACGCAGGGTGACCGCGTTTCGATTCCGGTGGCCATCTACAACTACTCGGATTCTCGCGGCGATGTGAACCTGAAACTTCAATCCGACGATTGGTTTTCGCTGGTCGACGACTCCGGTGAGAAATCTGTCGGGGTCGATTCGGCTCGGGTCGGCAGTTCGCAGTTCACGCTGGAAGCCAGACGCATCGGGAAGTTCAAACTGACGCTCGCAGCGCGCATGCAAGGCGGTTCGAATCGCGCCGACAACGGTCGCGCCGACATCGTGATCCGAGAAATCGAAGTCATTCCCAATGGCCGAGAACAAAGCCTCGTCTTTAACGGCCGCCTTGAAAATACAGTGCAACACGAACTCGCTTTTCCAGCGACCTCCATTCCTGAAGCAAGCAAGATTTTTGTGCGGCTTTACCCCGGTCCGATGAGCCAGGTTGTGGAAGGGATGGACGCCATTCTGCGCATGCCGAGTGGGTGCTTCGAACAAACCTCGTCGAGCACTTATCCGAATGTGCTGGCGCTTGATTATATGAAGCGCTCGAAAAAGCTAACTCCCGAGGTACACGCAAAAGCTGAAGATTTCATCGCAAATGGCTACCAGCGTCTTCTCACCTTCGAAGTTCCAGGAGGCGGCTTCTCGTGGTTCGGTAATGCGCCGGCCAATAAGATTCTGACCGCCTACGGCCTGATGGAGTTCTACGATATGTCAAAGGTTCACGACGTGGACCCGAAGCTCATCTTGCGAACCCAGCAGTGGCTGGCGAGCCAGCAACTGGAAGACGGGAGTTGGAAGCCGGATACACAATTTATCAATGAAGGGGCAACCAATCGCTACAACTCCGATGTGCTACGGATTACTGCTTACCTGGCCTGGGCGCTCAGAGACACTGGCTACCAAGGCCCGGCGGTTGAAAAGGCGAAACGGTTTATCGAAAAACATATGACCGCCAAGATAGATCCCTACACGCTGGCCGTCGTCGCCAACTTTGCAACCGACTACAAGGAAGACCGCGAATTTACGCGGCAGGCGATTCAAATGCTTCTCGATGCGCGCACCGAGAAAGACGAGCAGGTTTGGTGGAGTGCGGACGAGACGAGCGTCTATGCCACCGGGCCGAGCGCCGCGGTGGAGACGACGGGCCTCGCGGTGCAGGCGCTGCTTCAGTCGGGTGAGGCATCGGGAACGGCGCGCAAGGCTCTCGCTTACATCGCGTCGAAAAAAGATGCTTACGGAACCTGGGGAACCACACAGGCTACAATCATGGCGCTTCGTGCTCTGCTTACTGCCACGGAAAAAGGTGCAGCCGATGTACGCGGCACAGTGGTGGTGCTGCTGAACGGCAAGCCCGCGGAAAAGCTCGAACTGACGCCCGAGAACAACGATCTACTCCATCAATTCGCGTTCAAGAGCCTCAGTACAGACGGCGTCTCAACGGTTGGTCTGCACTTCGAGGGGAAGGGCGGTCTCGCCTATCAGATCGTGGGAAGCTATTACCTGCCATGGGATGAAAAAGCGGCGGGCGAGCCGCTTTCCATCGACGTCGCCTATGACCGCACACGTCTCGCGCAGGACGATATTGCGACGGCAAGCGCCACGGTCAGAAACAACTTGCCGAAGGCGGCCAACATGGTGATGGTCGATCTCGGCATTCCTCCCGGTTTTGACCTGCTCAGCGAGGATTTGCAGGATTACCAGGAGAAGAGCGCCCGCCACAAGGGCGGTCATCTATCGAAATTCAGCCTTACGGCGACGCAAGCGCTCCTCTACTTCGACTCGTTTTCTCCCGGAGAACTGGTCACATTGAAGTATCGTCTGCGCGCCAAGTATCCCATTCGGGCTCGAACCTTCAAGTCGCAAGTTTACGAATACTACGATCCCGAAATAACTTCCGTTGCGCGGCCCGTGCAGTTGGAGGTGCGCAAGCGGTAGCGGTGAGGCGGTGCGCGCTGTTGGCGAATGGGATTGCTCGAACGACCGAGAACAGAGTGGAAGGCGTTCTGCTCGCTTCCGGTTAGCAAGAAATCCGATGTTGCGGATGCGCATAAAACCGCGCGGCAGCAGGTGCAGGAAGAATCGGCGCAGGAACTCTTCGACCGACAGGTCATGAGCCGCTTCTTGTTGTGGTGAGCGGAGTCGCGCCAGCGAAAAGTTACGTTGCCCTCGGAGAGGGCAACCAACCTGCTGTTGGAAATGGCAACGCGGTGGGGTAGGCGCCGAGATAGCGCAGTACGTGTTCTGGCCCGCCGAAAGGGCGCTTGGCGTACACGACCCAGTCGTGACGGAACAGGAGCTAATGGGAACGAGTTGCAACTCATTCGCAGCTCGCAGAATTTGATTCAAATGACTGATGGCGTGGAGCTTAAGGTTGGTTGCGGGGGGTGGATTTGAACCACCGACCTTTGGGTTATGAGTTGATGGCTGAGAGAACATACAAGAGCAGGGAACTACAGCCTAGAAAACATTGCATTTAGCATCTGAGTTTTCGCCTGGTTTAGGCTGGTTTTGTACCGCGTTCCCGCACACCCGAATCCCGATCGAAGATAGTAGCCCGTACGCCAACTCATTGGCGATTTCGCGACTCTCTGGCGGTGGACTGTGGCAAAAAGGTGAGCGTACAGGCGCCAGAACATCGGACTCAAACGTTGGAAGGTTCACGACAAGCCATACCAGATAGACCGCCCTGCCCCGTGGCGCACTAGAAATCCTTTCTTTACCAGGTTGGCGAAAGTCGCCTTTGCGGTGTTCGGGCTGGATTTGTGCTCGCGCACCATGTCACGGGTAGTAACCCTGCCATGGGCCTGCACGTAATCCATGATGTGCACTGCCAATTCAGACAGGACAGAGAGTGCGGCCTTCTCTCTTTCCACCTTTGCGGCAAGGCGGCGCTTCTGTTGCTGCAGCCCGCGCAGGAAAAACAAGAGCCATGGTTGCCACTTAGGCTTCTGGGTGTGCAGGGTGCTTTGTGTCTGGCGTAGCGCCAGGTAATAGGACTCCTTGCTATTCTCTATCACGCTCTCCAGAGAGCTGTAGGGCACATAGGCGAAACCTGCCTGCAGTAAGAGCAACGTCGTCAGAATGCGGCTTAAGCGGCCGTTGCCATCTTGAAAAGGGTGGATCTCCAGAAAGACAACGATAAAGGCCGCAATGATGAGCAGCGGATGTGGCCGGCGAAGCTCGCGAGCGTCCTTCAGCCATGCGATGAGCTCGGTCATGCGCCGCGGTGTATCGAACGGCGAGGTGGTCTCAAACACGACGCCGATCATCTTGCCGTCGGCATTAAGCGCGCCCACATCGTTGCGGAGCGTCTTGTATTCGCCGCGATGGCGCTCGTCCTTGGAACTATGGCGCAGAAGGTCCCGGTGCAACTGCTTAATATGATTCTCCGTGATGGGTATCTCGGCCCAGGCATGAAAGACCGTTTCCATCACCTCGGCGTAGCCCGCAACTTCCTGCTCGTCCCGTGTGGCGAATTTCTTGATTTCAAGGTGGGCGAGCACTTGCTCAACCTCCCGGTCGGAGAGCTTGCTCCCCTCGATGCGCGTGGACGAGCCAATACTCTCGATAGTGGCGATACGGCGAAGGGCGTTCAGCCGGTCTGGGCAATGATCCCAAGTGCCCGCCAAGCACCTTTAAATTCATCGATTTCCGAGAGAAGTTCCAGGAGATCGGCGGTGATCTGTATGCTTTCGGTGGAGGGCATACCCAATTTCATGCCGGATTATACCGGATTGTGAGAAATAACTGATTTGCCCCCTGCCCCGCTTGCGACCTTTCTTAGCTGCGGATGAAGCATTTTCGGCTCTGACGAGCGCGTGACCCTGAGGTTACCGAAAACTCCATCCGAGCTTAAAATGCAGAGGTTCTGAGCATTCGAGAGATCCTGGTGCCACCACGATGAGCTCTCTTTTGGTTGTCTTTTTCTCACTGGTCGCCTCCACTTTTCGAGCCCGCGCCGCACTGCAGGCGGAGATTCTCGCGCTTCGTCACCAACTCACCGTTCTCCAAAAGAACGCGCCTCCTCGTTTGCGCCTCCAGCGCTCCGACCGGTTCCTATGGGTCTTGCTCTCGCGATGGTGGCCGGGTTGGCAGCGTAGTCTGCACATCGTTCGCCCCGATATGGTGATCGCCTGGCACCGCCGAGCGTTCGCCTCGTACTGGACGCGAAAATCACGGCGGCGTCCGGGAAGACCGAACGTGGCCGCAGAAATTCGCGACTTGATTCGGAACCTGAGCCAAGCGAACCCTTTGTGGGGAGCACCCCGCATTCACGAGGAACTGCTCAAGTTAGGGATCGAAGTAGCACAATCGACCGTGGCCAAATATCTTCGCCGCCCGCGGAAGCCAGCGTCCCAAACTTGGCGAACCTTCTTGATCAATCACATGGAGCAGATGGCCTCCATGGGCGCTATCCGATTCAGCATTTGTTTCAAGCGACCAACGGCGCTTTCTACGGGGTAACCGACAGCGACGGATCAAGCGGCGATGGCACCATCTTCAGGTTGTCCGTAGGTCTGGGCCCCTTTGTGGAAACAGCGCCCACGTCCGGCAAGGTAGGGACGAACCTCATTATCCTGGGAAATAAATTGAAGGGCGCGATCAAGGTTTCGTTCAACGGCACGGCGGCAGTCTTCAAGGTGGTCTCTGCCACAGAAATCGCGACCACCGTTCCCAGCGGTGCCACTACCGGTCCGGTCGAGGTGACGACGCCGAGCGGCACACTGACCAGCAACGTGAACTTCTTGGTAAAGAAGTAGCAGCAACGGTTTCTAAAGGCATTCCCCTCCTCGCATGCACGGATCGGGACTCAAGTTATTAGCAAGAAGAGGAGAGCATGAAGAACTAGAGCACTTATTGGAGAACTTTGCAATGCCCAGCAAAACGCAATTTCAGGCCCGCACACGGCTTCGATTTTCAGTCATCGCGCTGCTTTCCTTCCTGACCGTCATGAACCCGTTGGCCCACGCCGAAACGGAGGGCGGCTCGGCAATGACCGCGCGCGATGCAAATACCACTCCCACCATCGAAGCGCTCTCTCCGAACAGCGCCAAACTCAGAGGCTCCGCCTTCACTTTGAGCGTCGTGGGCACGCACTTCGTCCCAGGATCCGCCGTGCAGTGGAACGGAAGCACCCTCGCTACGACATTTGCAAGCAGCAAGCTCGTAACCGCTGAAGTCCCAGCCGATGCCCTCTACGATCCGGCAAATGACATGGTCACAGTCGTTAATCCTGATTCAGGCGGCATCTCTAACTCGCTAACCTTCACCGTGCCCTGTGTGATTCCGCCGCCCTCGCGCGCATCGACTCAAACCAAAGCTCGCCTCGGCGCCTATTATTTCGATGGATGGTCGGGTCCTCTTACTAACTTTCACTTCGAAGGCCTGCCCCTCGGCCCCTATCAAAACCGTCAACCGTTCTCGGGCTGGCAGGACAGTAATCGGTGTGCGGTCGAGGAGCAGCTCGCGTCCGCGCATAATTTCGGCATCGATTTCTTCGTCTTCGACTGGTACTTCAACATCAGGATCAATGAGCCCAGCGACAATCTTAACTCCGCTATCGAGGTCACACATGCTCTGCCAGATCGCCACGGCATGCAGTATGCCATCTTATATGTAGACAGTCCGCCGTTTGTCGTGAAGCCGGACCAGTGGCCAACCGCCGTCAAGCAATGGATCCACTACATGATGGATCCAGCCTATGTGCGCGTGAATGGTATGCCGGTGTTTTTCATTATTGATGTGGGCGAGATGTACCAGATCTTCGGGTCCGACGCCGCGGTCGCGGAGGCGCTCGCGCAACTACGTACCGCCGCGCAGGCCCAAGGGCTGCCCGGCGTCTACGTCGTAGGTGGCTTCGGAGAGCCCGACGGCACCCTGGGCCAAAATACGCTGGCGCCCGGCTTTGAGATTGCCGAGGCCGATGGATACGATGCTGTCGCTCTCTATAATTATCCGTTTGCGCCGCCGGCAGTAAAAGGTGAGCTGCCCTTCTCCAAGCTTTCCGCGGCTGCCCAGTGGACCTGGAATGAGGCGAAACGGGATAGCTCCATTCCTTTCATTGCAACGTCGATGGCTGGCTGGGATCCGCGCCCGTGGCACGAGGTCGAAGGGATAACTGGAGACCTGATGTGGTATGCCAGAACTCCGCCAGAGGTCGCGGCATCGGTGGGCGACGCAATTCACTGGGCGAATTCGAACCCACAACTACGACCGGAAGCAGCACCGATTCCGCCACTCGTACTCGTCGAAGCCTGGAACGAAATAGGGGAGGGAAGCTTTGTGGTGCCGACCTCTGGAGATGGAATGAGTTATGGCAATGCTATCGCAGCCATGCTCCTAGAGCACTAGAAGCGACCTTTGCCTTTCCATCAACCCGCGCGATGCAACGCAGATATTATGGCGCATTAAGCCTGATTACGAACAAGCTCCTGCCGTCACACCAGGTACGTTCCAGGTTACTGTCGAGGGGCTTTTCTACACTAATCTCGGTCCGGCAAGTACCGCGAAAGAAGCAAGTTCTGTCGTCACTGTTAGTTCCCTGAGTTCCAGTTTCGCGAGGGCGAAACGGGCATTCTCGATAATTTAGAAAGAGGTGAGCCCATGCCGAAGGCCTGCCTGCTGATTGCATGCTCGGAATACCTTGCGCTCCCATCCTGCCATCCCACTTCAGCATAGTTGATCAAAAAAGAAGGGAGCCACGGCTGCAGGTCAGGAAAACAGAGTGTTCCACGGTTGATCTAGTCGTTGGACCACCAGCGGAGAACCTTATGCTGGAGTTGCATTGCACGCGCACAGGGGGCTGAATGCATGGTTGTGGATGACGTGCGTGCCTGTGGTTATCGAAAACTCCGTCCGAGCTGAAAACGCGAAAATCTCGTCTGCATGCCGACACTCTCTGCTGGAGAAACTGATCGAGGTAACCGTGCCGCAGCGATGCAACGGCGTTCTGAATCGCAAAGCGCGGAGCGCAGAGAACAATTCCCTTTGTCCGGTCCCGCCAGAAACGTGACCAGTTTCTGAACCGTGGCAACACGAGCGCTGTGATCAAACGGGCGCTTCTTCCTCAAATTTATACGACGACCCGGGCAAAGCTAGCCTTCATACCCCGTTTTCGCGAGTGTCAGCTGCGATGCGTCCGATACTGGAACCCTGCGAGCATCCGCAGTGTGAGCAGAATGCTTCGCCCCCTCGAATAGGCTCGCCACAGGAACTGCAAGGCCCAAGGAGAGGCCCTCGGAACAGAAAATAAAGGATGAATCCAATCAAATTGGGTATGAGGAAAGCAGCAATCACCCAGGCCCAAGCAGGCATTTGACGCCTTTTTGCGTCCCCATAAATATATCCGAGGGCAAGGAAAAAAGCCGCGGTG
>Ga0210398_10004022_pt1 | contig 13927 bp, 11 predicted proteins | sample IncBWC4OmetaG_FD_161047 | JGI IMG/M metagenome (GOLD analysis project Ga0210398, IMG submission 161047) | Forest soil microbial communities from Barre Woods Harvard Forest LTER site, Petersham, Massachusetts, United States - Inc-BW-C-4-O | ecosystem: Environmental > Terrestrial > Soil >...
GGACGCGGATGTCCAGGACAAGTCCGGCATGTGGACAGTCGCGTCAGTCACATCGGCGGCAACAGGGCCGCCCGCGGGCCTATTCCCCGGTCAGCCCTGGCGGATCCAGCTCAGCGGCGGCTCCGAGCCCGCGGGAACCGATTCGGCCGCCGGCTGGTGCTGGCAGTCGCACCAGGTGCCGCCGGGGCAGTCCTCGTGGTGGCGCTTCCGGCATGAGACGCAAATCATGCTCTCTATTGTGCGGGCTGATTTGTTCTGCTTCTGCCTGCTCCTGGGCTGTTTGCCGCCAGGTGTGGGTACACCGGGGTCATGACGGAGAAGCCCGGCGGGGACGTGCTTCCCTTTCCCGACCGGCGGGCCGCCGGGCGGCTGCTGGCGGAACGGCTGGCCGACTCGGTGACCTGGGACAATTGGCCCGAACGGACCGTGGTACTCGGGTTGCCCAGGGGCGGCGTAGCCGTCGCGGAACAGGTCGCGGCGATCCTGGGCGTGCCCATGGATGTCATCGTCACGCGCAAGATCGGCTACCCGCCGCAGCCTGAGCTCGGCGTGGGTGCCATCGCCGAGGGACTGCCCGACCCCGTCTACGATGCCAGCCTGCTGCGTCGGCTGGCGCTGGAGCCCGCGGACCTGGCCGAGGTACTGGCTGCGGAGGAAGCCGAACTCGCCCGGCGGGTCCGGATCTACCGCGGCGGCAGCCCGCCACCGCCGGTGTCAGGCCGGTGCGTGATCGTAGTGGATGACGGCCTGGCTACCGGCGCCACCGCTCGCGCCGCCTTGCGGTCGCTGCGGGCCAGGCAGGCGGCGCACCTTGTCCTCGCGGTACCGGTGGCGCCGCCTGCGGCCACTATTTCCATGCGCGCCGAAGCCGACCAGGTGATCATCTTGGCCACTCCCAGCCGGTTCTCCTCCGTGGGGGAGTGGTATCAGGCCTTCGGCCAGCTCAGCGACGCCGATGTGCTGGCGTTGCTGACCTAGATGGTTGAGGGTGGCCCGTGGTCCGGATTGAGGGTGGTCCGGGTTCAGGCGGCGTTCGCGCGGCGCATGCGGCGGCGGCGCTCGGCGGAGCGCTCGTCCTCGTTCAGCCCACCCCAGGTGCCGTACTTCTCAGGTCGCGACACGGCGTAGTTCAGGCACTCAAGCCGTACCGGGCAAGCAGCGCAAATCTCCTTCGCCTTGCGCTCCCTGATCTCCCGCTCCGGCTGGCGCTCACCATCGGGACCAAAGAAGAGCAACAGGTCCTCGCCACGGCATGCGGCAGCATCTTGCCAACCCCAGTTCGGACGGGGAAGCAAAGCCGACTGCCGACGTACCTGAGACATGGATCAATCTCCTCAACCAAGATGCTTCAAATCGTGCGTTACAGTGGATCGTCAGGCGTGAACACGCGTACGCGCGCCAGTCCTGTCCGGGAACCTCCGTTGCAAGATACAACGCGTCTTGGTGACGTGGTGTTCCCGTACGCAGGCGAGGCGATCGCGTAAGCAACCGGTCACTATACCGAACGGCTGGCACCAGCTCGGCGGTTCACCCGTCCTTGCTAACCGCCGTGCGTGCCGCTGCATGCCCGCCGATAATGATGCCATCGCATTAGTCATCTCGCATGCGAGCTGGCGAAATTCACGGCCTGATTTCCAGCTTCGTTCCAGCCATCCGCCGGGCTCCGGCTAGCCTGCCTGGCAATGTTCGTGACGAACTGGACAAAGGGAAGGGAGCACGCCACCATGGGCAGCATGTCAGCGTCGGACGCAGCGCCCCTGCCCCGGCTCGGCGAGGTCTTCTTCGACGTGCGCGGCAGCTCGCGCAGCATGCGCCTGAGCTGGTACGCCGACACCGGGATCTCCGTCTTCAGTATCTGGCAGGGCGGCACGTGCACCGGCACCTTCCGGCTGCCGCAGGAGGAACTGCCCCGGCTCATCGACGCCCTGCAGCGCGGCCTGCAAGGCGACCCGCGCGGCTCCGGCGGCGTGCTGCGCCAGCTTCCAGGCGCCCCCACAGATCCCAGACTCAGGGCGCTGCCTGCTTATGGCGGCGGCCGTGAAATCACCCGGGACGGTGATTTCACCGGTCCGGTAACCGGTGATTTCCGCGCCCTTCGCCCCGATGATGGGGCCGGCGTGATGCTATTCGGTACCGCAGAACGCAAAGCGCTGCCGCCCGCCGGAGGCAGTTACCGCGATCAGCCGCAATATCCGGAGCAGGCTCAGTACCCGGAGCAGGCTCAGTACCCGGAGCAAGCCCAGTACCCGGAGCAGGCTCAGTACCCGGAGCAAGCCCAGTACCCGGCCCGGGACTGGGACCAGGGGTATCCGGAGCGCGGCCAGTACGCCGAACCGGGCCGGTACGCGGATCAGGGCCAGTACGCGGATCAGGGCCAGTACCCGCTGGCCGGGCGGCACTCGGATCAGGGCCAGTACGCGGACCAGGCCGAGTACGCTACCGAGCCGCAGTATGCGACCCGGGCCTATGCCGAACCTGGCCGCTCCGAGCCCGGCTACGGCACCTATGACTCCTACCGTTCCCAGCCGCCCCAGGTCGGGGGTGACCAGGGCCACCAGCGGTACGGGCCTGGCGAGCTGGGTTACGCCGGCTCTTCCTACTCCGACCAGGGGTACGGCGGGCCGTCGTATCCGGATCAGGGTTACGACGACCGCGGTTACCCCGAGCCGGGGCGGCCCGGACGCACCTACCCGGAGCAGGGCTACGGCGACTACGGACATGCCGGGCCGGGGAGCCAGGGTCCGGGTTACGGCCCTGAGCAGGGTTACGGCCAGCACGGGTACGGTCCGCCAGCCCCGCGGGACGACGCGGGCCAGTCCTACCCTGACCAGGGATACGGCGGCTACGCCTACCCGGAGCAGGCGGGCCGGGGGCAGGCCGAGCCCTACCCGGAGCAGGCCTACGGCTACGCCGGCGACCGGGGGAGCGGGAGCTACCAGGTTATCCCCAACGGAGCCGGCTACGACCACGGTGGCTACAACGGCGCTGGTTACAACGCTCCCGGTCATGACAGTGCCGGTTATGACAGTGCCGGCTACGACAGGGCCGGCTACGACAGCTCCGGCTATGACCGGGCCGGTTACGACAATCGCGGCTATAACGGTGCCGATGGCTACGGTCGTCCCGGGTACGACGGGGCTGGCCATAACGGCGGCGGCTATGACCGGGCCGGTTATGAAGGCGGGTACAGCGGCCAGGGCTACGACAGCGACAGGGCCGACTACGGCCAGGCCGGTTACGACAGCGCTGGTTACGTCGGTGCCAGCTATGACAACGGTGCCAGCTATGACAACGCCAGTCGTGACAACGGCAGCTATAGCGGGGCGGGCCACAATGGGGCCGGTGCCGCGGACACTGGCTACCGCGAGGTCGGCCATGACAGCGCCAGTCATGACAGGGCCAGTCATGACAGGGCCAGTCATGACAGGGCCAGTTACGACAGCGCTGGTTATGACCAGGCCGGTTATGACCGGGCTGGCTATGACAGCGCCGGTTACGACGGCGGGTACGGCGGGCCTGGTTACGACGGCGGCGCCAGCCGGTCCGGCGGGTACCGGCAGCCGCCCGCGAGCGGCGATCCGAACCACCTGGTGCAGTACGACGACCCGGACGTGACCCCGAGCCAGCCCATCTCCTCGTTCCCCTACGACGGCGGTCCGCCTCCGGAGCGGGAACATAGACGCCGTCGGCGGCGTTAGACGTCACGTGGCCGGTGCGGCTGTGTCCCCCGGGCCGCACCTATTGCCTTCGCGGAATACCGTCCGGCTGGAGCCGCGTAGTGCCTTTCGCCGAGAGGCGACCTCCGCACCGGTTAACGTGACAGAGGGCCGGCGCGCTGGCGAGCGAATGCTCACCAGCCGCCGGTCCTTTGGCGTTTTCTGAGCTGCTGCCGGGCGTCGCGCCGCTCAGGCCGGTCCCGGCGGACGAGGCTGCGGCTGCTCAGGGCCGCCCGGAGTAGGCGACTTGCTGTCGATGATGGCGGGGGCATGGCCGTCGTTCGTGTCGTTCGGGGGAATGGGGCCCACCACCGCGTTCAGCACCTGCGAGTTCGGGATGGACATCACGCTGCCGCTGGTGTCGAAGCGAACGTAGGTAATCCCGATGTCGGTCACGATCCCGTCGAGCGTCCCGCCCAGCGCACCGGCGCGCAGCCGGATCGCATCGCCCACATTGAACGGTCTGGCGAAGACCAGGACCAGCCCGGCGAACACGTTGCCGAGCGCCTGCTGCGCCGCGATGCTGACGAAGACGGTGGCGAGCGCCCCGCCGACGAGGAGTTGGCTGACGGGAACGCCGAACAGCACGAGCGTGATCACCAGCGTCGTGAACTCGCCGACGATCAAGATCGCGTACCGGACGATGGCAGAATGCGCCGGGCCGGCCTTCGGCTCGAGCAGCTGCCTCGACTTCCCGGCCAGGCCGTAGGTCGCCGTGGACGCGAAAACGAGGAACAACGCGGCGGTCCCGTACGTGACGAACTGGTTGGTCAGATCGCTCGTGTGGAGGAATGCGGACGAGCCGTGGCTGGCCCGGTGTGAGATGACCGCGGCGGCGATCGCGAGCGCCAGGGCAATTATCGACTTCCACGGCCGCGTCTTGCGCTTGACCTGCTCCACCTTGGCCGACAGGTCGACCTCTTCGGGGGCGTGCACTCGCCTGTACCTCCCTCCGCCGTTGCCACCGGCCTAACCGTATCCGGGCGGGCAGCGAGTGCCGCGGGGCCACCCGGCACAACCTGAAGGGCCGGCCGGGCACGAATAAGCGCCGGGGACCGGCCGCATAGGCCCGGTCCCCGGCGCTTACGCAACCCGGGACGATTACTTGAGCAGCGCCGGGCCCACGGGCAGCCTGATCCTGCCGCCGATGCCGGCCGCCATGCCGGCCGCAGAGGTGTACCAGGCGACGAGCGCCGTGATCACGCCGAGATAGCCGCCGATCTTGATGGTGGCCGTGGGGGCAAGCGGAAGGGCGGAGCCCGCGGTGAAGTTCCCGATGCACAGGACGATGAGCGTGACGAACAGGAGGAAGAAGGTCAGGAACAACGCCGTGTTGGTCTGAGTGACCAGGATGGTCACGTACAAGGTGAAGATGCCGAACCCGAGCAAGATCCAGCCGATGTCTTTGTTGACTGTCGCGACCGTCGCCAGGAGGGCGATCGGAGTCTTGGCGGCCGCGACGGCCGGGTTCACGACGAGCAAGACATAAAGGGCAAGGCCGATCCAGAAGCTGCCGAAGGTGCCGAAGCCGGTCGCCCCGATGACGTTCCTGTTGCGGAACTCCCACATGGCGGCGCACAGCTGGGCGAGCCCGCCGTACGCCAGAGCGAACGTGAGGAAGGCGCTGCCGGTGGCGTGATCCATCCAGCCGGCGCTCCGGGCGGAGAGCAGGAATGTGGTAAGGGCAAACGCGGCGAGCCCGAGCGGGGCAGGGTCGGCGATGCCGGAGGCGGGAACAGCGTTGGTTGGGGCAGGCTGGACTGTGCGGTCTTCGCTGACGCTCAAAAGGATCCCTCCTGATGAAGGAATGATCCGTCTCACTCCGGCGTGCCGGGACGGCAACCGGAAGAGCGGATACCCGGCGTTACCTGCGTGCCTGGCGTGAAAACCTTGGCTTTCGCGCCAGAACCTTTCTCAGGTCACATCTGATCTCAGGTCACATCTGACCCAGCATGACCAAATGAAAGATTCGCCAACAGCGTAACGCTACGTGCGGTGCGGGGCGAGACCCAAAACCTCTCACTTTTCGTAACCATTTGGCTGCGGCTCCCGGAATTTGTTGCGTCACACAGTGTTTTCCCTCGCCGGAGGGCCGGCGAACCTCGGTCGACGGGAGCATTAAGGGTTCAGACCTGCACTAGGTAAGATTGAGGGAACACACGGAAGGCTCTAGGGGTGTCCGCCGATGACCGACCGTCCGATCCGCGCATCTGACCAAGAGCGGGAGAGCGTCGTCGATGTGCTGCGCGACGCGTTCACGGACGGGCGGCTGACGCTCGACGAGTTCGAGGACCGTACCTCGGCCGCCTATGCCGCGAGGACGTGGGCCGACTTGCGGGAGCTGACCGCCGACCTGCCGGCCGAGCCGCTGTTCGGCACGGACCTCAGCCAGCCGGCCGATGTCCTGCCGGAGGCGATGCCGCCGGGCGCCCAGCCGAGCCCCCGGCATCATCGTCCGTTCGACCGGCTGCTGCCTGTCCTGTTCGTGTGGATCCTGATCTCGGCCGTAGCCGGATCACCGGATATCGCCGCCGCGCTTTCCTTCGTGTTCATCTGCGTCCTGGCCTGCCGGCTGGCCTACGGTGGACGCTGGTAGCCGTAAGTGACGCCTGACACGCCGTCCCACGTCATTGTCCGTTAACCCTCAATTCGGTGCGAGCTGACGGCTACTATGGGGCAGCCGGCGCGAAGAAGGCAGGCCGGCCTGCTGTTTACCCGGGGCCTGCGGGGTCAGCGAAGGGGCCGGAAGATTTCCGGCAGGCTCACAGAGTCGGGAGGCGGTCGTGACCAACGCGACCACCGGCAGCGAACGGGTCGTACCCGGTCAGCGGCAGCCGGCGAGGGGACAGGCCACGCTGCTGACGCGGCTCATCCAGCCGGTGCGGACGCACTGGCAGTTCAGCGTCGTGCTGCTCGCCGCGCTCGTGGCACGCATCGTGGTCGTGCTCGGCTACCCGCCCGTGTTCTGGTTCAGCGACTCCTATAACTATGTCTACGACGCGGTCACCCATATCCCGGACGCGGTCCGGCCGAACGGGTACCCGTTCCTCCTCGACCTCCTGCTCCCGCTGCACAGCGACTACGCGATCTCGCTGCTCCAGGCCGCGATGGGACTCGGCGTCGGCGTCGCGATCTACGCGCTGCTCCGTCATCGCGGGCTGCCCTGGTGGGGCGCCTCGCTGCCCACGCTGCCCGTGCTGTTCGACTCCTACGAACTGCACCTAGAGCACCTGATCGCCGCCGACACCCTGTTCATGTTCCTGGTGACCGTGGCCGTGGTCATGCTGTGCTGGAGCGACCGGCCGTCGGTCCTGGCCATGGGGGTCGCCGGCCTGCTGATCGGCTACGCCACCCTGGTGCGGTCCGTCGGCGAGCCGCTGCTCGCCGTGGTCTTCGTGGCAATGCTGGTCCGGTGGGTCGGCTGGCGCCGCATGGCGGCGCTGGCCATAGCGGGCATCGTGCCCATCGCCGCGTACATGGTCTGGTTCCACGGCTCCTACGGCAAGTACGCGCTGAGCGACTCGTCGGGCGCGTTCCTGTACAGCCGGGTCAGCACGTTCGCTGAGTGCTCGAGCATGAAGCTGCCCGCCAGCCTGGAGTTCCTGTGTGACTCCACCAAGCCGGAATACCGCCCGGTCGCCGCCGAGTACATCTGGGCCGATTACGAGCTGCAGCCCTATCAGAACACCAGGACGCCGGTGTACACGAAGCTCGGCTCGGATACCGCGAAGCGGTTCACGCCGGGGGTCAACCACGATATGCGCGACTTCGCCGAACAAGCCATCGAAGCCCAGCCGGTGGCCTACGCGAGTGCGGTGGCCAACGACATCCTGCACACCTTCGGCTGGTCCCGGCAGCCCGATCCGAACAATTACTACGGGAACGGCCCGAATTTCTCGTTCGTCACCGGCGCGGTCCTCAACGCCAACGTGCCCTGGTACGCCACCCCGGTCCGGCTGCCCGGCGCCCCGTCAAACTACTGCAACGGGATCTGCCTGAACAAAGACAACCAGGCCCGCATCATACAGAGCGCGGAAAGGGACTTCGCCGGCGGCCAGGGGCTGGAGGGGCTCGGGCTCACCCAGGCTGTCCGGCCGTGGGCCCGGCTGCTTGAGATCTACCAGAAGGTCCTTTACCTGCGCGGGACGATGTTCGGCATCATCCTGCTGATCGGCGCCGCGGGCGTGCTGGCCCGCTGGCGCCGGTGGGGCGGCATCGCCCTGCTGCCCTGGCTGGTCGGAGCGCTGCTGATCGTGCTGCCCCCGATGACCTCCGGGTTCAGCTACCGCTACGTGCTCGCCGCGGTGCCGGTGACCTGCCTGGCCGCGGGCCTGGTCTTCGCCCGGTCCCCGGGCCAAAAGTCAGTGCGCGCCCTGGCGGCCGATCTGCGGCGGCACCTTGGCCGCGGCGGCACTGTCAATCAGGAATAGCGTCCGCTGCCTGCCGCGCGCGCCCGCGGCGGGAACCTGAACCGGGCCGGCATCCGACAGGGCCATCGCGATGGCGTTGGCCTTCTCGGCTCCCGAGGCCAGGATCCAGACCTCCCGCGCGGCCTGGATCGAGGGCAGGGTAAGCGACAGCCGGATCGGCGGCGGCTTGGGTGCGCCTCTGACCGCGACGACCGGCCGTTCGTCGTAGAGCGCCGGCATGCCGGGAAACAGCGACGCCACGTGGGCCTCGGGGCCGATACCGAGCATCAGCACGTCGAAGGCCGGTACCGGGCCGTGATCTTCTGGCTTGGTCGCGGCGGCCAGCCACGCCGCGTACCTGGCCGCCGCCGCCTCCGGTTCGTCGCCGTCCGGGCCGTCGGGACCCGGCATCGGGTGGACCCGGGCCGGGTCGGCGTCGACATGGTCGAGGAGGGCCGAGCGGGCGCCGGTCTCGTTCCGCTCCGGGTCGCCGACCGGCGCGAACCGCTCGTCGCCCCACCAGATGTCCAGGTGCCGCCAGTCGATGGCATCCCGCGCCGGAGTCGCGGCCAGCTCGGCCAGCACCGCGGTGCCGACGCCGCCCCCGGTCAGTACCACGGAGGCGGCGCCGCGGGCGGCCACGGAGTCGACCAGCCTGGTGACCAGGCGCGCCGCCGCCGCCTTGGCCAGCAGCTGCGCATCCCGGTGCACGATAACCTCGGGCACGCTCACCGGTTAGTGCTTGCTGGCCAGCGCCCGGAGGGTTTCCGCATAGACCTCGTCGGGTTCCAGCCTGCGCAGTTCCTCGGCGATCAGCTCGGCGGTGTCCCGCCGGTGCAGCGCGACCCGGCGTTCCGGGCGGCCGGGCCAGGACAGGGTGGCCGTCCGGCCGTCCGGACGGGAGATCGCGACCTTCCCGTCGGGGGTATCGAAGCCGACCTCGGTGATACCCGGGCCCCCGGATTCGCCGCGCCGTACCTCGATGCCCAGCCGCAGCCCGAGCCAGGCGGCGATCAGGTCCGCGGTCGGGTTGTCCGGCTCGGCCAGCACCTCCCCGCTGAGCAGCTCGGGATAGGGCTGGTCCAGGGTGGCGGCCAGCAGGGACCGCCAGGGCGTCGACCTGGTCCAGCTCAGGTCGGTGTCGCCCGGCTGGTAGGCCTTGGCCAGGGTCAGCAGTATCTCCAGCGGCGTGTCGCTGGCCGCCGCGTCCGTCACCCGGCGCTGAGCTACGGCGCCGAGCGGGTCGGAGTGCGGCGCGGGCGGCGCGTCGTCCGGCCACCAGGTCACCACGGGAACGTCGGGCGCGAGCAGCGGCGCCACCACCGAGTCGGCGTGCTGGCCGAGCGGGCCGTACATGCGCAGCAGGATGGTCTCGCCCGGGCCGTTCTCGCCCACGCGGATCTCGGCGTCCAGCCGGGACTCGTTCTTGGGCCTGCGGGTGATGACGGCGAGCACCCGGCTCGGGTGCTCGCGGCCCGCCTGGTTGGCCGCCCGGACGGCGTCGTACTGCGCTGACTCGTCGGTGACGATGATCAGCGTCAGCACCATCCCGGAAGCAGGGCCGCCCATCCGGCGGCGGGCCTGGGTCAGCGCGCCGTAGATGGCGCCGGTCGTGGTGTCGGTCAGGTCGATGGTCATCGCGGCCCTCTTTGCCCTATTAGCCCTACAAGCGCCGCCATGCGCGCCCGTCCCGTGCCATCATCGCCTCCGCTGACGCCGGGCCCGCGGAGCCGGCCGGATACTGGTCCGGCTTGGTGAAGGAGGCCCAGAATTCCTCCACCGGGTCCAGGATCCGCCAGCCGAGCTCGACCTCCTGCTGACGCGGGAACAGGGGCGGGTCGCCAATGAGCACGTCGAGCAGCAGCCGCTCGTAGGCCTCGGGGCTGGATTCGGTGAAGGACTCGCCGTAGGCGAAGTCCATGTTCACGTCCCGGACCTCCATCGCGGTCCCTGGCACCTTCGAGCCGAACCTGACCGTGATGCCCTCGTCCGGCTGGATCCTGATCACCAGCGCGTTCTGGCCGAGCTCCTCGGTATCGGTGGCGGAGAACGGCAGATGCGGCGCGCGCTGGAAGATCAGCGCGATCTCCGTCATCCGGCGCGGCAGGCGCTTGCCCGCCCGCAGGTAGAACGGAACGCCTGCCCAGCGCCTGGTGTCGACGCCCAGCCGCAGCGCGGCGTAGGTCTCGGTCCGGGAGTCGGCCGGGATGCCATCCTCCTCCAGGAAGCCACGGACCTGGTGCCCGCCCTGCCAGCCTGCCGAGTACTGCCCGCGCGCGGTGCCGGTGGCCAGATCCGCGGGCAGCCGCACCGCGGACAGCACCTTCTCCTTCTCCATCCGGAGCGAGTCGGCGTCGAAGGCCGCCGGCTCCTCCATCGCCGTCAGCGCCAGGAGCTGCAGCAAGTGGTTCTGGATCACGTCGCGGGCAGCCCCGATGCCGTCGTAGTAGCCGGCCCGGCCGCCGATGCCGATGTCCTCGGCCATCGTGATCTGCACATGGTCGACGTAGCCGCGGTTCCAGATCGGCTCGTACATCTCGTTGGCGAACCGCAGCGCCAGGATGTTCTGTACCGTCTCCTTGCCGAGGTAGTGGTCGATGCGGAACACCGACTCCGGCGGGAAGACCTCGTCCAGGATGGCGTTGAGCTCGCGCGCGCTGGCCAGGTCGTGGCCGAACGGCTTCTCGATCACCACGCGGCGCCAGCCGTGGCCGCCGGAGTCCGACAGGCCGCTGCGCTTCAGCTGCTGCACCACGGTGGGGAACTGGCTCGGCGGGATCGACAGGTAGAACGCGTAGTTCCCGCCGGTGCCCCGCTCGGCGTCCAGCTTGTGCACGCAGTCGGCCAGCTGGTCGAACGCATCGTCGTCACTGAACGACCCGGACACGAACCTGACGCCCTCGCTGAGCTGCTCCCACACCGCGTCGCGGAACGGCGTGCGGGCGTACTCCTTCACCGCCTGGTAGGTGACCTGGGCGAAATCCTCGTCTTCCCAGTCCCGGCGGGCGAAGCCCACGAACGAGAAGCCCGGCGGCAGCAGGCCGCGGTTGGCCAGGTCGTAGATGGCCGGCATCAGCTTCTTGCGGGCCAGGTCGCCGGTGACACCGAACATGACGAGCACGCACGGCCCGGCCACCCGGGGGATGCGCCGGTCCCGCGGGTCGCGCAGCGGATTGACCGGTCCGGCCAGCTCATCAAGGCCCGCGATGACACCGGGGTTGGCCGGGGCCAGGCCCGCCGGGCTTCCTGGCTCGGCCGTCATCCGTGACCTCCGGTCATGCTAGAACTACCGCCAACCCCTGTGGTCATCTGAGTTCAGAGCCCCATCTTCGTCCTGATCGTGTCGAGCAGTTCGTTCCACGACGCTTCGAACTTCTGCACGCCCTCGGTCTCCAGGACGCCGACCACGTCGTCGTACCCGATGCCGAGCTTCTCCAGGTCGGCGAAGACCTGCCGGGACGCGTCGTAGGTGCCGTGGATGGTGTCGCCGATCAGCTTGCCGTGGTCGGCCGTGGCCTTGATCGTGCCCTCGGGCATGGTGTTGACCGTGTCGGCGGCGACCAGGTCGACGACGTACATGGTGTCGCCGAAGGACGGGTCCTTGACCGAGGTGGAGGCCCACAGCGGCCGCTGGATGTTGGCGCCCTGGCCGGCCAGGGCCTGCCAGCGGTCCGTGGCGACCCGCTGCTCGAACAGCTCGTAGGCTAGGCGCGCGTTCGCGACGGCCGCCTTGCCGCGCAGCGCCTCGGCTTCTGGCGTACCCAGCTTGTCGAGCCTCTGGTCGACCTCGGTGTCCACCCGGCTGACGAAGAACGAGGCCACCGAGCGGATCTTGGACAGGTCATGCCCGGCCGCCGCGGCCTTCTCCAGTCCCTCCAGGTAGGCGTCGATAACCCGGCCGTACCGCTCCAGCCCGAAGATCAGCGTGACGTTGACGCTGATCCCTTCGGAGATGCACTGGGTGATCGCGGGCAGCCCTTCGACGGTGGCCGGGATCTTGATGAGCAGGTTCGGCCGGTCCACCATCCACCACAGCGCGCGCGCTTCGGCGATGGTCTTCTGGGTTTCCCTGGCCAGCCGGGGATCCACCTCGAGCGACACCCGGCCGTCGAGGCCGCCGGTCGATTCGTACACGGGACGGAACACGTCGCAGGCCCAGCGGATGTCGTACGTCGTGATCATCCGGGATGCCTCGTCGACGCCCACGCCGCGAGTCTTCAGGTCGGCGATCTGCTCGTCGTAGGCGGTCCCTGAGGACAGCGACTTGGCGAAGATCGTCGGGTTGGAGGTTACGCCGACCACGTGCATGTCGTCGATCAGCGCCTGCAGGTTGCCGGTGCGCAACCGGTCGCGGCTGATGTCATCCAGCCACACCGATACGCCGGCCTCGGATAGCTGCCCGAGAACGTCAACTGACACCGTTGCTTTCCTTTCCCTGCGTGGCGCGGGCCGGACCCATGATCGGGTTACGCCCTGACCCGGGCCAGACTGTCGCGTGCGGCAGCGGCTACCCGCTCCGCGGTGAGGCCGAACTCCTGGTAGATCTTCTGGTAGGCGGCGGAAGCGCCAAAGTGGTCTACGCCAATTGAAGCGCCTGCATCCCCGACGAACAACCGCCAGGGCGCCGTAATGCCCGCCTCCACGGAAACCCGGGCGCGGACGGTGGGCGGGAGCACCTCGCGCCGGTAGGACTCGTCCTGGTCGCTGAACCACTCCACGCACGGCATGGACACCACCCGGGCCGAGATGCCGTCGGCCGCCAGCTGCTCGCGGGCGTCCAGCGCGATCGAAACCTCGCTGCCGGTGCCGATCAGGATGACGTCGCTGCCCTCGGCCAGCACGTAGCCGCCGCGGGCGGCGTCCTCGGCGCTGGCCAGGCCCTGGGCGTTACCTGCCGACCGGTCGAAGACCGGCACGTTCTGCCGGGTCAGGCACAGCGCGGCCGGCCGGGCCCGTTCCAGGATCGTCCGCCAGGCCACGACGGTCTCGTTCGCGTCGCCCGGCCTGATCACCTCCAGGTGCGGGATAGCTCGCAGCGCCCACAGATGCTCGATCGGCTGGTGGGTCGGCCCGTCTTCGCCCAGGCCGACGGAGTCGTGCGTCCACACGTAGGTGACCGGCAGCTCCATCAGGGACGTGAGCCGCACCGAACCCCGCATGTAGTCGCTGAACACCAGGAATGTCCCGCCGTAGGGACGGGTGCCGCCGTGCAGCGCGATGCCGTTGAGGATGGAGCCCATCCCGTGCTCGCGGATGCCGAAGTGCATCGTGCGCCCGTACGGGTTGCCGGGCCACATCGCGGTCTGGTGTTCCACCGGGATGAACGAGGGCTCGCCCGCCATCGTGGTGAGGTTGCTCTCCGCCAGGTCGGCCGAGCCGCCCCACAGCTCGGGCAGCACCGGGGCCAGGGCGGACAGGACCGTGCCCGACGCCTTGCGGGTCGCGATGCCCTTGGCGTCGGCGGGGAACAAGGGCAGGGCATCAGTCCACCCGGCCGGAAGCGCGTGCGCGGCCAGCCGGTCGAACAGGGCCTTGCGGTCTGGGTTGGCCTCGGCCCACGCGGCGAAGGGCCCTTCCCACTCCGCGTGCAGGGCCTTGCCGCGCTCGGCGACGTGGCGGGCGCGGGCCAGCGCCTCGTCCTCGACGGGGAAGTCGACCGCCGGATCGAAGCCGAGGACCTCCTTGGTCGCCGCCACCTCGTCCGCGCCGAGCGCTGATCCGTGCGCGGCCCCGGTGTTCTGCTTGTGCGGGGCCGGCCAGCCGATGATCGTCCGCAGGGCGATAAAGGAAGGTGCCTCGGTG
>Ga0210398_10004023_pt1 | contig 13924 bp, 12 predicted proteins | sample IncBWC4OmetaG_FD_161047 | JGI IMG/M metagenome (GOLD analysis project Ga0210398, IMG submission 161047) | Forest soil microbial communities from Barre Woods Harvard Forest LTER site, Petersham, Massachusetts, United States - Inc-BW-C-4-O | ecosystem: Environmental > Terrestrial > Soil >...
CGCGCCTCGGGTCGCATCTCGAGCGCTTCGCGGAGGCGATCGGCGATGGCGTCGATGTTGTACGGATTTACCAGCAGCGCATCGGTCATTTCTTCCGCGGCGCCGGCGAACTCGCTGAGAATCAATACGGCATCGTCGGCCGGATGCGAGGCGACGAATTCCTTCGCCACCAAGTTCATGCCGTCGCGCAGGGGCGTCAGCAGCGCGACATCGGCCGCCTGGTAATGCGCGACCAGATCCTCGGCGCCGAACTGAGTATAGAGGTAGCGAATCGGCACCCATCCGTCGGAGGAGAAACGACCGACCACGCGTCCCACGGCCTCGTCGAGCTGGCGCTTGAGCAGCGCATATTCGGTGACTTTGGTGCGCGAAGGGACCGCGATCAGAACCATCGTCACGCGGCGATGATAGTGGGGATTACGTTCGAGGAAACGCTCGAAGCCGAGCAGCCGTTCGAGGATGCCCTTGGTGTAGTCGAGGCGATCGACCCCGAGAATCACCTTCTCGCTGCGCAGCCCGCGGCGGATGCGCGCGCTCTTTTGTTGCGTGCGGGAGCTGGCCGCGAGGTCTTCGAAATAGTCGACCGGAATTCCGAGGGGGAAAGTTGCCACCCGCGAGGTGCGCCCCTCGAAGTGAACTTCGCCGCGCTCCTGGTCGACTTGCGCACCGAGGACCTTGCGGCACGAATTGAGAAAATGGGTGACGTAGGAATCGCAGTGGAACCCAATCAGATCGCTGCCGAGCATTCCCATCAACAGTTCGCGCCGCCATGGAAACACGCGATACAGCTCCACCGGAGGGAAGGGCACGTGCCAGAAAATTCCGATCGCGAGATCCTTGCGGCGCGCGCGGATGAGGCGCGGCGTCGCCGCGAGATGGAAATCCTGGATCCATAGCGCATCGCCATGGCCGGCCTGTTCGATAGCGGCTGCGGCAAACATTTCGTTGACGGCGAGATATTGCCGCCATTGTCCGACATTGAAGTGGCAGTTGGAGATCATGAAATGCATCAGCGGCCACAGCGCCCGATTGCACATCCCGTGGTAATACTGCGAGACGTCGCGCTCCCCCAGTTCGACGAACGAAAGATCGAAGCGCGGATGCTCGGCCGGCAGCGAGAGGCGCGGCGGGGTTTTCTGGCCGCCATTCCACGCAATCCAAAGTCCGCCATGAGATTCCAGCAGGCGCAGGAAGGTGGTGCCCACGCCGCCGACGGTGGGCTCGATGCGCTCTTCGTCGCCCTCGCGCATGACCTTGATCGGCGCGCGGTTGGACATCACAACCAGTTTGCGACCAGCCAGAACGTCGCCGACGCGGGTGCGGGGGAAAAGAGTGGAAGCTGCGATTCGCTCGGAAGTAGCCATCAGGTTTCACAGGGTGCGCGAAGAACGATTCGCGCCGCTACACGAGGACTACCTCATTGTAACCCGCTACCAACGACCGCGGCAACCAACCGCACCGCAGGAACGAAGTTCAACCGATGCCTGCTTCCTTCTGCGCGTGTTTGATCTCCTTGGTAGAGATAATCCGCCCCGAGTTGCGGCCCATCCGGGAAGATTGATTAAACGTCCACGGTCTAGATCGCCCGATGGGCTCTCCGCTGTCTGCAGGCATATCGCTCTCGACTTCGCGCTAGCAGCGGAGGCGATATTGGGCGAATAAATATCCCTCCTCAGGGAGTGTTCGCGAGCACAAATTTCCCGATCTTGTCGATGGCTTGCTGCCCCTCCGGCAGGATCTTCGCGAACGCGTGCCATACGTGAATCATGTCGTCCCACACTTCGAGGTCGACGCTGACTCCATGCTCCTTGGCGCGCTTGGCCACGCGCGTCGAGTCATCGAGCAGCGTTTCCGCATCGCCAACCTGAATCAGCAGCGGGGGCAGGCCGCGATAGTCGGCATGGATCGGCGACGCCAGCGGATGCTTTGGATCCTGCTCGCCGATGTAGTTCTTCGACATCCCGCCGAGGCCGTTGCCACCCACCATCGGGTCGCGATGCGCGCGCGTCTTCATCGAGTCGCCCGTGCCTTCGAGGTCGGCCCACGGCGAGATCGCCACCCCGGCCGCCGCCATCGGCAGCTTCGCATCGCGAATCGAAAGCAATGTGGCCAGCGTCAAGCCGCCGCCGGCGGAATCGCCCGCGATTACGATCTTGTTCGGTTGGTAGCCTTGCGCGAGGAGCCACTTGTACGCGGCGACGCCATCCTCAACTGCGGCGGGAAATTTATGTTCCGGCGCGAGGCGATAGTCGAGCGCTAGTCCCCGAGCTTTCGCTGCCCGGGCGATCCTCGCGATCGTCGCACGATGGGTATTGATCGAGCCCATCACATATCCGCCGCCGTGCAGGTACAAGATGACGCGATCAGAAGCAGCGTCGGGCGGAACGATCCATTCGGCCGCAATGTCGCCGACGCGTACCGCCTCGCACTTTACGTCGCGCGCGACGTGCTCGCTGGTCTTCTCCATCCCGGCGCGCATCTTCTCTATGGACGCGTTGGGATTGCGTGGTTGAGACTTCAGGAGTTCGAGAACTTTAGTTAGCTCGGCACTGGCCATGGCGTTCTTCCCACAGAGCACGTCGCCTCGCGACGCGGTTGCTTAGCGATGCGGGAGTATAAGCACTTCCGATCGCCTGGTTTCGGGGTCCAGCCTTACCAGATAGAGCGGAAAGTTGGTTTCTGCAATACCGACATTGGTACGGCCGTCGCAGCCGCATCGCGCGATGGTCGCATCGTTGATGTCCGAAAGACGATCCAGCTTGAGCGACGCCAGTTGCACCTCCTGGCGTTTAATCGCGAGGTCGAGCTCTTTGCCCTGCAGCGCCACCGACGAGAACAGCGGGGTGCCTTCGACGCTGCCCTGTTTCGCGACCCATAAGACGAACTCGGGCTTGCTCATTTTGCGCATCGACGGGTGCTGCTGGCGCAGCGCCACGATCGCTGCCGACAGCTCCTTCTTGCTTCGCGGTCCGGCCCGGCGATCGCGCTGCACCACCAGGTCCCACATCCGGTGGGACCACTTCGCTACCACCGTGGGGTCGGCGCCGGGAGTGTTGAGGTATACCTGCGCGGCCTGTTCCGCATCGCCCAGGTCACCATTAGCGAGGGCCGCATTCACCTTTTCATAAGATGCTTGCAGGATCCGGTCATCGATCTTCGCGACGAACTCCGCGCTTCGGCTGCCGGGCTCCTTAGCGGCGTCGGCGCAAACGCGGCGCTGTTCGCTCGTCGTGTAAGCAAGTTCGCCGGCCATGAACGTGGAGACGCAGAGGTCATCTTTGACCTCGCGGCGTTGGTCGTCATTAAGACTTCCAATCGGAATTGCGAGCAATTCCTGACGCGCCGCGGCGTACTGGCCCGCGGCCATCTCCCGACGCGCGGAAGACAATTCGGTCGGTGCGCATCCCGATGCGAGAGCGATTAATGCTGCGATAGCAAAAACAGCGAACGTTTGGACGGTGGTGCGGCTCCACCAAGGGGGAGGCAGTCGGTCGTGCATGCATGTGACCTCGATATTGATGTCACCCCCAACCGAAGTCTGACGCGCATAACGCGCGTTGGCAAGCCTCGCCAGTGGCAGGATGTCCCAGTTCGCGACCGACAACGCTATCAGCATGGCGATGGCGATGGCACTTGGGACGTTTCAAAAAGAAGGCGGACCCCGGCGCGATCCCGCACCGACCCGCAACTCTGATGGCGTCGCCGCGTGGTCGCGAGTTTAACCCCAGCAGCGCCCATCGTAAGCATGTCCCATTTTGATTGCGGCGGACCTCGGCGACGCTGACGGCATCATCAAAAGTTCCCCGAATCCGGTGGCACGCGACCTGCACTTCCCCTGTCATCCGACGGTCGATCACATTCAGTCATATTCGCCAAACGAATTGATGATCGGATCGGGAAAACCACAACCGGAGATACTTATGAGCTTTCTGACCAGGATCTTTTCGCGAATCATCGAAACCAAACGCAGCCAGCACGGCCAGACCATGACCGAGTATGTGCTCATCATCGCGGCCATCGCGGTTGCGGGTTACGTCGCCTACCAAGGCCTCGAAACCGGCATCAACGGCATCATCACCAAGGTTACCGCGTCGCTGAACGCGGCCTAGGTCGGCAAGTACGCCGCCTTGGTCGGCAATCAAGTCCGAGCTTGGATCGCGCGCGGATTATCCGCGCGCGAGGTCCGTGCGGCGTGAACCGGTTGCTCAGAGGGGAAAATGAGAAGGCCGACAATTTTCCTGATGTTGGCGATGGTCGCGGCGGTGCTGGCGGCCATCGTGGTGTTTTCGGCGCTGAAAAACCGCGAGGCGCAGGTTCAAGTCGCGCTCGCACAGACCGAGGATATTGTGGTCGCCGCACGCGACGTGCAACTCGGCGAGAAGCTCACCGCGCCCGACCTCAGGCTGGTCAAGTGGTCGCGGCAGAGCGTTCCCGAAGGCGCATTCACCGATCCCTCGATGATCGGCAACAGCTACGCGCGCAACCAACTGGTCGTCGGCCAGCCCATCGTCCAGCACAACCTCATCCAGGCCGACCAGATTCCCGGCGTAATGCCGATGATGATCACGCCCGGCATGCGCGCGATGTCGATCGCGGTCGACGATGTCGGCGATATTTCCGGCTTCGTTAAGCCTCGCACCCACGTCGATGTCCTGGTTGCCATCTCCGGTACCGGCGCCGACAACAACAAACCGTATTCCAAGATCGTGCTGCAAAACATCGAAGTGATCGCCGTCGACCAGCAAATCGACAAGGGCAAGGACGAGGCCGAGGTGGCCAAGGTCGTCACCCTGATGGTCACTCCGCATGACGCCGAGAAGCTCGGGCTCGCCGGCCGTGAAGGCACGCTGCGGCTCGCGATGCGCAACTACAACGACGACAAGCTGGTCCCCACCGCGGGCAGCGATTTCGCCGATTTGCTGGGCCCCGGCGGCACCGGCATCGCCGTCAACACGCAGCCCACGTCCATTTTGATGCCCCCCGGGATTTCCGCCGGTTCCGGTCCGCGCCCCTTCGCGGTGGAGATCCTGCGCGACGGAAAGAGTGCCGAGACCGTCTCGTTCATTTCCACCAGCGCCAATGGAATTTCAAATTCGACTCATCAAGAACCGCCGATGGTGGCGCCCGCCGCACCTCCAACCTCGAACCTGCCCGCGGCATCCGATGCTTCCAGCGCTGCTGCTGTGACCGGCGCTGCGGGAAACTCCAACCCTACCGACCGCGCGCCATCGGCATCTTTTATCCCAGTACCGAAAACACTGGAGGTGCCGTAGGCGATCTTCGCCACGGAAAATGCAGGGCACGATGAAACATAGAAGCTTACCGATGCTTGCGGTTGCGGCAGGATTTCTGGTCGTTGCGATGGTTTCCCTCGCCACCGCGCCTGCGCTGCGAGCCGCTGACACGATTCCATCGCAGACCATCAATCTGGATGCCGGTCAGAGCCGCATCATCAACCATCTGAAGGTCGGCACCAGCCCGTCGATTCGCGTGATCAACAATCGCTATGCGCTGGTGATTCACGGCGAAACGCCCGGCCAGTTGCTGCTGCTCGGCGCCGAGCGCGGAAAATGGGAAGTCACAGTGACGCGCGACGATGGCGTCCGCGTCGCGTATGAGATCGACGTCGCGGCGATTGCCGACAGCGCGCATCCGCTCGACCCGGGAACCGGTCCCGTAGCCCGCTCGGATTCGATGCTGCCGAGCACGACGGTAACCTCTTCGGATGACGACGGCGGTCCTCCGGAAATAATCTACCCTGCGAGCGTCGCCCTCAGCTCCGACCCGATGACGCCGGCGCGCGCGTCCAATGGTGCGGCTGCCGCGCAGTCACCAATAAACCGGCAGTCTGCATCCGCCGGAGCGCTGCTCCCTTCGGACCGATATAAAAGCGATCCGCTCGCGAACGATGACGAACCGGTAATCTCAAGCGGGCGGAACTTCTTGCCTCCCGACGTGATCTCGATGATGAGCGGGGCGTCGGAGATCATCGATTTTCCGCGCCGCTTGAAGCGAATTTCGATTGCCGACAGCACCATTGCGGATATCCAGGTCACCAGCCCGTATCAACTCAATCTGATTGGCCATCGGCCCGGCTTCACCACCCTGGCGGTGTGGGACGATCGAGGGCATTACGTGGAACGCCAGGTTCGGATCGATGCCGGTGGCAAGCAGCAGGTCATGCTGAATGCGATCGTCGCAGAACTGGATCGCACCAAGCTCGAGAACCAGGGAATCGATTTTTCGGCCGCGCTGTTGAAATCAGGAATCTCGCTAACCAGCCTGCCCGGCTCGGTTGCGACTCCCTACGGCCCGACGACGCAGCTCACGGGCGGAACCGGTGCGGTCCCAGGCGTATCGCCTCCCGGAGGCTCACTGTTGCCGCTGCTGCTGTCCAGCACCATGACCTACGGCTTATCGACCGCGAGTTCGAACCTTGCGACCGCGTCGCTCTTCCAGTTCCTCGAGTCACACAGCCTGGGACGGATCCTTGCGCAGCCCCATCTGCTCGCGATTTCGGGGCAGAGCGCCTCATTCCTGTCCGGCGGTGAAATTCCGATCGTAATTGCACAAGCACTCACCACCTCGATCGTATTCAAGCAGTTCGGCACGCAGATCGTTTTCCTCCCGACCGTGGTCGGCCGCGACGATATCGAACTGCTGGTGAAGAGCGAGGTCTCCGAACCTGACTACGCCCACGGCGTGCAACTGTTCGGCTTCACGGTGCCGGCCTTTGTGACGCGCAAAGCCGAAACGATGGTGCGGCTGAAGGACGGTCAGACCCTGATCATCGCGGGTTTGATTCTCAAAAACCGCACCGCGCAAGTGAACAAGGTGCCGTATCTTGGGGATCTGCCTTATGCCGGCGCGTTCTTCCGCAACACCAGCTGGTCGGACTCGACAACCGATCTCGTAATGTCGGTGCAGCCGCAAATCGTCGGCCCGTTGCCACTCAATGGAAAAGTATTCGAACCATCCGAGCGCGGACCCCTGACTGCGGATGAAATCCGCACCCGGCGACTCGACACCCCGGATGCAGCGCGTCCGCGTTTCTAGGATTCGAAGGAGTTTCGGTGTCAGTAATCGATTTAAATAACGCGCGGAAGGCGGCGCTGCGAATCGAGCTGGTGGGTCCTCCGTCGGAGGTTCGCGACGCGCTCAAGCAGGTGCTGGCGCGGATCAGTGAACCGCGATTGGAGCTGATCGAACCCGACGATCAGGATGCTGCCAATGTGGAGGCCGCTGCCGGCGATCCGATCGACGTTTCGATGGTGTTGTTTAACGGCGACGAGGAAAAATCGCTCGCTTACCTGCAAAACCATTCCTCGCAGACTCCCCGCCCCGCACTCTTCGGGCTTCTAAAGGAGCGCTCACCAGGACTGATGAAGCGGGTGATTCGCGCCGGCGCCGACGAGCTTTTGTTCCTGCCGCTGGATCTTGGCGATCTTACCCGCGCGCTCCTGAAAGTGAGCGAAACCCGCGTCTGGGCCGGCCGTCATGACGGCGGCACCGTGATTGCGCTGAGCAGCATCGTCGGCGGAGTGGGCGTCAGCACCATCGCCGCGAACCTGGCCCTGGCGCTGCGCTACAAGCTCGATAAACGCATCGCGCTGCTCGATCTCGATCTCCAAACCGGCGCGCTGGCGGTGATGCTCAACCTCGAGCCCGAGTTCACCATCATGCCGCTGTGCAGGCTGGAAAAGAAACTCGACTCGATTCAACTGGAAGCGGCGCTGACCAAGCACTCCTCGGGTGCCTATCTGCTTGCGGCGCCCAAGCGGATTGAGGAAGGCGAGCTGGTTTCCGACCGCATCGTCGGCGCGGTGATCGATTCCATGCGCGACATGTTCGATTTCGTGATCGTCGACTGCGGCCATCACCTCGATGAAAAGTTCGTCGCGGTGTGCGAGCGCTCCAACAATCTGATCTATGTGCTGAATCAAACCGTCACTTCGGTGCGGTCGGCCTGGCGATTCATCGACCTGTTCGAACGCCTCAGCCTGGCGGTGGAGCCGCACTTCGCGCTCAACCGCTTTCAAGTCAATCACAGCATCACGCAGAAGCAACTGGAAAACACTCTCGGCCATCCGATGTATGTGAACATTGCGCGCGACGACAAATCTCTGGAACTCGCGGAACTCAGCGGCAAGGACCTCTGGCAGGTCGCCGCGGCGTCGCCGCTGGTCAAGAAGTTCGAATCGCTGGCACGCCGGCTGGCCAATCTCGAAGCCGTTGTGGAACGCGACAAACCGCTGATGGCGCGGTTGTTCTCCGCGTTCAGCACGCATTCTTGAGGCAATATTATGGGACTCGCTGATCGGCTGGGACAAAAACGCTCCGTCGACGCGCGGCATGACTCCGATGCCGACGCGCCCAGTTCATTCATCGTTAGCAGCGCCAAACGCAAGCCGGACCTTCTTTCCGAAGGCGCCCGGCGGCTCAAGATCAAAGTTCACAACCGGCTCTTCGAGACCATCGATATCTCGAAGCTGGAATCGCTCGACCCGTCGCTGGTTTCCAGCAAGGTCATCGCCGCGATCACCGACATCCTCAGCGAGGACGGGCGCCTGCTGACCGAGGTCGATCGCGATCGGCTGGTGCAGGAGATCAAGAACGAGCTGCTCGGCCTCGGACCGCTGGAACCGCTGCTGCGTGACGAGGCGGTCACCGACATCCTGGTCAACGGCGCGCGTCAGGTTTACGTCGAGAAGGGCGGCAAGCTCCATCTCACTGATGTGCAGTTTTACGACGATGCGCACGTGATGCTGATCATCGATCGGATCGTGTCGCGAGTGGGGCGGCGGGTCGATGAATCATCACCCAAGGTCGACGCGCGCCTGCCCGACGGTTCGCGTATCAACGCGATCATCCCGCCGCTGGCGATCGATGGGCCCTCGCTGTCCATCCGCCGTTTCGGAAAGAAGCGCTACGACATCGCGGGCTTGGTCGAACAAGGCACCGTGACGTGGGAGATGGTCGAGTTCCTGATGGCGGTGGTGCGCGCGCGTCTCAACATCCTCGTGTGTGGCGGCACCGGCTCCGGAAAGACCACCATGCTCAACTGTCTGTCCGCGTTCGTTCCCGAGAACGAGCGCATCGTGACCATCGAGGACTCCGCCGAGTTGTCGCTGCAGCAGCCGCACGTGGTTCGCCTCGAGACCCGTCCCGCGAACATGGAAGGCAAGGGCGAAGTTACCCAGCGCGATCTGGTGAAGAACACCTTGCGGATGCGCCCTGACCGGATCGTGGTCGGCGAGGTCCGCAGCGCGGAAGTGTTCGACATGCTGCAGGCAATGAGCACCGGGCATGACGGTTCCATCGCGACCATCCACGCCAACAGCGCGCGCGAATGTCTGGGCCGCCTCGAAATGATGATGCTGCTCTCGGGATTTCCAATCCCGCAGCGCGCAATGCGCCAGCAGGTCGCCGCGGCGGTCAACATGATCGTTCACGTCGCCCGTCTCTCCGACGGTTCCCGCAAGTTGATGAAGATTTCCGAAATTTCCGGGATGGAAGGCGAGATGATCATGATGCAGGACCTCTACGAGTTTAATCGCACCGACATCCGGCCCGACGGGTCCATCGTCGGCGACTACCGTCCGACCGGAATTCGATCGTCGTACGCACGGCGGCTCGAGATCGCGGGATTCAAAACCGACACGCGCCTCATCCGCACCGGCGAGGACTAAATCGTCATGGAACTGATGGGGCTGCTGCTATTTACGCTGGTCTGCGTCCTGGTGGGTTACTTCGCGATGCGCCACACGCGTCCGGCGCATGAAGCGCGGCAACTCGAGAGCCGACTGCAGCGGCCGCAACCGCCCAGCGAAGAAATTCTTCGCGACAAGCTCAAGCAGGAGCGCGGTCTCGGTTCGGGTTTAGGCTGGTTTTACAATCTGGGCCTGATGCAGAAGCTGGAGCAGAGTCTCTGGCAGGCCGGAATCTATCGGCGAGTCAGCGACGTCCTGCTGCTGATGCTGCTCATGTTCGGCGCCGGCGTTACCATCGGCGCCGCGCTGTGGCAGGAACCATTGTTCGCGATTGCGCTCGGCAGCGGACTCGCAATCCTGCCGATGCTATATGTTCGGCTCAAACGCAAGCGCCGCCTCAAGCGTTTCGTGCAGCAGCTTCCCTTCGCACTCGACTTGATAAAGTCCTCGCTCGAGGCGGGCCATTCGTTGCTGCGCGGCCTGCAAGTGGTGGTAGGCGAATTCGAAGATCCCATCGCCACCGAATTCCGCTCCGTCATCGAGCAGACTCGCCTCGGTTTTCCGCTGCCGCGCGCCCTTGAGGAGATGCTCAAGCGGGTGCCCGACGATGACCTGCGCCTTCTAATCGTGGCGGTGCGGGTACAGTCCGAGGTCGGCAGTAGCCTCGCCGTGATCATCGAGCGCCTGGCCGAGATCGTGCGCATCCGCCATCGCCTCGCCGCACAAGTTCGCGCATTGACGGCGCAGGCACGGATGAGCGGATGGGTAGTAGCGGCGTTGCCGGTCATCCTGCTCGCCGCCTTCAGCGTCATTCAGCCGTCTTACACGCACACGTTGTTTTATGAGCCGGGCGGCCAGCGACTCCTGAAAATCGCGGCGACGCTGGACGTGCTCGCATTCCTCTCGATCCGCAAATTGCTCAAGGTCAAGTATTGATATGTCGCCATTGATATTGGGAGTTGTGATTTTCGTGTTGCTGGGGATTGTCGCGGTATGCCTGTCCGCGGCGGTTTCCGATGGTTCCGGCGCGATCAACGAGCGGCTTTCCGAGATGAGCGCCCGGATGCGGGTTTCATATGGCTCCCTGGATGCAAACGAGATCGAGAGTGCGAGCGTGGCAAATGCGCTGTTCAAGTGGGCCTTGCGCAAGGTTCCCAAGCCCAAACTTGACGCTCCCGATGTGGCGAAAATCGCGAAAATAATGTTGCGCGCCGGCTATCCCGGCGCGGGCGCGATGCATGTCTTTCAGTTCGTGCGGATCAGCTCGGCGATCGGCATGACCGCCCTGACGCTCGCGCTCAGTGCACTGCTGGGATGGTCCGGCGGGCGCAGCATCATGATGATGGTTGCGGGCGCCGCCGCCGGAGCATGGCTGCCGTTGCAAATCGTGAGTAATCAGGCGAAGAAGCGGCGCGCCGAGATCGCCAGCCAGTTGTCCAACGTGCTCGACCTGCTGGTGGTATGCGTCGAGGCCGGCCTCGGCATCAGCGAGGCCATCAAGATGGTCGGCTCCGAGTCGGACCGCCAGGGTCAGCTCATCGGGCGTGAACTCGCGATGGTTTCGGCGGAATTGAATTCCGGCACCGGCCTCGGGTACGCGCTGCGGGGCCTTGCGGATCGCACCAACATCGATGATATCAAGCCGCTCGCGGCCACCATGATTCAAAGTGAGCAACTCGGCTCGCGGATGGGCCCCGCTTTGCGCGCGCTGTCCGACAGCTTGCGCAACTCGCGCCGGTTACGCGCCGAAGAGACGGCGCAGAAAACCACCGTCAAGATTTTGTTTCCACTGATATTTTTTATTCTGCCCGCGATGATGATCGTGATCGTGGGTCCGGCAATGATGGAAATCATTCGCGCGATGACGCAGGGCTCGCGCTAGCCCGCTCGGAGAAAACTTCCACCCGCAGGAGTACTTGACGTAACGCGCTCGCGGACATAACTGGTTTGATGATGGACGCGACGATGCAAAAAATCCGCGCGGTCGAGTTGTGGCGTCAGGGCTACAATCATCACACCCGCGCGTTCGCGCTCGCCGGTGGCAAATGCGATCGCGAGGCGGTCGATGAGCTCAACACCGCGGTGAGTCTCTATTCGCAATCCATCGAGACGTTTCCCACCGCCGAGGCCTACACCTTTCGCGGCTGGGCCTATCGATCCTTCGGGCGTATCGACGATGCGATCGAGGAATGCAAGCGCGCGATCCAGGTCGATCCCGATTTTGGCAACCCCTACAACGACATCGGCGCCTACATGATGTCCAAGGGCGACCTCGATGAAGCGGTCGAGTGGCTCGAAAAAGCCAAGCGCGCGCGCAAGTACGAGCCGCGTCATTATCCCTTCATGAACCTCGGCCGGCTGTACGCGCAGAAGGGGATGGTGCTGAAGGCAATTTCCGAATACGAAGCGGCGCTGGGCCACGCGCAGCGCGAGAGTGGCGACGCGAATGCGGTCGCGTCGATCAGCGCTGACCTCCGCAAACTCCGCGCGATGCTCAACTAGCAGTCGCGTGCCGGAAATCATTCATGCTGAAGGTCGGTGACGCGGCTCCCGATTTCACCGCGCCATCGCATGCGGGCGCGCCGGTTTCGCTTGCCGGTCTGCGCGGAAAGAAAGTCCTGTTGTGGTTTTACCCCGAGGCCGACACGCCCGGATGCTCGCTCGAGGGCCGCGGCTTTCGCGACCATCAGGAATATTACGACGACCACGGTATCCAGATCCTCGGAGTCAGCTTCGATCCGATCGATCGCAACGCCGCCTTCGCACGCAAATTCGACTTCAAGTTTCCGCTTCTAAGCGACCTCGATCGCGCCATCGCGATAGCGTACGGCGCCTGCTCCGAGGGGAAAGCACAACATGCCGAGCGCATAAGTTTCCTCATCGATGAGCAGGGTAAAATCGCGCGTATCTATGACCGCGTCGATCCGCGCGATCATCCGGCTAAAGTGCTGGCCGAATTCCTGGACGCCCAGGCCTAAGTGAAAATCGAGACCGTTCTGTTCGACCTCGACGAGACCCTCATCGAGGAAGAAGCCTCCAACGATGCGTCGGCGCTCGCGGCCTGCGCTATCGCCCATCGATGCCATCAGGTCGACGTCCGCGCGATGCTGACCGCGCTGCGCGCGCGCTGCCGTGAACTCTGGCGCGCCGGTCCCGCGGTGCAATATTGCAGCGACATCGGCATCAGCTCGCGCGAGGGACTATGGGGCGCGTTCACCGGCGATCACCCGCAGCTGGAGATTTTGCGCGAATGGATTCCCGGCTACCGCGTCGATGCGTGGGTGGGCGCGCTGGCTGCGGCCGGCATCGATGATCGCGCGCTGGCGGGCGAGCTCGCTGACTTTTTTCTCGCCGACCGCAAATCGCGCCATGTAGTGTTTCCCGAATCGCAGCAGGTTCTCGATGCGCTACAGGCGCGGGTCAAGCTGGGAATGATCACCAATGGCGCGTCGGACATCCAGCGCGCGAAGATCGTAGGTTCGGGCCTCGCGTCCTATTTCGATACGATTCTGGTCTCAGGTGAGGAAGGCTTCGGCAAGCCGAGGCCGGAAATTTTTCGCCTCGCCATCGACCGGCTCGGCGTCGACGAGGCCAGCGCGGTGATGATCGGCGATAGCCTCGCGCGCGACATTGCGGGCGCGGCGGGCGTCGGCATCAAGAGCGTTTGGGTGAACAGAATCGGCGTCACCGGCACGGACCGGTTCCCGATCCCGGACGCCGAGATGCGCGACCTCAGCAGATTACCGGAGCTCCTCGAAAAGATTCTCTGATTCGCTCCCGACTTCACTCGGGTTGAACCTTTCTCCGCCCCAGCCTGATTGTGAAACAGTTTCTTCCGCATTTGCGATGACCATGTGATGCGACATGAGCCACAAATAGTCATGCCTCCGTACAACCGCAAGTCAAACGTCTCAATAGATGGCCGAAAACGAGGGATTTAGTGTCCCGCGACTGATGCGCTGCACGGGCCCGCGAATTGCTGTGTGTACCATCGGGGGGAATGTGATGCGGAAATCGGCATCACACGACTGTGTTTCCCCTACCCATGGAGATGCACAGTGGAAAACCTGGTACAGAACGAACCAACTACCGCGACCGAAGCAAACGGGGAATGGATCGCCATCGAGAAACTATCCGAAGGCGCCGATCATATCGGTGGGATGTTGGTGCGCTCGGAACAGATGCGCGCCATCGTCAAGACTCTCACCCGGCTC
>Ga0210398_10004026_pt1 | contig 13911 bp, 10 predicted proteins | sample IncBWC4OmetaG_FD_161047 | JGI IMG/M metagenome (GOLD analysis project Ga0210398, IMG submission 161047) | Forest soil microbial communities from Barre Woods Harvard Forest LTER site, Petersham, Massachusetts, United States - Inc-BW-C-4-O | ecosystem: Environmental > Terrestrial > Soil >...
GCGGAGAATGTATCCGGGCCGGCAACCGTTTCGCCCGTTACCGCGCTTTTGGCGCCGCGGTCGCCGAGACCGTGCTGCACGCTGCCGACCTGGCGCGGATGCCAGCTGTTGAAAAAATCGCTGAGAATGCCGCCATGCCGGCACAGTTCGCGGTAGTAATCCGCCGCGCCTTCCCAGATGCACAGGGCGGCAAGATGCGGCGGCTTGAGCGCGCCGGCCGTCCACTGATTCATGGCGTAATAGGAAATGCCGTTGATGCCGACTTTGCCGTTGCTCCACGATTGCGTACCAGCCCATTCGACGCACTCGTAAATGTCTCGCGATTCGCGCGCCGACCAGACGTCGAGGAACCCCGGCGAGCGGCCAGCGCCGCGCGAATCGACGCGCAGGCAGACATAGCCGTCCGGCACCCACTTCTCCGGGTCGATCAGCTCCCAGTTCTGATATTTGTTGCTCGAGCCTTGCAGCACTTCGGGCGCCGATCTAATCAGGCGCGCCCAGTTGCCTTTGTAGCCTTCCTGGAACGCCAGTCCCTTGGCATACGGCCCGTAACTGAGGATGACCGGGTACTTGCCTTCGGCGACCGGCCGAAACACGTCGGCGCGCAACACCAAGCCGTCATCTATCGCGATCGGGGCGTCCCAATCGATCCGCATATTGTCGCGAATTTCGCTTTTCAGCATTTGAAGCATTCAAGCAGTGCACGTGAAGCGATAACGGCCATGAAGATCGCTTTCACCGTCCGAGCGGCTCGGGATAATCTTTTCTAAGGCGATTGTAAGCGAGTCAGGCGACTCGACAAGCCTTTCTGCGGCGAGAATAATGGCGTGATAATACTAATTTCAAAAGCGCCGCTGTCGTGCGCCCCGGACAGCGGGCGACGGACTTGGAGGAGACGCCATGACAATGAAATCGCTCAATCCGGCGCAGATGGAAGCGCGCGTCGCCCGCTTCAACAGGCTGCAAACCTATCAGACGCAAAATCTCGCCACGCAGGGCATCCCGCCCGGCGCGATGGAGAAGATCACCGCGCGCAAGGTCTATCCGGTGATGGCGCCGCCCGACTATCAGGGTCGCAGCGCCGGCGCCCCGGTGAAGGGGCCGCGCGGCCTGATCGTCACCATCGCCGAATGCGAGCCGGGCAACGGCCCCGGCCTGCACCGCCACCTCAACACGGTCGAGAATTTCATGTGCCTCTCCGGCCGCTTCGAGATTGCCTGGGGCGACGCAGGCGAGCATTCGCTGGTGCTTGAGCCGCTCGATATGATCTCGGTGCCGCGCGGCGAAAACCGCCGCTTCCGCAATATCTCCAACGAGACCGGCCGCCTTCTGGTTCTGATCGTGCCGGAGACCGATGTGCAGGCCGATCCGATCTCCTACGATCCGTCGCTCGCCAAGGAGATCGAGACCGAATATGGCAAGAGCGCGCTCGAAGGCCTGCAGAATGTCGGCTTCAAGTTCGAGGAACCGGCGCTGTCCTGACGGGTAAGCCCCGTTACGACGCATAGGCTCCCAACGCCCCACGCAGAATGTCCCGCGACGGCTCCGAGCCATCGACCAGGCGAAGCGTGCGCCGCTTGATCTTCCACCCGGATGAGGTGCGGGCCAGGTCCCAGCGATTGGTCACCACGCGGTGGATATGATAGCCGCGCGAGGCGCCGTGGTTCGGCACCTCGATCTCCTCGCCGGATTTTCTCGGGGTGAGGATCTGGAGGTATGAAATCACCACCGCCGCGTCGCCGTCGACGGTGACGTGAGGCAGCCCGGTAAAATGGGCGAGCCCGCCGGCGATCGCGGCCTGATGACCCGGGCTCTGAAGAAGGGCGCCCATGACCTTGTTACCCGTGGCGCCGGCAAGGCCGGGGCCGCGGTCGAATACACCGTCCTCGGTATAGACGGCTTCGGCATAGGCGGCGGCGCCGGTATCGGCGCTAGGCGGATGGCCGGCAATGAGGTTATAGATTTCCAGCCGGTCCTCGATGGCGCGAATACGCCGTTCCAGGCTGGATTGTTGGTCGGCCATAATTGGTCCCCGATTTGTGATTCATACCGGCTATCGGGCTATATTATCATTCGGTTAGGGCGATTTCGCATCTTTATGCGGCGCCATAATTCGGCACTGTCGCGTTGCGAAATCAGGGGGAGTTCATGACGTCCGGCGGCGAACTCGATCGCCGTTCCTTCCTCGTGGGCGCGAGCGCCACCGGCGGCGGCTTGGCGCTCGGCTTTGCGATTCCTTTTGTCTTTCCTTCCGATGGACCAGCGCGCGCGGCGGGCCAAGGTTTCGATGTTACTTGCTGGGTGGTCATCGCGCCTGACAACACCGTGACGATCCGAGTCGCGCACGTGGAAATGGGGCAGGGGGCCTTGACGGGGCTCGCCATGCTGGTCGCCGAAGAACTCGAATGCGACTGGGGGGCGATTCAAACGGAATTCGTCTCGGCAACGGAAAATCTGCGCCGCAATCAGGCCTGGGGCGATACCTCGACCGGCGCCAGCCGCTCGATCGCGTCGTCGCAGGACTATCTGCGCCGCGCCGGCGCAACGGCACGGGAAATGCTGATCGCCGCCGCTGCGGCGCGCTGGCGCGTGCCGGCGGCGCAATGCGCCGCGCAAAGCAGCACGATCGTGCACATGCCGAGCGGGCGCAGGCTGACGTTCGGCGCCGTGGCCGAAGCTGCTGCCAAAATCGAACCGCCCGTCGACGTCAAGCTCAAGCCGCCGTACGCCTGGAAACTCCTCGGCACGCCGCAGAAACGCCTCGACATCTTCGCGAAAGTTACGGGACAGCCGGTCTATGCCGTCGACGTGCGGCTGCCGAACATGCTGTACGCCGCCATCGCGCAGTGCCCCGTCTTCGGCGGCGCGCTGAGGTCGGTCGATGAGGCTTCTATCGCCGCCATGGCCGGGGTGCGCGGCGTGGTGCGCATGCCCGATGCGGTTGCGGTGGTGGCCGATTCATGGTGGCGGGCGAAGCGTGCCATCGACGTGTTGCGCGTCGAATGGGATGACTGCGGCAATCGGCAGGTTTCGAACGCTTCTATTGCGCAAACGGTGCGCGCGGGGCTCGCTGCGACCGCCGCGCAAGTTGGACGTGCCCACGGCGACGCCCCGACGGCGCTCGGCGGCGCCGTGCGGCAGATCGAAGCCGAATATGCGGTGCCGTTTCTGGCGCATGCCACCATGGAGCCGCAGACCTGCACCGCCCACGTCACGCCGGACGGCGTTGCGATCTGGGTGCCGACCCAGGAACCGGCTACCGCTCTGGCGACGGCGGCGATTGCGGCCGGCGTGGCGAACGACAAAGTCACGGTGCATCAGATGATGCTCGGCGGCGGCTTCGGCCGGCGCGCACCGATCCAGGAATACGTCCGCCAAGCTGTCGTCATTGCCAAGGAGTTCAAGGAGCCGGTCAAGCTCCTCTGGTCGCGCGAACAGGACGTTGCGCACGATCTCTATCGGCCGTGCGGCATGGCGCGCCTTGTCGCCGGCCTCGACGCCGATGGCCTGCCGGTGGCGTGGACGATCCGTCTCGCCGGACCGTCCTTTGTGGCATCGCTGGTGCCGGGCTTCGGCTCCAACATCATCGATCGGACCTTCGTCAGCGGCCTGGCTGAAGAAATGCCCTACAGCGTGCCGAATTATCTGGTCGATTATGTCATCTGCCCGACGCCGGTGCCGCTCGGGGTGTGGCGCGCGATCAACTACACGCAGAACGCTTTCTATAAGGAATGCTTCGTCGACGAGATGGCCCACGCCGCAGGCATCGACCCTTATCTCTACCGCCGCAAGCTGTTGAGCAAGAGCCCGAAGAATCTCGCGGTGCTTGACGCCGCGGCAAAGCGCGCCGATTGGGGTCGTCCGCTGCCGGCCGGGATTTATCGCGGTATTGCGCTCAACGAGGCGTGCGGCAGCTACTGTGCGCAAGTTGTCGAGGCTTCGGTCGACGCCGGCATGGTGCGCGTGCATCGCGTTGTGTCGGCACTCGATCCTGGTCACGTGGTCAATCCGCTGTCGATCGAGATGCAGACACAGGGCGCCATTGTCTTCGCCTTGACCGCGGCATTGCGCGGCGAGATCACAATAAAGAACGGCGCCGCCGAGCAATCTAACTTCGACACTTATGAGATGCTGCGGCTGGCCGACGCTCCCGTGGTCGAAACGGTGATCGTGCCGAGCGGCGATTTCTGGGGCGGCGTCGGCGAGCCGCCGGTGCCGCCGCTGGCGCCGGCGCTGTGCAACGCCATCTTTGCCGCCACCGGCAAACGCATCCGGTCGCTGCCGCTGAAGAATGAGGATTTACGCCAGGCCATTTGAGCGAATTTGGCGCATAGTCGGCCATCAATCGGAGGATACGTCATGAGAGCTTGGTCGATGGCATCGCTTCTGTTGGTCGCGCTCCTCGGCGCTTCGCAAGCGCAAGCCCAGGTGTCGGTGGACGTCGCGAAAATCACCTGCCGGCAGCTTTTCTTCGATAAGTTGATCAGCCCGAACGAAAAGTCGCTCGCGCTGTGGCTGAGCGGTTACTACAGCGCCAAACGCAATAACACCGTTATCGATCTCGGCGCTTTGGCGAAAAATGTCGACAAGGTCGAGGACTACTGCCGCATGAATCAAGACCTGACGGTGATGGACGCCGTTACCAAGGCGCTTAGTCCAGGCCAGTAATAGCGCCCGGCCGACCTCATCGGTCGCGCCGCGTGCTCAAAAATTTCTTGCAGTGGCGGCTTCAAAAGACAACGCGCGGCTCCAGGCGGCGCGGCTCATCGGCGTCCGAATAATTTATCGAGCAGCCAGAAATCGAGCCCGCTACCGCTGTTTTGTTGATTGTTTTGCGGGCCGTTATTGGCTGCGATCGGTGGCGCAACGGGAGCGGGCGGCGCCGCATTGAACCAGGAGCCGTCGGTCAATCCCGGCAATGGTGCCGGCGCGATGCCCGCATGGGCAACTTTCATGAAGCGGCTCCAGATTTCGACCGGCAGACCGCCGCCGACTGCCCGCTTGGTCGGCGAATTGTCGTCGTTACCGAGCCAGACGCCGGCGACGAGATGCGAGGTGTAGCCGATGAACCAGGCGTCCCGGTAATCCTGACTGGTGCCGGTCTTGCCAGCAGCCTGCCAGCCGGGCAGGCTCGCCGTGCGCGCGGTGCCGGAGAGCAGCGTCTGCTGCATCATCGTGTTCATCATGCCGATGTAGCGGGCGTCGACGACGCGGCCGAGCGGCTGCGCCGAACGTTGATAGAGCGTCTTGCCGTCCGCGGTGCGGATGCGTTCGACCACATGCGGCGAGATTGCGAAGCCGCCATTGGCGAAGGTCGCGTAGGCGGAGACCAGCTCGAACGGCGATACGTCCGACGTGCCGAGCGCGATCGAGGCGTTGGGCTCGAGCTGGGAATTGATGCCGAGCCGATAGGCGGTGCGGATCACGGCTTCGGGGCCGAATTCCAGCGTCAGCCGCACCGACACGGTATTGAGCGAATTGGCGAGCGCCTGGGTCAGCGTCACCGGCCCCCAATATTGGTGCTCGTAATTTTCCGGCTTCCAGCCTTTCACCGCGATTGGCGCGTCGTCGCGGACGGTGTCCGGCGTCAGGCCGTGTTCCAGCGCGGTGAGATAGACGAAAGGCTTGAAGGACGAGCCGGGCTGGCGCTTGGCGTCGATGGCGCGGTTGAACTGGCTCTCGCCGTAATTGCGCCCGCCGACCAGCGCCCGCACCACCCCGTCCGGCGTCATCGCCACCAGCGCGCCTTCGCCGACGTTGAGCTTTTCGCCCTTGGTGTTGAGCGTATCGACCAAGGCCTGCTCGGCCGCGCTTTGCAGCGTCGGATCGATGGTGGTCTCAACCACGATATCCTGATCGATGTTGCCGACGATGTCGTTGACCGCGTCCATCACCCAGTCGGCGACGTAATTGACCGTGCCGGCGCCGGCCGGTTTGATCGCGCGGGCCGGATGCGCCAAAGCGAGCTTCGCCGAGCTCGCACTGATCATCTTCAAGTCGGCCATATCGGCGATGACCAGCGCCGCGCGGCGCACCGCACCGTCGGGATTGTGATTGGGCGCCAGCCGCGACGGCGATTGCACGAGGCCGGCCAGCATCGCGGCCTCCGGCAGCGTAAGCTCGCGCGCCGATTTGCCAAAATAGCGTTGGGCGGCGGCCTCGACGCCGTAGGCGCCGGAGCCGAAATAGACGCGGTTGAGATAGAGATCGAGAATCTGCGCCTTGCTGAATTTGTGTTCGAGCCAAAGCGCGAGTGCGATTTCCTGCAGTTTGCGGGAAACGGTGCGCTCCTGAGTGAGGAACAAGTTCTTGGCGAGTTGCTGTGTGATAGTGGAGCCGCCTTCGGACACGCCGCGATGCAGCACGTCGGCGACGCCGGCGCGGAGAATGCCCCATGGGTCGATGCCGTAATGCGAGTAGAAGCGGCGATCCTCGATGGCGATGAAGGCATTGGGGACGTAATCTGGCAATTCAGCGAGTGGCACCGCCGCGCCGCCCATCTCGCCGCGGGTGGCGAGCGTCGCGCCGTCGTCGCCGAGGATCAGGACCGAGGGCGGCCGTTTGGGAATTTCCAGCGACTGGATCGGCGGCAGATGGATGCCGATCCATATCAGCACGCCGATGACCGCGATTACGGCCCACAGTGCCAGCACCGCGCCCCAATAAATCAGCCGGCCGATACCGAAACGCCGCTTGCTGCCGCGCCGCGCTTTACGGGGTGTTCGCGGCCCGCGCTCGCTGCGGCGGGCGCCGCCATGCGGGGGACCGCCGATGCGATCCGCCGCCCGCAGGCGCAGATCGAAGCCCTCGGCGTCGCCCGTCCGCTTGCGTCGCTCGCGCCACGCCATATCCCACCCTCAGCGCGAATAATGCGCTGAAAATACGGTAGTTGGCGCGGTTTAAGGGGCGGTTACTGATGCTGACATCCGCTTGTCCTCGCGCACGCGGACGCCGCCATAGGATTTTCGCCTACCCAGCCGCTTCCTTAGCCACCTTGCCCTCTGTCTGCGGCGCGAACAGCGCCAACAGCGGTCGTTTGATCAAGGCCTGGCGGGTCGACGCTGTGATCTGGGCGCCAAGGAGATCGGTCACATAGAACACGTCGACAACGCGCTCGCCGAAGGTCGCGACATGGGCCGAGGCGATATTCAGGTTGAGCTTGGATAACGTCGTGGTGAGCTCATAGAGCAGGCCGGGCCGGTCGAGGCCAGTGACCTCGACCACGGTATAGCGCGCCGACCATTGATTGTTGATCGACACTTCGGGTTCGATGGCGAAAGCCTTCAGCCGGCCCTTCGGGGCCGCGCGTTTGGCGACCACGTCCGGCAATTTGAGCTGGCCGCGCACCGCCTTCTCGATGGCGTCGCCGATGCGCGCGGCACGGCGCGCCTCGTCTTCTTCGCGCTCGAATTCGCGCGACACGGCGATGGTGTCGAGCGCGAGGCCATCGGTCGTGGTGTAGATCTGGGCATCGACGATATTGGCGCCGGCCAGCGCGCAGGCGCCGGCGATGATCGAGAGTAGCCAGGGATGGTCTGGAGCGAACACCGTCAGCTCGGTGACGCCGCGCGCCGCGTCGAAGCCGACGCTGGTGCCGAGCCGGTGGCCGGCCTCCTCACTGGCACGCACGAAACGTGCGTGCGCGACTTTGTGCGGCAGATCGACTTTGAGCCAGTAGGCCGGATAGTGGCGCTCGACATAGCTTTGCAGGATCGGCTCCGGCCAATCTATAAGCTCGGCGCGGAATTCGGCTTGCGCGATGGCCACGCGCTGCGCGCGGTTGACCTCGGAGAAGCCGCCGGTAAGCACCGGCTCGGTTTCGTAATAGAGGGTGCGCAGCAGTTGCGCTTTCCAGCCGTTCCACACCCCGGGGCCGACGGCGCGGATATCGGCGGTCGTGAGGATGGTGAGAAGCTTCAACCGCTCCAGCGACTGCACCACGGCGGCAAAATTCTCGATGGTCTTTCGGTCGGAAAGATCGCGCGACTGCGCCACCGTCGACATCACCAGATGGACTTCGACCAGCCAGGCGACCAGCTCGGTCTCCGCCGCATTAAGCCCGAGGCGTGGACACAGCCGCCGCGCGATGCGCGTGCCGGCCAGCGAGTGATCCTCGACGCGGCCCTTGGCGATATCGTGCAGAAATAGCGCGACGCAGAGCACGGCGCGATGCTGCGGCTGGATGGTCTTGATCAGCTCATTGGCCAGGCTGAATTCCGGATTGGTGCCGCGCGCGATCTCATTGAGCGCGCCGATACAGCGGATGAGGTGCTCATCAACCGTATAGTGGTGATACATGTTGAACTGCATCATCGCCACGATGCGGCCGAACGAATGCACGAAAGCGCCCAGCACGCCGGCCTCGTTCATGCGCCGCAGCACGGTTTCGGCGTCGTTCTCCGAGGTCAAGATTTCCAGGAACAGCCGGTTCGCTTCCTTGTCCTCGCGCACGGCTTTGGTGATGAGCTTGAGCGAGCGCGTGGCGACGCGCATGGCCTCAGGGTGGAAGGCGATGTTGCGCTGTTGCGCGAGATGGAACAGCCGGATCAGGTTGACCGGATCGCGGCGAAATACGTCGGCGCGCGCGACATTGATACGGTTGTTGTCGATGACGAAATCGTCGGTGCCGGACAGTTTTTTCGGCCGCGGCGTCGGGCGCAAGCGCGCCATCACGCGGCTTAAGACCGGCGCCGGCTTGGCTTGGCGCTCCTCAAGGCCGGCGCACAGGATGGCGGTGAGATCGCCGACGTGCTTGGCGGTGAGGAAGTAGTGTTTCATGAAACGTTCGACGTCGCGCAGCCCGGGATGCGCGGTATAGCCCAATCGAATCGCGATATCGCGCTGCACGTCGAACGACAGGCGTTCCTCGGCGCGGCCGGTGAGGAAGTGCATGTTGCAGCGGACCGACCAGAGGAAGTCCTCGCAACGGCGAAACATCTTGTATTCGTCGCGGTCGAACACGCCGCGCTCGATCAATTCATCGGGTTCGCGCACGCGATAGACGTATTTGGCGATCCAGAACAGCGTGTGCAGGTCGCGCAAGCCACCTTTGCCGTCCTTGACGTTGGGCTCGACCAGATAGCGCGATTGGCCGGCGCGGCGGTGGCGCTCTTCGCGCTCGGCGAGCTTGGCGGCGACGAATTCCGGCGCGGTGCCCTGCACAACTTCCTTGTCGAAGCGCTCCGTCAGCTCGTCGTAGAGCTTCACGTCGCCGAACAGATAGCGCGTTTCAAGAAGCGCGGTGCGCACTGTCATATCGGCCTTGGCGTGCCGGATGCAATCGTCGACCGAACGGGTGGCATGGCCGACCTTGAGCCCCATGTCCCACAGGCAATAGAGCAGTGCTTCGGCGATTTGTTCGCCCCAGGCGGTCTGCTTGTATGGCAGCAGAAACAAGAGATCGATGTCAGAACCGGGGGCGAGCAGGCCGCGGCCATAGCCGCCGGTTGCGACCACCGTCATCCGTTCGGCTTCGGATGGCACCTGTGACGGATAAAGCTCCTGCCGCGCGAATTCGAACAGGATGCGGATGATTTCGTCTTGCACCCGACACAGCTGCTCGGCGCAGCGGCGGCCGTGGCGGTCTTTCAGTAACAGCGCTTCAGCCTGCTTGCGCGCCTGTATCAGCGCCGCCTTGAGGCGCTGCGCCACGGCGGTGCGCAGTTCACGCTCGCGCCCGGCAAAGGTCGCCGCAAGCGTCTTAAGGTCGGTGACGATCGCCGCAGCATCGAACAGTTCGACGCCGGTGCGGTGCGATCGTTGACTATCGAGCATGGTCGTTACGCATAGCGGAGGCGATGCGCAGTGTCATCGCCCTGCGCTGTCGGGGATAAAGGAATGGAACAGGTCGCTGACCCTGCCGTGGAAAGCGAAAGCTCTCTTTCGGCGGAGATTGTAGTATATATTTCTATTTGACGGCTGCTGAAAGGTTTTCTAAAGAATAAATATAGCGCGCAATTCGATAAGCCTATGCGATCCTGAGTGGGAGGTCGTCATGCTGTCACGTCGTGGCTTACTGGGAAGTGCGGTTGGCGCAGGCCTCGCGCCACTCGGTCTCGCGCTCTCGGCGCGGGCCGCCGACAAACCGTCGCAAATCCGGATCGACTGGGCCACCTACAATCCCGTTTCCATGGTGCTCAAGGAGCAGGGTCTCCTGGAAAAGGAGTTTGCCAAGGACGGCATCGGCATTCTCTGGGTGCAGACCTTGGGCTCCAACAAAGCCCTCGAATTCCTCAATGCCGGCTCGATCGATTTCGGCTCGACGGCTGGCTCCGCGGCGCTGCTCGGGCGCATCAACGGCAATCCGATCAAGTCGATCTACGTCTATTCCAAGCCGGAATGGACGGCCTTAGTAACACGCAAAGATACGGCGATCGCCAAGATCACCGACCTCAAGGGCAAGCGCGTCGCGGTGACGCGCGGCACCGACCCCCATATCTTCCTGGTGCGTGCGTTGCTTTCGGTCGGGATGACCGAGAAGGACATCAGCGAGGTGCTGCTGCAGCATCCCGACGGCAAGACCGCGCTCATTCGCGGCGACGTCGACGCCTGGGCCGGCCTCGACCCGATGATGGCGCAGGCGCAGGTCGAGGACGGCGCGAAGCTGTTCTACCGTAACAAGGACGCCAATACCTACGGCATCCTCAATTCGAGCGAAGACTTCCTCAGCAAATATCCGGATCTGACCAAGCGCGTGCTCGCGGTCTATGACCAGGCCCGGAAATATTGTCTTAGCCATTACGACGACGAAAAGCGCGTCTTCATGGACGTGACCAAATTGCCCGCCGCCGTGGTCGATATCCAGCTCAAGGAAAGAACCGATCTGACCAACAATCGGATTGGCCCGGCGCAGCGCGATACAATTCTGCAGGCCGGGCTTGCTTTGCAGAAAGCCGGCGTGATCGCAGCGAATGTCGACGTGAATAAAACGCTCGACGACCTCGTCGACGACCGCTTCGTCACGGCGGCTTGAGCGCGCTTTCGCGCCTCCGGGACGCATTGCTTTTGCCCATGCCACCATATCTCTTGTAGGCATGACCATCGTTGTCGAAGGCAGCCCTGCACGGGAGCGGCCGGCGAGGAACCGCCGGGCGCGATTGATGCGGCCGGCCTTGGGTCTTGTTCTGCCGGTCACGCTGGCCGTTCTCTGGGAATTCATCGTTCGCATGGGCTGGGCAAGCGGGCGGCTGGCGCCGCCACCCTCGGTCGTGTTTGCCACCTTCGTGGATTTGGCCCGCACCGGCGACCTGCAGCGCAATACACTGGTGACCCTGGGCCGCGTCGCCGCCGGTTTCGGCATCGGCGTGACGGTCGCCACTATTGTCGGAGCAGCCGCCGGATACTCGCCCCTGGTGCGGCGTCTTCTTGACCCGAGCCTGCAGGCGCTGCGCGCCATCCCGTCGATCGCCTGGGTGCCGCTGTTCATTCTGTGGCTCGGCATTTTCGAAGCGTCGAAAGTGACGTTGATCGCGGTCGGCGTTTTCTTCCCGGTCTATCTCGGCCTGATGGGTGCGATCCAATCCGTCGATCGCAAGCTGGTCGAGGTTGGCCGCGCATTTCGCCTGTCCGACGTCGCAATGGTGCGGCGGATTCTGCTGCCGGCAGTGCTGCCGGCCTATGTCCTTTCATTGCGCTCCGGCCTTGGTCTCGGCTGGATGTTCGTCGTTGCCGCCGAGCTGATGGGCGCATCCGAAGGACTCGGTTATTTGCTGATCGACGGCCAGCAACTCGGCAAACCGGCCGAGATCGTCGCCGCCATCGTCGCCTTCGGCATTGTCGGCAAAGCGACCGATTGGCTGATCGTGCTTGTGGCCGCGCCATTCCTGCGCTGGGAAGATGTGATTCGAGCTGAATAGGCCCTTCGCATGCTAAGCCTCGAACGCGTCGGCAAAACCTATCCCAACGGTGTACACGCGCTCGGCGGCGTTTCGCTCAACGTTGCGCTGGGTGAGATTGTCGCCGTGATCGGCGGCTCGGGCTGCGGAAAATCGACCCTGTTGCGCGCCATCGGCGGGCTCGATCCGGCAAGCGAAGGCTCGATCGTGCTCGACGGCGAGCACATCACGGCGCCGCATGAAAAGATCGGCATCATTTTTCAGGAGCCGCGGCTGCTGCCCTGGCTCAAAGTCGCCGAGAATGTCGGCTTCGGGCTCGGCGACCGACCGAAACAGGAGCGCGCCCAGCGGGTTGCGGCGGCGCTCAAGCGCGTCGGGCTTGTCGACAAGGCCGGTGTATGGCCGCGCGAACTATCCGGCGGCCAGGCCCAGCGCGTCGCTATTGCCCGCGCCTTGGTGCCGCGGCCGGAAGTGCTGCTGCTCGATGAGCCGTTCTCCGCGCTCGATGCTTTTACCCGCACCGATCTGCAGGATCATCTGCTCGATCTGTGGGCCGACGCCAAACCGACTTTGATCCTGGTCACCCACGACGTCGACGAGGCGATCGTACTCGCCGACCGCATCATGGTGATGTGCCCGCGTCCGGGCCGCATTTTCGATGAGATCGAGGTCGACCTGCCGCGGCCGCGCGACCGCCAGTCCGCCGCCTTCGATTTCGCCAAACGCCGCGTGCTCGCCGCACTCGACCGTTCCCTGCAACGCGTCTCAAGCGGCGCTGAGGATGAGCCCAAGACCGAGGCCGGCGCGGCGTTGTGGTGGTAATGGCGGACTGTCATCGTCCGCGAATGCCGACGATCCAGTAATCCCATGCGCTGGGTGGACACAATGAACGACAGTGTCTACTGGATTGCCCGCCTTCGCCTGCAATGACAGAGGAGCACATCATGGATGCCGCCGGGCTGCGCGCGCTGCAGGCGCCGATCAAGGAGCGCTACAAGGCCGATCCCAAGGCCGGCATCATCACGCTAAAGGCCAAAGGCACCCTCGACGACGCCAATATCGCCTGCAAGGTCGAGACCGGCCGCGCGCTTGCGGTCGCCGGGCTGCATCCGGCCACCGGCGGGTCGGGCATGGAATTGTGCTCGGGCGACATGCTGCTCGAGGCCCTCGTGGCTTGCGCCGGCGTCACGCTCAAAGCGGTGGCCACGGCGATCGACGTTCCGCTTAAATCCGGGTCGGTCAGCGCCGAGGGCGATCTCGATTTCCGCGGCACGCTCGGCGTCGCCAAGGAGGCGCCGGTCGGCTTCGCGCAGATCCGGCTCCGCTTCGACCTCGACACCGACGCGCCGCAGGACAAACTCGATCAGCTCCTCAAACTCACCGAGCGCTACTGCGTGGTCTATCAGACGATCAGAAGCGGACCGCCGGTCGAGATTAGCCTCAAACGGAAAATCTGATCGCTTCGATCCGTTTGCTGGCCCGGCCTCTTCCTAAAGTAGCGAGCGGCTTATCCCACCGCGGTGCAATCATGTCCCCGCTGATCGTTTTCCTGCTTGACCTCACCGCCAAGATGGCGCTGACGGCGACCATCGTCGTCATCATCTCCGTTGTCGTCGAGCGCTCCGGGCCGTTCGTCGGCGCGCTGATTGCGGCGCTGCCGACCGCTGCCGGCGCCGCGTATATCATTCTCGCTTTCGAGCACCCGCCCGACTTCATCGCCGCGGGCGCGGTCGGCAGCGCCGCGGCAACGGCGGCCGTTTCGATCTTTGCTTACACCTATAGCGTATTGGCGCAGCGTCACGGCTTGCTGCTCAGCATGAGCCTGGCTATCGCGATCTGGTTCGTTGCCGCCGCCGTCTTGCGAATTGTCGCCTGGACGCCGCTCACGGCGGCGCTCCTCAATATTGGCGTGTTCGGAATGACAGTGCCGCTAAGCTGGCGCTATCGCACCTCGGGCCTGCCGGCGAAGTTTTTGCGCTCAGCCCATGATATCCCGCTGCGCGCGCTCACTGCCGCTATCGTGGTCGCTGCCGTGACCACGGCGAGCTATAGTATTGGTTCGTTCCTTTCCGGCGTC
>Ga0210398_10004027_pt1 | contig 13909 bp, 15 predicted proteins | sample IncBWC4OmetaG_FD_161047 | JGI IMG/M metagenome (GOLD analysis project Ga0210398, IMG submission 161047) | Forest soil microbial communities from Barre Woods Harvard Forest LTER site, Petersham, Massachusetts, United States - Inc-BW-C-4-O | ecosystem: Environmental > Terrestrial > Soil >...
GCCTGAAGCCGCGCGGCAAGATCGACGAGCGCATCACCTATCACGACCCATGCTACATGGCGCGGCACAATCGCAAATGGGACAGCGCTCGCAGCGCACTCGGCGCGATTCCCGGCGCTCAAGTCGCGGAGGTCGAGCAATCGAAGAATCGCACGTTCTGCTGCGGCGCGGGCGGCGGATGTTTCTGGAAAGAAGAACACGAGGGCACGCGCATCAATCAGAAGCGCTTCGATCAATTGCAGGAAGCCAAGCCCAAGTGCGTCGCCGTAGGATGCCCGTTCTGCATGACGATGCTCGAAGACGCGGTGAAGTCGCGCTCGCTCGAAGACACGATGCGCGTGCGCGACCTCGCAGAGCTGGTCGCGGAATCCACCGGCATCAGCACGAAGTGAGGAAGGCATGAGCACGCAGCCATCGACGAACGACGCGAGCCCTGCGCTGCATCCGTTGAATCATGGATTCTCCTGGACTCCGGTGCGCGGGCCGTTTCGCCTGATCACTGATGAGCAGGCGCGATCGTTCAACCAGCGCGGCTTCTTCGTGCTCGAAAATGCGATCGATCCTGCAGCTGTCGTGCGCGTTCGCGATGCGATCTATCCGTTCGAGGCTAAGGCCGAAGAGTTCCTGCGCTCGCGCCCCGACGGACGGATGGGCATCGCGCAGGCCGACGGAATAACCTTCACCGTGCATCTCGTCAGGCTTTCGAGCGTGCTTCGCGAGTTTTCCGCGAGCCGCACCTTTCAGGATCTCTGTCACGATCTAATCGGGCCCGACGTGCGCCTTTACTGGGATCAGGCCGTGTACAAAAAGCCCGAGTATCCGAAGCCGTTCCCCTGGCATCAGGACAACGGCTACACCTACATCGAACCGCAGGCGTACCTGACTTGTTGGATTGCGCTGAATGACGCGACTGTTGACAATGGTTGTCCGTGGGTGATTCCCGGCGGTCATTTGCGCGGGACCCTCGCGCATCGGCTGTCCAAACTCGGTTACGTATGTCGCGAGGAAGACGGCCGCGAGGCGCTCGCCGTTCCAGTCCGCGAGGGCAGCATCGTCGTATTCTCCTCGCTGATGCCGCATCGCACCGGCCCCAACGTCACCGCGGGCGTTCGCAAGTCGTACATTCTGCAGTATGCTCCCGACGGCGCGCGTGTCGTGCAGACCAACGCCGCGTGCGACGCGCCGGATCGTCAGTACCTGATTCTGAAGAACGGCGAATGCGTTCCCCCGCCGCCGCTTGAATAGCCGCGCTACTTTTTCATATCGGACAGAAAATCCAGAATCGCCGCGTTAACTTCGGCCGGCTTTTCCTGCTGCGTCCAATGGCCGGAACCCTTGACCAGCACGGTCTTGCGCAGGTTCGGCACCCAGGTGCTCATCCCTTCGGCCATCTCGGGGCGCAGCACGACGTCGCGCTCCGCCGTAATCATCAGCGCGGGCTGCTCGATGCGATCGGTCTGGCCCGCGCTTTCGTCCCAGTTCTTGTCGATACATCGATACCAGTTCAGCCCGCCGCGAAAGCCGCTCTTCTTGAACGCACGCACGAAAACATCGAAGTCCTCGTCGGTTAGAAACTTTCCATGCGGACGATCCGAGAATCGATCGAGCAGACCGCCGCCCGCCGCTCCCCACACACCTGGCGCCGCTTTGTGAATCCCGATGGGATCGACCTCCGGCGGATCCTGGTAGAAGCCGCGCAGCGAGCGGGCGACATCGCGTTCGAGTTCCGCCTCCGCCACTGCTGGCATTTGAAAGTAGAGGATGTAGTGGAAGCCGCCGGCCGCCATCGCGCGCATCGCGTCGGTCGGCTTTACCGGAGAGCGCGGGATGAACGGCGTGTTGACGCCGATCACGCGCTCGACGCTGTCGCGCGCCATCAGCGCGGTATTCCATGCGACCATGCCGCCCCAATCGTGACCGACGATCACACACTTGCCGATTCCCAGTGCGTCGAGCATCCCGACGATGTCGCCGACCAGCTTGCGCTGCGTGTATGCCTCGATTGGCGTGGGCGCTTCTGTCTCGCCGTAGCCGCGTTGGTCGGGCGCGATCGCGCGAAAGCCCGCTTCGGCCAGCGCCTTCATCTGATGACGCCACGAGTACCACATCTCGGGAAAGCCGTGGCAGAACACCACCGGGAAGCCGTTGCCAGTCTCCGCCACATGCATCTTGATGCCGTTGGTCCTGACAAAGCTGTGCTTGATTTCGCTCATCCCGCGCACCTCAAAAACAACGCCCTCGTGTGTGCCGTGTAGATTAACCGCGGCTTTGGGAATCATGCGGCAATATTTGTATCGAAGCCAGCAATTGGAGCCGGCAAAATCGTAATTGACACAATCAAGGGCGCCGACTTATGCTCTTGAGTTCAACATCCTGAACGCTCGTTTAATGAGAACAGGTCCAGGCAAGCTGGAGGACACCCAATGAGCTACGATTTTGAATTCAAACAATTGCTGAGGGCCTACCGTAACGGAGTGATCTCCCAGTCCACCTTCGAGGCCGAATTGACGTGGCTCGAAGCGGGCGCGCCGACGAACGGTAATGGTCACGCCGGCGCTGGTTTCAAGGCGTTCGGCCGTACCTATAAATCCGAACGCGCGGCGGTCGTCAGCTTTCTCGACAAGGTCCGCGTGGGCGAGGCCAACGGCGGCGAAGCATTCGCCGCGTGGGCGGAAGTCTGCACTACCGATTGCATCCGCACCGGCATTCGAATCGTGGCCGAGCGTGAAGCCTATCATTCGCGAATTTTCGCGCAGCGCCTGGCCGAACTCGGTGGTGAGATGCGCGCGATGGCAACCGACGCCGGGCGCAAGGCCGTCGCCTATCTGGGCGACCCTTCGATTCCCGACACCGAAAAACTGCTCGATTTCACCAAGCGCGTCGGTAAGCCCGAGGATGCGATTAAACCTATCTGTGAGTTCGCGGCACTGCTGAAGGAAGATCTCTCGACTAAGGAAGCGTTGCGATTGTTTGCGGAAGACGAATTATCGACGGCGAAATGGATCTGGGATTCGTGCGCCGCACTCAACGCACCCAAACAGGATGCGTCGGCGTCACCATCGATGTAGTTTTTCGGATTGGATTGAGACTGAGAGCGGGGCCCATGACGGACCCCGCTCTTCTTTTTCGACTTACTCGCGAGCTTGATGGAGTGCGCGCGAGTCGACGCTCAGCTGACTCAATGCGTTGCCGGCGATGGGGCGCCCGCGGGCGGCGGCATCTTCATTGCGCCCGGCTTCATCATCATCGTGCCGGGTCCCGGCAGATCTCGCTTGGTGAAGCCTGAAGGAATGGCGAAATCGGCGTCCGCCAGTTTCTTCGTTTCGATCTTCTCGACCACCGTGTTGGTGGTGACGGGCGGACGCTTCGCCATCATCTCGTTAATCTTCGCCGCCTGCTCCGGCGCCATCCCTGGAATGTTCACCTTCCCCATCTTCATCGAGGAGTCCAGCGCGAGCGGTACTCCGCCGGGGATTTCGCCATTGCCGGTCGGGGTGCCTGCGCTCTTGAGTTTGGCCGCCATATTTTTCTCGAACGCTGCAAACTCCTCGGCGCCGGGTGCCGTGCTCGAGAAGCATTCCTTGACCGTGTAGTCGCCCGCCATCATGTGCCCGCCGCCGTCGAAATCGGTGCACTTGAATCCGGCGATTTCGCGGGTGGAACCGGCTTTCTTAAAGTTCATCGCCGAATTGGTGCTGGCCGCCATCATCGCGGCCATCTGTCCCTTCGGCGGGAACTCGATCTCGAAGTAGGTCTTCGCCGTCGGATCGAGCACGTACATTTTCCCAACGTCGAGGTCGGTTATAATCGTGTGACGCTCGGTCACCATCTTCTGTTTGTTGCCTTGCACCGAAATCGTTTGTTCGGAGTCGCGGGCGTTGGTTCCGCTGCTCACGTGCTGCTTTTGCGTGATGACGACCCCGGCGGCCGCGGGCAGCGCGGACATTGCGAGCGTCATCCCCGCAACCAGGGCGGTTAGTTTCCTCATAGCGATTGCTCTCCTTGTGCTCCTCGTTGCATTTTCATCACAGAGTCATGCCCGGCCGGCGCGGCGCCCTTAATATCACCGCGCTGCGGCACCACCGTACGATGTATCATCAGGGCCAATAGCCCGAACAACACCCATACCATTTCCTTGATACGCCGCAGAAACCCAACCGCGAAGCCAATTCCCGGCGGATAACCCAGCATCCCCAGGATGAGCGCCTTGCCGCCCTCCTGGCTTACCAGCTTGCCCGGAATCAGGAAGGTCGCGCGTTCGATCAGCAGTCCGACCGACTCGACCAGCATTGCGGTCTGAAAGGTCGGCGACTGATGCAGCATCCGCAGCAGGATATAAATCTCAAGTGGCCCCAGACTCCACGCGACCGCATAGCAGAGGCACGAGGCCACGAAGCGGCTGCGATTGCGCGCGTAGAAGTCGAGCAGGACAGCGTCGGCCTCGCCGGCGGAATCGCGGATTTCGTTTTCGTTGGTGTTGATTCGCGCGATATCGAACCTAGCCACGGCCCGCCACAGATGCGAAAACGGCCGCTTCATCTGGACGAAAAAGAATCCGCCCGCCAGCGCAACCGCCAGCGCGAACCCGCCGACGATCGCCCAGTACAGGTTGGCCGCCACCGGTATCATGCGCAGCGAAATTACCAGCGCGATCGACATGAACACGATTTGCCCGACCGCTTCCGCCAGCGACGCGACGACTACCGTCGCCAGCCCAACCGGCATGCGCAATTTCTCGCGCACCTCCAGCGCCATCACAAACTGCCCGCCTAGCTGCGCCGACGGCGTCACGTAGTCAACCGCCTCCCCGCCAATTCGCGCGCCAAACAGTTCGACGAAACTGAGCTTGGATGGATAGTCCTCGATCGTGACGCGCCAGCCGAGCGTGTTCGCGATTCGCGCAATCGCCTCGAGCGAGATGGTGAGCGCCAGGCCCCAACCCGCCATCCGCACATAGCCAAGCACCTGTCGCGGGCCATAGTGGCTCAGGAACCAGGCGTAAAACGCAATCGCTATAACGATGAAAATTGTCTCGACGCGGCGCATCGGCAGGTAGGGGACGCCTCTATGGAACGGGCGGCAACCGATGCATTCTTTCAGCCGCGCCCCACCTGCGCAACCCGTGAACGCATGAGTTATTCGCCGTCCCTTCGGCGAGAGAAGCCGCGCTTAGCCCTTCGTACGAATCAAGTTCGCGAAGTTGTCGAGCTCCATCTGATTCAGGTCCGACACCATCCAGCAATTCATGCCCGCCACCGTCAGTTGCTCGACGTTGTAGCCGTGTTCAGTCTCGATTCGCTCCGCGCTGGTCGCAGTGCCCGCCGTCGGCCACATGAAAACGTTGATCACGTGCTTGCCATGCTGATAGACCAGCGCCGCCACCGGGCGTCCTTCGATATAGTCGAGGCGCCCGCCCACCAGCGGGAATCCGTCTTTCGCGAAATCGTTGACCGGCGGCGAGAAATCCAGCTTGCCGTTGAACCACGGCTTGACCGTATGCTGATCGGTCGAGGCGACGTCCATCAGATGCGTCGCCATCAGCGATCGGACATGGCTCGCGACCACTTCGCTCGCCAGCTGCTGGTTGAGCGCCGGAGCAAACATCCGCGGCGCGATGATCAGTGCGAGCATCGCGCCAATCGCCATCGGCGCCGCGAACCGGACGGCGCGTGGAACCCACGCTCCGCGACGCGACTGATACCCGTTGGCGCGAGTGGTGGTTGATGCAGGAATCGCGCGGCGAATCTTTTCCTTCAATGCCGCCGGCGCCTCGAAGCGAAACGCATCGTCCTTGAGCCGCGTCCGCATCGCGCGCAACGCGGCATATTCGCTGGCGCATCGCGGGCATTCCTCTATGTGCCGCTGGACGTCCAGGTCGTCGACGAGGTCGAGTTCGCCGTCGAGATGCCCGTGCATCAGCACTCGCGCGTCGTCGCAGGTCACGCCGGCTCCTTCGCGATTCGGTCTTTGCCGATGCGTTCCTGGAGCGAACGCGCGAGCTTGCCGCGGGCTCGGGCCAGCCGCGACATTACAGTCCCAATCGGCACGTCGGCCGCATCGGCGATTTCCTTGTACGAAAGTCCTTCGATGTCGCGCATCACGATCACCTCGCGAAAATCATCCGCCAGCTCCTCGAGGGCCGCCCGAATCATCGCGCCATCGGCCTTACGAACGGCGTCTGCCTCAAGACCGCTCTCTTCGCCAGCCGCCGAATGCATCTCTTCGTCGAATTCAGTTGGCGACGCAGGACCGCGGTTGCGCTTGAGCCATGTGAACGCGGTGTTGCGCACAATCGCGAGAATCCACGCACGCGGATCGCCGCCGCGAAATCCACCGGCAAACCGGAGCGCGCGCAGGTAGGCCTCCTGCACTACGTCCTGTGCGTCGTGCTCATCACGCACCAGCCATCGCGCGAGGTTGTACGCAGCATCCATATGCGGCAGGAACGTGCGGTCGAAATCGACAGCTTTGGATTCGTCAGGCAATCGCTTCTCTTTCGCTAGCCCGCAAGTTCCCGTGTGGTTCCAGACCGCGAGCGCGACAATTTTATTCCTGACCGCTTCTGGGGCTCAATGGCGGGAATTTTCGCTTACCTATCGAGTCTTGCCCCCTGAAAGCGCACATCAGCGCGAGGTGACTTCGATTACGAACTCTCGGCAGGTCCTCGCTGTTGTGCGGTCATTTTTCACGCCTTTAACAGCGGAGACCTGAAATTGCGTAGCATGAAAATCGCTCACACGGTCGAGACATCGCTTTTCTGTCGCCCCCCGCAGAAAAATGTCCCGCCGTGTGGGCGTTATCCCTTACGCAGAGGAGTTACATGGATCGATTCGACAAAGCGAATAACAGGATACTGACAGTGCGGGACCTATCTAACTACCTACGGGTGCACCCATCCACAATCTACAAGATGCTAAAGAGAAATCAGTTGCCCGCGTTCCGTGTCGGCAGCGACTGGCGGTTTACCGTCGAGGCAATCGACCAGTGGCTCGCTTCGGTGGAGCCGGGCGCGGCCTCACCAGCTGCAACAGAGAACGAACTTAGTTCGAAGTGACTCGATACTTCGGTTAGAAACGATCGCGGCGACCATAAACGCACAAACCGGGAATTCCGCGACCGCTTACGGAAAAACCGAATGTGGCGCTCACCTTGATAGCTGTGGATAAGCTCCGCAGCTTCGACAAATATCTTCGCGTATCGGCTGCCGCGTTCTGTCGTGGAACGACGAATCTTTATCGGAATGCCTTTTCGGAGACTTCCCACCCGGGTTTCAATGTTTGCTTTGCGATCTGGATCGTAAATCACTGAAAATCGCCAATAGTCGCTGCACCAAAGTGGTGTAGCGATTCGACTTCGGCACAAGCTTCCAGCCAGATCACGCTTTCGCTCCGCCTTTCGCAATCAGTCCCAGACTGCGCGCGCGCCAATTTTATTCCCGAGCCTCGATCGCGGGAATTTTCTCCGAGCCATCGAGTCATCACCCCTGAAAGCGCACATCAGCGCGAGGTGATTTTGATGGAAAAGAAATTTGATCGTCGATCGTTCCTGCGCGTAACGGGAACTGCCCTCAGTATCGGCGCGGTCTACAGCGTCTTCCCCGGGCTATCGCGCAACGCCGGCGCCGAAGGGATCACGCGCACCCTGGCCGAGCTCAACGGCGAAGCTCCCGCGGCATTCTCGTTCATGCAACTGAGCGACACCCACGTCGGATTCAACGGGCCGCCTGATCCGCTTGGCACCAAGGCGTTCGAAAGTGCAGTCGCGACGATCAACGGGCTGAAGAATCGTCCCGAGCTGGTCATCGTCACCGGCGACCTGACCCACGACGCCGACTCTCCCGACGAGCACGCGAAACGTTTCAAGCTGTTCAAGGAGATCTCCGGCAAAATCGGGGCCGCACAAATCAAAGTCGTGCCGGGCGAGAATGATGCTGCGCTCGACGGTGGCGACATGTTCCGCGAGTTCATGGGGCCGACCCACTACTCGTTCGATCATCGCGGCGTGCACTTCATAGCGCTCGACAACGTCTCCGCGGGTCGGCCGGCAGTGGGCGCCGAGCAGCTCGCGTGGATGAAATCGGACCTCGCGCGTTTTCCGAAAACGGCGCCTATCATCGTGTTCACGCATCGGCCGCTGTTCGACCTCAAGCCCGAATGGGAATGGTTCACCAGCGACGGCGACGACGTGATGAACGCGCTGGCGCCGTACGAAAACGTGACCGTGCTCTACGGCCATATTCATCGCGAGAATTTCCACCAGGCCGGCACCACGAAGATGTACGCAGCCCGGTCGCTGATTTTCGCCTTCCCGGATCCCGCGACCACGCCCGCGAAAAAGCCGGCGCCCTTCGACAAGACGCAGCCGTTCAAGAACCTAGGAATCCGCCGCATCAACGGCAACGCCAATGGCAACGACTTGCAGATCGAGGAAGTCGAGCTCGCGACCGCAGAGTTCTCAGGCACGGTCGGAATGGATCAGATGCTCAAACATGGAAACAACGACGCAAAGGACGAATAGGGAAATGAATACGAAAATGTTCAGAAACAAGATCTTAACTGCCGCCTTTTTGGGGGCAGCCGGAGCGATTGCGCTCTGCGCGCAACAGGCGTTGGCGTTCGGAATGATGGGTGGCGCCGCCGGTGCACATATCGGCGCGATCGGTTCGGGACGGCCGGGAGCTGGCGGGATGCGCAGCGGAGCTTCGGGCATGGCCGGCGCGGTTACTATGAACGGAATCACAGTATTGCCGAACGGAGCGCTGATCGTTCCGGCGGTAACACCGCGCGTGCCAGGAGCCGGTGCGAGCCAGGACCTGGGACGGCTGGATCAGCAGCAGACAACGGGAGCTCCTTGCAGAACTGCGAGCGACTGTACGGCCTACTAGCCGCTAGCCAAAAGGACAAAGGAAGACAATGTTCAAAAACAAACTAGTTAATACGATGCTGTTCGCGGCCACCTGCGGAATCGCGCTGGCCGCTGTCGCAACGAAAACCAATCTCGCCCGCGCGAACGACAATCCGAAGGTGATCGAGATCACCGCGAAGAAATTCGAGTTCTCACCAAGTCAGATCACAATCAAGAAAGGCGAGCCCGTGATCCTGCGGCTGACCAGCGCCGATCGCGTGCACGGCTTCATGTCGAAGCCGCTCAAAATCGATACCGACATTGCTGACGGCAAGACTACCGACGTCGCCGTCAATCCCGACACCGCCGGCGACTTCACCGTGATCTGCGACCACTACTGCGGCACCGGCCACGGCAACATGAAGATGAAAGTGACCGTCGTCGAGTAAGAGTGACGTCATGTTTGCGCAATTGGTCAGCACGTATCACCTCCATCCAATCGTCGATCACTTCACCATCGCACTGCTGACCTTCGGGATCGCCGCGGAAATCCTCTCCGCCGCGGCGATCCTGCTCTCTCGCGGCCGCGCCGGCTTCTTATCAGCTTGGGGCTACAAACTTCGAAGCACCTCGCTCCTGCTGATGATCGGAGGAGCGGCCGCCAGCGTCATGTCATATCTCACAGGCGACGCCGAGGCGGATCGGCTCTGGGACACAATGTCACCGGCCGCGCAGCAGATTCTCGCATCCTCGAACGGCCCGCACGACTACTTGTCCCACGCGGTATTAGGGCAATACCTGATGTACGCGTTTTTGTTTCTTGCGGTGTGGCGCATGATGCTCGAGTTATCGAGCCGCCTCGAACGCACTCGAGTCGTCTTCCTGGCAGTGGCGATAGTCGCGGCGGGCGCCCTTCTCTACCAGGGCAAGACGGGCGGAGAGCTCGTTTACGAACACGGCGTCGGAACACCGCGAGCAACAGTTTCATCTTCATCCCGCGGGGCGATCGCCGCCGATGTTTCGCGTCGGGAATAGCGCGACGTTCTGACCTGATGAACGAGTTTCTCCGCACGGACGCCGGGCTCAAGGCGAATTTTAATCTCGTGTCCCAAGTCGCGATGGGCGTCGCGCTGATCGCCGGTACCCTCCTGGCACGCGCAAAACACTACACCGCGCATGGTCTCTGTCAGTCCGCAGTGTTGCTTCTTAATTTGATAATGATCGCTTTTGTCATGTGGCCGTCCTTTAACGGTCAGGTGCTGCCGGTCATCCCGAAACACCTGACCGATCGCTATTACGGTGCAGCAACCGCCCACGCTATGTTGGGCGCTATCGCTGAGCTGCTCGGGCTATACATTGTGCTGGCGGTGGGAACAGACATCCTTCCAAGTCGCCTACGCATCAGCCGCTGGAAGACGTGGATGCGCATCGAGCTGGTATTGTGGTGGGTGGTAATCGTCACGGGAGTCTTGACCTACTATGTCTGGTACGCCGAAGCCTCTTGATGTTGAGAACTGGGCCTTTTGCAGCCGTCGGATCCATCAAGGACAATCGCACAAACTAAATGAAGGTGTCTTTTTTTTCAGGATTGACAGGAATTCGATAGCGCGGTTAGCTCACCTTACTCCAAAGGGGAGTAGTTCACGCCGACAATAAAAACGGCGTCGGGGAGATCGACATACCAGCCTTCGGGCTCGGTCCCCCACCTCGATGAGGCGAACGAGACCTTCGGACCAGGAAAAATCCTGGCCGAGGCTCGTTCATCCGACGCCCGGCCAGCAAGAGGCCGGGAATGTCACAAGCTTCGTTCGCAACAATCTGCCGTTCCGCATTCGCCTCCGCGCTGTTTGCAATCGCGCTGATTACGCCAGCGTCCCCGGCAGTTGGCGCCGACGCCTGTCCCAATAGTGCCGATGAGATTTCCACCGACCGTCCGGACGTCACCAATTCGAGCGTAGTCGTTCCGTACGGGAGCCTGCAGGTGGAGAACGGCGTCGACTGGACTGTCCGCCAGGGCTCCAACGTCGTCAACGGGACTGAGACCCGGCTGCGCCTGGGCGTCGCGCATTGCACCGAGGTGTTGGCCGACGTGCCGACCTACTTCTATTCGCTCAACGGCCGCGCGTCATCTGGATTTTCCGACCTCGTCGTCTCGGTCAAGCGTGAGTTGCCCGTTCCACTTGGCTTCCATCTTTCGGCGACCGCCGGATTGGGATTTCCAACCGGCGCCAGCAAAATCTCGAGTCATGGGTACGATCCCTACATTCAACTTCCGTGGTCGCGACGGATCGCTGACGACTGGTCGCTCCACGGCATGTTCACGATCACCTGGTTTACGAGCCAGCACACAATCAATCCGACCTTCGAGCCGACACTGTCGCTTGAACGTATGCTCGGGCCGACAGGCGACCTGTTCGTCGAGTACGTCAGCGACTATCCGAATCACGCGAGACCCAGCCAGATTCTCGATGGCGGCGGCTCGTGGCGGGTGACGAGAGTTCAGCAACTCGATTTTCACGCCGGCTTTGGTCTGAACAGCAGTTCTCCCGATCACTTTTTCGGCATCGGATATTCATTCCGCCTCGACGGCCTCTTCGGCGCATCGCCGAACTAGCTCCAGTAGAAAAAAATTCGCAGGGCGAATCGCTTGGACCGAACCGATCCGCTAAGACAGATCGGCGTGCCCTCGTTGGTCAGGATATTTTCAACGGCCGCCGCCGGTCTGCTCTGCGCGATTCTTGCCACGTCCCCTGCCCTCGCGCAGATCGACTACGACGCCGGCAATGATACCGTCTTCGCGCATTCTGAGACGCTGCCATGGTGGCTCTCGGCGCAAGGCAATTTCATCTTCCAGTGGCATCCGCGCTTTCACGCCGATTACAGCGGCCCCAACAGCTTCGAGCATGCCTCCGAACAGGCTGCTTCCGAAGTCACCACGCTATACTCAGGTCTCGAGTTATCGCCGTCGATCGAAGCGGTCGCGGATTTCGAAAGTGCAGGCGGCAGCGGCCTGAGCCAGACTCTCGGGCTGGCGGGCTTCACCAACCTGGACGCGGTTCGAAGTCCGAACCTGGGCGCGACACCTTACCTGGCGAGGCTCTGGTATCGCAAAGTGATCGCGCTGAGCGACGACACGACTAGCGTCGAGCGTACGCCGCTCTCGATCCTCACGACGCTGCCGGTCCGCCGCATCGATATTCACGTCGGCGTGTTCGACATGGTCGATTTCTTCGATCTGAACAGCGTCGCGAACGACAGTCACATGCAGTTCATGAACTGGACGGTCGTCAACAACGGCGCCTACGACTACGCCGCGGACACTCGCGGCTACACGTGGGGCGCGGTTATCGACTACGAAGATCGCGCGTGGGGTTTTCGCTTCGCTGAGGCGCTTATCTCCAAGCGTCCCAACGGACTAAATCTTCAAAAGAACCTGCAGGACGCCCATTCGGAAAACTACGAATTGGAGTTTCGTCCGGAATTGATCAAAAAGCGGGTGACCGCCGTGCGCCTGCTCGCGTTCACCAATTTCGCCAACATGGGCGACTACCACCAGGCGATCGATCTCTTCGAGCAGGGGAAGACTCCGATGCCGGAGATCGACAATCACCGCATGCAGACCACACTGAAGTATGGATTCGGCTTCAACGCCGAGCAGGAATTCACCGACTATCTTAGAGGGTTCGTTCGCGCGGGCTGGAATGAAGGCGAGCACGAATCGTTTAACTACACGGAAGTGAACGATACGGTGGCGTTCGGCGGTGATCTGCGCGGCACGCTATGGAATCGGCCCGAAGACAAGTTCGGCGTCGCGTTCGTCGGCAACGGAATCTCGCAACGACATCGCCAGTATCTCGCCGAGGGCGGCCTGGGCTTTCTCCTCGGTGACGGCGCGCTCAGCTACGGCCCCGAAAAAATCATGGAGTGTTACTACAACTTCCCAATCCCGGTGCACGCCGGCTTCTTCGGCGCGATCGATCTCCAGTACATCGACAACCCCGGCTACAACCGCGCGCGCGGCCCGGTCGTCGTCCCCGGAATGCGCCTGCACGTCGAACTCTAAGCTCTCCTATGGCTCCTCGCCCTGCTGGAACAATCGCATCAGCTCCTCGACCGTTGCCGGCCGACTGCGCGCCGTCTCGAGGGTGTCGCGGACATGATCGACCGACTTCATCCCGACCAGCGCCACGTCCACCCCCGGCGTCGAGCGGACGAACTGAATCGATCTTTGCGCATCGGTCGCGAAGCCGCCGAACGCATTGGCGACTATCGGCGGCAGCCCGCGCGATAGCTGCCCCTGCAGCAGCGACGCGCTCGCGCAAACTGCGAGTCCGAACTGTTTCGCGGCAGCGAGCGGGGTTGCCTTGCCGGCGTGCGCGAATTGGTTCGAGCGCGTGACTGCCTCCGGCATCGCGAGATTGTACGGCAACTGGATCGCGCGAAAATGATGCGCGTCGCCGGCGACTTCGCCCGCAATTTTCATTAGCTCGTCGAGCGACAGCCATCCGCGCTCGGTTTGCGCCGCGCGAAAACCGTTCCACGTCGCGGTCCCGTACACGCCGATCTTTCCGGCCTCCACCGCGGTTTCCAGGAACTCGAATATCGTCCTGATGCGCGCGAGGAACTCTTTGCGCTCGATCGCTTCGAGCTGCGTCTCCGGATTGTGAATATAGTAGATGTCGATCGTCTCGAGATTGAGATTCTTGCGCGACAATTCGAGCATCGTGCCGATGTACTTCGGCGTCATGCAGTGCGAGCCGTCGACCAGGTCGCTCGGCGCGACTATTCCTGTCTTCACGTAATGCTCTTCGAACCACGCGCGCGGATTCGGCGGCACTTCGCCGTCAAATGTGATGTAACCGCCCTTGGTCGCGACGATCACCTGCTCCCGTTCGATCTCGCCCGCCGCGACCAGCTCGCCAATCGCTTTGCCGATATTCCGTTCGCTCCTTTGGAAGCGGTAGTTCACGGCGGTGTCGATCAGATTGATCCCGCCGCGCAGACTCGCCTTGATCGCTTCTTCGTATGCGCGATCGGTCTCGTCGTCCGGTTCGCCAAGGTAAGT
>Ga0210398_10004028_pt1 | contig 13906 bp, 10 predicted proteins | sample IncBWC4OmetaG_FD_161047 | JGI IMG/M metagenome (GOLD analysis project Ga0210398, IMG submission 161047) | Forest soil microbial communities from Barre Woods Harvard Forest LTER site, Petersham, Massachusetts, United States - Inc-BW-C-4-O | ecosystem: Environmental > Terrestrial > Soil >...
CGACGTCACGGTGCCGGTCGCCGACCGGGTGGCCGACCTGCTGGCGCGTATGACCCTCGCGGAAAAGCTCGCTCAGCTCGCCAGCGTGTGGCTGAGCGACGGCGAGGGCGTCGCACCGCCGCGCGGCGAGTTCGCCAGTGACATGCCGCCGTTTGCCGAGCTCATCGAGCACGGGCTAGGGCAGCTGACCAGGGTCTTCGGTACCAGCCCGGTCTTGCCGGGGCAGGGCGTCGCTCAGCTCGCCGAGCTGCAGTCCCAGATCCGGCAGCGGAGCCGGTTCGCGATCCCCGCAATCGCGCACGAGGAGTGCCTGACCGGATTCGCCACCTGGACGGCGACGGCATTCCCGACGCCGTTTGCCTGGGGCGCATCCTTCGACCCCGGCCTGGTGAATCAGATGGCCGCGGCGATCGGGACCAGCATGCGCGCGGTCGGCGTGCACCAGGGCCTGGCCCCGGTACTCGACGTGGCGCGCGATCCCCGGTGGGGCCGGGTCGAGGAGACGATCGGCGCGGATCCCTACCTGGTCGCGATGATCGGTACCGCGTACGTGCGGGGCCTGCAGTCCGCCGGCGTGATCGCCACTCTCAAGCACTTCGCCGGCTACTCCGGCTCGGGCGCGGGCAGGAACATGGCACCGGTGAGCGCGGGCCCGCGCGAGCTCGCCGATGTCTTCCTGCCGCCGTTCGAGATGGCGCTGGCCGAGGGCGGAGCGCGTTCGGTCATGCACTCCTACGCCGCCATCGACGGGGTGCCGCCGGCGGCGGACTTCGCGCTGCTGACGGGCTTGCTCCGGGAGGAGCTCGGCTTCGACGGCGTGGTGGTCTCTGACTATTACGGGGTTTCCTTCCTGGAGACGCTGCACGAGGTGGCCGGCTCGCCCGGTCAGGCGGCCGCGCTCGCGCTGCGGGCCGGAGTCGACGTGGAGCTGCCGAACGTGCGGTGCTACGGCGAGCCGCTGGCCGCCGCCGTGCAGGCCGGCGAGGTGCCCGAGCAGCTGGTCGACCGGGCCGTCACGCGGGTGCTCAGGCAGAAGTTCGAGCTGGGCCTGCTCGATCCAGTCGGCGACGGCGGGGGCAGTGCGGCCGTGATCGACCTCGACCCGCCGGAGAACCGGGCGCTGGCCCGGCGGCTGGCCGAGAACTCGATCGTCCTGCTTGCCAACGGCGCGGGCGCGCTGCCGTTGCCGGCGGAGGCCAAAATCGCGGTCGTCGGCCCCCTCGCGGCCGACCCGCTCGCGTACTTCGGCTGCTACACCTTCCCCCGGCACGTGGGGCACGAGCATCCCGGCACCGGCGCCGGCGTTGCCGTCGTTCCGCTCATCGATGCGCTCAGGGCGGAACTGCCGCACGCGCTGATCGAGCACGCGCGCGGCTGCGACGTGCGCGGCGACGACCGGTCCGGCTTTGCCGCCGCCCGGAGCTGCGCGCGGTCGGCCGACGTCGTGCTGGCGGTGCTCGGCGACGAGGCCGGGCTCTTCGGCCGGGGCAGCTCGGGCGAGGGCTGCGATGCGAGCGACCTGCGGCTGCCGGGCGTGCAGGCCGATCTGCTCGCGGAGCTGGTCGAGACCGGCAGGCCCGTGGTGGCGGTGCTGATTACCGGCCGCCCGTATGCCATCGGGACGGTCGCTGGCCGGCTGGCGGCCGCGGTTCAGGCATTCTTTCCTGGCCAGGAAGGCGGCGGCGCGCTGGCCGGGGTGCTGTCCGGCCGCATCGTCCCGAGCGGCAAGCTGCCCATGGAGCTGCCGCTCCTCGCGGGGGCGGACCGGCCCTGCTATCTCGCGCCGCTGCTCGGGACGCGCAACGAGGTGAGCTCGGTCGACCCGACACCGCTGTTCCCGTTCGGGCACGGCCTGTCCTACACCGAGTTCGAGTACTCAGACGTGTGCGTGCGGGCGGCGGACGGCAGCCCTGGCACGACGATCGCGACCGACGGCGCGGCCGAGGTCGCGTGCACGGTGCGCAACGCCGGGGCGCGGCCAGGCACCGAGGTCGTCCAGCTGTACCTGCGCGACCCGGTCGCGCAGGTCATCCGGCCGGCGCGGTACCTGGCGGGGTTCGCCCGGGTGCCGCTCGACCCCGGCCAGGCCCGCCGGGTGGTCTTCCGGCTGCACGCGGACCGCACCGCCTTCACCGGCCTGTCCGGCACCCGGGTGGTCGAGCCGGGGCTGATCGAGATCGCTATCGGTTCCTCCTCGGCGGATCTGCGCCTGCACGGTGAGATGGAGCTTGTCGGACCGCAGCGGACCGTCGGCTCCCAGCGGGTCCTGTCCACACCAGTGGACGTGCTTGACCACTGACGCCCGGCGGCCCCGACAATGGACCGGGAAAGGGCCCGCATGCTGGTAGCCGGAGTAGATTCCTCGACGCAGTCGACGAAGGTCGTGCTCTGCGACGCGGCGGACGGCACGGTCGTCGCCACCGGGAGCGCGCCGCATCCCGGCGGCACGGAGTGCGACCCGCGCGCCTGGTGGGACGCGCTGCAGCTAGCCGGGGACGGCCTGCTGGACCGGGCCGCGGCCGTCGCGGTGGCCGGGCAGCAGCACGGGTCGGTGGTACTCGACGCGGACGGGACGGTCATCCGGCCTGCCCTGCTGTGGAACGACCTGCGCTCGGCGGGGGCAGCCGACGATCTCGTCCGGGAGCTTGGTGGTCCGTGCTGGTGGGCCGAGGTCACCGGCAGCGTGCCGACGGCGTCATTCACGGTCACTAAGCTGCGCTGGCTGGCCGACCACGAGCCGGCCAGCGCCGCCAGGATCGCCACGGTCCTGCTGCCGCACGACTACCTGACCTGGCGCCTCGGCGCGGCCGAGCCGGTGACCGACCGGGGCGACGCCTCCGGTACGGGCTACTTCGCCACCGCCAGGGGCCAGTGGCTGCCGGAAATCGTGGCGGCCGCGCTCGGTCATGAGGCCGGTCTGCCCCGGGTAGCGGCGCCGGGGGAGGCGGTCGGGCAGGCCGCCGGCGGTGCGGTGCTCGCGCCGGGGACCGGGGACAATATGGCGGCCGCGCTCGGCCTTGGTCTCGAACCCGGCGAGGTGGCCGTCTCGATCGGCACCTCGGGCACGGCGTTCGCGGTCACCGCGGTGCCGGCCGCCGACCCGTCCGGGTCCGTCGCCGGGTTCGCCGATGCGACGGGCCGGTTCCTGCCGCTCGTCTGCACGGTGAACGCCGGCCTGGTGATGTCGGCGGTCGCCGCGATGACGGGCACTGACCTCGCCGGGCTGGACGAACGCGCGCTGGCCGCCGCCGCGGGCGCGGGCGGGATTGCGCTGCTGCCGTACTTCGACGGGGAGCGCACGCCGAATCTCCCGCTATCGACTGGGGTGATCTCCGGGCTGACCACGCGCAATGCGACGCCGGAGAACCTGGCGCGGGCAGCGGTCGAGAGCGTGCTGTGCTCCCTCGCTGACGCTGCCGGGCTGCTTACCGGCTACGGCGTTGACCGGCGCCGGGTCCTGCTGATCGGCGGCGGCGCCCGCTCGGCCGCCGTGTGCGCTCTGGCGCCGGGCATCTTCGGCGTCGACGTCGACGTGCCCGAGCCGCAGGAGTACGTGGCGCTCGGGGCCGCCCGGCAGGCCGCGTGGGCGCTGGCGGGGACGGCGGAGCCGCCGGCCTGGCCGGCGCCGCCCGCGCGCCGGTACTCGGGTGCGTCGCAGCCGGAGGTCGCCGCGCGGTACGCGGCGCTGCGTGCGGCCACATCCTCCTGGGCCGGTGGCCTGCCGCCACCGGATTGACGAAGGGAACCTTGATCATGAACGCTGACCGGTACGCGCCGACGCCCGCCGACCGCTTCTCGTTCGGCATCTGGACCGTGGGCTGGCAGGGAGTCGACGTGTTCGGCCCGGCGGTGCGCCCGCCGATGCCGGCCGACCGTGCGGTCCGCAAGCTCGCGGAGCTTGGCGCCTACGGTGTCAACTTCCACGACAACGACGTGTTCGACTTCGACGCCGGCGAGGCCGAGCGCGACAAGCGGATCGCGGAGTTCCGGCAGGCCCTGACCGACACCGGGCTGGTCGTGACGACCGCGACGACGAACCTGTTCAGCCACCCGATGTTCAAGGAAGGCGCGTTCACCGCCAATGACCGGGACGTGCGGCGGTTCGCGCTGGCCAAGGTCATGCGCAACCTGGACCTGGCGGCCGAGCTTGGGGCCGGGGTCTATGTGTGCTGGGGCGGCCGGGAAGGCGCCGAGTCCGGGGCCAGCAAGGACGTGCGTGCCGCGCTCGACCGCTACAAGGAGGCCCTGGACGTGCTGTGCGCCTACGTCCTGGACCACGGGTACGGGCTGCGGTTCGCGATCGAGCCGAAGCCCAACGAGCCGCGCGGCGACATCCTGCTCCCCACGGCCGGCCACGCCCTGGCCTTCATCACCGAGCTTGAGCATCCCGAGCTCGTCGGCATCAACCCCGAGGTCGGCCACGAGGAGATGGCCGGCCTCAACTACGCCCACGCGATCACGCAGGCGCTCTGGCACGGCAAGCTGTACCACATCGATCTCAACGGCCAGCACGGCCCGCGCTACGACCAGGACCTGCGGTTCGGCGCCGGGAACGCGCGCGGCGCCTTCTGGGTGGTCGATGCGCTCGAGGCCGGCGGCTACGACGGCCCGGTGCACTTCGACTACAAGCCGCCCCGCACCGAGGACGACGACGGGGTCTGGGACTCGGCCGCCGCCTGCATGCGCAACTACCTGATCCTGCGCGAGAAGGTACGGGCGTTCCGCGCCGATCCCGAGGTCCAGGCCGCGCTTGCGGCGGCGCGCGTGGACCAGCTGGCGGTGCCGACGCTAGCGGCCGGCGAGAGCTGGCGCGACGTCGCCGGGATCGCCGTCGACGCCGCCGCGCTAGCCGCGCGCGGCATGGCCTTCGAGCGGCTCGACCAGCTGGCCCTGGAGCACCTCTACGGGGTGCGCTAGCGCTCAGGGTGACAGCGGCGCCGTGGTCCACATCGCCGGGTCGGGCCCGAGCAGCCGGAGGTCATGGGCGAAGACGGCGGTCGGGCTCAGCGGCGCCTGCGGGCTCCAGGTCTGCAGGTACACGTACAGCCCGTCGGCGTCGGGGGAGAAGAGGGTCTGCTTGCCCGGGTCGGGCGGCGTGTTCAGGTACGCGCGGTCGCCGTTGATGACCGAGGACGGGCAGGTTGTGGGCGTGCTGTCCTTGGCCGTCGGCTTGGATGCGGGCTTGCTGTTCTTGCCGGCCCGCACCGCCGGGGAGGTGGCGATCCGGCACTTCGGGCCCTGGACCGGCTGGGTGCTGGTGATGATCGTCAGCGGGTTGCGCAGCGGGGTGCCCGGCAGATTGGCCGGGCTGCCGATGACCAGCTCGTCTTGCGTCGGCTCCTGCACGCCCGGTGCCGGCTGGACGACCGACGCGTACAGGACGTCGCTCCACGCCGACGGCAGGCCGGTCAGCCGGACGGGGAACCGCAGGCTGGCCGTCTGGTTGTAGCGCAGGGACCCGGCGACCCGGACCAGGTCGGCGGGCGTGCCGGTGGATTGCACCAGCGCCCACCCGCCGCGGGCGTACTGGAACGCCAGTACGCGGCGGATGCCGGCAAGCGCGCGCAGCCGGCTCAGGTTGCCGCCGGTGAAGTCGGCCCAGTACGCCGGCTGGCCCTGCACGTCCGGCGCAGTGCCGGTCACCGTCATCTGGGCCCTCGTGCTCGCCGTGGTGGCGCCGCAGGACAGGCTCGCGGACTTCAGCGTGCACCAGCCGGCCGCGTAGAGCACGACCTGGGTGGCATCGACCTGGACCCCGGCGGGGGAGGGGGTCGAGGCCCGGAGCATGAGGGTGGTGCGCCAGTCGTTGGAACCCACCAGGCGGGGCTGGTAGGGGTACCAGGTCATGGCCGCGTACGGCACCAGCGGATTGAAGCGCTGCGGGGCCGGCCCGGCTTGTGCGGTCGGCTGGCGCGGGGAGGCGGCGACGACGGCCAGCACCACCCCGACGACTGCGGCGGCGGCGAGGACCGGGCTGCCGATGGCGCCGGCCCGGCGCCGGAGCAGCCGGGCCCGGCCGATGCGCCGGGCGGCCGGGATGCTGATGGGCGCGGGCGGCAGTTCGGTGGCGGCCTGCCGCTTGAACAGGACGCGGAGGTCAGACTCACGCACGGCGGGGTCCCTTTCCAGTGGTGGCTGCGGACTTGCCGCCCAGCCGGCCGCGCAGGGCGGCGATCGCCTTCGCGGTCTGGCTCTTGACCGTGCCGGTGCTGCAGCCGAGCGCGGCGGCCGTCTGGTCGATGTTGAGGTCGCAGTAGTAGCGCAGGACCAGCACAGCCCGCTGGCCCGGCGGGAGGGCCGTCACGGCGGCCTGCAGGTCCATCAGGCCGTCGCGATCGGCCGTCAGGATGGGCGTCTCTGGCAGGTGGTCGGTGACGCTGACGCGCCTGGTCCAGCCGCTGCGCCGCTCGTGCAGGAACTCGCGGACCAGGATCGCGTTCACGTAGGCGTCGGTGTTATCTGCCGCCGACGCCTTGGCCCAGCGCATGTAGACCCGGATGACCGCCTGCTGGACAAGATCATCGGCGCGGTGCCGGTCCTGGCACAGCAGGAGCGCGAGCCGGCGGAGCGCGGGCAGCCGCGATTCGACGTACTCGGAGTAGTCGGCATCGCGCTGATCGGTCAAGGACCGGGTCTTTCTGCGGGGTAACTAGTCACACTCTGCGGAGGCGTGCAGGGAGCGCTGAGGTTGTCTGCAGATGCTAAGAAGTTCGGGCGCCCGAAGCAAAGGGGCCCGGCTGCCAGCTGGCAGCCGGGCCCTCGTTGCCTCTGATCAGCGGTGATGTCTTCCGATCGGAATAATCCGGTAGAGGGCCACGCCCTCGGCCGGGACCGTGGCGGTGATCACCCCGGCCGCCGATATGCGGAAGATTCGCGCGTGGCCGGCGATCACCGACTGGCTGCCCCACAGGTCCTCCACCAGGTAGCCGCGGGGGTCGGGCGGCAGTCCGATGGCGGCGGCAGTGGTGGTGATCGTGACGGGGGCCGAGCTCAGCGTCGTCGTCGTGTTGAACAGCCCGACGACGCCGTCGCCCCGGCGGCGCTCGACCTTGGCGAACACCTGATGGCCCGCGGCCCGGCCGGGCCGGCCGACGTCGGCGATCCTGGAGGCGTCGATCGCGTCCTGGTCGACGGCGATGACCTGCCGGTTCATCAGCAGCCGGCGGTCCCTCGGAGTCAGCCCGGCGCTGCTGCCGTAAGCGTTGGTCACGCCCTTGGTGAGGTCGACGCCGAGGATGAGCGGGGCCGAGCCCAGTGACCACAGGCTCAGCTGGGACTCGGACGCGGCCAGGGACATGCCGGAATCGGCGCTGCCATCGCCGACCTCGATCGAGTCGTAGTCGTTGAATCCGTCCGGCCCGCCGTACGGCTGCCAGTCGGCGACGCCGTTGAAGCGGTCGCTCCAGTGGCTATAGCTCGTCATCGGGAACACGCTGAGGCAGCCGGTGAAGGGCGGTGCGTTGCAGCTGTTGGCCGAGCCCTCGTCCGGCCCGTTGATCTCGATGTCGGGAGTGAACTCCCACTGGTTGGCGTACTTCTTCAGGGTCGGCGCGAGCTTGATGGTGTAGCTGCCCTGGGTGATGTTCAGCACCATCGCCCGGCCGGAGTGGTGGATCGCGGCCTGCCAGGCCCGGACGTCCGCGCCGTTGCCGTTGGTGATGCCGTCCAGCTTGACGTAGTCGACGCCCCAGGAGGCCAGCTCGTCGACGACGGAGTCGAGGTAGGCGCGCGCCCCTGGCTTCGCGTAGTTGATTCCCACCATCCCGCCGCAGTTGTAGTTGTTCTCCTGCGTCTTGGTGGCGATCTGGTCGGCGGTGTCATGGGTGCCGAGGATCGGAGTGTTCTTGGCCACCGCCTGCTGTGAGATGCCGGGGGTCATGTAGATGCCGAACTTCAGCCCGAGGCGGTGCACGTAGGCGGCCAGTGCCGCGACGCCGTTCTTGTGGCCGACGTTCGGATAGCTGGCCGTGTTGACGACCCAGCGGCCGTACTTGTCGACGTTCGGCCCCTGCGGCCCTGGGCACTGATACCAGCCGTCGTCGATATTGACATACCGGTAGCCAACCGACCGCAGGCCGGTGCTAATCAGCGCCCGCGCTTCGCCGCGGACCTGGGCGGCATCAACGCCGAGCCGCAGGAAACTCCAGCCGCTCCAGCCCATGACGGGCGTCGGATCAGGTCCGCCCGGATACGCCGTGGCCGCCTGAGCCGCCGGAGCGCTACTCAGGACGGGCGTGGCGGCAACTGCCGCGAGCGGAAGCGCCAGGACCCAGGCCGCCAGGCCCGTGGTCAACCGTCTCATAACTCCTCCATTGGTATAGCTCACGAGAGCGGGGTGACGCGGTACAGGGCCACGCCTTCGGCCGGGACGGTCGCGCTGATCATCCCGGCGGATGAGATGTCGAATGTCGTCTGGCCGCCAACCACGACCGACTGGCTGCCCCACAGATCCTGAACCTCGTAGCCATTGGGATCGGCCGGGAGCCCGACGGCGGCGGCCGTGGTCGTAATGCTGACTGGGCTGGAGCTCAGCTTGGTCGTGGTGTTGAACAGCCCGACGACCGCGTCCCCGCCCGATTCCACCTTGGCGAAAACCTGATTGCCGGCCTTGCCGCCGGGCGTGCCGGTAATCGAGATCCTGGATGCGTCGATCGCGTCCTGGTCGACGCCGATGACCTGCTGGTTGGTCAGCAGGCTCAGGTCAGTGGAATTGAGCGCGGCGCTGGTGCCGTAGGCGTTGGTCACCGAGCTGGTCAGGTCGCTGCCGAGGATCAGCGGGGCGGAGCCAAGCGACCACAGGCTCAGCTGTGATTCCGAGGCGGCCTCGGACAGGCCGGAGTCGGTGCTGCCGTCGCCGACCTCGATCGAGTCGTAGTCGTTGAACCCGCCGGGGCCGCCGTACGACTGCCAGTCCGCGACGCCGGCGAACCGGTCATCCCAGCTCGCGTAGCTCGTGAGCGGGAACACGCTGAGGCAGCCCGTGTAGGGCGGCGAGTTGCAGCCGCTGGCCGAGCCCTCATCGGGGCCGTTGATCTCGATGTCGGGATCGAACTCCCACTGGTTGGCGTACTCCTTGAGGGTCGGCGCGAGCTTGATGGTGTAGCTGCCCTGCGTGATGTTCAGCACCATCGGCCGGCCTGACTGCTGGATGGCGGCCTGCCAGGCCTCGACATCCGGGCCGTTCTTGTTGGTGATGCCGTCCAGCTTGATGTAGTCGACGCCCCAGGAGGCGAGCTCGTCGACGATCGAGTCGACATATGCCTGTGCCCCGGCCGCGCTGTAGTTGATCCCGACCATGCCGCCGCAGTTGTAGTTGTTCTGCGAGGTCGTGGTGGCGATCTGGTCGGCGGTGTAGGAGGTGCCGAGAATCGGCGTGTTCGCCGCCACGGCCTGGCTGGAGATGCCGGCCGTCTCGTAGATGCCGAACTTCAGCCCGAGGCCGTGCACGTAGGCGGCAAGCGCCTGGATCCCGTTCTCCGAGCCGACGTTCGGATAGCTGGTGGTATTCACAACCCACCGGCCGTAGGCGTCGACGTTCGGGCCCTGCGAACCCGGGCACTGATACCACCCGTCATCGATGTTGACGTACTGGTAGCCGGCGGCGGCCAGGCCGGTGCTGACCAGCGCCTGAGCCTCGCCCTCGACCTGGGCGGTGTCCGCGCCCAGCCGCAGGAAGCTCCAGCCGCTCCAGCCCATGACCGGAGTCTGGTCGGGACCGCCGGGCGGGTACGCGGTCGCCGCGTGCGTGGTCGGCGCGGTGGCGACGGCGGCCACCATGAGCATCGATACCAGCGGAGCGGCCGCTGCCGCTGCGGTTAAGCGGTGGGTCCACCTGGCCATGAGGCCTCCAGGGCACTAGCGGTGCGAATCGGGCACGGGGGACGAATAACTGCCATCATGACGGCCCGCACCGACCAAGCCAAGACTGGACAGCAAACGCGCAGAAATCCCGCTGGATTCTGTTCATTTCGCGCAGCGTCGTCGCTCTGGCGGACGCTAGGCGCAGATCACCTGGCAGCCCTGCCGGCGGATCCGCTCGAGCTCGCCCGGCGGCACCCGGTCATCGGTGATCAGCACATTCACGTCCGGCAGCACGCAGACCGGCGCGAGCGTGACGCGCCCGATCTTCGTGGCATCGGCGAGCACGACGCGCATGCGAGCGCGCCGGCACAGGGCAGCGTTGACCCTGGCGCCCGCGGGATCATAATTCGTGCAGCCGGCCTCGGCATCCACGCCGTCGACGCCGATGAACGCGACGTCGATATCGCATTCGGCGAGGAACGCCTCGGCGCTGGGGCCAATCGACTCCTGACTGCTGGCGCGGACCTCGCCGCCGGCCACGAAGACTCGCAGCCGCGGGCAGGCCGCCAGATCAGCCGCGACGTTCAGCGCGTTGGTGATGACCGTGAGGTCGCCTGCGTCCCGCAGCAGCCGCGCGAACTGGGCCACCGTCGTGCCGCCGGTCGTGCCGATCACGCTGGCACCGGCCAGGAATCTCGTGGCGGCCCTGGCGATGCGCTGCTTCTCGGCCAGATCCTGGGCGGTCTTGTAGCTCAGCGGCAGGTCGTTGAATGCGGCGTGGATCCGCGCGCCGCCGTGGGTACGGGCGACCAGGCGCTGGTTTTCCAGAGCCTGAAGGTCTCTGCGGATCGTCGCGCAGGAAACGCCGAACTCGGTGGCGAGCGACGACACGTCGATCTGGCCGCGCGCCACGACCCGGGCCGCGATCTGGTTGAGCCGATGCCGCCGTTGCACCGTGGTCTGTCAGTGCCGATGTGGCCGGGTCGGGGGTTTCATCGGGACTGCGGGCAAGTGCCCCATGCAGCGATCATATGCCGCCGTTCGCCTCCGGACATGCCTTGAGAAGTGATCGTGCATGTCGTAGAGTCAATCGAAATAGGCCAGACTGTGCAAAATTTATGGGCAACATGTGCGCACTTTGACAAAGTCGCCCGTCCGGGAGGGCTCCGGATGAGGCCAGCGAGGCCGGTGACGGCGGGCACAGTCGCGGCGTCCGGTGCCGACCGAGAAGTGCGCTGATTGCGCTGCTGAACTGATCTTCCTGGGCATCCGGCCAGCACAACGGACTGCCGGCTGCCCGCTCCTGCGACGGTGAAGGGACCAACCGGTGCGACGACCTGCCCCGCACGTGCTCGCGGAGATCGCCAGCCAGCCGGACTGCTGGGCCAGAGCGCTCGCGTCCATGCCGGAGGCAGCGAAGGTTCTCCCCGGCGCCGGGGAGCGAGTCGCCATCACTGGCTGCGGCACATCCTGGCACGTAGCTGCCGCGATCGCGGCGGCCAGGGAAGCGGCGGGCCAGGGCGAGACCGACGCGTTCCCCGCATCGGAACTGCCGAGGCGGCCCTACGACGCGGTGGTCGCGGTGTCCCGGTCGGGCACCACGACCGAGGTCCTCGACGCGCTGCGAAGGACGCCGTCGTCGGTGCGCAAGATCGGCATTACCGCCGCCCCGGCGACGCCCATCCGCGACGCCGCTGATCACCTGCTGGTGCTCGACTACGCGGACGAGGAATCCTTCGTGCAGACGCGCTTCGCGACGACCGTTCTGACGATCGGCCGGGCCCACGTCGGGCACGATCTGCCGCCTGTGGTGGCGCAGGCCAGGCAGGCGGCGGCCGCTGGGCTGGACGAGCGCCTCGTGGACCGGCCGCACTATGTCTTCCTCGGCCGCGGCTGGGCCGTGGGGGTCGCGCACGAAGCGGCGCTCAAGGTCCAGGAGACCTCGGCGACGTGGAGTGAGGCCTACCCGGCGCTGGAGTACCGGCACGGACCCCTGTCGGCAGCCACCCCCAGCTCGGTGGTGTGGCTGCTCGGCGTCGACGACGAGGCGCTGGTCAGCGACATCAAGCGCACCGGGGCGACGGTTGTCGTCGGTGCCCGCGATCCGCAGGCCGAGCTCGTCCTCGTCCAGCGCGTCGCCGTGGCTACCGCCCAGGCCCGCGGGCTGGATCCGGACCGGCCCCGGCACCTGGCCCGCTCGGTCGTCTTCGTCAGCTAGTGGCGCTTGCCATGCCGGTCACCGGCCTGCCGCTGCCGTTCGTGTCCTATCGCGGGTCGGCCATTTTCGCCGACATGATCGCGATTGCCGTACTGCAGGCGGTCCACCGCCGGCGCATCGTCTTCACCTAGCGGGCGCCAGGCGAGTAGCCCGCTCCCCCACGGGTGCCACCCCATGATCACGGAGACTAACTCAGCTGTGGACTGAGTTAGTATCCGTGATCACGATGTGGGGCTATTTTCGGCGCCGACGGGAGCCTCCCCGGCCGGCGCGGCGCCCGGATCCCCCGACTTGACCTTCTCGGCGGCCCGGCAGCGCGCGGAGCGGCTACTTGATCGAGCCGGCCGTGATGCCCTGGATGATGTAGCGGTTCAGCACCAGGGCCAGGATGCCGGGGATCGCCGCGGCGATCACCCCGCACGCCATCAGCAGCGTGAAGGGCACGACGCGCTGCTGGTTCAGCGCCGCGACGATGACGGTGACCGGCTGGGTCGACAAGTCGGTCGTCAGGATCAGCGGGAACAGGAACTGGGCCCAGCCCATCAGGAACGCGATGATCGCGGCGGCGGCGATGCCGGGCCTGGCCACCGGGATGACAACCCGCAGCAGGGCGCGCAGCGGTGTCGCCCCGTCGACGAACGCGGCCTCCTCGAGCTCGCGCGGGATGCTGTTGAAGTAGTTGTAGAGGATCCAGATCGCCAGCGGCAGGAACCCGGATACATAGACCAGGACCACAGCCAGGTACGTATTCACCAGGCCGAGGCTGGCCATGATCCGGTAGAGCGGGATCAGCGTGGCGTACGCGGGCAGCAGCAGGGTCGCGAGGACGCTCACGAAGATGGTCCGCTTGAACCGGAACTGCAGGCGCGCGAAGGCGTAGGCGGCGAAGACGGCGATGACGACAGTCACCACCATGGCCGCCCCCGACTCGATCGTCGAGTTCAGCAGGGAGTGGCCGAGCTGACCGGAAATGCCGTTGCCGGCGCCGCCGATGCCCAGCATGGCCCGGTAGCTGTCGCCGACCAGGGGCGACGGGAAGTAATGAGCCGGCGCGCTGTCGGCGCCCGACAGCGTGCTGAGGCTGGTATCGAAGGCCCAGTAGATCGGGAACAGCGACCACAGCAGGATCACGGCGATCGTCACGATCCGGCCCACGATCCTCGCCGGCCGGCCGGACAGCATCCGGCCGGCCGGCCCGGCGGCTGCCCTGGTCACGACCCGCGCCGTGGCTTCGCTGGCTCCGGTGGCGGTCACTATGCGGCCTCCGTCCGGCGGTAGAGCAGCGCCAGCGCCGCCATCGACAGCAGCGCGGTGGCGAGCGTTATCAGCAGCGACAGCGCATAGCCGCCGCCGAAGTTGAGATCTTCGAACGTCTGGACGTAGGTCTGCAGCATCACCGACGAGCCGAGCGGGGCGATCCCGTTGAGTATGTACACCTGGTCGAAGATGTTCAGCGACAGGACGACCGCCTCGACCGTCGCGACCGCGATGGCCGGCCGGACGAGCGGCAGCGAGATGCGGCGGAACGACGAGATCGCGCCGGCGCCGTCCACTCTGGCGGCCTCGTACAGGTCCAGCGGAATCGACTGCAGTGCCGCCAGGATGATCAGTGCCGACAGCGGCGTGATCTGCCAGACCTGCACGATCTCGATCAGCAGGATCGTCAGCCACCGGTCTAGCCCGAGCCAGAGGTGGTAGCCGCCGATCAGGTGCAGGGAGTGCAGCGCGCTGTTCAGCACGCCGAACGTGGGGTTGTAGATCCAGCTCCAGATGACCGCCTCGACCACCGCCGGCAGCGCCCACGGCAGGATGACCAGGGCGAGGACGACGCCCCGGAACCGAAACCGGTGGCGCAGCGCCAGCGCCACCACCGTCCCGAGCACGACC
>Ga0210398_10004029_pt1 | contig 13902 bp, 10 predicted proteins | sample IncBWC4OmetaG_FD_161047 | JGI IMG/M metagenome (GOLD analysis project Ga0210398, IMG submission 161047) | Forest soil microbial communities from Barre Woods Harvard Forest LTER site, Petersham, Massachusetts, United States - Inc-BW-C-4-O | ecosystem: Environmental > Terrestrial > Soil >...
ATTCCGGCGGGCGTGACCCTCGCCTACATCGTGCTTCTGGTGGTGGCGGGCATTCGAGCCCATTCGCTGGCGCTGCTCTCCGAGGCCGGACACAATCTCTCCGACTTTCTGGCTTTGCTGCTCTCTCTGGTTGCCGTTTATTTGCAGTCGCGCCCAGCCAGTTCCACCAAGACTTACGGCTACCATCGCGCGGGAGTGCTGGCCGCGCTGGTGAACGCCGTCTCGCTGGTCGCAGTTTCGTTCTTCATTTTTTACGAGGCATTCCACCGCCTCCAGCATCCTGAGCAGGTTCAGGCCTCGGTGATGATGTGGGTCGCTGGCGCCGGCGTGGTAATGAATGGGGTGATCGCGCTGCTGCTCTACCGCTCGGGCGGCGACGTCAATATCCGCAGTGCGTTGCTGCATGAGGTGGGCGACACGCTTTCCACCGCTGCGGTCATCGCCGGCGGCTGGGCCATCCTGGTCACGCGAGACTATTGGATCGATTCCGCGCTGTCGTTCGCGATCGGTGCGCTGATTCTCTGGTCTGGCTTCGGCATTGTGCGCGAAACCCTGAATATCTTGCTCGAAGGCACGCCGCGCGGGATGAAGCTTGAACTGGTAGAGACCGCGATCCGCTCTATCGAGGGCGTCAACGACGTGCATGATCTTCACGTCTGGAGCATTGGATCGGAAACCCACGCGCTCTCATGCCATATTGCAATTGCGGATATTCCGCCCTCAGTGAGCGAGCGTATTCTCCGCGACGTGAAAGACCGCCTGCATCATCACTTCCGCATCGACCACACCACCATTCAGTTCGAGCACGTGGAATGTGAAGTGGCGCATGGCTGCGTGATGCCGGTGGGCGAGAGCGAAGCGCATCATCACCACAGCCACTGACGGTTCGTACATTGCCTCGCGGACTTACGAGTTTCCGTTCTGCTTCTCGAAAATCTCCCGCACTCGCTCAATCGTGTCCGCCTCCTCCGCCGACTTGTCGGGTCGCAGACGCACAATCCGCGGGAAGCGGAGCGCGTAGCCGCTGTCATGACGCTCGGACTGCATCATGTTATTGAACGCGACTTCGAGCACGATCTTCGGCTCCACCGTGCGCCGGAAACCCTGATCGTCAATCGTGTGTTCGAGAAACCATTTCGTCATCTCCGCAATCTCGGCGTCGGTCAATCCTGAATACGCCTTGCCGATGTTCGCGAGGCGATCTTTTTTCGTATCCCACACGCCAAAGGTGTAGTCGCTAAGTACGCCGACACGCTTGCCGTGACCGAACTCGACCGCGGTCACCACAACGTCTAGCGTGGCCAGCTCGCGCTTCATCTTCAGCCATGATTTTCCACGCTTCCCGGGCGCGTAGCTTGCGGCAAGGTCCTTGATCATCAATCCCTCATTGCCGCGAGCCTGCGCCGCCGCAAAAAGTTCTTCGAGTTCGTCAGGCGAAGCTGCCCGAAACATCGGTGCCCGAATGATGCTGTGCGCGGGAACGCCTTCCTGGTTTCCGAAGGTCAACTTTGCTTGCATTCCGATTTTCGCCCGCCCTCCCCGGTGTCCTCCGTGGTCAAGATTTTTCTTCGCCAGCAACTCATCCAAAATCAGCGCTCGTTCCCGCAGCGTACGATCAATGAGCAGCTCACCTCCCGCGTAAAGAACATCGAACACCAGGTAGGCTACAGGATTGTCCTCGAGCATTTTCTGGCTGACTTTTTTCCGGCCGAGACGCTGCTGCAGGACTGAAAACCGGCGAGCCTGGCCAAGTTCGGACGCTCTTTCTTCCGCCGCTTGTGAGGAAGTTTCATCGATCACTTCCTGCGTTTGTCGCAGATTCTGGGGATACGCCCAAGCCACAATTTCACCATCGAGAATCGCATCCTGGGGCAATCCGGCGAGCGCGTCGGGCAACTCGGGAAACGATTCCGTGATCTCATCCCGCGTTCGCGAGAAAAACTTTACCTCGCCTTGTGAAACGTGCGCCTGGGCTCGAATGCCGTCATATTTGTCTTCCACCGCAGCCCGAGCAAAATAACTCAGACCTTTCTCGGCAGACTCGATCGGACTGGCGAGCATGAATCCCAAAGGATGAAACATTCTCATCTTCGCCGACCCCAGCTTGCCCTCCGCTGCCAGCCGAAGCGTCTCGCCGATGTCCCCTAACAGCATGTTCGCGCGCTGTACCTCCGCCACCTCACCACCGTATGCCTCGGCAATTGCTTCCTCGACCAGGCTCTCCTTCAGCCCGATTCGCAGCTCGCCGGTGATGATTTTTATGATGTACTTGGCTTCGAGCGGCGTCGCCCGCAATAACAGCTCTCGCACCAATGCGGTCTTCGGCGCGGGCCCGCGCGCGGCAGCGATCTTGCGAAAGGCAGCGGCAACTTCGAGAATTGGCAGGCCTTGTCCGGGTTTCTCCTCGAGAACCTCTGCGGCGACGGCGCCCAAATCGCCGTGCTTGCGATAAGCACCGGTGAGCCCAGATTCGTCTTTCCCCGAAAGCTCGACCACGACTCGCCACAAAAGAGAGCCACCCACCTGCATGGTCGTCTCCTCCCAGGCGGCAAATGGCCTTCCCGAGAGGAACAGGGTCGAGATCGCCGCTACCTCGGTGGTGCACGATTTCAGGTAGGTGGCGACGAGCGCCGTCTTCTGGAGCTTCTTGGTTGTAGCCGCGATGGCCTCACAGGTTTCAGCTAGCTTGCGCACGTTGAGTTTAAGATGCTCTCTGAGGATAGACGATGCCGCGAGGGCACCGGGGTCGATCCGGTTAAATGGCGCCATTTATATCACTTAGCACGTCGGGTGGACGATAAGTTTGCGGTCTACTCTGTGGTAACCTAGTGGTTGGTGCGTCGCCGCACCCGGAGCATCTAATTCACGTGCGTTCCCTGCGAAATCTAGTTCGGTTCCTGGTCGCGGTCCAACTTCTCCCGGCTCTCGAGAGTGGCGAAGAAACGCTGGTCGGCGGGCAAGCTGTGCTGGAGGGCGTGATGATGCGTTCGCCGCACGCCTGGGCAATCGCTTGCCGCAAGCCTTCGGGCGAGGTCATTACCTGGAGCGAACCGCTAGAGCGCCCGTCGGAAAAACACCGGTGGATGGCATGGCCGATCGTTCGCGGCGTGATGACGCTTGGGTATGCCATGTCACTGGGATACCGCGCCTTGCGCTTTTCGGCGAATGTAGCCATCGAAGAGGTGATGCACAACGCGTCGACAGACGCCTCGACCGTCCCGCCAAAGCAAGGCGAAGCGGCACCGATCCAGCCGGCGGAATCGTCCTCGGCGACTCGCGGGAAAGCCGCCACCATCAGCGGATGGCTGGCCGCGGGGAATGTCATCGTCTCGCTGGCATTCTTCATCTTCATGTACAAGTACTTGCCTCTGCTGGCGGCAACGGAACTCAAGCGCTACAACCCGGCTTTTGGCGGCCAGATTGTCTTCAACCTGATTGATGGCGGCGTACGCCTGGTCCTGTTCTTACTCTTCATCTGGGGAGTTTCACTGTTCCCCGATATTCGACGGGTTTATGAGTATCACGGCGCTGAACACAAGACCGTATTTGCCTTCGAGAATGGCGATCCCCTCGAGACCGCGGCGGTGCAGAAGTATTCGACTTACCATCCCCGCTGCGGCACCAGTTTTCTGATGACGGTGATGCTGATCTCGATCGGCTTCTACATGCTGATTCCGTTCACCACATTCTGGGCACGCTTCGCGTCGCGTATTGCCTTGCTGCCCGTGATTGCCGGGGTCTCCTACGAAATCATCCGCTTCGCCGCCAAGCACCGCGGCTCGCTCTTCGCGCTGATGACGGCTCCCGGCTTGTGGCTGCAACGCATTACCACACAGCCTCCATCCGATGAGCAGGCACAATGCGCCATCGTTGCGCTCGATCACGCCATGGCTCTAGAAAAAGAAAACGGCGGCGAACTCGTGATTGCCTAGCGGCCCCGCCGCGAATATTTCTCTCATCCCATTCCTGATCTACAATGCCCTAGAGACGTAGGTTGCTGCGTCTGGCCGCTCGACCCGGCTGCGGCGAAACCGAGGCGTAGGATGCTACGCTTCTACGAAAGCACTCCATGTTTGAACGTTTGGACCAAATCGAAGCCCGCTACGACGAGCTGACTCAAGTTCTCCTCTCGCCGGATATCGTTAACGATTCGGCGAAATACCAGAAGACGGCCAGGGCGCACAGCGAAATTGCGCTGGTAGTTGAGAAGTATCGCGAGTACAAGGACCTGACACGTGGCATAGCCGAGAGCAAGGCCATGTTGGCGGACGAGAAGGATCCGGAGATGCGCGCCTATGCCCAAGAAGAGCTGAACCAACTGGAGCCGCGCGTCGGAACCATCGAAGAAGAACTCAAAGTTCTGCTCCTGCCCAAGGATCCGAACGACGAGAAAAACATCATTCTCGAAATTCGGGCTGGAACCGGAGGAGACGAAGCCACGCTGTTCGCCGCCGAGATCTTCCGCATGTACACGCGTTACGCGGAAACGCAGCACTGGAAGGTTGAAGTACTCTCTTCTTCGGAGTCGTCGGCCGGCGGTTTGAAGGAAATCATCGCCATCATCGAAGGCAAGCGCGTTTATTCCCAGCTCAAGTACGAGAGCGGCGTGCACCGCGTGCAGCGGGTGCCTGCGACTGAGCAGCAAGGGCGCGTCCATACCTCGGCCGTCACGGTGGCGGTGTTGCCGGAAGCGGAAGATGTGGACATCAAGATTGAAGCGAAGGACCTGCGCATTGATACGTTCTGCTCATCCGGGCCGGGCGGGCAGTCGGTCAACACAACCTACTCCGCAGTGCGCATTACGCATATTCCGACCAACACGGTGGTGAGTTGCCAGGACGAAAAATCGCAGATCAAGAATCGCGAAAAAGGTATGCGGGTGCTGCGCTCTCGCCTGTACGAAATCGAGATGGAGAAGCAGCAGCAAGCGCTGGCCAAGGAGCGAAAGGCCATGGTGGGTTCCGGCGACCGCAGCGAGAAGATCCGGACCTACAACTTCCCGCAAAACCGTCTTACCGATCATCGCATCGGTTTTACCATCCACCAACTCGAAGCCGTGATGGATGGTAAGCTCGAGCCACTCATCGAAGCGCTCACCACGCACTACCAGGCCGAGAAGTTGAAGGAAGAGGGTGCGACGGTGGCGTAAGACTGCGGCGGGCATTCAGCTTTTCTCGATCCGCGCGCCCGACAGCTGGCGGCTGCGGCAACCCGCAGGGGCTGATTCAGCAACTAAGGTGCACCATGTCGAACGGCAATTCTCGATCTCTGCTGGCGCTCGCTGGCTTCGGATTGGCCACCGCTGGGGCTGCCTGGTACGGCACGCGTTATAGCCGCCGGGGAAGCCGCGCCAGTTGGTATCGCGGCCTCGACAAACCGAGTTTTACTCCCCCCCAGAATATATATCCCGTAGTCGGGACCACGCTCTACGCCATGATGGCGTGGTCGGGATGGCGGATCTGGAGCGCCGCGCCGTCTCGCGAGCGCAAAACCGCGTTGCGTCTGTGGATTTCGCAACTTGCCACCCAGGCGAAGTGGTCGAAGCTCTTTTTCGGCGAACCGAATCCAACGCTCGCACTGGCTGACGCCGTCGCGCTGGAGGGTATGATTTTTGCCTACATGAAAGCGGCTCGAAAGGTGGACCGCGCCGCCGCCAATGCTTTCATCCCCTACGCGGCCTGGGTTGCCTTCGCCGCCGTGCTCGACTCGGAAATAGCCAGGCTGAATCCACGCGAGGCTTAAAGAGCTTTCGGAGCTTTGCTCATTTTTCTTTTCTCCTCCTGTTCCGCGCCTGTGTTGAAATGATGCAGTGCGACTGAAAGCTGAACTCTTGTCCGCCGTCGAGCGTCTGACTGAAGCGCATGTCCCATCGCCCCGCAGGAACGCCGAACTTCTGCTGATGTTCACTTTGGGATGCGATCGGGCTTACCTATACGCGCACCCCGAACGCGATCTCACTCGCGACGAAGTGCGTCGGTACCATGCCGCGCTGTCGGAACGCTCCCGTGGAGTTCCGGCCCAGTACATCACTGGGCATCAGGAATTTTGGGGCATGGATCTCATGGTGACGCCTGCTGTGCTGATCCCCCGCCCCGAGACCGAACACGTCGTCGAGACTGTTCTGGAACTGGTCCACAGGGAAACCGCTGGCGGCGAGGAGCACCCGCATCCGGCCACTGGCTGGCGCATGGTAGATGTGGGAACCGGGTCGGGCTGCATCGCTTTGGCGCTCGCGAAGGAATTGCCACAGACGGAGATGCACGCGACCGACATCTCCTTAGCCGCTCTGGAAATCGCACGCGTCAATGCCGCGCGCCATCAACTGGAATCGCGCATTCACTTTCACCGGGGGGACCTGCTAGAAGGACTCCCGGAAAACACATTCGATCTCATCGTCTCCAATCCTCCCTATGTGGGCGAAGCGGAGGAAGATCAGGTCCAGCTTGAAGTGCGAAAGTTCGAACCGCGCAGCGCCGTCTTCGCCGGCCACAGCGGAACGGAGACGATTGCCCGCCTGGTGCCGCAGAGTGGCGCTCGCTTGCGGGTTGGCGGCTGGCTCGTGATGGAGATCAGTGGAACCATCGTGGACGCCACGAAAGGTCTGCTGACCGGATGGCAAGACCTTCGAATCGTCAAGGATCTGCAAGATATTCCCCGGGTGGTCGCAGCGCGAAAGAAAATCTGAGGGCCGCCTTTTCCGACGGAACCGCAGGACGGCGCACTTCTAGGAACGCTTGCGCCTGTTACAGTGGCACCACCGCCGGTTGAATCTCCTCCACGTCCACAATACTGGTGGGATATTTACCCGTGTAGCAGGCAGAGCAATAAGAGGTTTTCTCTCCGTCGCCGCAGGCTTTCTTGAGCCCCTCCAGGGAGAGATAAGCCAGGGAATCCGCGCGAATGTACTGGCGAATCTCGTCGATCGACTTGTTGGCGGCGATCAGCTGACTTTTCGAGGGCGTATCCACGCCGTAGTAGCAAGGAGAAATCGTCGGCGGACACGAGATGCGGAAATGCACTTGCTTCGCTCCCGCGTTGCGAACCATGCGAACGATCTTACGGCTCGTGGTGCCGCGCACAATCGAATCGTCGATGAGCACCACGCGCTTCCCTTCGAGGAGCGACCGCACGGGATTCAGCTTCAGCTTCACGCCAAAATCGCGCACACTCTGGCTCGGTTCGATAAACGTCCGCCCCACGTAGTGATTACGGATCAATCCAAAGCGGAACGGGATTCCGCTCTCGGCTGCATACCCCACGGCCGCGGTCACGCCCGAATCTGGCACGGGGACGACGAGATCGGCGTCGACCGGCGCTTCGCGCGCCAACTGCCTTCCTAATTCTTCACGACTGGTCTGCACGGCGCGGCCAAACACGATGCTGTCCGGGCGCGAAAAGTAGACATGCTCGAAGATGCAACTCGACTGCGGCGCAGCGGTGGAATAAAACCGCGACGTGATTCCTTCCGAGCCCACCACGATCAACTCACCCGGCTTTACGTCACGCTCGTAGGTCGCGCCAATCAGATCGAAGGCGCACGTTTCTGAGGCAAAGACGATGGTGTCGCGTTTCTGGCCTTCCAGTGCCGCAATCCGCCCCATAGCCAGCGGACGGAAACCGCGCGGATCGCGGGCGGCAACGATCCGGTCCGGACTCATGACCACCAGCGAAAAGGCACCCTCCACCCGCCGCAGCGCGTCTGCAATCGCCTCCGGCAGCGTATGCTCCCGCGAAAGCGCGATCAGATGAACGATGACTTCGGTATCGCTGTTCGTCTGGAAAATCGACCCCTGCCGTTCCAAACGGTTGCGCACCTCAGCAGCGTTCACCAGGTTGCCGTTGTGCGCCACCGCAATCGATCCTTTATTCGACCCCACCAGAATCGGCTGTGCGTTTAACAGCGCGGAATCGCCGGCCGTCGAATAGCGCGTGTGTCCAATGGCCAGGGTCCCGCGGATCCTCGACAGCACGTCTTCGGTGAAGATATCGGCGACCAGGCCCATCGCCTTATGCACGCGGGACGTCAGGCCGTCAGAGGTGACAATCCCTGCCGACTCCTGTCCGCGATGTTGCAGTGCGTGAAGGCCCAAATAGGCGAGTTTCTCCGCTTCGGGATGAGCGAAGATCGCCACCACCCCGCATTCGTCATGGAATTTATCGAAAGTCATTCAGCTCCTGGCTCTGCGTTCTAACTTCACCCCGCAGCCACAGCCTCCGGCTCAATTCGCAACGCCGACTCCAATGCACCTTCGTAGACTGCGCTCAGTTCCAAAACCGCAGCGGAAACGACCGATCTTCCTTCGAGCGTAATTTCCAGCCGCTCCGGGATCGTCTCTCCGAGCACATCCGCAGCGATCCCATGTTGAGCGGCGACCTGTTGGATTCGAGAAACATTTCCCGGGTCGCATGACAGCACGATGCGGCTGGCGTCCTCTCCGAACAGCAAAAACTCCGCTGGCAAACCGTAGGCTGCGAGGTTCACCCGCGCACCGACGCCCTTGGCCAACGCTTTTTCGGCCAAGGCAACGGCCAACCCGCCATCGGAACAGTCGTGTACGGATTCCACCATTCCCTCCTGAATCAATGCGATCACTGCTTTTTGCAGAGCGGCTTCCTTCTCAAGATCGAGCTCGGGAGGATATCCCCACAGAGCGCCCAGAATTTCCTTGGCGTATTCCGACGAACCGAACTCGCTTTCCACATCGGTGATATTGGCCGTTTCGCCCGCTCGCAACAGCACGATCGTGCGCCCGCTAGCGGCGAAGTGCATCCTGGCGGCCTTATGTACATCTTCCAGAATGCCCACCACTCCGAGCACCGGCGTGGGATAGATACCTTCGCCCAGCGTCTCGTTATAGAAGCTGACGTTGCCGCCGGTGATGGGAATCTCCAACTCCTCGCAGGCTTTGGTGATGCCATCGATGGTTTGCGAGAACTGCCACATGATGGGCGGCTTTTCGGGATTGCCGAAATTCAGGCAATTGGTAGCACCTACGGGAGTCGCTCCGGAACAAGCCACCTTGCGCGCAGCTTCAGCGACGGCGTGCATCGCGCCCAGCCGGGGATCGAGATAACACCAGCGCCCGTTGCCATCGAGCGCCATCGCCAGTCCGCGTTGCGATCCTTTGATGCGAATCACGCCCGCGTCGTCCGCGCCCGGCGCCGCAACCGTGTTGGTTTGCACCATGTGATCGTATTGCTGCCACACCCAGCGCTTACTGCAGATGTTCGGGCTCGCAAGAAGACGCTGCAGATTTTCGGTGAGGTCAACGCTGGCGCTCAGTTTGATGTGCCCGGGCATTTCGCGCGGCACGGGCGGTTCCCAGCGCGCGAGCGGACGCCTATACACGGGCGCTTCGTCGGTGAGCGCCTGATTCGGGATCTCGACAACTAGCTCACCGTGATGCAGTACGCGCAATTTGCTATCGCTCGTGACGGTGCCGATCGCGACTGCATCGAGGCCCCACTTTTCAAACACGCGGAAGACTTCCTGCTCACGGCCCTTCTGCGCGACTAACAGCATGCGCTCCTGCGATTCACTCAGCATGATTTCGTAAGCAGACATGCCGGTTTCGCGCTGTGGAACCCGGTCGAGTTCGATCTCGATACCGACCCCCCCGCGCCCGCCCATTTCGCAGGTCGAGCAAGTCAGTCCGGCGGCGCCCATATCCTGAATGCCGACGATTGCCCCGGTCTGCATGGCTTCGAGGCAAGCCTCAAGCAGCAACTTTTCGAGGAAAGGATCTCCCACCTGCACATTGGGACGCTTCCCCTCCGATGCCTCGCTGAATTCCTCACTGGCCATCGTCGCACCGTGGATACCGTCGCGGCCGGTTTTGGCGCCAACGTAGATCACAGGATTGCCTTCGCCGGCAGCGCGAGCGTAAAAGATTTCATCCTTGCGAACCAGGCCCAGGGCAAAAGCATTCACCAAGGGATTGCCGGAGTAACAGGGCTCAAACTTCGTCTCGCCCCCCAGATTGGGCACGCCGAAGCAATTGCCGTAAGAAGCGACGCCGCCGACCACTCCCTCGAGGATGGAGTGATTCTTGTGAATCTCAGCTGGAGTGGGGACAGCCGCCGCCCTGGGTTGCCCGTCGGTGATCGGTCCAAACCGTAGCGAATCCATCAGCGCAACCGGTCGTGCGCCCATGGTGAAGATGTCGCGCAGAATTCCGCCCACGCCGGTGGTTGCGCCTTGGAAGGGCTCGATGAACGACGGGTGATTGTGGGATTCGATTTTGAAGGCGCAGGCCCAGCCTTCTCCGATGTCGATAATGCCAGCGTTTTCTCCCGGACCCTGCAGCACTCGCTGGCTGCGTGTCGGCAAGCGTTTCAAGTGCACCCGCGACGACTTATAGGAACAATGCTCGCTCCACATCACGCTGAAGATGCCGAGTTCGGTGAGAGTCGGCTCGCGCTGCCCGAGAAGCTGTTTGATCTTCTCGTACTCATCGGGAGTGAGGCCGTGCTGCCGGAGGATATCCAGCGAAAAGGCAGAGGTCATGGTGGTGGTCATCGAGAGACTCTATTGTCGCATCTGGGGGAGAAGCCGTCATCCCCATTTGTTGAGGATTCAATTTTTCAATGGTGGACCCGTTTCCGGTAATATTCAGCCAGATGAAATCGATGATCGTGGGAACGGCCGGGCACATCGATCACGGCAAAACCGCGTTGGTCAAGGCTTTGACCGGGATCGATGCTGACCGGCTTGAGGAAGAGAAGCGGCGAGGCATCACCATTGACCTGGGCTTCGCCCACATGGACCTGCCGGCTCCGAATGGCGGGAGTACGAGCGGGGAAACGCTGCGTCTGGGCTTTGTCGACGTTCCCGGGCACGAGCGCTTCGTGCGCAACATGCTTGCGGGCGTCGGCGGGATCGATCTGGTGCTGCTGGTCATCGCTGCCGATGAAGCGATCAAGCCGCAGACCCGGGAGCACTTCGACATACTCCAACTGCTGGGCATACAGCGTGGCATTACCGTACTCACAAAGTCTGATGCAGTCGATGCCGAGACGCTTGAGGTCGTGCGCCTGGAGGTGGAAGAGTTTCTGCGCGGGACTTTCCTCGAAGCACCCGAATCCCCGATCATCGCGGCGAGCTCTCGGACTGGCGCAGGACTGGACGAGCTAAAGCAGGCGATGTTTGCGAAAGCGGCCGAGCTGCAGCAGCGGGACGGTCGCGCGATCGCCCGCCTGCCGATCGACCGCGTGTTCACCATGAAAGGGTTCGGGACCGTGGTAACCGGAACGCTGGTCGCTGGGACAATTCGCCGCGAAGAAGAGTTAGAAGTCTTTCCCACGGGACGGCGGGTGCGCGTGCGCGGCGTGCAAGTGCACGGACAGGCAGCCGACGCGGCCATCGCCGGTCAGCGGACCGCTCTGAACCTCGCAGGGGCAAGCACCGAGGATCTGGCGCGAGGCATGACCCTGGCACCGCCTGCCACATTCGAGACCACCCGACGGGCCGACATTTCACTCCGTCTGCTGGCTTCGGCGGAGCACGGGTTGAAAGACCGGGCCCGGGTGCATTTTCATTCCTACAGCCTGGAAACGGTGGCGGAGGTTTCGCTCCACGGGACCAAGCGGATCCCTCCCGGCGACCATGCCTTCGCGCGGCTCAAACTGCCGGAAGCGGCGCTGCTCCTGCCCGGAGACCGCTTTATCCTGCGGCAGTTTTCACCCCTCGCAACCATTGGCGGCGGGATTGTGCTGGACGCTTCGCCACTTGCACGCATGCTCGGGGCAGCCGACTTTCTGCGGATTTCAGCTGCAGGAAACGCGCAGGCGATTCTGACCGCCCGGATTGGACGACGCCAGCACAGCGGAATCCCAATCTCTAAGCTCGTAGCCGAGACTGGTTGGTCCCGGGCCGTCGTCGAAACGCGACTGGATCAACTGGTCCGGACCGGTGCCGTGGTGCGAACCGGCGACCGGTTCTTGCACGCGCCCGCCTTCGACAACCTGAAATTAAGCCTGGTCAGCGCAGCGGAAACCTTCCATCGGAAGAATCCTCTGGTGGGTGGAATCAGCAAAGAGGAATTGCGCACGCAGGTAGACACGGCACCAGAAGTTTTTGAAGCAGTCGCAGCCTGGCTGATACGAGAGCGCAAGATCGAGATGATCGGCGACCTCGTCCGTCTGGCCGGTCACGGCGTGGTGATGAAAGATGAAGAAGCCGAATCCAGAAAAACAATCGAAGAGGCGTTTCGCTCGGCTGGATTGAAGGTGCCCGCGCTGCACGATGTGATCGCCGGACTGAAGATCGACAAAGTACGGGCGCAGAAAATCGTCACCCTGCTGTTGCGGGAAACGCGCTTGATCAAGATCTCCGACGAATTGGTTTTTCACCGCGATGCTCTGCTGGCGTTGCGGCAGCACGTGGCGGCATACAAAGCGAGGTCGGCGACCATTGAAGTTCCAAAGTTTAAGGAGTTAACCGGAGTGAGCCGTAAATATGCGATTCCGCTGCTGGAATATCTGGATCGCGAGCGGGTCACGCGGCGTGTTGGAGATGCGCGAGAAATTCTTTAGCTACGGATTTCCACCCATCTTCAGGGATAAAGCCGAAATCTGGCTTGATCCGTCTTTCAATCCCTGGCAATCGTTAGATCCTTTCTTCGGGAAACTCCAATTCCAATCCCAGGGGATCAGTCAGCCGATTGGTGAGGTTAGCCAACCCCGCCAGCATGTGCACATCAACGATTTCGGGATCCGAAAACTTTTTCTTCAACTCGTCGAAGTCGGCTTCGGTGATTTCGTGCGGTGCACGCGTCAACTTCTCGACGTAAATTAGGGCAGCCCGCTCTCGCTCACTGTATCGCGAATAATTGCCCGCCTCGAGCCCAGCCCAGTCCTCGGCAGTAAGCCCGGCGCGCTTCGACGATGCCACGTGATGCTGCGTGCAATAGCGGCATCCGTTAATAAAAGAAATGCGGAGATAAATGAGTTCATACAACTTGCGGTCGAGGGAGCGTCCCACGCTGGCGTAGAAGCTTAGAAAATTCTTAAGCATCTCAGGACGATGCGCCAGGGCCTTCTGTACATTGCCGGGCTTGCCGCGCAATACCGTGTCGTAAATCTCTCGCACCTCCGGAGACGCGCTCTCCGGGGCAATCAGGCTGATGCGTGCCATCGAATCCTCCAAAATCGTAGGCCGATTTTCCCACATGATAGACGAATCGCGGGGGACCGCGCGAGGAGCGGCTCGGGCTGAAGGAAAACGCCGGGAATGCCGATATGTCCAATGGAGCGTTGCCATGAGGAATACTGGATTCGCCGGGTTTCTGGCTTGCTGGGCCCGGGCTGGCGAACTCCACCGGCTTGGCTGGCGGAACGACGGTCCTTAGCCTGTGGTTATGATCCATGTTTTTGATACACGCGCCTGGACCTGCGCAATTAGGAGCTGAGATGTGGAAACTGTTCACGGTTTTGCTGGTGTTGGCACCTCGGCTCGGCGCTCAGTCCGCGCTGGATGGCGACCGAAGCAGAATACTTTCGCTCGAGAACGCCTGGAACCAGGCGATCCAAACGCAGGATACAACCGCCCTGAAGATGTTGCTCAGTACGGACTTAGTTTATGTCGACTTCGACGGCAGGCTGATGGATAACGCCGCATACCTGGCCAGCGTGCAGTCGCAAACAAAACATCCCGAGCAGATCGTGAGCGAATCCATGGACGTTCACCTTTATGCTGTGGTTGCGGTGGTGAATGGCGTGTACCGTGAAACCGGCACTAATACGAAGAGTGGAAAGCCCTACGCGCTTCGGGAACGCTTTACGGACACATGGCTCCGCCAGAACGATAGGTGGGTGTGTGTGGCGAGTCAATCGACACTGGCCAGCCAGTAGGACGATCGCATTCGCCGAGACAGGTCATGAGCCGCTAGGATTTCTCCCCGG
>Ga0210398_10004030_pt1 | contig 13900 bp, 13 predicted proteins | sample IncBWC4OmetaG_FD_161047 | JGI IMG/M metagenome (GOLD analysis project Ga0210398, IMG submission 161047) | Forest soil microbial communities from Barre Woods Harvard Forest LTER site, Petersham, Massachusetts, United States - Inc-BW-C-4-O | ecosystem: Environmental > Terrestrial > Soil >...
TGCCACCCGTTACTGCAAAACGATCGAGGCCTTCCGATCCTTCACCGCTCTCGCATGTTCCTGGCTCAGGCTCAAGCTATATGTGGATACAGCCTAGCTCGCCGCCCGTTCCCACGGCCGGCGGTCTTCCCGGGCTCTCCCGGCCCTGGCTTTCGCCGCCGCGCTCAGCGCCGTCCGCCGTCGTTCAAGAATGCCCTCCGCATCCGGCATGGCCATCACCACCATCTCCATGTGTCTGCAGAAGTCCGGCTCGCCGCTCGCTGCGCGTAGTTCGGCCAGATACGGTTGAATCTTGCTGAACGTTGCAAAAATCTCGCCGTGCGCCGCACGAAACGCGTCCCCATCGATTGCCCCCGTCGTCACCATCGAAGCCGCCATGTCCCAGTAGCTCACCACCATGCGAAACCAGGCGTTGCGCTCCCCGCGCGTCGAGGCCGCCAGTTCGTCAAAGCTTTCCGGGTTCAGCTCGTGCAGAAACCACGTCCGCGCTTCCCGCAGAACCGGTTCGCGGCGCAGATCGAAGAGCTGCAAATTCAGTTGGGCACTTTCAAAGGGAGTCGGCATTGTGCCAACGATCTTACAGCAGTGGCGTGCACCTTTCCGCCTCCCCAGACCCGCCTTTTTCTCCTTTGCAACCGACTCACCGGATGGGACAATGGTCTGTTCTCAGACCCACGGAGGCTTCCCCAACCATGGGAGCAACAGCAACTTTGCAGGACCTGAAACGCCTCACGGAAGGACTGCACGCTCATCGCAATCTCTCCACCCCCCAGCTGGTCGAGACGGCCATTGCCCGCGGTGAAGGCCGCCTCGCCTCCAACGGCGCGCTCGTCGCCATGACCGGCGCCCGCACCGGCCGCTCGCCCCGCGACAAGTTCACCGTCGAGGACGATCAGACCCGCGGCCTCGTCGACTGGGGCAAGGTCAATCAGCCTTTTCCGCCGGAGAAATTCGAAGCCCTGCTGCAGCGCGTCATCCGCCACATGGCCGAGCGCGATCTCTTCATCCTGGACCTCGCCGCCGGCGCCGATCCCACCCACCGGATGCCTATCCAGATGATCTGTGAATATGCCTGGCACGCGCTCTTTGTGAAGCAGCTTTTCATCCGCCCTGAGCCCCGCGAGCTCGCCACCCACACGCCCGAATTCATCGTCATCGCCGCCCCCGAGTTCGAAGCCATCCCCGAACGCGACGGCGTTCGCTCCTCGACCTTCATCCTCGCCGACTTCACCCGCAAAATTGTGCTCATCGGCGGGACAAAATATGCCGGTGAGATGAAGAAGTCCATCTTCGGCGTGATGAACTACCTGCTTCCGCCGCGCAACGTCTTCCCCATGCACTGCTCCGCCAACATGGGCGCGGATGGCAGCACCGCCCTCTTCTTCGGCCTCTCCGGCACCGGCAAAACCACGCTCTCGGCCGATCCCGACCGCCGCCTCATCGGCGACGACGAGCACGGCTGGAGCCAGGAGGGTGTCTTCAATTTCGAAGGCGGCTGCTATGCGAAGTGCGTCGACCTCACGCTGGAAAAAGAACCCCAGATTTACAACGCCATCCGCTTCGGCTCCGTTCTCGAAAACGTCGTCCTCGATCCGCGCACCGGCGACCCCGACTACTCCGACATCCGCTACACGGAAAACACTCGCGCCGCTTATCCCGTCGAATTCATCGCCAACGCCGTCATTCCCGGCATCGGCGGCCATCCCCGCAACGTGCTCTTCCTCGCCGCCGACGCTTTCGGTGTCTTGCCTCCCATCGCGAAACTCACGCCCGATCAGGCCATGTACCACTTCCTTTCCGGCTACACCGCCAAACTCGCCGGCACCGAAGCCGGCCTCGGCAGCGAACCGGTCCCCGAGTTCTCCACCTGCTTCGCCTCGCCCTTCCTTCCGCTCGCGCCGCACGTCTATGCGGACATGCTCGGCCGCCGCCTCCGCGAACACAACGCCCAGTGCTGGCTCGTCAATACCGGCTGGTCCGGCGGCGCTTTCGGCACCGGCAAGCGCATGAGTCTTCCGCACACCCGCGCCATCGTCCACGCTGCGCTCAACGGTGGATTGGCCCACGCCGAATTCCTCACCGAGCCTGCCTTCGGGCTCAGCATCCCTACCACCTGCCCCGGCGTTCCAGCGGAATTGCTCAACCCCCGCAATGCCTGGCGCGACAAGAACGCCTACGACGCGCAGGCCCGCTTGCTCGCCGCAAAATTCACAGAAAATTTCCGCAAGTTCGACGTTCCCGATTCCGTCCGCCAGGCCGGCCCCCGCACCGCGTAACCTCCGTTTTTCGCTACCGGCTACAGGCCACAGGCTACCGGCGACAGGCGACAGGCTGCCTCACTGTCCTCCGTTACGAGCCCTGAGCTCCGTGCCCGAGCTACCGGCTACCGGCCACAGGCGACAGGCTGCCTCCGTAACTTGACTCTTGACAGTCGCAGACTTAGTCTCAAAAAGGAGGCAGCGGCAGTTCTGCCTTTCCGCTCTTTTCTGGAAGAACCGCCATGCAAAACCCTCCCTACATCTGGAATTACCTGCCCCTCCTGATTCAGATCGTAGTCGTGAGCGCCCTCGCCGGCGGCATGGTCGGCATGTCCTGGCTCATCGGACGCCATCGCAATATCAAAGAAAAGCTCGAAGCCTACGAATGCGGCATCCCCGCCGAAGGCGACGCCCGCGGCCGATTTTCCGTCCGCTTCTATATGGTGGCGATGCTTTTCATCCTCTTCGATGTGGAAGCCGTTTTCATGCTTCCCTGGGCCGTGATCTATCGCGAGCTGCCGCACATCGCGGGCTCGCGCTTCTTCGGATTCTGGGAAATGCTGGTCTACCTGGGTTTTGTCGTCCTCGGCGTCTTCTACGTCTGGAAGAAGGGCATCCTCGACTGGGCCTCCGATAAGGCAGACCTCTAACCTGACCACGAACATCTAACCTCACAGACGGAAAACGAGCCATGGGAGAAGCGCTGCTCAACAAACAGGCTGTGTTCGAAAGCCTCGCGCAGAACGTGGCCATCCAGGCTCTCCGCGCCGCGCACCCCGACGCCGTCACCAATGCCAAATTCGATCGCGGCGAGCTGACCCTTGTCATTGCCGCCGATCAGATCCGCGCCGCCTGCCGCACCCTGCAGACCGCCGGCTACAACTTCCTCGAAGATGTCACCTGCGTCGACTGGTATCCCGGCGAACCCCGCTTCCAGGTCACCTACCACATCCTCTCTCACAAACTGAAAGAGCGCGTTCGCCTGCATGCCATGGTCGAATCCATCGATCCCTCGATCGACAGCATCACGCAGGTCTGGCCCTCCGCCAATTATTACGAGCGCGAGGTGTGGGACCTCTTCGGCGTTCGCTTTAACGGCCATCCCGGCCTGCGCCGCATCATGCTGCCCGACGAATGGGAAGGCCATCCACTGCGCAAGGATTATCCCGTGGAGGGCTATCGCTGATGCCTGATTCCGAGCACCACGACATGCCCGAAATCCCAGGCTTTACTGAGACTGCGACCCTCGTCGTCCCCCGTCCCGAAGAAGGATCGAAGGACCACACCATGGTCCTCAACATGGGTCCGCAGCATCCTTCCACCCACGGCGTCCTCCGCGTTGTCCTCGAAATCGACGGCGAAACCGTCGTCAAGCTCGTCAACGACATCGGCTATCTCCATACCGGCATCGAGAAAACCTGCGAGGCCAAGTTCTATCAGCAGGTCGTCCCCCTCACCGACCGCATCGACTACCTCTGCCCGATGACCAACAACCTCGCCTACTGCCTCGCGATCGAAAAGCTCCTCCAGATCGAGATCCCCGAGCGTGCGCAGTGGATGCGGGTCCTCCTCAACGAGCTCACGCGCCTCAACTCGCACCTCGTCTGGCTCGGCACGCACGCCATGGACATCGGCGCGCTCACCGTCTTCCTCTATACCTTCCGCGAGCGCGAAGCAATCCTCAACATCTTCGAGCACGTCTCCGGCCAGCGCATGATGACCTCCTACTTCCGCATCGGAGGTCTCGCCCTCGATCCCCCTCTCGACTTCTTCTCGTCCGTGCAGTCCCTCATCAGCATCCTGCCCGAGAAAATCGACGAGTACGAGAATCTGCTCACCGGCAATCCCATCTTTTATAACCGCCTGAAGAACGTCGGCTATCTCAGCCCGGAGAACGCCATCGCCCTCGGCGTCACCGGCCCGCCCCTGCGCGCCTCCGGCATTGACTGGGATCTTCGCCGCGACATGCCGTACAGCAGCTACGAGAAATTCAAATTCGAAGTGCCCGTCTCCAGCGATGGCGATGTCTGGGCCCGCTACCTCGTCCGCCTCGTCGAAATGCGCGAGTCGGTCAGGATTTGCCAGCAGGCTCTCGACGGCATGCCCGCAGGCCCCATCAAAGCCGACGCGCCCCACGTCGTCCTCCCCGACCGCGAAAAGATGAAGACGCAGATGGAAGCCCTCATCTATCACTTCAAAATCGTCACCGAAGGCTTCCAGGTCCCCGCCGGCGAAGTCTACCAGGCCGTCGAATCGCCGCGCGGCGAGATGGGCTACTACGCCGTCTCCGATGGCACCGCGAAACCGTACCGCGTCCACATGCGCAACCCCTCCTTCGCGACCCTCCAGGCTCTCGAAACCATGTGCGTCGGCCGCCTCATCGCCGACGTCGTCGCTGTCATCGGCTCCATCGACATCGTCCTCGGAGAAATCGACCGGTGAGCGCCACAGCAACCGCGGAGCCTATGCTCGAAACCGAACTGTGGCTCTCGTTTGTCTCCATGCTGCGTTCCTACGCCGCCGCGGCCAGTCTGCATTCGCCGGAAATTTATGTCGCTTCCAGCGAAAATTCCGTCGCCATTACCGCCAGCGGCGTCAGGCTGGAAATGCAATTCCGTCCGGAGTCCAGCCAGATCACCTGGCAAAAGAGCGCCCCGCATCACAGCTCCGGTACCGGCCGCTTTGAGCTTCTCCACGACGGCACTGTGCTGATCGACGGAATCACCAAAGACCTCGACCACACAGCCATCGATTTCATCGCATCCCTTACCGAGCGACAGAAGGGAGCTGCTCAATGAGCACCACCCTCTTCTCTCCCGCGCTCGCCGCCCGCTTCGACAAGCTCGTCACCCTCTACCCCATCAGGCGCTCCGCCCTCGTTCCCATGCTCCTCTACGCGCAGGACGAAGTCGGTTACCTCTCCGACGCCGTCATCGCCGAAGTGGCCGAACGCGTCGGCGTCTCGGAGCTCGAAGTCCGTAACGTCATCAGCTACTATTCGCTGCTCCGCACCAAACCCGCCGGCAAATATAACGTCCAGGTCTGTACCAACATCAGCTGCATGCTCCGCGGCGGCAACGAGATCCTCGACCACTGCAAAAAGAAGCTCGGCATCCCCAACAAAGGCATCACCCCCGACGGCCTGTTTTCACTCGAAGAAGTCGAGTGCATCGGAGCCTGCTCCTGGGCGCCCGCCGCGCAAATCAATTACGACTTCCACGAGAACCTCACCGCCGACTCCATCGACAAAGTCCTCGACGACTATCGCGCGAAATCCAAAAGCGGGGGAACCCGATAATGGCGACGCTCTCCACCCATCCCGACTGCGTCCCCGTTGTTTCGTACCGCTTTGGCAAAGGCGCTACCGACATCAACACCTACCTCCGGCTCGAAGGCTACGAGTCCGCCCGCCAAGCCCTCACCCTCGGCCCCGACGGCATCATCAGTGAGATGAAAGCCTCCAACCTCCGCGGGCGCGGCGGCGCAGGCTTCCCCACCGGCCTCAAATGGTCCTTCGTGCCGAAGCAGTCCACCAAACCCAAATACGTCCTCGTCAACGGCGACGAATCCGAGCCCGGCACCTGCAAAGACCGCCTCATCTTCGAGCACGACCCGCACTCCGTCATTGAAGGCACCATCATCGCCGGCCTCTCCGTCCAGGCGCGCATGGGCTTCATCTATCTGCGCGGCGAATACCGCTACCTCCTCACCATCATGGAGCGCGCCGTCGCCCAGGCCTACGCCAGGGGCTTCCTCGGCAAAAACATCTTCGGCTCCGGCATCGACTTCGACGTCGTCACCCAAACCGGCGCCGGCGCCTACGAAGTCGGCGAAGAATCCGCGCTCATGGAATCGCTCGAAGGCAAACGCGGCATCCCCCGCATTCGCCCGCCTTTCCCTGCGGTCGTCGGCCTCTACGGCGGACCCACCATCATCAACAACGCCGAGACCATCGCCACCGTCCCCCACATCTTCCGTATGGGTGGCGCGGAATATGCGAAGATCGGCACCGAGCGCAACGGCGGCACGCGCCTCTTCTGTCTCAGCGGCCACGTCGAACGCCCCGGCGTCTACGAGCTGCCCATGGGCTACAACCTTAAAAAGATGATCTACGAGGTCGGCGGCGGCATCCCCAACGGCAAAAAGCTCAAAGCCGTCGTTCCCGGCGGATCTTCCACGCCCGCCCTCACTGCCGACGAAATCGACATCGGCATGGACTTCGACCAGGTCGGTAAAGCCGGCTCCATGCTCGGCTCCGGCGGCGTCGTCGTCCTCGACGAAACCACCTGTATGGTCGAGTTCGCCCTCCGCACCATGAAGTTCTACAGGCACGAGAGCTGCGGCTGGTGCATCCCCTGTCGCGAAGGCACCGACTGGCTCGAAAAGTCACTCACACGGTTACATAAGGGGGGCGCCGTCGACAAAGACATCGACAACATCCGCTACCTCGCCGAAAACATGCTGGGCCGCACCTTCTGTCCGCTCGGCGACGCCGCAGCCATGCCCACCATCGCCTTCGTCAAAAAATTTCGCAAAGAGTTTGAAGACCACCTCGAGGGCCGGGGCTGCCCCAGACACCACGCAGCCGAACCCGAGCCCGCGCTGGTCTGAAGGAATTCATGGCTGACGTTACCCTCACTGTCGACGGCAAAAAGCTCACCGCTCCCGCGGGCACGCTCCTCATTGAAGCCTGCCGCATGCATGGCATCGAGATCCCCGCCTTCTGCTACTATCCCGGCCTCTCCCTCCAGGCCGCCTGCCGCATGTGCGTCGTGCGCCTGGAAAAAGTTCCCAAGCTCCAGACCGCCTGCACCACGCCCGTCGCCGAAGGCATGGTCGTCACCACCGAAAGTCCTGAGATCGCCCAGGCCCGCAAAGCCACCCTCGAGCTCCTGCTCGGCAACCATCCCCTCGACTGCCCCGTATGCGATGCCGGCGGCGAGTGCGAACTGCAGGACATGACTTTCAAGTACGGCGCGCACGAATCCAAATTCGTTGAGATCAAGCAGCACCGCGACGAGCAGCAGTGGTCCCCCGTCGTCTTCTTCGATCGCCCCCGCTGCATCCTCTGCTACCGTTGTGTCCGCGTCTGCGGCGAAGGCATGGACGTCTGGGCCCTCGGCGTCCAGAATCGCGGGGCCGGCTCCGTCATCGCCCCCAACAAACAGGACCACCTCGAGTGCGAAGAGTGCGGCATGTGTATCGACATCTGCCCCGTCGGCGCGCTCACCTCCGGCGCCTATCGCTACAAAACCCGCCCCTGGGAAATGTCCCACGTCGGCACCGTCTGCACCCACTGCGGCGACGGCTGCAAAACCACCCTCGGCGTCCGCCGCGCCAACGACGGCATGGACATCGTTCGCGGTGATAATCGCGACAAATCCGGCATCAATGGCGACTTCTTATGTATCAAGGGCCGTTACGCATTCGACTTCGCCAATCGCGAGAACCGCCTTACCAAGCCCATGATCCGCAAAGCCAATGGCCGTCTCGAAGAAGTCACATGGGACGATGCCCTTGAGTTCGCCGGCAACCGGCTCCGCGAGATTCGCGACACCAGAGGCGGATCCGCCATCGGCGTCATCGGCTCCAACCGCACCACCAACGAAGAATCCTACCTGCTGCAGAAATTCGCCCGCACCGTTCTCGCCACCAACAACATCGACCATCACCGCACCGCCGACTACCCCACCTTCGCCGCCGCCCTCAAAGGCAATGCCTCCGAAGCCTCGCTCCGCGACATTGCCGCCGCCAAAGCCATTCTCCTCCTCGGCAACGATCCCACCGAGCAGCACCCAGGACTGGCCTGGCAGATTCGCACCAACATCCGCCACAACCAGGCCCGCCTCTACGTCGCAAATCACGCGCTCATCAAGCTCCGCCGCCAGGCAACCGCCTTCCTGCAGATCTCCGAAGACGGCTATGCCGGCCTCGTCTCCTGGCTCGGCGGCGCACCTGGCTCCCTCGACTCCAACACCGACGCGACTGCCTTCCGCGATGCGCTGCGCAAAGAAGATTCCCTCGTCGTCGTCTTCGGCTCCGAATTCCGCGGCCGCGACCTCTCCGCTCTCGTCGCTTTCGGCGCCACCCTGCCCAACGTCAAATTCGCCTGCCTCGGGGACTACGCCAACTCCCGCGGTGCAGCCGACATGGGCCTCTACCCCGACCTGCTTCCCGGTTATATCCCCGTCTCCGTCTCTGCCGATTTTGCCAGAGAGTATCCGGCCCTCCCGGGCAAACCCGGCCTCAATCTCCTGCAAATGTTCGACGCCGTCGACTCCGGCCAGCTCGGCGCCCTCTATATCGTTGGCTCCAACCCGGTCGCCCGCTACGCCCGCCACAGCGACGCCCTGCAAAAGACCTTCATCATCGTGCAGGACATGTTCATGACCGAGACCGCGCAGTTCGCCGACGTCATCCTCCCCGCCGCCAATCTCTACGAAAAATCCGGCACCGTCACCAACACCTTCGGCGACCTCCAGCTCGTCAAAAAAGCTGCCGACCGCGCCGGCGTCCGCACCGACTTCGAGCTCATCGTTCGCCTCGCCGCTGCCATGGGCGCCGACGTCAAAAAACTCGTCCCCTTCGGAAAGAACGGCACCCGCGCCGACTTCGGCCAGGCCCGCGGCGCGCAGTCCGGCGAAGCCGACCGTCACGGCGTGTGGCTCGTCGCCCACAACCTCGAGCCCAAACTCAGCCCCTTTGACCCCTTCGCCATCTTCGACGAGATCCAGCGCCTCGTTCCCTCCTACGATGTCCCGCGCCTCGACCTGCTCACCGGCAACGACCAGCATCTGCAACCGGCCCTCGTCCAAATCGAAAATATCGCCTCGCGCCCCGATCTCGTCCTGCCCTCCAACGACACGCTCTTCACCTCCGGATCGCTCGGCCTCTACAGCAAAACCCTGCACTCCGTTCTCGAATCGCGTAAACCTGTCGAAACAGCAGCAGGGTCCCCCGGCGCGCCCGCAGTGGGCGCAATGGGCTCCTAGCGGATTAACACTGGAAAGCTGAATGGAAATCCACCTGATTCCGTTTCTGCTGGTCAGCCTCGCGAAGGTCATCGTCGTGGTGGTCATCTTTCTTATGTCCGTGGCCTACACCGTGCTCCTCGAACGCAAACTGGTCGGCCGCATTCAAAATCGCTGGGGACCCAGCCGCGTCGGCCCCTTCGGCCTGCTCCAGCCCATGGTCGATGGCGCCAAGCTGTTCCTCAAAGAAGACCTGATGCCCGAGGCGGTCTACCGCCCGCTCTACATCCTCGCGCCCATCATCGCCCTCATCTGTTCGCTCATGTCCATCTCCGTCGTGCCTTTTGGCGCCGACGTCCGCTGGCACGGCATCCAGCTCTTCCAGATTTCCGACAACAACATCGGCCTCCTCATTCTGCTCGGCATCACCTCCGTCGGCGTCTACGGCATCGCGCTCTCCGGCTGGTCGTCGAATAACAAATATTCGCTGCTCGGCGCCCTGCGCGCCTCAGCCCAGGTCATCAGCTACGAGCTCGCTCTCGGCCTTTCCCTCGTCGGCATCGTCGTTCGCACCGGCTCCCTCCGCCTTCGCGACATCGTCGGCGTCCAGGCCACGCACGGTCTGCTCTCGTGGAACTTCTTCGGCGGATTCCAGTTCGTCGCCTTCTTCATCTACCTCATGGCCGCCTACGCCGAAACCAACCGCTCCCCCTTCGACCTTCCCGAAGCCGAGAGCGAGCTCACCGCCGGCTACCACACCGAATACAGCTCCATGAAATTTGCCATGTTCTTCATGTCCGAATACGGCAACATGATCACCGTCGGCTGCGTCGCGACCCTCCTCTTCTTCGGTGGATGGACCAGCCCCTTCGGCCATTTCCTCGCCGGCAGCGGTCCCGTCTCCACCGCGGTGCTTTCCATCTTCTGGTTCGTCATCAAAGTCTTCTTCTTCCTCTTTCTCTATATCTGGGTGCGCGGCACGCTGCCGCGCTTCCGTTACGACCAGCTCATGGGCTTCGGGTGGAAATTTCTCGTGCCCGTAGCTGTCGCCAACATCGTCGTCACCAGCTTCTGCATCGGCCTGCGATTGCCGGCGCAGTAATCTACAATTTTTATTTGGGCCGACTCACTCTGCTGTTGTAGTACCAGTTCAAAAACAAAATGCATCTCGCTCTCTTCACCATCTTCGCGGTGCTCTGTGTGGCAGGCGCGCTCAACCTCCTGCTCCAGCGCCACCCCATTAACAGCGCGCTCTCGCTCATTGTCGTCATGACCTCGCTCGCCGTCCTCTATCTGCTGCTCGGAGCCGAATTCCTCGCCGCCGCCCAGGTCATCGTCTACTCCGGCGCCATCATGGTGCTCTTCACCTTCGTCATCATGCTGCTCAATGCCGGCAAAGAAGAGCGCACCCACGGCAGCAAGCTCGCCTACATCGCAGGATTCCCCGGCGCCGCCGCTCTCCTCGGCCTGCTCGCTTTCATCTTCATCTCGCATCGCGGTGACTACGGCCAGGCCCGCCTCGGCGAATACCTCGCCACCACCAGCGACCTCAGCCGCGTCCTCTTCCGCGACCTCCTGCTGCCCTTCGAAGTCACTTCCGTCCTCATCCTCATCGCTATCCTCGGCGCCGTGGCGCTCGCCCGAAAGGAGCACTGAGCCGTGGTCCCCATCGCGTACTACCTCGTCCTCAGCGCCGTCCTCTTCTCCATCGGTGTCGCCGCCTTCCTCATCAAGCGCAACATCATCACCGTTTTCATGGCGATTGAGCTCATGCTCAACGCCGTTAATCTCGCCTTCATTGCTTTTTCCCGGCAATGGAGCCAGACCACCGGCCATCTCCAGGTCAACGGCCAGATCTTCGTCTTCTTCGTCATGGTCGTTGCCGCCGCCGAAACCGCCGTCGGCCTCGCCATCGTCATCGCCGTCTTCCGCGCCCGCAGCACCCTCAACGTCGATTCCATCGACCTGATGAAACTATGAACACCGACCTTCACCTCTGGCTCATTCCGCTCGTCCCCTTCGCCGGATTTCTGGTGAATGGTCTCCTCGGCCGCAAGTTCCCCAGGGCCCTGGTCACTACCGTCGCTCTCGTCGCGTCGCTGATTCCCGCCCTGCAAGTCGCAGCCATCGTTACAAAATTCAGCTCTCTCACCCTGCCCCACGTTGAGAACCTCGGCGCCTGGATCGCCGCCGGCGGCTTCCACGCCGACTTCTCCTTCCAGCTCGATCAGCTCAGCCTCATCATGCTCTGCATCGTCACCGGCGTCGGCTTCCTCATCCACCTCTACTCCGTCGGTTACATGGCCCACGACCCGAGCTACTGGCGCTTCTTCGCCTACATGAACCTGTTCCTCTTCTTCATGCTCACGCTCGTGCTCGCCGAAAACTACCTGCTGATGTTCGTCGGCTGGGAAGGCGTGGGTCTCGCCTCCTACCTGCTCATCGGCTTCTGGTTCACCCGCGATTCCGCCGTCAAGGCCGGCAAAAAAGCCTTCATCGTCAACCGCATCGGCGACTTCGGCTTCCTCATCGCGATGTTCCTCCTCATCGCGCACTTCGGCTCCCTCAGCTTCAGCGATGTCTTCAGCCAGATCGGCGCGCATCCCGCCTGGCAGGGCGGATTCCTCACCGCCACCGCGCTCTTCCTCGTCCTCGGCGCCACCGGCAAGTCCGCGCAAATTCCGCTCTATGTCTGGCTCCCCGACGCCATGGAAGGCCCCACCCCCGTCTCCGCCCTCATCCATGCCGCCACCATGGTCACCGCCGGCGTCTACATGATCGCCCGCACCCACGTCCTCTTCGACCGCTCGCCCTTCGCGCTCTCCACCGTCGCCGTCATCGGCGTCGCCACCGCATTCTTTGCCGCCACCATCGGAATCCTCCAGACCGACATCAAACGCGTCCTCGCCTACTCCACCATCTCGCAGCTCGGCTACATGTTCCTCGCCTGCGGCATCGCTGCCTACTCCGCCGGCATCTTTCACCTCGTCACCCACGCCTTCTTCAAAGCGCTCCTCTTCCTCGCCGCCGGCTCCGTTATCCACGCCCTCGGTGACGAGCAGGATATGCGCCGCATGGGCGGCCTCCGCACCAAAATTCCCGTCACCTTCTGGACCATGACCGCCGCCGTGCTCGCCATCTCCGGCGCGCCGCCTCTCGCCGGCTTCGTCAGCAAAGACGAAATCCTCTACCAGGCCTTCATCGCTCCCAATGGCGGCAAAATCTTCTGGGCCGTCGGCCTTCTCACCGCCGGGCTCACCTCTTTCTATATGTTCCGGCTCTGGTACCTCACCTTCTTCGGCAAACCTCGCTTCGAGACCGCGCACGAAGAAGAGCAGGCCGCCGTCCACGCCCGCTCCGACACCAAACTCACCGTTGAAGCCGAGCCCGCTCATCCTGTGCACGAAAGCCCCTGGGTCATGCTCGGCCCCCTCGTCATCCTCGCCATCCTCTCCGTCATCGGCGGCTTCATGGGATGGCCCGAAGCCCTCGGCGGCAGCAACTGGTTCTCGCACTTCCTCGAGCCCGCCGTCACCGTCGGCACCGCCTCACCCGCGGGCGACAAACAAACGGAGCTGATCCTCGCCCTCGTCTCAACCCTCGTCGCCTTCACCGGCTGGCTGCTCGCCCACATTCTCTATTTCGCGAAGCCCGAGCTCCCCGCGCGTCTCGCCACCCAGCTCCGCGCTCTCTACGCGCTCGTCAAAAACAAGTACTGGGTCGACGAAATCTACGGTGCGCTGATCGTTGCGCCGGTTCTCTTCATCGCCCGCTGGATCCTCGGCGTCCTCATCGATCGCGGTGTCATCGACGGCGGCACGCTGACCGCCGGCTACACCGCGCAGAGCTTCGGCGCCCTCGTCGCCCGCATTCAATCCGGCAACATTCGCTCCTACGCAGGCTGGCTCGCCTTTTTCGCCGCTTTGCTCCTGGCAGTTTCCTATTTCGGATGGACGTCCCACTTAACCCTGCGATGAACGAAAGACCAGAGACTCGACCGTGCTGACTGACCACATCCTGACGCTGATCACCTTCGTGCCCACCGCGGGCGCGATCGTCGTCGCGTTCCTGCCGCGCAAGGGCCGCGCCGTCCAGTGGTTTACCCTCCTCGTCACGCTCGCCACCTTCGTCCTCTCCCTCCATCTCCCCACGTACTTCAACGACGCCCAGCGCGGCTTCCAGTTCGAAGAAAATCAGCCCTGGATTTCTTCCCCCGCCATCCGCTATCACCTCGGCGTCGACGGCCTCTCCCTCTGGCTCGTCCTCCTCACTACCTTCCTCGGCCCCATCGGCGTTCTCGTCTCCTGGCGCGCCATTCACGAACGCACCAAAGAGTTCTATTTCCTCTTCCTCCTCCAGCAAACCGCCATGATCGGCGTCTTCGTCGCGCTCGATCTCTTCCTCTATTACGGTTTCTGGGAGCTCTCCCTCGTCCCCATGGCCATCCTCATCGCCCTCTTCGGCCCCAACCGCGGCCGCCAGGCAGCCATTAAGTTCTTCCTCTATACCTTCATTCCGTCCGCGCTCTTCCTCGTTGCCATCCTCTACCTCTACGCCAAAGCCGGTACCTTCGACTTCGTCCAGCTCCAGAGCGCTCTCGCCGCCGGCTCCCTCGGGATCACCCCGAAGGCTCTTTCCTGGCTCTCGCTCGCCTTCCTCGTCGCCTTCGCC
>Ga0210398_10004032_pt1 | contig 13896 bp, 12 predicted proteins | sample IncBWC4OmetaG_FD_161047 | JGI IMG/M metagenome (GOLD analysis project Ga0210398, IMG submission 161047) | Forest soil microbial communities from Barre Woods Harvard Forest LTER site, Petersham, Massachusetts, United States - Inc-BW-C-4-O | ecosystem: Environmental > Terrestrial > Soil >...
CGGGGGCAGGTCAATCTCCTGGCAAATCTCGGCAAAGGCGAGTGCGGTAAGGGGGGTGAACTCCGCTGGCTTCAGCACGGCTGTGTTTCCCGTTGCCAGGGCGGGGGCAATTTTCCACGCCAGCATAAGCAATGGAAAATTCCAGGGGATGATCTGGCCGACGACGCCACAAGCCGTGTAGTCGGGAAATTCACTCTGTAACAGTTGTGCCCATCCCGCGTGATGATAAAAATGGCGGACCACGAGCGGGATATCGATATCGCGGCTCTCGCGAATCGGCTTGCCGTTGTCGATGGTTTCGAGCACCGCCAGCCGCCGCGAGTGTCTCTGAATGGCCCGGGCCAGGGCATACAGGTATCGCGCCCGCGCGTGCCCGCTTAGGGACTGCCACTTCGGAAAAGCACTTCGTGCGGCCTGGACCGCAGCATCAATATCGGCAGATGACCCCGCGGCGACGGTCGCGATCTTCTCTCCCGTAGCCGGGTCGGTCGAGTCGAAAAACACGCCTTCCACTGGTGGGCGCCACTCCCCGTCGATAAAGTGGCCGAAACGTCGTTGATGGCGGTCGAGCCAGAGGAGCGCATCTTTCGGATCTTCGGGCGCCGGGCCATATTCCATGGTAAGGAATTTTTCAGCTATGCTCATGCGCGCCTTCCGCTTTCCTCCTCGATCTTTGCCATTCGCTCTGACTATGCAATCGGATGCCGATAATCTGCTGAGTACCGCCCAGTGGCGTAGTGCTCTAACTGCCGTTCGATGTCATTTAATAGTCCGCTGGCTCCGAAGCGGAACAGTTCCGCCTTCATCCAAGCTGTTCCCAGCTCTTCTTTCATCAGCGCCAACCATTCCGTCGACTGCTTCGCCGTGCGAATTCCTCCCGCGGGCTTGAAGCCGACGGCCATGCCTGTTTCCTGAGCATATTCGCGAATGGCTCGGGTCATGACGAATCCAACGGGAAGGGTGGCGTTGGTCGATTCTTTGCCGGTTGAAGTTTTGATGAAGTCCGCGCCTGCCATCATCGCCACAAAACTCGCGCGCGCCACATTGCGCAACGTGACCAGCTCGCCCGTCGCCAGGATCGCCTTCATATGACAGTGTCCCGCGGCCTGTTTGAATTCTGCCACCTCATCGTAAAGCTCTTGCCACTTGCCGCCGAACACATGAGCCCGCGTAATGACAATGTCGATGTCATCCGCTCCCGCTTCCACCGAGCGGCGAATTTCTTCAACTCGCTCGCGCATGGGCGACAAGCCGGCAGGAAATCCCGTGGAAACCGCGGCCACGCGAACCCCACTGCCAGCCAGCGCTCGGACCGCGGTTTCAACGAAACGATGGTATACGCAAACCGCCGCCACTTTGAGGTTGAGATCTTCGATCTGAAGACGCTTCAGAAGTTCACCTTGAATCGGTTGCCGCGCTTTGGCGCACAAGCGTCGCACGCGGTCGTCGGTGTCATCTCCGGAAAGCGTGGTCAGGTCCATGCAGGAGATTGCCCGCAGGAGCCAAGCGGCCTGCCATTCTTTTTTCACCGTTCGCCGCGCCCCGAGGGTTTGCGCCCGGCGCTCCACTGCGCTGGCGTTCACGCGCACCTGTTTGACCCAATCAAGATTTAGCGGGATGCGCCGGTTGGATAGCAGTGGACGTCCCGAGAGCGTGGCGATGGGGGTTTCCGAATCGGGCGCAAGTCCCTCCGGCGCCCTGTGAGTCGGGCGGTCTCGAACCCCGTAACCGGTCTTGCGTTCCTCTGACACCGCTCTTCGATTGTACGGCAGAAGGTCAGCCCCCAGCAGTTTTCTGCTATAGTTTCGTTCCTCGGAGGTCCCGTCTCATGCCCAGAAACGTGCGCTGTGCCTTGATTCAAGCCAGCAACGCGCTCAGCCCCGATCGCCCCCTTGCCCAGATCAGAAAAGCGATGATCGACAAGCACTTGAAGTTGATCGAGCAAGCGGCGCGAAAGAAGACACAAATCCTATGCCTCCAGGAACTTTTTTACGGTCCTTACTTCTGCGCCGAGCAGGATGCGCGTTGGTATGAGTTGACGGAGCGCGTGCCGGATGGTCCTACGGTGCGCATGATGCAAAAGCTGGCCTCCAAACATCGCATGGCGATCGTAGTTCCTGTCTACGAAGAACAGATGCCCGGCGTTTACTTCAATACTGCCGCCGTGATCGACGCCGATGGCAGTTATCTCGGGAAGTATCGCAAGCATCACATCCCGCACTGCCATCCCGGTTTCTGGGAGAAGTTTTATTTCACCCCGGGCGATCTGGGCTATCCCGTCTTTGAGACAAGGTATGCGCGGGTGGGCGTTTACATTTGCTACGACCGCCATTTCCCTGAAGGTGCAAGAATTCTGGGATTGAACGGGGCGGAGATTGTCTTCAATCCTTCGGCCACTGTTGCCGGGCTATCGGAATATCTCTGGGAGCTTGAGCAACCCGCGCACGCGGTAGCGAATGGTTATTTTGTGGGCGCCATCAACCGCGTGGGAGTTGAGAAACCGTGGAACATCGGAGAGTTCTACGGCAAAAGCTATTTCTGCAATCCGCGTGGCAAAATTATTGCCCAGGCCAGTCGCGACAAAGATGAAGTGCTGGTGGCGGATCTCGATTTGGACATGATCGCGGAAGTCCGTAAAGTCTGGCAGTTCTTCCGGGATCGCCGACCGGAAAGCTACGGTCCGATTACTGCGCAGACGGGAGAGGCGGCAGCAGCCGACTAAGCGAAACTACCGCCCCCGTTTTTCTCAGCTGAATGTTTCAGCCATTCCCCCATGACGACGCCCGATACGTCTCGTTCTCAATCTCGCATCGCATCCAGTCCTCTCTATAATCCTGACCTTGCGCCCGCTCGGTCCGACCGCCGGCAATGGGGAACCTATAACTTCGCAGCGCTGTGGATTTCGATGTCCGTCAATATCCTCACCTACATGCTGGCTGCCAGTTTGATTCAGGGTGGCATGAACTGGAAACAGGCGGTGATGACGATCTTCCTCGGCAACGTGATCGTGCTGGTCCCAATGTTGCTGAATTCGCACCCCGGCGCCAAGTATGGAGTGCCGTTTCCCGTTTTGGCTCGTGCGTCCTTCGGAGTGCTGGGAGCGAATCTGGCCGCCGTCCTCCGCGCGCTGGTAGCCTGCGGATGGTTCGGGATCCAGACATGGATCGGTGGAGAAGCCATCAGCACGCTGCTCGGAACGCTCGCGCCAGGATGGAAGAATTTTCCCTATTCCACAGCGGTTTGCTTTTTTCTGTTCTGGCTCATCAACCTCGCCGTCATTCTGATGGGAATCGAATCCATCCGGATTCTGCAGGGAATCAGTGCCCCCGTGTTGCTGGGAGTTGGTTTGCTGCTCTTGGCTTGGGCCTATCAGCGTGCGGGTGGCTTCGGTCCCATGCTGGCCGCGCCTTCGCGTTTCACCAACTTCGCCGACTTTTTAAAATTTCTGATCCCCGCCTTGAATGGCACGGTAGGATTCTGGGCCACCGTCTCGCTGAATATCCCGGACTTCACGCGATTCGCACGGAATCAGCGGGAACAGATTATTGGTCAGGCGCTGTCGCTTCCGACGACGATGACTCTCTACGCTTTCATCGGCATAGCCGTTACCTCGGCCACGGTCGTGATTTATGGCACCGCTATCTCCGATCCTGTGCAACTGCTCAGCCGTTTTCATTCCCCCGTGGCGGTGGTGATCTCGCTGATTGCGATTCTGCTGGCCACGCTGAATGTCAATATCGGAGCGAACGTCGTTTCGCCGGCAAACGACTTCTCCAATCTGTGGCCTCGGAAAATCAGCTTCCGCACCGGCGGAGTGATCACCTGCTTGATGGGCATCGCGCTGATGCCATGGAAATTGCTCGCGGATTACAACACGTTCATTCTCGGCTGGCTGAGCGGATATGCTGCCTTTCTGGGACCTGTTGCCGGCATCATGATCTGCGACTATTTCCTGGTACGAAAATGTGTTCTGCAGGTAGACGATCTCTATCTGCGCGGCGGAATTTATGAATATTCGAGAGGATTCAACTGGCGCGCCGTAATTGCGCTCGGGCTTGGGGCAGGCACCGCCCTGGTAGGACTAGCCGTGGCGTCGGTGCGTGTTCTCTATGATTATTCCTGGTTCGTCGGCTTCGCCGTTTCCTTCGCGATGTACTACGCGATGATGAAGTTTCAGCGCCCGCCGGTTTTTTCTCCGATGGCGGCGTCCTGACTTCAGTGTTTCATCTTGTGGAACCCCGGCAAAACATCGCGCTGATAAATGTCGAGCGATTCTTCCTCGTCTCCGCACATCAAATACAAGTTAAACTGCGTTACTCCTACACTGGCCAACTGGCGCAGCCTCTCCTGATGAGCTTTCGCCGGACCCACCACGCAGAAACGGTCGACCACTTCATCCGAGACGAAATTCGCATTTTTGCTCTCCACCACACAGTGATGAAGGTAGTCGTAACCGCCCCGGTCCTGGACGTATGAAGTGAGCGCTGGCGGCAAGTCTTCCGGCTTGTATTGCCGTATAAGGTCCATCACGTGGTTGGAAACCAGCGCCGGAAACCAGCGCACCCGTTCGCGAGCGGCAGCCAAGTCATCCGAGACCCAAACCGGCGCCGCCGCCATCACTTTGAGCTGGCTTGCGTCGCGGCCCGCGTCGCGAGCGCCCTGCTTCACGAAACCCAGGCACCAGGAAATTAAATCCGGATCGGCGAATTGCAAAATGATTCCATCCGCTACTCGGCCCGCCATGTGCAATACCTTCGGCCCATAGCCTGCAATCCAGACCCGCGGAGGAATCTTCGCCCAAGTAAGTCGCGTGGACTGACCTTCGTACTCAATTTCCTTGCTGCTGGTGAGGTCGCGGAAAATCTTTACCGCGGTTTCCAATTCCGACCAACTGACCGGCTTCTTGCCGAGCACGCGCCGGGAACTGTCTCCCCTCCCAATGCCCAGTTCCATTCGGCCACCGGAAATCAGATTCAGAGTCGCAAACAGACTTGATGTAACCGTCAGATCGCGAACCGCAGGATTCGTGACCAGCGTCCCCAGCTTCATCCTCTCGGTGTTCGCCGCCATAAGCGTGAGCAAAGGGTAGGGGTCCATCCACAAAACATGGGAGTCGAAAAGCCAGCCATACTCAAAGCCCGCGGCCTCGGCCTGCCGCGTCAAACCGAGAATGCGCTCAACCGAAATGTCTGGCTTCAACGTGATGCCAAACTGCATGGCCGCCCCTTTCCTCGCCTTCAAAGATTATCAGGAAGTGAAGTGCGGCAGTTTAGCATAGAATTCCTTTTTCATCTCAGCCGGAGCGGAGGCATCGATGGGCTTTGACACGATCATCGGCAACGGATCGGTGGTAACTGCAACGGACACTTACGTCGCCGATTTGGCCATCACCGAGGGCAAGATCGCCGCTATCGCCAAAGCTCTTCCTCGAGAGAATGTCGCCAAGGTGCTGGACGCATCTGGAAAGTTCGTTTTCCCCGGTGGCATCGATGTCCACACCCATCTGGATATGCCCTTCGGCGGTACCACCAGCGCGGACGATTTTGAAACCGGAACTCGAGCCGCAGCCTTCGGTGGAACGACCACGCTGATCGACTTCGCCATCCAATACAAGGGCCAAGCTTTGCGAAAAGCCTTCGATACGTGGATGGACAAAGCCTCAAAGAAGGCGGTCAGCGACTATGCCTTTCACTGCATCGTGACCGACGTCAGCCATGGTCAACTGCAGGAGATGAACACCCTGGTGGGCGAAGGGGTGACCAGCTTCAAGCTGTTCATGGCCTATCCCGGCGTGTTCATGCTCGATGACGCCAGCATTTTCCGCGCGCTGCAGACCACAGCAAAGAACGGCGGCCTGATTTGCATGCACGCCGAAAACGGGAGCGCGATCGACGTGATCGTACAGCAGGCCCTGGCCGAAGGAAAGACGGCGCCGAAGTATCATGCACTTACTCGCCCCACCACGGCGGAGGCCGAAGCTGTCTCGCGCGCAATCGCCTTATCTGAGATGGCTGGAGCTCCCATTTACATTGTGCACTTAAGCTGTAATGAAGCTCTCGAAAAAGTCCGTGAGGCTCGCGACCGGGGCCTTCCCGTCTATGCCGAGACCTGCCCGCAATATTTGTATCTCTCGATTGAAAACTTCGACGTGCCCGATTTCGAAGGCGCGAAATACGTTTTTACTCCACCGCTTCGCGAGAAGTGGCATCAGGAAAAACTTTGGAACGGCCTCAAGCGTGATCATCTGCAGGTGGTGTCCACCGATCACTGTCCTTTCTGTTTCAAGGAACAGAAAGAACTCGGACGCGGCGATTTCACCAAGATTCCAAACGGTGGCCCGGGGGTTGAGCATCGCATGAGCCTGATTTACTCCGGCGGAGTTGCCCAAGGCCGGTTCAGCGTGAACCGATTCGTCGAACTGGTCTCGACAACTCCGGCAAAGCTTTTTGGTCTATATCCGCGAAAAGGTACCATCGCGGTCGGCAGTGATGCCGATCTCGTGATCTTCGATCCCAACCGCAAACACACGATCAGCGCCAAGACTCACCACATGCGCGTGGATTACTCGATGTTCGAAGGGATTGAAGTCACCGGCATGCCAGACGTTGTTCTCTCTCGCGGGCGGGTGGTGGTGGACGGAGAAACATTTCTCGGCCGTGCTGGACAAGGACAGTTTCTACGGCGGTCAACCTATTCGCAGGTGAACGGCTAGTGCAAGAGACCTTGCCAGACCGGCGTGATTCCTAGCGCAGAGCCGAGTAGAGAGCTTCTTTCCAGCGCTTCGTGTCGATCTTCCAGCACACTTTGGTTTTTCCTCCCATTTCGAAAGCTGGCGCCCAGACGGTTCGATTGCGATCATCTCCTGCCACATTCAGACGGTCGACCACCGTCATCCCTCGAGTCAATTCGCTTTGTGTCTCCACCTCCACGTAGTGCTCGCTCCATTCGGTACCGACCGAGGGATCGAGAGCAACGCACATCGCAACCGGATCAGGCAGACAAATTCCATCTTCTCCGGTCTGCAGCTTGTACGCGTCCCGGGCGTGGCTGTTGCATTCGATAGCGAAGCGACCAAGTTCAGTATCGAACCTTTGAATCAACTTGATATCCGCCTCATCCACCACGGCCTGTCCGCGAGAGAGTTGCCAGCCAATCAATTCAATGGGAAGTCCGCTCAGCATGACAATGCGCCCCGCCTCCGGATCTACCCAGATGTTATATTCGGCCGCCGGCGTCACATTTCCCTCACAGCAGGGAGCGCCTCCCATAATCACGCATCGGCCGACTTTGGTTGCGATGCTCGGCTTTCTTGCCAGAGCGAGAGCGACATTGGTGAGCGGACCCAAGGTGACCAGGACCAGCCCAGGGTTGGCTTCGATCGTGGCGATGATCGCGTCGACGGCGTGTAATTCCTTGGGAGAACGGCCAGGCGCTGAGTAATTATGATCTCCCAGACCGTCGCGGCCGTGAAACCACGTAGCACTTGTATGGGTGCGGAGCAGTGGCTTCTCTGCGCCAACATAGACCGGAACATCGACGCCGCAGAGTTCAACGGTATAGAGAGCGTTGCGCGTAGCCTGCTGCAGGTCAACGTTCCCGGCTACAGTTGTGATCGCGGCCACGCGCACCTCGGGAGCGCGTAAGGCCATGATGAGAGCCACGGCATCGTCGGAAGCTGTGTCGGTATCGATCAGAAATGTTCGCGGCACGCAGCGTAGGATAGCAGACGGCTGCGCTCATCGCCTGTGGTCGGTGGGTAGTGGTGCAGGTTTAATTTCAACGGGCTGGCAATCGGAACCGGCCTGTGGGAAACTGTGGGCATGGCAAAAGCACGGATCAGGGTTGGTCAAGTCGTGATTTCGGAAGGCCTCGTCGGAGTGTACCGCGTTGTGGCAATCGCTCCCGACGAACGAACGGCGGATATCGAAAAATTCGATGTGTCGCGACAGAAGTCAGTGGGTGATCCGGTACGCTCGATTGCAATGAACAAACTGAGTGCCTACAAGGAAGACGCCAGCCAAGCGGCGGCCAGGATCGTCAGAGAAGCAACCACCGAAGACTGACCAGGCCGCTACCCGGATCGCGAGAGAAGCTACTGAGAACTGACAGTCAAGGGAGGCAATGGCTCCTCTAACAGATTCTCGAATTCCTCTAAAGCCGAAAGGTGATCTGCGGTTGTAAACGCGGATTTGCCCCAGAAACAGTTCTCCGCAAAAGGCACAGCTGTTTTTCTCTCGATGAGCAGTCCCGGCGGCTTATACGCAGACGCCGAGGTGTGCAAACATCATCCCGGTCATCTCAAATTTGGCCAGACCGTGTCTGGTAAAAAATCTATTTAGCATCTCACAAAATCGCGTGATTGGTGGATTTAAAATTGCCGGGCGAGCTGTCTGAGCCTACGTTCACTTCGCTGATGTACTGCCTCTTTCGGACAGTGGCCGAGGTACAGGCTAATCCATACTTGATAGCAGCGCGCATCAGATCTTCAAGAAAGGCATCACTTTTCCCGGTAAATGCCCCTGTATCATTTCAGCAACCAGGCCATCCCTGACAAAAGAGAAAGTTACGCCAATACCATCTAGCAGTCTTTCTCTACCGTTACTCATCTTGCTGCGCGACCTGGCATACTCATGTAACATCTGTAAGCTAAAAGATGCAGCCAAAGAAACCAACCTGTGCATTAAATCTCCGGAAGTTTCCGAAGGAACTCAGGAAGCGCCTTAACCGGATCGCAGTCGATCTAGAGCAAGACGTACAAGAGTTGGTTCCGAAATGGTTGCGAGAAAGGCTAGAGCAAGAGGAAGCAAAACTACGAACACCCAGCAAGAACAATGCCAAACAAAAAATAGTCTAAGATTCAAACCGCACCACTACCGGTCGGTCCGGTCGGTGCGCATACTTGTCGAGTGGCTGAAAGAAGCGTACAGTTACTCACTTTCCACCCCCTACACTGCGTCGAGGAGAACCGATTGTTCACACCATCAAGTCTGAGCATTGCCCTGTTGATGATGATTACGAGCGCCGTTTGCTGGGGATCGTGGGCCAATACTTATAAAGGCGTCAAGGGCTATCGTTTCGAACTCTTCTACTGGGACTATGCGGTTGGCATTTTCCTGGTCTCGCTGGTGATCGCATTCACGATGGGAAGCACGGGCCACGATGCTTCCAGTTTTCTGAACAACGTTCGAGCGGCCGACACTTCGAACATGGTCAACGCGCTCATCGGAGGGGCACTGTTCAATCTCGCCAATCTCTTGCTGGTGGCGGCGATTGATATGGCCGGACTCGCTGTCGCATTTCCCATTTCCATCGGAATCGCGCTGGTGGTGGGAACGGTTTTGAGTTATGTGCTGCAGCCGAGAGGAAATCCCGCCTTCTTGGCATGCGGCGTAGCGTGCGCGTTTCTCGCGGTCGTACTTGATGGCAAAGCTTACGGAAGTCTCGCGGCCGCCGGCCGTTCTGTGTCCAAGAAAAGCCTGATCACATGCATTGTGTCGGGTGTTCTAATGGGTCTATGGGCCCCGTTCATGACGCACGCCATGACCCGGGGCAACCCGCTCGGCCCCTACAGCGCGGCTGTATTCCTCACGCTCGGAGCACTGCTCTCGTGCTTTATCTGGAACATTTATTTTATGAAGCATCCTCTGGTGGGTGAGCCCGTGAGTTTTAGTGGTTTCTTCCGCGGCCCGGCTTCAGGCCATCTGCTCGGACTTCTTGGCGGATGCATCTGGGGCGTGGGCACGGTCTTCAATCTTGTGGCGGCGAGCTTCACCGGAGTTGCAATTTCCTACGCCATTGGTCAAAGCGCCCCCATGGTAGCAGCGCTCTGGGGAATTCTAGTGTGGAAAGAATTTGCCAATTCAGGACCCAGAGCGAAGGCTTATCTTGGAATGATGTTCGTGTTTTACGGCCTGGCGATTTTCCTGGTCGCGCGCGCGAATGGCTAGGCGCGCGCCTATTTTCCCCGGATACGGCTCACAAACAACTGCAAGAATCGGTCAGCATCGGACGCCAGACAGACTCGTGCATTTGGCTTCAGCTCGATGACGCCTTCGATTTCGTAGTGGTCTCCGTGCAGCACGCTGTTCTCCTCCGATCCCATGCGACTTGCCACCGTCTCTCCCCGGGTGAACTCGCCTTTGGTTTCGACGTCGACGTGCATTTCTTTGAGCGTGCCCAAAGTCGGATCCAAAGCAATTCCAACCGCCAGCGGGTCATACATCGCGGCACCGCTATATCCGCTCTTCTCGCTGCGGTTCAGATAAAATTCGGCAATCTTGGCGATGAAATTGCTCTCCGGTCCGTGCGACGACTGAATCTCTGCCAGATATTTTCGCGTAATCAACGTTCGCTCGCCCACGTCTGAGCCGACCATCGTCACCATCCATCCCGCATTGAAGACAATGGCGGCTGCTTCGGGATCGTTATAGATATTCGCTTCCGCTGCCCCGTTGACGTTTCCGCCTGTGATCGAGCCGCCCATGATTACGATGTCCTTTACGAGCGAAGCAATGGATGGATCCTTCGACACCGCAAGCGCAATATTCGTGAGCGGCCCAACCGGAATCAGAGTGATTTCGTGCGGATATTTGTGGACCATTTCAATGATCAGATCCGGGCCAAACCGGGGATCTGCTTTGCATTTCGAAGCCGGCAATTCCACATTCGCCAGGCCATTCTTTCCATGCCAGAACTGTGCCGTAATCAGTTTCTGATTCAGCGGATGTTGCGCTCCGCCGGCGACGATAAGGTCGCAGCGTCCCGCCAGTGAAACGATCTTCAGCGCATTCTCCAATCCCTGCCGCCCGTCCACGTTACCGGGCACAACCGTCAGCGCCTCGACCTTGAGTTCGGGAGAATTCAAAGCCAGGACGATGGCCATGGCATCATCAGTGCCCGGATCGGTGTCGATGATCACTCGCTTGGGCGAGATCTGCGCAAATGCACTTGTCAGAAGAGTGAGAAATGCGAACAAAAGCATGAGTGATATAGTCCGAACTTGCTTCACGGAAAAAGCTCCTTTCTGAATGGTGAGGAGGACGGGTTTGATTTATAGGAGCATACCCGCGATCGATGCCGACATCAGATTCGCCATCGTCCCCGCCAGCATGGCGCGAATTCCCAGTCGCGCCAGTTCGCTCTTCTTGTTCGGAGCGAGTGCGCCGATGCCGCCGATCTGGATTCCGATGGAGCTGAGATTCGCGAAGCCGCAAAGTGCGAACGTGGCGATGGTGAAGGAGCGGGGATCGAGCCCTGCCCTCATCGGTCCAAGCATGGAAAACGCTACCAGTTCGTTCAGTACCATGCGCGTGCCAAGCAAGGTTCCGATCACCCCGCAGTCGTGCCAGGGAACGCCAATCACCCAGGCAACCGGAGCGAAGACGGCTCCGAAAATCTTTTCCAGGCTCTCCGGGAACCAGGCGATCCAATGGTGAACTCCACCAAGAATGCCGTCCGCCAGCGCGATCAGCGCCAGGAATGCAATCAGCATGGCGGCGATATTCAAAGCCATGTGCAGCCCGTCAGTCGTTCCCCGAGCCACCGCGCCGAGCAAATTCTCTTCCTTCTCGGCTTGCTCTTCATTTTCTGGCATGACGACCCTTCCCGCGGTCTTAGGTTGCTCGGTTTCCGGCACCAGCATCTTCGCCATTAGCAACGTGCCGGGCGCGGTCATGATTACCGCGCTCAACAAGTGTTTAGGTTCGATGCCGAATGCGATGTAGGCTGCCATGATTCCGCCGGAGACGTGGGCCATTCCGCTTGTCATCACGGTCATGAGCTCGGAGCGCGTCAGATCCGGCAGAAACGGCCGGATGGTCACCGGCGCCTCTGTTTGTCCCATGAAAATGCTGGCCGCGATGTTAAGCGACTCCGCCCCGCTGGCGCCCATCACCCGCGTCATTACCCAGGCGGCGATCTTGATGATGAACTGCATGACGCCAAAGTGATAGAGCACGGCGAAAAACGCGCAAATGAAAATAATCGTCGGCAGCACCTGAAAAGCGAAATAGAAACCAAAATGGGAGCCTTGCTTCCCCAGATCGCCGAAAACAAACTGCGAGCCGACATACGAGTAGCTAAGCAAACGACTGACAACGTCTCCGGCTTTCTGAAAAACTCGCCGCCCAGCATCGATTCTCAACACGCAGACTGCAAAAGCGAACTGCAGGCCCAAGCCCCAAGCCACGGTTTTCAAACGGATGGCTCGGCGATTGGTGGAAAAGCCGTAGGCCAATCCGAGCATGGTCATGAGGCCGAGGATTCCAGTGAAGCGTCCCATTCAGTTTTTCTCTCCAGATTTTCCGATCACTCGATGGATCAACGGCCTTTTTTCTCCTGCGGGCGCATCCGTAATCCGATAGCTCTCCGTGAGCAATTGTTGGGCACGAACCGCTCGCGATTCCGCATTGTAGTGAATCGTCGCCAGCGGCTCGCCCGCGGAGACAGCGTCTCGAACCTTCTTGTGAAGTACGATTCCCACCGCTGGGTCGACCGAATCTTCCTTGCGTTCGCGCCCGCCGCCGAGAATCACACATGCGGTTCCAACCTGCTCGCACTGTAAAGATGTCAGATATCCATCCCGCGGACTGGAAACGATCATGGTGTGCCGAGCCTGCGGGAGCTTCTTCGGATCGTCGATTGTCCGCGGATCTCCGCCCTGCAGTTCCACCATCTGCCGGAATCGATCGAGCGCTTTGCCGGAGGCGATCAATTTCTCACTCTGCCTCTTTCCATCCGCGACGGTGTCAGCCACCCCGCCCAGATGCAGCATCCAACCCGAAAGCTCGAGGCACAGCTCACGCAAGTCTTGCGGCCCTTGCCCGCGCAGAACCTCCACCACTTCGACCACCTCGAGCGCATTGCCAATCATGCACCCCAACGGTTGATCCATATCAGTGATCAGAGCAACCACCTGTTTGCCCATCCGCTCGCCGGTTTCCACCATCAGTTCAGCCAGGAAGGCGGCATCCTTTTCATTTTTCATGAACGCTCCGGAGCCGGTCTTTACATCGAGAACCAGAGCATCGATCGCTTCCGCAAGTTTCTTGCTCATGATGGACGCGCAGATGAGATAGGGGCTTTCCACCGTTGCTGTCACATCGCGCAGCGCGTAGAGCTTGCGATCGGCGGGAGCGATTTCGGCAGTCTGTCCAATCATGGCGCAACCACAGCTTTCCAGTACGCGGCGAAATTCAGCGACCGGCAGATTCACGTTGAAGCCCGGAATCGCCTCAAGCTTATCCAGCGTGCCCCCCGTATGCCCCAGGCCGCGACCGCTGATCATCGGAACGGCTATACCCGCGGCGGCTGCCAGCGGGGCGAGAACAAGTGAAGTCTTGTCGCCCACGCCGCCCGTGGAGTGCTTGTCAACTTTTCTCCCCGGAAGTGAAGACAGATCGAGGACTTCGCCGGAGTGCAGCATGGCATCGGTCAGCGCCGCAGTCTCAGCACGAGTCATGCCGCGCCAGACAACTGCCATCAGCCAAGCCGAAACCTGGTAGTCGGGGATATCGCCGACGGTGTAGGAGTTTACGAGGTAATCGATCTCCCCTCCAGATAACTCGCCGCCATCCCGCTTCTTACGGATCACATCAATGGCACGAAAAGTCTCGGCGGAAGCAGAGGCTGGATTCACTGCAGGCGAAATCCTTCCGGAAGAAGTTCAGTAATATGATTCTGCTTTGGACCCTTACTGCCTTGGAAGAAGATGGTTGCGTCGGGGCCGAATTCATAGATGACCTGGCGGCACGCACCGCACGGCGAACAAGCAACGTCTTGGTCGTTCACGACGGAGACGGCGCGGATCTCGATTTTGGGACCGAGTTCCGCGACGGCCGCAAAAATCGCCGTACGCTCGGCGCAGTTCGTCATTCCGTACGAGGCGTTTTCCACATT
>Ga0210398_10004034_pt1 | contig 13894 bp, 12 predicted proteins | sample IncBWC4OmetaG_FD_161047 | JGI IMG/M metagenome (GOLD analysis project Ga0210398, IMG submission 161047) | Forest soil microbial communities from Barre Woods Harvard Forest LTER site, Petersham, Massachusetts, United States - Inc-BW-C-4-O | ecosystem: Environmental > Terrestrial > Soil >...
TGAATCCGCACGCCGCCAAAATCGGCCCCGTCTGTTAAATCCTCGGTCAAAAGGACTGTGCAGCCGGCTTCTCCCGCCGTCGCCACCAGCAGCGCATCCCAGTAGGACGCCCGGCCTGCGGTGGCTTCCGCGAGCGCGGTTCGGACCGAACTCGCAGACACCGCGGCGCATGGAAAGAGCACCAGCCAGTCGGCTGCCTGCGCGCCAGCCTCCTCGCGTGGGAGCACACGTTTGCGGGTGACGACAGAGTAGAATTCGGACACGGCCTGCAAAGTCAGCCAGCAGTCGCAGCGGGCCGCACGCTCGATGATCCGTTTCGCAAGCTCATGTCTGATGCCGGCCCGGGTGTCGATCGCGTAAACCAGCAAATTCGTGTCGAGCGAAAACCGCTCGCTACTTGCGCTCATGGAGCGCGTCGCGGTCGAGCGGTCCGGCGCCGATCGGCCACCCCTTGTCCATGCGCGCGCGGGTGCGGGCGAGTGCCGCTTCCTGGTCGGGGCTAAGGACACGGTGCCCCGATACCGGCACGAGGCGGGCGACCGGCTCGCCCTTGCGGGTGATCACGTACTCTTCGCCGGCCTCGACCGCGCGGATGCAGCGGGCAAACGCCTGGTTGGCCTCACGCAAGCTTATCGTCTTGCTCATCGAACACCCGGCGAGTCGGTGGGCCGGAGCGCTATGTAGAGCGATGGCGTGCTACAGGCAAGGGGCTTATCCCGTCAGCCGCGGTTCGCCGCCGGGCCGCCAGCATGGCCCGCCTTTTGCACTGTTTCGGGGCGGAGAGATCGCATAAGGTTGTGGTCAGAACAAATGGTCGAACAGGGTGACCAATGAACTTTTCGGCCCGGCTCCTGCGCGCAGCGGCGGCGGCCATCGCGGCGCTTTGCCTGACGACCCTCGCGGTCCGCGCAGAACCCCCGCAAACGACGCTTCGATTTATTCCGCAAGCCGACCTCAGAAGCATCGACCCGATCTGGACGACCGCCTACGTCACGCGTAATTTCGGTTATCTCGTGTTCGACACGCTGTTTGCGCTCGACAAGAACTTCAAGCCGCAGCCGCAGATGGTCGACCATTGGAAGGTCAGCGAGGACAAGCTGACCTACACCTTCACCTTGCGCGACGGCTTGAAATGGCATGACGGGCAGCCGGTGCGCGCCGCCGACTGCGTCGCCTCGGTCGAGCGCTGGGGCAAGCGCGACCCGTTCGGCCAGAAGATGATGGAGGCAGTCGCCGAGATCAAACCGGTCGACGACAAGACTTTCACGATCGACCTCAAGGCGCCGTTTCCGCTGCTGGTCAATGCGCTCGGCAAATTGTCGAGCAACGTGCCGTTCATGATGCCCGAGCGGCTCGCCAAGACCGATCCGTTCAAGCAGATCCCCGAGGCGATCGGCTCGGGGCCGTTCAAGTTCGTCAAATCGGAATGGGTGCCCGGAAACAAGGCGGTTTTTGTCAAAAACACCGAATATGTGCCGCGCAAAGAGCCGCCAAGCTTTGCCTCGGGCGGCAAGGTGGCCAAGGTCGACCGCATCGAATGGCTGTACATTCCGGATTCCGCGACTGCGTCGGCAGCGCTGAACGCCGGCGAGGCCGACTGGTACGAGCAGCCGCCGGCTGACCTGCTGCCGGTGTTTGCCGGCAACCCCGATGTCGTCGTCGCCACCGTCGACCCGCTCGGCAACCAAGGCATCCTGCGCTTCAACCATGTGCAGCCGCCGTTCGACAACCTGAAGCTGCGCCTGGCGGTGCTGAACTTGGTCGACCAGAAGAACTATATGCAGGCCGCCGCCGGCGACCCGAAATACTGGAAGACCTGCGTCGCGTTGTTCGGCTGCGGCACCCCGCTTGCGACCGAAGCCGGCGCCGAGGCGCTGTTGAAGGGCCCTGACCCGGCCAAGGCAAAACAGCTGATCGCGGAGTCCGGGTACAAGGGCGAAAAGATCGTGCTGCTCGACGCGACCGACCAGCCGATCGTGCATGCCCAGGCGCTGGTGAGCTTGGCGATGCTGAAGGCGGCCGGGCTGAATGTCGAACTGCAGTCGATGGACTGGGGCACGCTGATTACGCGGCGGGCGTCGAAAGCGCCGATCGACCAGGGCGGCTGGAACATCTTCCACACCTGGACGTCCGCACCCGACCTGGCGTCGCCGGCGGTCAACGCCGCGTTGCGCGCGAATGACGGCAAGGCCTGGTTCGGCTGGCCGAGCGACCCCAAGCTCGAAGGGCTGATCGACCAATGGTTCGGCGCGTCCGACGTCGCCGCGCAGAAGCCGCTCGCCGCCGCCATCCAGACCGAGGCCTACCAGGGTGACGTGCCCTATGTGCCGACCGGCCAGTTCGTGGTCCCGACCGCCTACCGCAAGGATCTTCACGGGATCATCATCGCCCCGGTCGTATTCTTCTGGAATGTCGCGAAGGACTGAGTGGCAATTCAAATGGCGCGCCTCATGAGAAACCCCTCACCCTCCCACCCCCACCCTTCCGTCCCCCGCGAGCGGGGTAGGGTCAGGGAGCGGGCGGGCCGCGTTCTCTTCCCACCTCCCGAGAGAGCGCCTGGGTGAAGGGCCGTCGCACGCGCAACGCCCGATGCTCGCCTACGTCGTCAGACGCATCCTCGCGACCATTCCGGTCATGGCGGTCGTGGCGCTGTTCGTCTTTTGCCTCTTGCATTTGAGCCCGGGCGACCCGGCCGCGATCATCGCCGGCGACACCGCGACCCCGTCCGACATCGCCCGCATCCACAAGGCGCTCGGGCTCGACGAACCGCTTTACATGCAGTTCGGCTCGTGGGTGTGGGGGTTGCTGCACGGCGACCTCGGCATCTCGATCTTCACGAACCTTCCGGTCACGACCCTGATCGCGCAGCGGGTCGAGCCGACCCTGGTGCTGACGATCTCGACGATCGTCGTGTCGGTCGCGGCGGCGATCCCGATGGGTGTGCTGGCGGCGTGGAAGGCCGGGTCGTGGATCGACCGGTCGGTCATGGTTTTCGCGGTGCTGGGCTTTTCGGTGCCGGTCTTCGTCGTTGCCTACGTGCTGATCTTCCTGTTCGCGGTGCGCACCGACTGGCTGCCGGTGCAGGGGTTTGTCGGCCTCGACCGCGGGCTCGGGCCGTTCCTGTCGCATCTCGTCATGCCGACCCTGGCGCTGGCGATGGTGTACACCGCGCTCGTCGCTCGCATGACCCGCGCGAGCATGCTCGACGTGCTGGCCCAGGACTACATCCGCACCGCCCAGGCGAAGGGGCTGGCAAGCGACAAGGTGCTGATCGGCCATGCGCTGAAAAATGCCGCGGTGCCGATCGTAACGATCATCGGCATCGGCGTCGCCTCGCTGATCGCCGGCGTCGTCGTCACCGAGACGGTGTTCGCGATCCCCGGGCTCGGCCGGTTGACCGTCGACGCGATCCTGCGCCGCGACTATCCGATCATCCAGGGGATCATCCTGATCTTTTCAGCCGCTTACGTGCTGGTCAACCTGCTGGTCGACCTCAGCTACACGTTTCTCGACCCTCGCATCCGGTATTGAGAGGCGGACGCGTATGACGGTCACGTTTCAGATAGAAACGTCTTGGCCCGGCTTGTCCCAGCCCTCCACGTCTCGGCCGCAGGAAAAGGCGTGGGTCACCGGGACAACCCCGGTGAAGACGATTACGGGACGGATCTGAGGAAGAAGCGACGAGATGACCGTCGCGCCGAGCGATCTTGCCCTCGCCGCTGCCCCGGCCGAGCGTCGCCGCGGGGTACGCAACTATGTCCGCCGCCACCCGACCATCGTCGTCGGCGGCGTGCTGCTCGGCCTGATGTTGGTCATGGCGGTGTTCGCCCCCTATCTCGGCACCACCGACCCGCAAGCGCTGTCGCCGATCCAGCGCCTCCATTGGCCGTCCGCGCAGAACTGGTTCGGCACCGACATGCTCGGCCGCGACGTGTACAGCCGCACCGTCTACGGCGCGCGGGTGTCGCTGACGGTCGGCGTCAGCGTCGCGTTGCTGAGCACCGCGCTTGGCCTGGCGATCGGCCTCGTCACCGGGTTCAACCGCTGGGCCGACGCGATCCTGATGCGGGTCATGGACGGGCTGATGTCGATCCCGTCGGTGCTGATCGCGATCGCGCTGATGGCGCTGACCCGCGCGAGCCTGCAAAACGTCGTCTTCGCGATCGCCGTCGCCGAGGTGCCGCGGGTCACGCGGCTGGTGCGCGGCATCGTGCTCACCTTGCGCGACCTGCCGTTTGTCGAGGCAGCCCGCGCCAGCGGCACGAGCCTGCCGCGCATCCTGTGGCGCCACATCGTGCCGAACACGCTGCCGCCGCTGCTGGTGCAGGCCACCTATGTCGCCGCCTCGGCGATGATCGTCGAGGCGATCCTGTCCTTTCTCGGCGCCGGCACGCCGCCCAACATCCCGAGCTGGGGCAACATCATGGCCGAAGGCCGCAGCCTGTTTCAGGTCGCCTATTACATCGTGCTGTTCCCTGGGGCGTTTTTGTCGCTGACCGTGCTGGCGATCAATCTGCTGGGCGACGGGCTGCGCGACGCGCTCGACCCGCGCCTCGCCCGGCGGATGTGAGGCGCGCATGGGCGACACCATGGCGGGCTATGTCGCGACCATCACCAAGTCGCCGGCGGCCGCGGTCGAGCCGATCCTCGACATCGCCGATCTGAGGACCTGGTTCTTCACCCGCGACGGCGTGGTGCGCGCCGTCGACGGCGTCTCGTTCCGGGTCTACCCCGGCGAAACCCTCGCCGTCGTCGGCGAGAGCGGCTGCGGCAAGAGTGTGACCGCGCTGTCGGTGCTGCGGCTGATCCCGTCGCCGCCGGGGCGGGTCGTCTCCGGCTCGATCCGCTTAGGCGGCCGCGATCTTTTGCGCCTGAGCGAAGCCGAGATGCGCGCGGTCCGCGGCAACGACATCTCGATGATCTTCCAGGAGCCGATGACCTCGCTGAACCCGGTGCTGACGGTCGGCCGGCAGATCGCCGAGACCTTGGTTCTGCATCAAGGGCTGGGTCGTAGGGCGGCGCTCGCCAAAGCGATCGACATGCTTCGCCTCGTCCACATTCCGGAGGCCGAGCGGCGAGTCGGCGAATATCCCCACCAGCTGTCGGGCGGCATGCGCCAGCGAGTCATGATCGCGATGGCGCTTGCGTGCAACCCGAAACTCTTGATCGCCGACGAGCCGACGACCGCGCTCGACGTGACGATCCAGGCGCAGATCCTCGATTTGATGCGCGAATTGAAGCAGCAGATCGACACGGCGATCCTGTTGATCACCCACGACCTCGGCGTCGTCGCCGAAATGGCGCAGCGCGTCGTCGTCATGTATGCCGGCCGCAAGGCCGAGGAGGCAACGGTCGGCGCGCTGTTCCGCCGCCCGCTCCACCCCTACACCAGCGGATTGTTACACTCGATGCCGCGGCTCGGCGCCGCCCCCACGGCCGCGCGCGCGCCGCGGCTCGCCGAGATCCCCGGCACCGTGCCGTCCCTGAAAGAGGCGATCCCGGGCTGCCCGTTTGCGCCGCGCTGCGGTTTTGCGACCGATGTCTGCCGCCGCGAGGTGCCGGGTTTCGAGGAGAAGGAGCCGGGCCACTTCGCGGCGTGCTTTCACGCCGAGCGGGTCGCGGCAGCGGCGTGAGCGAAATCGCCCCTCCCCCGCTCCCATTCGCGGCCGCGCAAGCGACGGCGTGGCCGGGCGCGGCGGTCGATACGCAACCCGCGGCTCCCCTTTTATCGGTCCGGCGACTGGTCAAGCATTTCCCGGTCAGAAAGGGGCTGTTGCAGCGCACGGTCGGCCAGGTTCACGCGGTTGACGGCATCTCGTTCGACATCAAAGCGGGCGAGACCTTGGGGCTTGTCGGCGAGAGCGGCTGCGGCAAGTCGACCGCCGGTAAGGCGATCCTCAAGCTGATCGAGCCGACCTCCGGCGAGATCCGGGTCCACGGCAAGCGCATCGACGGCTTGTCGCGTCACGCGATGCGGCCGTGGCGCCGCCAGCTGCAGGTCGTGTTCCAGGACCCCTATTCGTCGCTGAACCCGCGCCTTTCGGTCCGCGACATCATCGCCGAGCCGCTCGTCAATTTCGGGGTTTCCGGCGGGCCGGCGCTCGACGACCGGGTTGCCGACCTGGCGCTGAAGGTCGGGCTGCGCGCCGACGCGCTCGCCCGCTACCCGCACGAATTTTCTGGCGGCCAACGCCAGCGCATCGGCATCGCCCGCGCGCTCGCATTGCGGCCGAGCCTGATCGTCTGCGACGAGCCGGTCTCGGCGCTCGACGTGTCGGTGCAGGCGCAGGTCATCAACTTGTTGGGCGACCTGCAGCAGGAGTTCGGCCTCTCCTACCTGTTTGTCGCGCACGATCTCGCCGTCGTCGAGCACATCAGCCACCGCATCGCGGTCATGTATCTGGGCAAGATCGTCGAGCTTGCCGACAAGACAGCGCTGTTCACCCGCCCGCAGCACCCCTACACCGAGGCATTGCTGTCGGCGGTGCCGATCCCCGACCCGGAGGCCCCGAAACAGCGCATCATCCTGAACGGCGACGTGCCGAGCCCGATCAACCCGCCCTCGGGCTGCCGCTTTCACACGCGCTGCCCCTACGCGTTCGCCCGCTGCTCCAGCGAGGAGCCGCAAATGCGCGAAGTGTTTCCCGGTCACCACGTCGCCTGCCATCTGCGCGAGCCGCAACCCGCCGCACACCCTCAACCCGCGGGGGCTGCCTAGCGCGCAGCCGGGCGCCAGCGCGGGAACCGCCTTGCCGGTCCGGACGTTCCGCTCGCGACCGGCCGGCCTTCCGACCACCCGTGCTTGTGCTTCGGCTCGACGATCGAGGCCCCCATGCAAACCGTCAAATACCGACTGTTCGAACCGCGCCTGGCGCCGCGCCGCACCAAGCTCGAGGTGCCGGGGTGGGGCGGCCAGCCGGAGCCGCGCCGCGACGGCTCGCACGAATATGCCTGGCACTGCATGCCGTTCAACGAAGGCGCGCAATACGGCATCGAGCTGTTCTACCCGTTCGACAACGAGCTGCGCGTCACCAGGCGCGGCGGGCAGGTGGTGCTCGACGGCGAATTTGGCCCCGACCCGGAGACCGGCGTAAACTGGCCGCCCTTCCGGCCGTTTGGCGACGATTACTACACCTATCAGCTGCTGCTCGACCTGAAGGTTGCGGACGACATGGCGATCCGCACCGAGCCGCATCCGCGCTTCTACACCTCGGCTGCCGACGACGTGCCGATTGCGGTGCCTGCCCTGCTGCGCACGAGCTGGTGGCCGATGATCTCGTTTGTCGTGTTCAAGGCGCCGCCCGAGGGCCGCACCCACATCTTCCGCCCGGGCGAGCCGTTCATGCAGATCCTGCTGCTGCCGGCGGAAGCCCAGTTCGAGCTGGTGGCGATGGACGAGGAGGAGGCCGCCGAGCGCGAAATGCGCTATCGCCGCATTCACGCCAGTCGCGACACGCTCGGCAAGGACTCGGCTTGGACGTCGTCGACCGACACCGTGTTCGACGGCACCTATCGCAACATCCTGCGCGCCGCCCGAGCCAAGGCGAGAGAGAGCGGCGCCTGACTACCGGCTAGGCCTGCCCGGCCCCGACCCAAACCGCGCCCGGCATGGCGCGTTATCGCGGCGCCCTCGCCTCGAAATGACCAGGCACGATCCGCCCGTTTACATAGCGCGGCGCGACATAGACCCCGCCTTGCTGCGGCGTGCCAAAGCCGACCGTGACCACCAGCAGCACGATTGCCAGCAGCAGCACGCCGGCGCCCGCCAGCCACACCCACGGCACCGACGTCCAGGCCGCCGCACCGCCGTCGCGCGACGCGCCGAGCGTCGCGACCCACAGCAGATAGAGCGCCGTCGGCAACAGCATCGGCAGGACGATCGTGATGATGATCCGGGCCATACTTCGCTCAGCCGGCGAGCACCTCGGCCAGATTGACCAGCATGCCCGCGGTGGCGCCCCAAATGTTGCGGTTCTCGTAGGGCAGCACAAAGAACACCCGGCGGCGCTCCTCGAACACGCGCTCAGTGCGGCGGTGGTTGCCGGGGTCGAGCACAAAAGCCAGCGGCACCTCGAACACGTCCGCGACCTCGAACGGATCGACGGTCAGCGCGAACGGGGCGGCGACGATGGCGACGACCGGCGTGATCTCGAACCCGGTGCCGGTCACATACGTGTCGAGCCGGCCGACCAGGCTCACCCGCTCGCGGCTCAGCCCGATCTCCTCCTCGGTCTCGCGCAGCGCCGCGTCCGCGGCATCGCGGTCCGCCGGCTCGACCCGACCGCCCGGAAACGCGATCTGGCCGGCGTGCGCGGTCAGATGCGCGGTGCGCTGGGTCAACAGCACCGTCATGCCCTCGGGACGGTCGACGAGCGGCACCAGCACGGCGGCCGGCCGCAACTCGATGCTGGGCGGGGTCATGCCGGGGTTAAGGTCGTGGTCGCCGCGGGTCGCCCGGCGCAGCGCCGCCGCCTCGGCCGCGTCGGCGGCCCCGCCAAACCCCCGCCGCCCGGGCCGGCCAAGCCGCGCAAAGCGCGCCTTCACCCAGTCGCGGCCGAGCGGCTTTGACCGATCTTCCCATTCGTCCATCAGCGGCCCATCCCTCGCCCCTTTTGCTTGCGTCGCCAGTTCTGCTTGCGTCGCCAGTCCTGCTTGCGTCGCCGGTCCTGCTTGCGTCGCCAGTCCCGGCCCTATTGCCAATCCTCGCCCGGATCGCCGAGCCGAAAGAAGACGCCGTTGCTCCACACGCCGAACTGCGCCGTCCCGTCGACCACGGCTTCGCCGCCAAGCTCGACCAGCTCGTAAAAGACCGGCCGCGCCAGCCGCGCCTCCAGCCGGCGGCGCACCAGGATATAAGGCGCGGGCTCGCCGCTCGCCGCCGTCTCGATGCGCAGCGGATTGTCGGGACCCGCTGTCACAATATCGTCCAGATTGGTCCGGAAGATCAGTTGCTGCTTGTGGCCTTTGCCGCTTACGTTCAGTTCCACGGCGACAAAGGGAGCATCTTCGACCTCGACGCGGCCGCGCTCGGCCGGGGTCACGAGCCAGTAGGAGCCGTCCGGCTCGCGGCGCAACACGGAGGCGAAGAGCTTGACGAGCGGCTGCCGGCTGATCGGCGAGCCGCGATAATGCCAGGTTCCGTCGCGGGCGATCCGCATGTCGAGGTCGCCGCGGTCGGCAGGCGGCCGCTTCCCGCCCGTGGGCGGGATCGACGGAGAATTGCCGGAGCCGGTATTTTCCATCAGGGTCGCGCCTGTCGTAGCATCTGCAAGAGGATCGCCGCTGTTGTCTTCCTCCGCATCGGTCAACATCGCCCCAGCCGACCTCGTCGCCGAGGTCGAGACGCTCGGCCGCAGCCTCAGCCTGGTGCGCGCCCGCATCGGCGAGGTCATCTTTGGTCAGCGTGAGGTGGTCGAGCAAGCCCTGATCACCCTGTTGTGCGGCGGCCACGCGCTGTTGATCGGGGTTCCGGGCCTCGCCAAGACCCGGCTCGTCGAGACGTTGGGCACGATCCTCGGGCTTGACGAAAAGCGCATTCAATGCACCCCCGACCTGATGCCGGCGGATATTTTGGGTTCGGAGGTGCTCGAGGAAAGCGAGACCGGGAAGCGGTCTTTTCGCTTTATCCGCGGTCCGGTGTTTTGCCAGCTGCTGATGGCCGACGAGATCAACCGGGCGAGCCCGCGCACCCAGTCGGCGCTGTTGCAGGCGATGCAGGAGGGGCGCGTCTCGATCGCCGGCCAATACCACCCGCTGCCGCGCCCGTTTCACGTGCTGGCGACCCAGAACCCGCTCGAGCAAGAGGGAACCTATCCGTTGCCCGAGGCTCAGCTCGACCGCTTTTTGATGCAGATCGACGTCGACTACCCCGACCATGCCGCCGAACGCGAGATGCTGATTGCGACCACAGGCCTCGCCGACGGCCGGCCGCGCCCGGCGATGAGCGTCGACGAGCTGACGGCGGCGCAACGCCTCGTTCGCCGCATCCCGGTCGGGGAGAGCGTCGTCGAGGCGATCCTCGCCCTGGTGCGCTCGGGCCGGCCGGACGCCGCCGCCGACCCGGTGACGCGCTTTGTCTCGTGGGGGCCGGGGCCGCGGGCGAGCCAGGCGCTGATGCTCGCCTGCCGTGCGCGGGCGCTGATCGACGGCCGCTACAGCCCGTCGGTCGACGATGTGGTGGCGCTGGCGCCGCCGGTGCTGCAGCATCGCATGGCGGTCAGCTTCGCCGGCCGCGCCGAGGGTGTCACGGTGGCGCGGGTGATCGAACACATTTCGGCGCCGTTCCGGTGAACAGCGCGGGAGCGCGCTCGTTTGCCGCCCGCATCGCGCGCCGCGGCACGCCGCCGGCCGCGCTGCGCAGCCGCGCCGAAGCGGCGGCGGCCGCATTTCCGCCGCTGCTGGTGGCCGCCGAGCGGGTCGCCGCCACCGTCGCGCAAGGCGTGCACGGGCGCCGGCGCGTCGGACAGGGCGAAGCCTTCTGGCAATTTCGCCAATACGAGCCGGGCGACGCGGCAAGCCGGATCGATTGGCGCGAAAGCGCCAAGTCGCAACACCTCTATGTGCGCGAAACCGAGTGGGAAGCCGCCCAGAGCCTATGGCTGTGGCGCGACGCCTCGGCCTCGATGGACTACAGCTCCGCCGAATACGTCGCCGGCGGCGACTGGCCCACCAAGCGCGCGCGGGGGGAACTGCTGCTGGTCGCCCTCGCGAGCCTGCTCGTCCGCGGCGGCGAGCGCCTGACGATGCTGGGCAGCGGGATCGCGCCGGCGAGCGGGCGGATCGCCCTGTCGCGAGTTCTCGAAATCCTCGCCCGCGACGCGGCCGACCGGGCGAGCCTGCCCGCCTTCGAACCGCTGCCGCGCGCCGGAATGCTCGTGCTGGTCGGCGACTTCCTGTCGCCGCTCGACCGTGTCGAGGCGGCGCTTGCCCGGTTTGCGGGGATCGGGCTCAAGGGCCACCTGCTGCAGATCGTCGACCCGGCCGAGGAGGACCTGCCGTTCGACGGCCGCGTCCGGTTTGCCGGGGTGGAGGAGCGCGAAGAGATCCTAGTCGGCCGCGTCGAGAGCATTCGCGAGGAATATTCGGACCGCTTCCGCGAACACCGCCAGGGACTCGCCGCGCTCGCCGGCCGGATCGGCTGGGGCTTTGGCTCGCACCGCACCGACCGCGCGCCCGCGGCGGCGCTGCTCGCGCTTTATGCGGCGCTGTCGGGCGATCGGCGGCGATAAGGGATCGACGCTTGTGACGCTGGCAGCGGCATTGGGGCACGAGGCAGGCTGACCGATGCTGGCGCTCGGGTCGCTCGCTTTCGCTTCGCCGTGGCTGCTGACCGCGCTCGCCGGCCTGCCGATCGTCTGGTGGCTCTTGCGGGTGACGCCGCCGGCGCCGCGCCGCATTACCTTTCCGGCGGTGCGGCTGTTGTTGGGGCTGGTGCCGCGCGAAGTCACGCCGGCGCGCACTCCCTTGTGGCTGATCCTGCTGCGGATGGCGATCGCGGCGCTGGTCATCCTCGGGGCCGCCCATCCGCTGCTCAACCCGCAGGACCAGCTGCCCGGGACCGGCCCGTTGATCCTGGTCGTCGACGACGGTTGGGCGGCGGCGCACGACTGGCCCGCGCGCCAGGCGGCGCTGCGCGGCCTGCTGGCCGAGGCCGAACGCGAGGACCGGCAGGTCGTGCTCGTCACCACCGCGGAGCCCGGCGGCGACACGGCAATGCGGGCGCTGGCGCCGATCCGCGCCGTCGATGCGCGCGCGGCGGTCGACGCCTTACAGCCAAAGCCGTGGCCGACCGACCGGCGGGCGGCGTTGGCGCGGCTGCAAAAGCTGTCGCTGCCCGGCGCCAACGCCGCGATCTGGCTCAGCGACGGCGTGGACGACGGCGGCGGCGCCAAGGCGCTTGCCGCCCACCTCGACGACCGCGGCAGCCTCGAGACGCTGACCGCCGGGCCCGACGGGGCGCCCGTTCTGCTGGCGCCCGGGGACCGTGAGGCGAAGGATTTGACCGTCGTGCTGCGCTCGCTGCCGACGGCGGGCCCGCGCTTGTACGAGATCAGGGCGAGCGGCGCCGACGGCCGTTTCCTGGCGCGCCAGAGCGCGACGATCGAGCCCGGCGCGGCGTCCGCCGAGGTGCGGCTCGTCATGCCGAACGAGCTGCGCAACCAGGCGGCGCGGGTCGAGGTCGAAGACGGGCAATCCGCGGGCGCGGTCTTGCTCGTCGACGAGCGCTGGCGCCGCCGCCCGGTTGGGATCGCGGCGCCGCCGAACCCCGGGGGTCAGCCGCTGCTCAGCGAAACGTTTTACCTCGAACGCGCGCTGGCGCCGTTCACCGAGATCCGGCGCGGTCACGCGGCCGATTTGTTGAAGCGCCAGCTGGCGGTTCTGGTCTTTGCCGATTCGAACCCGGATTCGCCCGCGGACGCCGAGGCGATCGAAAAATGGGTCGAGGCGGGCGGCATGCTGTTGCGCTTTGCCGGCCCGCGCCTCGCTGAAAAGGACGACAGCCTGCTGCCGGTGCGGCTGCGCCGTGGCGGCCGCACGATCGGCGGCGCGATGTCGTGGGAGCAGCCGGCGAAGCTCGCGCCGTTCGCGCGCAACAGCCCATTTTCCGGGCTCTCGATCCCCGCCGATGTCACGGTGTCGCGGCAGGTGCTGGCCGAGCCCGACATCGACCTTGCCGCCAAGACCTGGGCGCGGCTCGCCGACGGGACCCCGCTTGTCACCGCCGCAAAGCGCGGCCGCGGCTGGGTTGTGCTGGTGCATACGACGGCGAACGCCGACTGGTCCAATCTCGCGCTGTCCGGGCTGTTCGTGCAGATGCTGAGGCGGATCGTGGCGATGAGCCAGGGTGTCACGGCAGCGAGCGAGGCGAGCCTACCGCCGCTCGAAACGCTCGACGGGTACGGCCGCTTGCAGCGCGCGCCGCCGACCGCCCGGCCGCTCGCCGGCCGGGAGCTCGCCGCCGCGACGGTGTCGCCGCAACACCCGCCCGGCTTTTACGGCACCGAGGATTCGCGGCGCGCGCTGAACCTCGCACCCGGCATACCCGCGTTGAACCCGATCGCGGGCCTGCCCGCGGACGCGCAGCGCGCGACGTTCGGGCGCGGCGACGAAATCGACTTGCGTGCGCCGGTGCTGACGGCGGCGCTGCTGCTGGCCCTCGCCGACTTGTTGATCGCCTATTGGCTGCGCGGGCTGTTGCGGGCTCGCCCAGCGCGGGCCGCCGGCATAATCGCGCTCGCCGCGCTGACCTTTCCGGGCCAGGCGCGGGCCGACGACGCCTTTGTCGTGCGCGCGACCTCGGAATTGCGTCTCGCTTATGTCGCGACCGGCAACGCCGAGGTCGACGAGGAAAGCCGTGCCGGCCTGTCGGGTCTCGGCGACGCCCTGACCCGGCGCACCGCGGTCGAGACCGGCGACCCGCTCGCCGTCGACATCGAGAGCGACGAGCTGATCTTTTTCCCGCTGCTCTACTGGCCGGTGACCGCCGATCAGCCGCCCCCCTCGCCAAAGGCGGTCGAGCGCATCAACCGCTATCTCGACACCGGCGGCACGATCCTGTTCGACACCCGCGACGGCGACGAGCAGTCGCCGGGGCCGTTCGGCGGTGCGGCAATCGCGGCCGAGCGGTTGCGCCGGCTGACCGCCGGGATCAACATGCCGCCGCTGGTGCCGATCCCACCGGACCACGTCCTAACCAAGTCCTTTTACCTGCTGCACGAGTTCCCCGGCCGCTGGAACGTCGGCACCTTGTGGGTCGAGCCGGTCGACGACCACGTCAACGACGGGGTGTCGAGCGTCATCGTCGGCGCCAACGACTGGGCCGGCGCTTGGGCCGTCGACAAGGACGGCCAGCCGCTCTACGCGGTGGTTCCCGGCGGCGAGCAGCAGCGCGAGA
>Ga0210398_10004036_pt1 | contig 13892 bp, 30 predicted proteins | sample IncBWC4OmetaG_FD_161047 | JGI IMG/M metagenome (GOLD analysis project Ga0210398, IMG submission 161047) | Forest soil microbial communities from Barre Woods Harvard Forest LTER site, Petersham, Massachusetts, United States - Inc-BW-C-4-O | ecosystem: Environmental > Terrestrial > Soil >...
AGTTCGTTAATTTCTTTTCAAGCAGATTGCTGTCGTTCGGAAGTGCGGCTGGTTGTGACTTAGGTCTGAAATGCGCCTGATAGCGGACGTCAATACGTCCGCTGAACTCCGTCTCGCAGATCATAAGGTGAAACCACCAAACCCTTTAGCGCTCGCCCGAGTACGACCGTTTGACTTTGCTACCGTTTGACCTGAATGCCCCAGCTATGGACCGGCCACGATCCGTCTGCCTCGTCTTCCAGTGTAAAATGCAAATCCTTCTGCTGCTTGGCATCTAGCATTCTGTGCATGTCGGAAAATTGTTCGCGAGTGACCCTGAGGGACAGGTTGAGTGAAAGAAGACGTTGAGAGCTAAGAAGTCGTCCAGCATCTGACCACTCCGGCTTCATGGGGGTTGGAGCAAAGATCATGATAACGCCCGGCACGCAAATCGCGCCTCCGGTGAGGTAAGGACAGCCGGCATAACGATGTAGCTGAATTCGACGGACCGCCGTGGGGGACCGTCCTGCACGGCCTGTCCCAAGCTAATAGTATAACCGCCCAGGATTTCACCTTGCCAGTTGCCGGCTTTGATTTCGGGCGGCTTCACAAGCGTTCTTTTACGGCTTCACAAGCGTTCTTTTTTGTTTTGCGGACCGCACGAACCCTCCTGAACATCACTGCCGTGGAGGAGTAAGTGACAAGGTAAACCGTCGAACGTCACGACACCAAAATCGTGGCTGCGAAATAACCTTGTGGGTGTGCCGACGTCCAAGATGACTTCTGCGGCAAGGAAGCGCGACGGACGTCGAGCGCGGACATATCGTTTGATTGCAAACATTGTTCCTACTCGCTGAATGGAACCAATTTCCCGCCACTCGATCTGGTCCAGCCGACGAGCGGGCGCTGCAAAAATGTCGCATAGCCCGACAATAGTCTCCCTTCACGTCGGAGCCCGGAGTTTATTGACCACTGTGGCCGGTCGATCCTCTATGGATCGCATGACGGAAGGTATTGAACCCATGGTCATCGAAACGCTTCTGTTTGTCCTGTTCGTCGTCATCGTTGGTGCCGCCGTCGTGAAAGCCTACGAGTGGCACCAGGATGTTCTGGACGGCCCGTACATGAAGGCGCTTCGATAAAAAACAGAGGCCCCGATGACAGCCATCAGCTTCACCCTTGGATCGCGCCAAATCCCCGCCGCCATAACGGCTTGGCATTTATGCACGGTCATCATCCCGAGACGCACAATTACCGGTCGGCTTGTGCGCGGACAGGTCTGGCGGCGTCACGACGGCCGTCACTGGTTATATAAAAAATTCATCGCTTAGGGTTGGCGTCGCGAACGCGTGGTGGAGTCTTCGATGACGAAAACCGCCGAACGCACGACGATGGCAGCGGAGCCCTCGGTAAAAATTCCCGCCTACTTCGGCGGTTGCAATTCGCCTTTGAGCCAGCCCATCGCTTCGCTTGTCCCGAGAGGATCAGGCCGGTCGCACTGCTCGCATCGCTGAGAGCGCGGCCCCTTGCCGCCGGGAGCCAATGCAAGACGCATCAGTGAACCGCACTGCGGGCATCTGATGGCTTTGGGCGTCTGCTCCATGGGGTGGAACTCAATTTTAGGAACGAAAAGGCGTCAATTCTAAAAATTCGAGACGGAATGGAAAATCCTTTCACATTATGAAAATTTATTTGTGCGTTTGTCCGGTACCGGATAGACAGGTTTCCATCCTACTACCGCCCGATAATTAAAGGGGTGTAGCGAGTGAGGAAACGGGCGATGGGCGCAACTGGGGCAGTTTTTCAGCCGGAGCTTATCAAACTGATGAGGGCAGTCCTCGACAATGCTGTCGAGACGCTCCCGGAGGCTAAGCGTACATCGACGGTGACGGCCGAAATCGCTTCGCAAATTCTAGCTTGTGCCGCCAAGGGCGAGCGAGACCCGGCGAAACTGAAAAGTGCTGCGCTGTTGGCCCTGGTCGAGTGTTCGCACTATTCGCACGACATCTCGCCGGAACGGCGCGCGGTATGAGCGTGCGCGAGATATTGCCGTGGAAGACTTACAGGCAACGCTCGAAAAATTGCTGACCGATGCCGAGGATTGCGCCTTCATCGCCAAACGCACCACCGACGGAGAGAAGCGCGACCTCTTCATTCGATTGGCCACCGACCTATGCAGTATGGCATCGGATATTCAAGGCATGATTGCGTTGAAGCGCGTGGGTCAGGATGGCGACATTAAGAAGCTGGGGCCAAGTCGAGGAAATCAAGAGTGATGGATTTTTCAACTGCGGGGGATGAAACCCTAATCGCTTTCTATGAAAGTGTTCGACGCCAAGTTGAGGCCGACAAGCAGGCTGGCGGGCGGCATCGCCTCGTCGGCGCGTCAACAAAGAAATACGCCGACACCGTTCGCGAGGAAATGAACCGGCGACAAATGAAATATACGCCGATTGATTGGCATCGGTAATTGACCCTTTCTGACCCGTCGAGGCGCTTGCCAGCGCTAGTTGCGGCAGAACGGCTGATTGATCCGCGTGACTCGGAGGCCGACTGCGTCGAAGTTGTGAATATTTCACTGCGAGCCATGACGACTCGAACGCAGCATCTGCCTAATCGTGGGTCGCCTGGATCTTGGTAATGATGGCGCCCATCACCTGCCTGAGCTTGCCGCTGCGGACATGGAGCGACTGCATCGGCGTTCAGCGTCTGGTACTTTATCGTGCCGCCGGTCATTGCCGTGATGTCACTGATTCTGCATCTCGCGGAATCGTCAAACCGCCGGACTTCGGGAACGTAGCTGCTCTTCGATACTTGTTTCTTTGAGATCGCACCGATAGGTACAATCCATGAGCACAAGCCAAAACCAACTGGCGACGGCGGCCCTGGAAACACTCCACGGTGCACGCGGCCTTCCACCTGCGGAGGCGACGGCCAAGCTTCGTGACTTCGCGGACTCGATAGGGACGGCCCTTACCCCGACTGCCCGGCTTGCGGATGCATCAGGCGCTCTGAGGACACTGGTCGACCAGCTGCAATCGCAGGGCACCGCGACCGACGACACCTGGGAATACGCGATCGAAACGATGCTCAGTTATGCTAACGAATCCGTTTGATCTTGGCAGCCCGATCACCCAGATCCACGATCTTCTCTACATTCGCAAACGTTCATCGCCGCCCCGACATTGCTTCCCAAATAGGGCTTCGGAATGAACAGAATGGGGCAATCGATCATTCCGCGCCGATTGCGCGAATCGGACGTCGCGCAGACCATACTGGTCCAAGCCACCTGAAACCCTGTTCATGATACGCAAAGTTTGATGCCAAAATTTGCCATTGGTGACGTCGTCGATAAAGACACAACGCACTACGGTACTGTTATCGCGGTCTTCACCACCATGGAGGGCCAGCAAAGATACGCCGTCGATATGGAAGGCTATGGCGCGCTTCAGTTTATCACGGAGTGCAACCTGGTCCGACATGAGACGCCGAAGTGAATGCGTCAAATTCCCCGCTAGTGGAGTGCGTCATAAAGGACACATCTATGAGCAAGCCTCACTATCATGCCGTTATCTGGATTGATCATCGAGAAGCCCGCGTGTTCCATTTCAATTCGATAGATGTCGAACGACTGGTTCTGCATCCCGACCATCCGACCAAGCACATTCATCACAAGGCAAACTCGGTCGGCAGTGGCCACGCTTCCCCGGATCACGACTATCTTCAGGCCGTGGCCGAATCGGTTGCAGACGCCGGTGCCGTCCTCGTTACCGGACCTGCAAATGCAAAAACCGAATTCGTCGATCACATTCGCCTGCACGATCCCGCACTGGCTAAAATCATCGCCGGAATCGAGACGGTCGACCACCCGAGCGATCCGCAACTCGTCGCTTACGCGAAAACATACCTGAAGGCGACCGATCGGATGCAACCCCAGTGATCGGACATTCGGCTGTGGCTAAATACAGCCGACCATTGGAGGCCCCGCCTTGGCGGAAGCAGAAAGCCGGCCCTATCCCCCGCAATGGGAAAGGCATCTCGTCCTCGGCGACGGCTGGAAGGTTTTCGTCCGGCCGGTTCGCGCCGCCGATGAGCCGCTGATCCTTGATCTGTTGCAGAACGTCAGCAAGGAAGATCTGCGGCTTCGCTTTTTCGATTCGATCAAGGAGTTCAGCCATCCGTTCCTTGCCCGGCTGACCCAACTGGATTACGCGCGCGCGATGGCGTTTGTGGCGTTCGATGAAACCAGTGGCGATATCCTGGGCGTTGTCCGGGTTCACCGCGGTCCGACGGGTGATAACGGCGAGTATGCGATCTTGCTGAGATCGGATCTGAAAGGCCGCGGACTGGGGTGGGCGCTGATGCAAATGATCATCGAATACGGAAAATCCGAAGGCTTGGCGCAAATAACCGGCGAGATTCTCCGGGAAAATTCCGTGATGTTGAAGATGTGCCGTGAATTGGGCTTCGAGGTTAAAACCAATCCGGCGGATCTCGGCGTCTATGAGGTCACCCTCGTTCTCGATCGACCGCATCAAAGATGAGGCGCGCCCGTGACTAGACGCCGCGCAAAAGCATGTGCACAGGTATGACGAGCGATCTGCTCGTCCTCCTGCGAGGGAAGAACTTGTACCTGGCACCGTGGCTTGGATAAATTGCCGCGCTTGTCGTGAATGAATACACCGGCCCAATTGAGCCCGCCGCAAATGGCACCGCGCACTTCGCTGTCGTTTTCTCCTATGCCGCCGGTAATGAGGTCCACCCCGCCGAGCACGGCGATCATCGCGGCTATTTGCTTGCGGACGGAATAACAGAACATGTCGATCGCTAATCGGGCGTCGACGCTGGTTGATGCGGTTTCATGCAGACGCCGCATATCGCTGCTGATGCCTGAAATTCCGAGCAACCCCGAACGATGGTCGATGATGTCTTCGAGCATGGCTGCGTCCAGTTTCTTTTCCCGCATCAGGTAGATCAGCACGCCCGGGTCGAGCTCGACGCTGCGCGTGCCCATGACAAGACCGCCCGATGGGGTCAGTCCCATGCTGGTGTCGATCGATGTCCCGTTCCTGACCGCAGTGACGCTGGCGCCATTGCCGAGATGGGCGATGATGAGCCGCCTCGGCATGTCGTCTCCAAGCTGCTGCAGGATGGATTCGCAGGAAAGGCCGTGAAAGCCGTAGCGCTGAATACCTTCGGATAGCAATTCCCTGGGTATCGGAAGCACGCGGGCAACATCCGGCAAATCGATATGAAATGTCGTGTCGAAACATGCAACCTGCGGCAATTCCGGATAGTGCTTCCGGGCAAAACGGATCACCGATAAGGCCACAGGCGTATGCAGCGGCGCAAAGGCCGAGGCGGCATCCAATTGTTGCATGGTCGGCACCGCGGAGAGGACGCTGATCAGCTTGTGGTCCGCGATGATCCTGGTGAACCGGTACATCCGGTCCATGAATGACTGGTCACTCCAGCCCCGCGAACTGGCCTTGTCTGGCGTGCGCTTCCGCCTCTTTGTAATACGCGAGCTTGGGCGACATAACCAAAGCAGCGGTCCATTCCTTCTCAAAGCCGGCCCACGTCGCCTCATCCGCCGCCCATCCGGCCAGGACGGAGACAGGCTCTTCCCCCACACTGCTATCGTCCACATAGACCTTGAGCATATGCTGTCACTCACACGGAAAAGCTGATATTGGCAAGGCTTTCAACCCGGACAAATCGATGGCTGATTCCCCTCTGGACCAGAAGCTTTGGCGCTATATGTCGTTCTCCCGTTTCATGTGGCTTTTGCAGAGAAGGTCACTCTGGATTGGACGGTCGGATACACTGAACGACCCTTGGGAATTGGCGATCAACCCGACCTATCTGGCGGAAACTCTGGCGCGCGGTCCTATCACCCCTATCGGGGAAGAACGCCGGCCGACGAACGAACAACACGCGGCGGGAGTTTATCGAACTCTAGCCCTGACGCTGCACGGGCGGGCAGCACGTCGCGGGATCGAAGATGTCAGGTTCGTTGCAACGCCAAGCGGAATTGTTGTCGTCGGGGAATATGCACGATGGGCCATCTACACGCCGTCTGTTCCAGTCTTTTGGGATGGTACAGATGATGACCTGTGGGGGCTGCTGCGCGCGACGGAATACGATGCTGGTGACACTACCCCTCCGCTTCCAGTCTTGTGACGCGAGCCAGGCGCCAATGCTCCGATGTCAGAAGCCTGAGCAAAATTGCTCACATCGCAGGATGCAAGTTGGGCGACGCTCACAGGTTTGTCGGGAACGATAGCCTTGAGGCGCCGTTGTTTTTTTGGCGGCCAGCGGATACCCGTCGGCGTCAGCGGAGAATTCCGATGGAATTGATCCTGATTATTGTTGTCGTGGTGCTGTTGTTCGGTGGCGGCGGGTATTGGGGTCGGCGACGCGGCCACTGGTGAAACTCACCGACGACGAAGGCGTGCTCATACGTCTGAGTTGATCGTTGCGCTATTCGGGATGGCTGACTCTCACGCAACACGCAGCCGAGCTGGCGAGCACCGGGACCGCGAGCAGTTCCATGCCGACGATCCTGAGCGCCAACAAAATGAAGGAGTGAAGGACTTCTCTAATGCTAATTTTAAGGTAGCAACAGGAGGACATTCAAAATGTCTAAAAAGCCGAAGATCGATCACGAGTACCACGCCAACAAGGACAAGATGGAGATAACGATTCGGGGGTATTCGCCGAGCAAGAAGTCTCGCGAGACCATCATAGAAAAACTAATGGCGCAGCTTGAAGGCAGCCCGGATCGTGTCATCGCCGACGCCAAAAAGAATTCTAAAAAAGAACCTGGCAAAAAGCAGTATGGTCTACCAAAGGCGTCTAGGCTGGCCGAGGTTGGTGACTAAAAGACGGGGAAGACAAAGGATTTTGTTGGCGTGAGTCATATTGACCAGCGAGTTCTGAACATTACGCGCATGGTGTTTTCATCACCGCCCGTCGAACAGGCTACGCTGGCGATTGCGATGTCATCGTCTGCTTCGGTTCAGCAAAGCTCGCCGACAAGCACCTCGCCTTGAACGTGCATTGCGTTGACGACCGGCAGTGAAAACGGGAGACCTTTCGGCCTCCCGTTCGCGTTAGCGATGGCAATGTCTCAACGCCGGGATCGTTCCGGTTAGCGGGCTGGAGCGAAGGGCGATGTATTAGCTCACTATTCCCACCGCCAAAGGTGCGCGTAAGCTGGCGGCTATCCAGGACGGCCGCATGCATTCTGAATGCAGATAGATCCGAAATCTGCACCGTGCCAAGCAAACATAGAAGTCGCGTTTAGAGGGCGACCGAAAGCACTCGCTCGAATCGCACTTCGTGCATTCGAAAGTGCGTATGTCGTAGCCGGGTGCAGCCGGTTCGATGCTGGACAACCTAATGGGCTTCCTCCACTTGGAACACGCCAACATTCCGATTTCTGCAATCCCTCGAATTAGGCGGGAGCGCAACACTCTCATCACCGGGTAGATGCCGTGACGGGCGGGTGATGGAATTAGTCTTCCACGCCCGCGCCCGACATGTTGATCAATACAGACCACCTCTCGGAAAAGTTCGGGTCCGGATGTGGTGGTCAATATTGCTCACATCGCCGAACTTTCTGATCAGCCTATGCGATGAATTTAATCCGCGTTTGGAACGTTAAACTACACACCATGTTGTCGCTGCGCACGAATGACCGTTGTGGTCGCCCAATCATCCCTTGGAGTGTCAGATGAGCAAACGCAAACCGGCGACGGCGTCAAAGCACGCCCACAGCACGAAAATAGCCGCCCAACAGGCCAATCAGGCTATTATTAGAGGCCCGAAAGATAGCCCCCTGCGCTCGGTTGCGGCAGGCTCGACTGAACCGCTCCCTGAGGGTCATAACGAGTCAAAACAAGAGGCCCCCCTTGTTGAAAAACCGGAGGCTCCCCGTGTTGAGAAACCGGCGACAACCTCGCAAGATGACTGCAAACAGACGATGACGGATAACGATTCAAAGAAGGGGCTTGTGTTTTCTTCACCCACGGCAAGCGTGCGGGCTTATCAAGCAAAGCTGCTGGAAATGGCACAAGCCAACATGCAATTGGCTTTTGAATTCGCGCAGAGGCTTGCGACGATTAGGTCGCCCGTTGAAATGCTCAGCGTCATTGCAGAATTCACAAGCAAGCGGATCGCCATGTTCCAGAAGTATTCGATAGAAATGGCTGAATTAGGTACCAAGCGGCGAAAAAGCGTCCGTGATGGAATCCAGGGAGTCGATGTCAGCAAGCAGTCCTAATTTCCGCCTGTTAACGATTTCGCGAGGTGAGCAATATTGAACACTACGTCGGGTGTTCGATATGACAGAAATAGCAATCACCGCCCCACCATGGGCAACCATCGGTGACAGAGAGTGTTGCGCTCCCGCCCAAACACAGGGATGCATCACATGGCAGATTACCGCGCTTACATCATCGGGACTGACGGCCAATTTTTCAAAGCGATCGCCATCGATTGTGATCGCGACGAAGAGGCTATAGAGCGGGCAAAAACGTTTGTGGATGGCCATGACGTTGAGCTTTGGGAACATGCCCGCAAGGTCGCGGCGTTCAAGCACAAGAGCGAAGAGTCTCGTCGTGCCATCACTTACGAAATTCGCGACGGGCGGATGATTCCGAGGGCCGCAGAGTAAGGCCACCTCCGTCCCACGCTCGGCGGCTTGCATCTAAAAGAACGGCCCCGGCGGTCTAGTAGACCGGGGCCGTTACCCGCGAGCGGTTGTAAGGGGCTTAGGGCAGATCGCAGGCAAAGGCAGAATAGCCTCTGCCAAAGAGTTCCATTCTAAAATCTCGGACAGCGATGGTGTCCTAATTACCCGCCGCGAACTAACGCCGCCTCAGGTGCCCCAAATTCGTTATTTTTTTGTGACTGAGCAAAACAGAACATCGCGCCTGTATTGCGACGCGCATCATCGGTTTATCACCGTCCTCTGTAACGGCATCCTAACCGGTGACTGAGAGCGTTGTGCTCCCGCCTCATCAAGGCGCGCTACCATGTCCTTCCGACCGTTATGTCCAGTCTGCAAAAGCGTAACGATACTGGCGCAGATCACGCCCAGCCACTTAGGTTTCCACACCAGATTGTCACCGAATGGGACGAACCCATGCAGTCCCTAAAAATACAAGGCTGGCTTCAAGGCGAATTGCGAGCGCCAATCTAAGGCTGCCGACACTGGCCCCGATCACGTCAGATGCTTAGTGGCTCCTTTAGAGTTTTTGCAGTGGTCCCTTTTGGATTCCTGGCGCATTATATTAGCCATGGCCGAGTCGTACGGAAACCGATTCACTTTGGTTGAGGTAACGACGGATAGCTCCGCGAGGAGCATTCCGAAAAGGCAACTTTGGGTCGCGGCAGCTAAACCAGATCAAGCGGTAACTCTGGTTCTTTGCGCTGTACCTGTAGGCTGGACCGCCACCGTCGCAGCCGAACATCTGACGCCCGAACAAGAGACAATTCTAAATCTCCAACCCGGCGAAGTCCGCGAACTGACAAAGTAAGGTCACCTCTTTATCTGACCACACGCAAAAGCCGCCAAGGTGGTGCCCCTCGACGGCTGGTGCCGTTGTGTTTGCGTAGAGGTACTGTGTCGAGCGGTGCTCGAACGCAGCCCGTGCTCGCTCTTATTTGGTCGCAGGCGACCTTCAATGAGGCCGGTGGGTGCGTTGCCAGTCTCGGGCCAACGATCCCGATCCTTGTGAGATGTGACTGGCGGCGATGCTCTTCAAGCCAGCACTGCTGTCCCATTCGATGAAATGGAAAAGGGCGAAGCCCGACGACAAATAGCGGTAGTGATTCCGGCGACGAACGGCTTTAAATTCCCTCCGGCACTCCCACATAGGCTCTATGACCCGACCAAAAAGCGGGAACCCGCAAAGACCAAGTCTGAGCTTTACGCGATGCTGGCCGAGGCCATCCGAAATACGCAGGCCGAGAATAAGCGCCAGCCACAGTCCAAGAAGGCGAAGAAGCCTAACTCATAAATGAGTTCGCCGCTCTAACCGTCTCGTTTCGTCAGCCTTTTAGGATGCTTAAGCATCCTGCGCTTGGCCTTCGCCTCCGCACGTTTCTTGATCGCGGCCCAATTTGGCCACACACGCAAAAGCCGCCAAGGTTTCCCTCGACGGCTGTCGCCGTTGCGTTGGATTTGCATGGAGGGTGTTGGAAGCCTGCCTTGCCGTGGGAGCCGCGCTCAAATGAGGCGTCCAATGTGTCGGGACAACGAGCCCCGATTTAGTACGATCTGTTAGCAGCGGCGAAGCTTATCAAGCCAGTGTTGTTGTCCTATCGACGTTGTTAAAAAGAAGCCACCCGGTTTAGCCGAATGGCCTTATCGTCTATCGGGCTAGCTGAAGCTTTAGCAGCGCCTCATGTAAGGCTTCGATCGCCCGTCGAAGATGCAGCGATGCCTCGCCGTCGTGCTGCTCCTCCTCGCGAACAATAACTAGAAGCGTCTCTTCTGCCGCTTTGAGCTTCTGGATATTCTCGCGTTCGGTTAGGACCGTTATCATTGCGAGGCTCGCTTGCAGTCGCCGCATGTCGGATGTTTGGAGTTGAACGGACCTGGTCGGAATGCGGCTCGAAGTCTCAAGAAGACCGCGAGCTTATGCCGGTCACTATTGCTCACTCCTAAATAAACTCCCGGAGCAGAGGACCTAAAGTGCGTTGAAGCGGTTGACTTAACGACCTCTCAACCCCTCAGGATCTTTTGCGCAATGCGCCCGGCGCAAAGGAACGACTGTGTTCACCGGGCAGCCGCGCTAAATACGAAAGTTATGACCAACGCTATGCTGCGAAGATCTCAATCCACCCAACGAAATCAACCTACCGGGTTCGTCCGCCCCCAAGCGGGTAAGGTTCAACACTTCGAAAGAAATTATGAACGTTATCTGGACCTGGCCCGCGCCGAAGCTCTAACGGGGGATCGGATCGCGGCGGAGAATTACTTCCAACACGCCGAACACTATTTTCGGGCAATGCGCGAGAATAGAAATTAAGGATGCGAGCCAGCAAAGTGTTGCGTCCGCCAAATGAAGTTTTGGAGTCTGAGGTCTGCGAGTTGATGCAGGCTGTGCCGCACGCCTTCGCTCGGGGAAGGTTCAAACCCTACAACGGCTGATTCGATGGAAAACGAAAAGAACCCCGACCGCTCAAACATCCATTTCATCGCGCCCCCTGAGCGCCCAAAGCGCCTTGTGAGCCGCACACGTTTGGTGATGGGCTTGCTATTGATCGCCGCTATTCCGATCTTCATCAGCCTGGCCAACAAGGCCGTGCATGAAAACGCGGAGGCAATCCAGCGGACTTTCGGTCGATAGGAGTGAGACCATGGCCGGTATTACATATTTCGTGGCGTTGCCGTTCGATGTTGCTGACGGCGACGTCGTTGTTGGTAAACCCATTGAATGTCCAAGCCCCGCAGCCGCGATAGAACGTGCTCAAGGTCTTTGGAAAGTGTTGGGCCACACAGGTGCGGTCGCGTTCAGTCGTACTGGTGATCCAGCTACCGGCGATTTCCGCGATGCGACTATGTTGCGAAAGTTCGGCGTTGTGCCCGATGATTTGAGCGCTTTGTGAGGATTGGCTCGGACTCAAAGCAACGGATCGGAATCTTTGTTAAGGGTTGCTCGATATCGTGCAGATCGTCGCGGATTCGTTTCGCGTACCGTGACCATAGGTACTGCATGCAATCTTTTGAGATTACTGATCCGATAGAGGCCCGACGCAGCCGCTTCGCTCAATTTAGGGGCCAGAAGGCAACCGTGATGTTAAATGGATTGCCGGTCACCGGGATGGTCCGTTCGGTCAGGGAGCATAAATCCGGCGATCCCATGCGCTGGACCGTCACAGTGGTCCCTAAGCAGGGAACCGCAAGCCCACCACTCAGGTGCAGTTCAGGCAAGCAGCGTTCTGCTTGATACGGACACCAGCGCTAGCGAGCTAACGAGCTAACGAGACAGCTCTTGTTCAGCTGCCGCGCACACCTGTGGCGGGAGCGGAAACTCGCGATAGCCACGGAGACTGGAGGCGCCACGTGGCCGATCTCGATCTACCTGATCGCGGGCGCCTTGATCACCTTCATCGCCGCGATGGCGGCGCCTGAAACGACCGGCAAAGCATTGGGCTGACAAACTGTGAATAGGCGTCCGAGATTGACCCCTTCACTGCCCGAAACAACAATAGCTTAGCTCGCCGATCGGCGTTCGGGACCCCACGCCGATTAACAAATGGTACGCGGCAAATAACGCCGCTGAGGCTGGGTGCCAAAGCGCGTCAAGTGAAGCCACCCCCGGCCGTCCGCGCATCTGGGTGTCTCGCCTATCTCACCAAGCCGTTCTCGGGCCAAGTCCCTGTTGGAGCCGCTCAAGAGAGCTTTGGCTGATGCTGCCGAAATCGTTGCTGCGTCGCAATAATTCCTTAATTCGGGGGAACCAATGTAGCGGCGCTGGGGGCCGGAGCATGGGGACATCACCATGACTGGCAGCGAAAGTTGGACGGAGCGCAGAAATCAGGAAGCGCGCCATCGAGCGATGGAGCAAGAGACCACCGATCCGCTCGCGGCACGTTTGCTCCGCGATATCGTTCTAGACTTGGAAGCCGAGTGGAGGGGCCGCCGCAAAAGAGCGCATCGCTCATCGACGCTACTTTGCCAACGCCTCACTGTAATCATGACGAGGTGGCTCCGGCCGATCCAAATCGCCTGCAATCCCTATCGGCCCGAGCTTCACTACATGCGAGGACCCGGCCCAAAGTGGTACGCGAAACATCAAGGCCGCATCGACCAAGCAAACTTTAGCGAATGATTACCGATGCCTCAGACTTGGTGTTCGTAGCTATAGGCTGCGGGTACCCGACACATGAACGGGGCGCTGACTTGGTCACACTGAAACGGATCGTTTCTCTAACGACGAATTCCGGCGCACAGCCTCCGAGCGTGGCGTGCGAAGCTGATCGCGAAGCAAAAGGCTGTTTATGAGGCGGTTCATCCGGAGACGAAGAACGGCGCCAGTGGCTGCGGGCGCAGTAAGGTTGGCCAAGCTGTCGCCCGGTTCACCGCCGACACGGCCGCCAAGTCTGGAACGCCAGGACGATCGATCCGACGCGACGCGACCCGCCCAAGGCGCTAGGCCTAAATCGCGTCGCTGGAACGTCGCTGGACCAAGGGCGCTACGGCGCGGGCCGCAGGATGCGTTCCAGATTTAACCTTTGTGATGGCTATTCAGCTTAACGAACGACTTTAGTTGTGCCGCCGTTTTTTGGCGCCCAAAAGTTCGCTAGTCGCGAACACAGACCCCCACCCGTTTCCGCGATGAGAGGCCGCCGCATTGCCCAATGCGGCGGCTTCGACAAAAAGTGGCACGGGTCCAGCGATGAGGAAAGAAGACCTAAAAGAAATGGCCAGCCGGTGCAGGCTTATGGCCGGCACAGCGGACGAATTCACAAAGAGGCGACTGCTCGATCTAGCGTCGAAATACGAAGCACGGCTTGAAAGCCGGTCACCACCTGCCAAAAGCGCTTACCACGATCGCCACCGCGGCGAAAGCAATTCAGACTAAGCAGCGGGCGACATGGCCGCAGTGAACGATACCTCCTTCGAAGATGAGTTCGAGCGCGGAGCGTCGTGGCGGAAGCCGCACAATCGCGGCGCGCTTCTCCGCATCAGCACCGGCCCGTCTATCCGGGCTCGCTCGGCACTGTTCACCCCGAACCGGGTCCTATTTGGGGACCAAATTATGTTTCCCGGCCTAGATGGAGCGTGCGACCAATTGAAGGATCGACTTTTTGGTTTTTAGCCAACGCCGCTTGCCACCTAGATCAAGAACGGGGGGTAAGGATGGCTATTAGGACGGCGCCCACGAAGCTCGGGG
>Ga0210398_10004037_pt1 | contig 13892 bp, 11 predicted proteins | sample IncBWC4OmetaG_FD_161047 | JGI IMG/M metagenome (GOLD analysis project Ga0210398, IMG submission 161047) | Forest soil microbial communities from Barre Woods Harvard Forest LTER site, Petersham, Massachusetts, United States - Inc-BW-C-4-O | ecosystem: Environmental > Terrestrial > Soil >...
ATGGCGGGCGAGCCATAGCGGCCTATACGAAGATGCGGGTGGCGACCTACTCGCTCGCTTCCATCACAAACCAATATTCGACCATTCAATCGGTCGACATGACGGCGATCCTCGGCGCGACTTCGGTGGTGATGGCGCCGTATACCAGCGGAACCCCCGCCGTCAAAATCTCGCAAGTGAAGATCAACAGTAGTGGCGTCTCGACCATCGAGTGGAGCGCCGCCCAAGGCACCACCGCGCGTGCGCATAATTCGTCGATATCGCCGCCGTCGGCGATGGTCGTCAACAGCTCTTATCTGATCCTGGCCGAAGTGAGCTACACTTACGTGCCGGTGTTTGGCTTTTTCGGCACCAGCACCGGCATCACTTTTTCGGACAGTTTGTACGTTACGCCGCGCAGCGTGTCGTGCATCGTTTATGTCCCGCAAAGCGGCACGTGCTGATCTGATATAGTCGTCGGCTTTTAGTCGCGCTGCTCAGCCGAGTGAGGCGTGCCGCGCGCTTGCCAACGATCATCTCAGAGGTTCGAAATCGCACACCGGCGCCGCCGCGACGCTAACGGTGAGCACAGGTCCGCAGAGCTGCCTTGGGAGGTGCTCGCAATAGGCGGGTCGGCTTTGCAGCGAAGCCAAACGTCGAATTAAGGCACTGCCAGGGGCGGATCAGTTGGTGATGTGCGCGGTATTCACGGCCTGCTGGAACATCGAAAGCAGCGCGGAATTGATGTCTGCCGGCGTGTCCGCCGTGTAGTAGAAATTCGGCGAGGCGCAGGCTTGCAGCGCCGCTGGGATGCCGGGGATGTTGCTGTTGGCGTAGCCGTCCTCGTTATTGAAGATCGTGCTGGGATCCGCGATTGGCTGGTAGGGAACGTAGAGGATCGCGATGGTGATGCCGCGATTCTTGATGTTGGTGCAATAATCGGTTGTCGTGACGCTGTTCGGCGGGATGACCGCCGATGAATTCTGATACGGGACCGCCGTGGTCGAAGACCAGTTTTGCGAGCCCCAACCCCCTGCCCATTGCGTTTGATAATCTTCGGAGCCGTCGGTGATGATGAAAACGTACGGCAGTGCGTTGTTCGAGCCTGCCCCCGTTCCGACGCTGGTGATCGCGCTGTTCATGCTGGAGAGCGCGTTCTCGAAATGGGTGCCGCCTGAGCCGAGGTTCGAATTGGCGCCGGTATCGAGCAGGCTGGCAAGGTTGGCGGCGGCATTGGTGATCGTGCTGCCGGTCAGATTGGTGGTGAGCGGAACGTAGGCGTTTGACGCAGAACACGGCGTGACCGAGGTGCAGCCGTACAGATACTGAATGAACGGGAAGAGTCCCACCTGATATTGATTGGTCACCTGTTCTGAGGCGGCCGCGGTGGACAGCAGCGTCGTCACCGCGTAACCGACCGCATCGGCGCGCAGCTGAATGCACGATGTCGTTCCCGACGTGGGACAGGAGGTGACCGGCGTACCGTTCCAATTGACGCTGTTGCCGTTGGTGACGTTGTTGGTGCCGGAGCCGAAAGACGTCGGCGTGGTCCCAAGCCGGGAGATGAGGAACCCCTGGCAGTACCCTCCGGGCGATGGGTTCGATGGCTGGCCCACGGCGGGGATTGGACCCTGATGGACCGGATTTCCGGTTTGCCCGCAGGCGCCCTGCGCGGAAAAATGACAGGCAAACTGGCAGCCCTGCGGGTAGCCAGGGCTCCCCAGCAGATTGTCGGGATTGACGGCCATCAGGCGCGCTTGTTCGGCCTGAGTCGAAGGAAAGCTCATCGAGCCCGAGACGTCGAGCATCAGGTAGAAGTTGATGTAGGTCGGCATCGTGTAGCTTGCCGTCGACGAGCCGCTGATGTTGGTGTTGCTGAAACCCATGACCCCCATGAAATAAGTCGGGACCTTGGCCGTGAACGACACCGTGGCGGTCATCCTCGTGCCGCTCAAGGACACCGTCGCCGACGGCGTAAGATTGGTGTAGCCGACGTTTGCCGGGGACGCGTTCAGGTTCGCATTGAAGAAATTGGTGGCAAATGTCGAACCGCCCGAGACGGTGCCGCCGCTGGACATTGCCTTCGCGGTGGTAACGACCGAAGAATTGACCGAAACGGTGGCGAGCGCCGCGGCATCCGCCGCAGCCTGCAGCTTGGTCTTGACCAGGCTTGCCGTCGTATAATCGATGACGCAACCGACAGCGGCGATGAGCGGCAATGCACTTAATGCAGTGATGACCGCGACGTTGCCGCGCTTATTCGAGCGGAATTGGGCGATCAAAGGCAGCGCGGATAGAGCGCGCTGGGCGAGCCGCTTCATCGTCGTCGTGAACATTGTTGCGCACCTGTTCCAACAGGTACTTTCTAAGATGCATTTGCTAGGAAATCGTTACTGGATTCGATGACATGGAGTTAAATCATCTAGTCTTTTCAATGTTTTATCTTGAAGCACCGGGCCAAGAACTCGCCGCCATGGCGCAGGCCCTCGCCATCGATGCCGTGGCCGATGCCGGGCGACAAATGCCACTCCGCCGGCACTTCGAGGGCGGCCAGCCCCTGGGCCGCCTGGAACAGCGCCTGCGGCGGGATCAGGTCGTCGCGGTCGCCGTGCACCAAGAGCACCGGCGGCCGCGATTTGATCTCGGCGGCAAAAGCCTCGGCATCGACCTCCGGCGGCAGCACCAGGAGGCCGGAATAACCGACGATCGCCGCCGGCGCCGTGGCGCGGCGCAAGCCGACATGCAGCGCCATCATGGTGCCTTGGCTGAAGCCGACCAGGGCCAGCGCGGAAGGCGGCAGCTTGTGGCGCTTAAGCTCGGCGTCGAGAAAGCGCTCGAGCACCGGCGCCGCCTTGGTGACGCCGACCCAGCGTTCGTTCGGATCGCGAAACGTCAGCGGAAACCATTGCCGGCCGACCGGCGCCTGCCCGCATGGCTCCGGCGCGTGCGGCGAGACGAAAGCCGCGTGCGGCAAATGTTGCTGCCAGGCGCGGCCGATCTCGATGAGATCGTTGCCGTCGGCGCCATAGCCGTGCAGGAACACGACGAGCTGTTGTGCGGCTCCCGATTTCGGCTCAAGCCGCGGACCGTCGAGCTCAGCGGCCATGCTTCTTTCCTTTCTTCTTTGCTTTCGGCTTGGCGGATTTTTTCGGCAGGACCGGCGCGCCTTCGCGGCCTTTGACGGCGCGATAATAAGTCCATAGCACGCGCGCCGCCACGGCGCGCCACGGCCGCCAGGTTTCCGCAAGCGGCATCATCTCTTTTGCCGTCGGCCGCGCCTTGAGGCCGAAGGCCAGCCGGGCTGCTTCCTGCAGCGCCAGGTCGCCCGCCGGCCAGGCATCGGCGTGGCCGAGGCTGGCAAGAAGATAAATGTCGGCGGTCCACGGCCCGATGCCGTGAACGGCGGTGAGCGCCGCGTGCGCGGCTTCGGCGTCGATGTCGCCGAGCGTCGCCAGCGCAAGCTCGCCGCGGACGACGGCACGGGCGATTTCCTTCAAGGCGCGGATTTTCGGCGCCGACAGGCCGATCCGCGCCAACCGCTCTTTGCGCGCGCGGATGATCGCCGCCGGTTCGACCGGATCGAATGCGGCAGCGAGCCGGCCCCAGATCGCGCCGGCGCTGGCGGTAGACAGTTGCTGCGAGACCACCGTGGAGGCAAGGCCGGCAAAACCGTCGGTCCGCCGCCGCAGCGGCGGCCGCCCGGCTTTTGCGATCAGCGCGGCAAAGCGCGGATCGGCGGCGACCAAGGCGTCGATGCCGCGATCGAGGTCGACGTCGGTATGGATGCGATGGTCGGTCATCAGGTCAGGGATCAGGGATCAATAATCAGCCATCAGAATCGGCAGCGGCGAATCTTGATCCCAGGATACCTGATTTCTGATGCCTGCTCGCGCTGCCTTGTTCTTGCCGGTCGGCCGCCATCTTGCAATGGTTCAAAGGGTAATTCACGCCTAAATCGGCCCGCGCCGTTGACCCGGTAGCGCAGTTCGGCGGAGCATGGCGACGTGAACAGCCAGAACACCTACACCCACGTCTTCCGCTTCGCGCCGAGCTCGAACGGCTATCTGCACCTCGGCCATGCCTATTCGGCCTTGCTCAATTACGACATGGCGCGCGAAACCGGCGGCCGGTTGTTGCTGCGCATCGAGGACATCGACTTGTCGCTCTCGCGGCCGGAATTCGAAACGGCGATCTACGAAGATCTGGAGTGGCTCGGCATTTCCTGGCAGCAGCCGGTGCGGCGGCAGAGCGAGCATTTTGCCGATTACGAATCGGCCCTCCTCAAGCTCAACGCGCTGGCGCTGCTCTATCCGAGTTTCGAGAGCCGCAGCGAAATCGCAGGCCTGGTCGTCGAGCGCGACCGCTACGGCCGCTGGCCGCGCGATCCCGACGGCGTGCCGCTTTATCCGGGCCGCGCCCGCAAGCTGCCGGCGGCCGAGCGCAAGCGCCGGGTCGATGCCGGCGAGCCTTATGCGTTGCGGCTCGCCATCGATGCGGCGGTGGCGCAGGCCGGCGTGCTGACCTGGACCGAGACGGGTTCTGGGCCGCACGGCCAGACCGGCACCGTTACCGCGGCGCCGATGATGTGGGGTGACGCCATCGTCGCGCGCAAGGAAATCCCGACCAGCTATCACCTTGCCGCCACGCTGGACGACGCCTTTCAAGGCGTCAGCGACGTGGTGCGCGGCCAGGATTTGTTCTGGTCGACCAGCATTCATCGCCTGCTGCAGGCGCTGCTCGGCCTGCCGGAGCCGGTCTACCACCATCACCGGCTCATTCTCGATGCCGATGGCCGCAAGCTGTCGAAGTCGACCTTGGCCAAGAGCCTGCGTGACTTGCGTGCCGAAGGCGCCACCGCGCAGGACATTCGGCGCATGGTCGGGCTCGGCCGCTAGCGCATGATCTTGGATAAGCCCGCCGGCGCTTGTTTTGTTTGGTCCGCCGCCGTGTCATTCTGAGCCGAGCATGATCCGGAAAAAGCTTGTCCTCGGACTTGATCCGAGGATGGAAACCGGTTTTCCGAAAAGATCATGCTCCACCAAAATTCTTGGCGGGGCGGCCATGGTGCGATCAAAATCGGCGCGAAAGAGACTTAAGAAAAAGTCCGCTGCCAGGCGCTCGCGACGCCGGGCGCCGCGACGTGGTCCCGCGACTCGGACGACCGAGGCGGCGCTCGCTGCTTTCGCCCATGACATCCGCACCTCGCTTACCGGCATCCTGGCGCTCGGCGAATTGCTGGCGAGCTCCAACCTCGGCGAGCGCGAGCGGCGCTGGGCCGCGGGCATCAAGATCGGCGCCGAGCATCTGGCCGCGCTGACCACCTTGGCGATCGACGCCGCCAAAGCCGATGCCGGCGCGCTGACGCTGCAGCAACAGGCATTCCGGCCACGGCGCCTGATCGAAGCGCTGTCGGACACGCTGTCGGCGCGGGCGGAGACCAAAGGCCTCACCGTCGACGTGACGGTCGCCGCCGACTTGCCCGAAATGCTCGTCGGCGATCCTGCGCGGCTGCGCGCGGCGATCGAAAATCTGATCGACAACGCCGTAAAATTCACCGAGCGCGGCAGCGTGCGGCTTGACGTGCGTGCGTCGCAAGCCGGGCGCGGAAAAATAAAGCTCCTCTGCACCGTCACCGACAGTGGCATCGGGCTGACGCGCGCCGAGATCAAGCGGCTGTTCCGCCCATTCACCCAAGCCAATGCGGACATCGCGCGGCGCTATGGCGGCGCCGGCCTCGGGCTTGCGGTGGTCAAATCGCTCGCCAGGCTGATGGGCGGCGACCTCACCGTCACCAGCACGCCCGGCCGCGGCTCGACGTTTCGTCTCGCGATCGTGCTGCCGGTCGCGCCCGCCGACCCGTCAGGCAGTCCGCACGCGCAGCCGACAAAGACGCCGGCGCGCCGCTTCGCGGTTCTCTGCGCCGAGGACAACCCCTACGGCCGCGTCATCCTCAACACCATCCTGACCGAGCTCGGCCATCGCGCCGACTTCGTCGGGAGCGGCGAGGAAGCCGTCGGAGCAGTCCAGCGCGGCTACGACGTGGTGCTGATGGACGTGACGCTGCCGGGCATCGACGGCCTGGAAGCAACCCGCCGCATTCGCGCGCTTTCAAGCGATGCGGCCTGCACGCCGATCATCGGCATTTCCGGGCGCAGCAACAACGGCGACGAAGAGGCCGCACGCGCGGCGGGGATGGATTCTTATTTGCGTAAGCCGGTCAGCCCGAGCGCGCTGAGTGAGGCGATCGCGGCGGTGTTGCCGGCAGCTACTTAGCCGTTTCCGTCGCACCTTCCACGATCCGCACCAGATCGCTCATGATGCGATTGAGCTCGAAGTCCTTCGGCGTATAGACTTCGGCGACGCCGGCGCTTTTGAGCAAGCTTGCGTCCTGCGGCGGGATGATGCCGCCGACCACGACCGGCACGTCGTCGAGGCCGGCTTCCTTCATGCGCGCGACGACGTCTTGCACCAGCGGCATATGCGAGCCGGACAGGATCGATAGCCCGACGACGTGCACGCGTTTTTCCGCGGCCGCCGCCACGATGGCTTCTGCCGTGAGGCGGATGCCGTCATAGACCACCTCCATGCCGGCGTCGCGGGCGCGCGCGGCGATCTGCTCGGCGCCGTTGGAATGGCCGTCGAGGCCCGGTTTGCCGACTAGAAATTTCAGCCGCCGGCCGAGTTTTTTTGACACGCGGTCGACTTCGGCGCGGATGTCATCGAGGCCTTCGGCGTCGTTGCGCATGGCGGTGCCGACGCCGGTCGGCGCGCGGTATTCGCCGAACGCCGCGCGCAGCGCGAATCCCCATTCGCCGGTGGTGACGCCGGCTTTGGCGCAGGCGATCGACGGCGGCATGATGTTGCCGCCGGTTTTCGCCGCCTTGCGCAAGCCTTCGAGCGCCGCGGCGACCGCCTTGGCATCGCGCGCGTCGCGCCAGGCGGCGAGCCGCTCGATCTGCCCGGCCTCTGCTTCCGGCGACACGGTGACGACGGCTTCGGCGGCGTCCGAAAGCGGCGACGCCTCGGTCTCGACGAAACGGTTGACGCCGACCACGATCTGCTCGCCGCGCTCGATGGCCTCGACCCGGCGCGAATTGGATTCGACGAGTTGCTGCTTGAGATAGCCCTGCTCGACAGCGGCGACGGTGCCACCCATCTTTTCGATCTGGGCCAATTCCTCTTTCGCCGCCTGCTCCAGCTCCGCGACCTTGGCGGCGATGGCCGGCGAGCCTTCGAACACGTCGTCATATTCCAGAAGGTCGGTCTCATAGGCGAGGATCTGCTGCATGCGCAGCGACCATTGCTGATCCCACGGCCGCGGCAGGCCGAGCGCCTCGTTCCAGGCCGGCAGCTGCACGGCGCGGGCGCGCGCGCCTTTCGACAAGGTAACGGCGAGCATCTCGATCAGAATGCGGGCGACGTTATTTTCGGGCTGCTGCTCGGTCAGCCCCAGCGAATTGACCTGCACGCCGTAGCGGAACAGCCGCTGCTTGGCATCGGTGACGCCATAGCGCTCGCGGGTGATCTCGTCCCACAATTCGGTAAACGCGCGCAGCTTGCAGACTTCGGTGACGAAGCGCAGGCCGGCATTGACGAAGAACGAGATGCGCCCGACCACTTCGCCGAATTCTTCCGGCGCGCATTGGCCCGACGCCTTGACCGCATCGAGCACGCCGATGGCGGTGGCGAGCGCGAAGGCCAATTCCTGCACCGGCGTCGCGCCGGCCTCCTGCAGGTGATAGGAGCACACGTTCATCGGATTCCATTTCGGCATGTCCTTGGTCGTGAACAAAATCACGTCCTTGGTCAGCCGCATCGACGGTGCCGGGGGAAACACGTAAGTGCCGCGGGAGAGATATTCCTTGATGATGTCGTTCTGGGTGGTGCCTTGCAGGGTTTTCCGCGGCACGCCCTGCTCGTCGGCGAGCGCCACATAGAGCGCCAACAGCCAGGCGGCGGTGGCGTTGATGGTCATCGACGTGTTCATCTCGCCAAGCGGGATGCCGTCGAACAGCATGCGCATGTCGCCGATATGGGAGACCGGCACGCCGACCTTGCCGACTTCTCCTTTGGCGAGCGGATGATCGCTGTCGTAGCCGGTCTGGGTCGGCAGATCGAAGGCGACCGACAGGCCGGTCTGCCCCTTGCTCAAATTCTTGCGGTACAGTGCGTTCGACGCCGCGGCAGTCGAATGCCCCGCATAGGTGCGGAAAATCCAAGGTTTGTCGCGTAAAGGTTTGTCGCGCATCGGCCTTGCAGGTGGTCCGGCGAGGCCACTGTGGCGCGGATTTTGCTGCAACGCAACATTAACGATGATCGCGCTTCACACCCAATTTTAACCGTCGCGATTCGCGCAGCTTTAACCGCTGCCGCGCCACAGTCGCGGCCATGCAGGCGCAACAGACAATGCCCGACGTGGAGGCCGCGTGGCGGTTCCTCCTGGTCAATTGGATTTTCGTCGGCGCCATGGGGGTCGTGCTGGCGCTGAGCCTTGCGTTCAGCAACTTCTCGCTCGAGCTGACCGGCCTCGCCGTTGCGGTCGGCTATGTCGGGCTCTACGCCGGCTTTGCCCATGCCAATGCGGTCTCGCCGAAGCGGCGCGATCCGCAGGTGATGTTCGTGCTCGGCGGCACGGCGCAGATCGTGCTGATCACCGCGGTCATGACGCCGCTGACCTACGTGGCGGCGTCCGCCAACCTGCCGATGCAGGATTCAAGCCTCCTCGCCATCGATCGCGCGCTCGGCTTCGATTGGGCCGCCTATGTGCGCTACGTCGACGATCACCCGGCGCTCGCGGCCTGGGTGAACTACGGCTACACCATGATCCGCTGGCCGATCTTCGCCATTCCGGTCGTGCTGGCGGCGACGCACCGCTATCGGCGCATCGAGGAATTCACTTTCGCCTTCGGCCTTGCCTTGATCGCGACCACGATCATTTCCGGCCTGGTGCCGGCGATCGGCGTGTTTCAGCAGATCGGCCTCGATCCGATCAGCATCAAAAATCTCAATCTGCAGCCCTATCTCGACCAGCTGCGCGATCTGCCGCCGACCCGCGACGGCGCCTTGCGTCATCTCGATCTGTTGGGGCTCGGCGGCATCGTGACGTTTCCGAGCTTCCACGCCGCCTCCGCCGTGCTTTACGCCTGGGCGCTGTGGCCGGTGCGCTGGATGCGGCCGATCGTGGTCTTGGCCTTCACCGCCATGCTGGCGGCGACGCCGATCAACGGCGGCCATTATTTCATCGACATCATCGCCGGCACCGCAATCGCGGTGCTGGCGATCGTTGCGGCGCGCCGCGCCGGGCGGATCATCGCCAAGTGGCAAGTCCGCAGCGCTGACGGCGAACTGGTCCCTGCCGCAGTTCCGGCCGAATAAACTTACATCGCGCCGGCCAGGGCGGTCCGCGCTTGGGTGCTGGCGCGATGCGCGATCAAAACCATGACGATCACGACCGCGGCGAGGCCGACTTGGGTCTTCACGTAAGGGTAGATCAGGATCAGCGCGCCGGCTGCAGCGAGTGCAACAATCTCGATGCGGCTCAAAAATTCGCGCGCTAAAGCGAGCCGCAGCAAGAACGCCACCGCGACGGCGAGCACGACCAAATCGTACATGAAGAGATAAGGCGTCGCGAGCAGCGCGCCGGCGGCGAGCGCCGCGGCCTTGAGCTCGAAGGCGGAGCGGCTCTGCCACAGCCAGGCAAGCCCGACGGCGAGCGACAGCGACAGCAAGCCTTGAACAAGCCAAGCCAGCGTTTCGCCGCCGCCATGGGCGCGCACCAAGGCGAATGCGCTTTGCAGCCGGTACCAATCCAGCGCCCCTTGGTCGATCAGCACGCGGTTGGAAATCGGCGCCCAATGCACGAAGGCCGCCCAGCTGGCGCTGCCGAAGGCGAGCCACGACAGCGCCGCGAGCAGGAGCGCCACCAATGTCGCAACCGCAATGGTCAGCCAGCGCCGGTCGGCGATCAGCACGATCGGAAACAGCAATCCGAATTGCGGTTTGTAGGTAAGGAGCCCGAGACAGATGCCGGCCAGCGCCGGATGCCGCTCCAAGAGACCGAGCGTGCCGCCGATCAGCGCGGCGGTGAGAAAACCGTTTTGCCCGGCCGTGACGTTCCAGATCGCGGCGGGAAACCCGAGCGCGAATAGAACGCCGGTGCGAAGCCCGAGAATGCCGGCGATCGCCGCGGAATAGGCAGCGAGCGTTGTCAAAAGCCAAACCACCGCGGCGACCAGATAGGGCAGCGTCGCCAGCACAGCTGCAAAGAAAAACGCCGGCGGCGGATAATGCCAGCCGTAATAGCCGTCGAAATCGTAGCCGACGGCGCGTACTTCGGCGGCGCGGTGCAAGGTCCAGTCGTAGGCGGCCGGAGCCTGGCCGTCGCGCGCGAGCCGGCCGGCCGCCCAGACGTTGACGAAATCATTGGCAATCGGCCGGCCCTGCGGGTCGGTCAAAAAATGGCCTTGCAGATAGCTGCCGCCGAGAACGATCAGATAGCCGAGCGCCAACGTCAGTCCGATCAGCTTGATCGTCCGCTGTGGCGAGAGCTGCGGCGCGGCGCTCGGCGCGATTTTTTCGTTCTCCGGCTTGTCGTTTCTTCAGACTCGTTTGACCAGCTTGATGATGACCAGCAGGATCACCGCGCCGATGAAGGCGTCGATGACGGCGGCGACAAAGCCGCTGCCGAGCGCAATCCCGAGATACGGCAGCAGCCATCCGGCGATGACCGCACCGACAATGCCGACCACGATGTCGCCAATCAGCCCGAAGCCGCCGCCCTTGACGACCATGCCCGCAAGCCAGCCGGCAATCGCGCCGACGATGATCCAGATGATGAAACTCTCAACCATGGTGTTTTCCCCGTTTCCCTGACCCGGCTAGGGCCGGACCTTTATGTGCATGACGCAACCTGTGCAGTCTGTGCTGCGTCACTATGACCATAGGACGTCCCGGGAAACCTGTCAGCGCCCGCCGCGCCACAGGTTGTGGTTATGCCCATCAGGTAATTGTTGCACTGCAACATGAAGTGCGGCAGACTGGCTGCGATCACCGTCGCGGCGTCTGCGCCGCAAAAACGGTTGAGACGGAGCCCCTCATGGCCGTCGCGCAGAAAAAACCGTCCGCCGCGCCGCTCAAGGACCTCTACGACATCGGCGAAGTCCCGCCGCTCGGCCATGTGCCGGCCACCATGCACGCCTGGGCGATCCGCAAGGAGCGCCACGGTCCGCCCGAGAAGGCGATGCAGAGCGAGGTGGTGCCGACCTGGCCGATCGCCGAGGACGAAGTGCTGGTCTATGTCATGGCCGGCGGCGTCAACTACAACGGCGTGTGGGCGGGCTTGGGCATTCCGGTGTCGCCGCTCGACGGCCACAAGCATCCGTTCCATATCGCCGGCTCCGACGCATCCGGCATCGTCTGGGCGGTCGGCTCAAAGGTGCGGCGCTGGACTGTCGGCGATGAAGTCATCATTCACTGCAATCAGGACGACGGCGACGATGAGGAGTGTAACGGCGGCGATCCATTGTTGTCGCCGTCGCAACGCATCTGGGGCTACGAGACGCCGGACGGCTCGTTCGCGCAATTCTGCCGCGTGCAGTCGCGCCAGCTGATGCGCAAGCCGCCGCATCTGAGCTGGGAAGAATCCGCCTGCTACACGCTCACGCTCGCGACCGCCTATCGCATGCTGTTCGGCCACGCGCCGCACATTCTCAAGCCCGGCGACAATGTTCTGGTCTGGGGCGCGTCCGGCGGCCTCGGCGTGTTCGGCGTGCAACTCGTCGCCGCGTCCGGCGCCAATGCCATCGGCATCGTGTCCGATCAGTCGAAGGTCCAATATGTGATGGACCTTGGCGCCAAGGGCGTCATCAACCGCAACGATTTCAAATGCTGGGGCGCGATGCCGAAGGTCGGCGCGCCCGAATACGACACCTGGGTGAAAGAGGCGCGGCGCTTCGGCAAGGCGATCTGGGACATCACCGGCAAGCGCGACGTCGACATCGTGTTCGAGCATCCCGGCGAAGCCACGTTCCCGGTGTCTTGTCTCGTCGTCAAGCGCGGCGGCATGGTGGTGTTTTGCGCCGGCACCTCGGGCTACAACATTACCTTCGACGCGCGCTACGTCTGGATGCGGCAGAAGCGCATCCAGGGCTCGCACTTCGCGCACTTGAAGCAGGCCAGCGCCGCCAACCAGTTCGTCATGGACCGCCGCATCGATCCCTGCATGAGCGACGTGTTTCCCTGGGAGAAAATCCCCTACGCCCACGAGCTGATGCGCACCAATCGCCACAAGCCCGGCAACATGGCGGTGCTGGTCAACGCCCCGCGCCCGGGCTTGCGGAATTTCGAGGATGTGCTGGAGGCGGCGGGGGCGTAAGCCTTTGTGGGGTGGGTATTGCGGACGCAATGCCCGCACGCCATCAAAAAATCCGTCTGGCTTCCCGCTCGACACTGTCTCGAATGTGGCGCGACAGCCCTTCACGCGTCGAATAGCCGACTTCGACGTTTAGTCCCACGGCATCGACAATCGTTTCGTAGGCCTTCATGAAATCGAGAAAACCGAACGTTTCGTCCGCCTGCGGGTCGACAAAAACGTCGACGTCGGAATCGCTCGCCGCTTCGCCGCGTGCATGTGAGCCGAACAGGTACAGTGCTGCCACGCCTGTCGCGCGTAACGCCGGCTCGGCCTTCTTCAGTCGGTCAATGATGTCGAGCGATCGCATGGCGTCAAAATAACCCAATTTTGCTCGGCTTTCCAGTAAGTTTCCGGTCGAAAACAAACTGGCGTTACCATCGCGTATCCGCTAAAACTCGTTAAATCGGGAACGGGGCCAGCATGCAATCGACTCAACCGCGGGCCGAGGCTACCAGCGCGCGCAAGCGTTTCCGCGTGATCCTGGTCAAACCGTCGCATTATGACGACGACGGCTATGTGATCCGCTGGTTCCGCTCGCCGATGCCGGCGAACTCGCTGGCCACGGTGTACGGCCTGGTCGACGATTGCGCGCAGCGCCAGGTGCTCGGGCCCGATATCGACATCGACATCGTCGCCATCGACGAGACCAATACGCGGGTGCGCGTCGAGCGCATCATCGCGCAGATGCGCGCCAACGGTAATTTTGGCTTCGTCGGCCTGGTCGGCGTGCAGTCGAACCAGTATCCGCGCTCGCTGCACATCGCCAAGCCGCTGCGCGCCGCCGGCATCGCTGTGATCATCGGCGGCTTTCACGTCTCGGGCATGCTGGCGATGTTCCCGGACGTCATGGCGGATCTGCAGGAAGCCCTCGACATGGGCATCACCTTGTTCGCCGGCGAAGCCGAAGGCCGCATGGACGAGGTGATGCGCGATGCCGCGGCCGGAGCGCTCAAGCCGCTCTACAATTACATCAACGATCTGCCGGCGCTCGAAGAGTCGGTGACGCCGTTTTTGCCGGGCAATTCGGTGCGCAAGACGATCGGCAACGTGACGACGTTCGACGCCGGCCGCGGCTGTCCGTTCCAATGCTCGTTCTGCACCATCATCAACGTGCAGGGCCGCAAGTCGCGCCGCCGCAGCCCCGACGACGTCGAGCGCATCCTGCGCAAGAATTTCGAGCACGGCATCGACCGGTTTTTCATCACCGACGACAATTTCGCCCGCAACAAGGACTGGGAGCCGATCTTCGACCGCATCATCAAGCTGCGCGAGGAAGACGGCATGGACGTGCGCTTCCTGATCCAGGTCGACACGCTCTGCCACAAGATCCCGAATTTCGTCGCCAAGGCCAAGCGCGCCGGCGTCACCCGCATCTTCATCGGGCTCGAGAACATCAATCCCGACAATCTGCTCGCCGCCAAGAAGCGGCAGAACAAGATCACCGAATACCGCAACATGCTGTTGGCCTGGAAAGCGGTCGGCATCTGGACCTATGCGGGCT
>Ga0210398_10004038_pt1 | contig 13887 bp, 10 predicted proteins | sample IncBWC4OmetaG_FD_161047 | JGI IMG/M metagenome (GOLD analysis project Ga0210398, IMG submission 161047) | Forest soil microbial communities from Barre Woods Harvard Forest LTER site, Petersham, Massachusetts, United States - Inc-BW-C-4-O | ecosystem: Environmental > Terrestrial > Soil >...
GGCGACAAGAAACAGGAGGCGGCCTACGCGGCGGCACTGGAGAAATGGCGCGCGTTGGGCGCCACGCTCGTCAACTTCGATCTCGAGCCGCTCTACGAAACCGCGCGGCTGCTCTATGAAGGTCCATGGGTCGCGGAACGTTATCTCGTGATCCGCAACATGCTGGCGTCATCGCCCGACGCCATCCATCCCGTCACCCGCGAGATCACGATTGCCGGCAGCCGGCTCTCGGCTGCGGACACCTTTGCCGCGCTCTACCGGCTGCAGTCGTTGCGGCGCACGGCCGAGCATGCCTTCGCCGATATCGACGCGCTGGTGCTGCCGACCGCGCCGACCGCCTATTCGACCGCGCAAGTGCTGGCCAACCCGATCGAACTCAACTCACGGCTTGGGACCTACACCAACTTCGTCAACCTGCTCGATCTCTGCGGTCTCGCGCTGCCGTCCGCGATCCGGCCCGATGAAATTCCCTTTGGCATCACGCTGCTCGCGCCGGCCGGCCAGGATGCGCTGCTCGCGAGCATCGGCCGTGTCTACCAGGCGCAAACGAAGCTAACCCTGGGCGCCAAGGGCGTGACGATGCCGCCATTGGCCGATCTCGATCTCGCTCTGACGGGCGACGAAATCCCGATCGCCGTGGTCGGCGCGCACCTTTCCGGCATGGCGCTCAACAGCGAATTGAAGGCGCATGGCGGCCGCCTGCTGGAAGCGACCTCGACCGCGCCCGACTATCGCCTCTATGCGCTTCCGACCACGCCACCGAAGCCCGGAATGCTGCGCGTCGAGGCGGGCGGCGGCACATCGATCGAGATTGAACTCTGGGCGCTGCCGGCGACGGCCTTCGCCAAATTCGTTGCCGCAATCCCGCCGCCACTGTCGATCGGCACGGTGCGACTGAAAGACGGCCGCGGCATCAAGGGCTTTATCGTGGAAGCCGCCGACATCGGTAGCGCAAAGGACATTTCAGCTTTTGGCGGCTGGCGCGCTTTCGTGACCAAAGCGACTGCTACAGTTTAGGTCGTCACACCGACACCGCATAAAGCGCGTATTCGCCGTGCACCCGCTCGATATGCGCGCGCATCGCGTTGGCGGCGCCGTTGCGGTCACCGCGCATGATGGCCACCACCACGCGATCATGCTCGGCATGCGATTGCGCGAGCCGCCCGAGATTGCGGAACTGGGCGCGTCGGAACGGTTGCACGCGCTTGCGCGTCGCCAGCGTGATTTCGGCGATATGGGCGTTTTGCGAGCCGGTGTAGATCGAGCTGTGGAAACGCTCGTTGACTTCGTGGAAACGATCGGGATCGCCGGCATGGCTCAGCACCCGCAATTCCTCGTGGATGGCTTCCAGCCGGTAGCGCTCGGCTGGCATCATCCGCTCCGCGGCCAGCCCCGCGCACAGAGCTTCCAGTTCCGCCATCGCCTCGAACATTCCGCTCAGGCGCTCGATCGAGGGCTGCGCCACCACCGCGCCGCGATGGGCGCGCGCCTCGACGAGGCCTGAGGCCGCGAGCTGCCGCAAGGCCTCGCGCACCGGCGTGCGCGACACGCTGAAGCGCCGCGCGATGTCGGTCTCATCCAGTGCGGACCCCGGCGCCAGCGCACCGCTCACGATCTCGTCGGCCAGTTGCAGGCGCAGTTCTTCGGCGCGGGTTAGCTTGTCGGCGCGCGGGCCGCGACGAACGATCGCCTTGGCCTCCCGAACGGCGCGAAGCGATGCCAGCTCTGGGAGGTCGTCAAGGCTCATGCTTTTTGATCCCGCGGCTCGTCGATCACGCTGACATGCGCGGCCACGATTCTCCACCCCTCGGTAAACCGCACCCATGTCTGCATCTGCCGTCCGACCTTGCCGGGCGCGGAATCGCGATAAAACAGCGTCGATGCCACCGCCGCGTCGCGACCGTAGGTCGTGATCACCGTGCGGTCGGTCCGGCGCATCAGGCCGACAGCCGGGCGCGCCGCGCGAAACGCCATGATCTCGTGATAGCCGTAGAGATTTTCTCCCCCGCCATAACGCAGCGTGAGCGGGTCGTCGCGGAACAACTCATCGAGCACCGCAACGTCGTTGGTCACCAGCGCCTGCTCGTATCGCGCAAATTGCGCGGTCACCTCGGCAAGGACATCAGGAAGATCGATCTGCATTTTCAAATTCCCACTCAAATTGCTCTTGGCCGTGGCGCGGACACGACCCCTTCGCGCTCCAGCGCAGCCGCCACACGAAGCGCAATATCCTCGCGCCAGGGCGCGGCGATGATCTGCACGCCGATCGGCATCGGCTCCAGTGGCACCGGAACGGCCACCACCGGCAAACCGATAAAGGAGATCGGCTGGGTGTGGACGCCGATATTGGCGCGCACCGGGAGTTCGACGCCGTCGAGCAGGAAATTCACCTGCCCCAATTTCGGGGCGACGCAAGGCGTCGCCGGCGCCAGGATGACGTCGACCGATTTGAACAGCTCGATGACCTGCGCACGGTACCAGCGGCGGAATTTTTGCGCGCGGTCGACCATCGGCGCCGGAATCATTGCGCCCGCGATCAGACGATCGCGCACCGCGGGATCGAAATCGTCCGGCCGCGTACGCAACCGATCGAGATGAAGCGAAGCGCCCTCGCAAGTCGAGATGACGTAAGCGGCGGCGCGGGCGCGCGCTGCTTCCGGAATTTCGACCGTGCGGCTGACGCCAAGCGCCTTGGCGACGCGCCCGACCGCCTCGATGGCCTCCGGGAAGACGTTCTTCTGGAAATAGCCGCCGGCAACAGCAATTCGCAGGTCGCCGATTCCCTGGGCGAGCGACGGCAATGCCGGCTGGATCGGCCGTGTCGTGCAGGCCGCATCGCCGGCATCCGGTCCCTGCATCGCGTCATAAGCGAGCGCGAGGTCGCCGACCGAGCGCGCGAGCGGGCCGACGTGATCGAATGAGAAGACGAACGGAAACGAACGCGCACGGGAGAGCCGGCCGTAGGTCGGCTTCAGTCCAAAGATTCCACAGAACGACGACGGCACCCGGATCGAGCCGTTGGTGTCCGAGCCGAGCGCCAGCGGCACCAGCGCGCCGCCGACGGCGCTGCCCGAGCCGCCCGAGGAACCGCCGGTCATCCGCGTCGGATCGTGCGGGTTGCGCGACGGGCCATCGTGAATGTTTTCACCGGTGAAGTCGTAGGCGTATTCGCCCATGTTGAGCGCGCCGACCAGCACGGCGCCGGCGGCCTCCAGCCGCTCGACGAGTGTGGCATCGCGCGGTGCTGCGGGAAGATCGCGGTTGATCTTCGATCCGGCGCGGGTTGGCAGACCCTTGACGTCGAACAGGTTCTTCACCGCAAAGGGCACGCCGGCAAGCGATCCCGGATTTTTCCCGGCCGCGATTGCGGCATCGACGGCGCGCGCTTTTTCGCGCGCCCGTTCCGCGGTGACGTCCGTAAAGGAGTTCAGAACCGAATCGTGCCTGGCGATCCGCGCTAGTGCTGCTTCGATGGCGCTGAGCGCCGAGAATTTCCTGTCCCTAACGGCCTGCGCAATATCGAGCGCAGACATTCCGTCTCCAGCCCCGGTCATGGCGTCACGCTGTGAAGACACTGGCGGGCTCGGCTTCGTCAGAGAAAGCAAATTCGTCGACCAGTCGCGCCAGCCGCATGGAGACTTCGAGATTGGCCCGCACGGCGGGTTTCCAGGCTTCCTTGACCGGAAGCCTCAGGAGTTTGGAGGCAGCGTCGATATAATCGTCCAGCGTATCTTCAGCCATTATCGTCGAATTCCATCAACTGACGGGTAATGGTGGGTGGGGGATCGCCGTCAGCAACTCCCTTGTATAGGCATTTTGTGGATCACCCAAGACCTGGTCGGAGGTCCCCTGCTCGACGATTCGCCCGGTCCGCATCACAATGACGCGGTCACACAATAGCCGCACCACGTTCAAATCGTGCGAGACGAACAAATAACTCATGCCAAGCGACTGCTTGAGATCATGGAGCAGATTCAAGACCACCGCCTGCACCGAAACGTCGAGGGCCGCGGTCGGCTCGTCGAGGATGACGAGTTTCGGATTGAGCGCCATCGCGCGCGCAATGCCGACGCGGGCCTTCTGCCCACCCGACAATTGATGTGGAAAGCGATCGAGCAGATTGACCGGTAGACCGACCAACGTCGCCAGTTCCTCGCAGCGGGCCCGCAGCGCATCGCGTCCACTGACGTTGCCCAGCCGCAAAATCGGATCGGCGATTGCCCGCACAGCCGTAAAGCGCGGGTTGAGGCTGTCGGTCGGGTCCTGAAACACCATCTGGATGCTCTTGCGCTGCGGCAATCGCGCAAAGGCATTCGGCAGGATGCCGCCGATCTCCTCGCCGTCGAACATGATGCGGCCAGACGTTTGATCCAACAGCCGCATCACCATCATCGAAGTGGTGGATTTGCCGCAACCGGATTCGCCGACGAGGCCGACGCTTTCGCCATGGCCGACCGTAAAGCTGATACCGTCGACCGCGCGGAAAATCTCAGGCTCGACCGGCGGCTTGCGCGCGAACAATTTGGCGAGCAGCGCCGGCGCGCCCTGGCGCGGATATTCCTTCACCAGCTTTTCGACCACGAGAAGTGGTTTCGGATTGGCGTCACCCCCGGGCTTGACCCGGGGGTCCATCGTCTTTGAAACAGAATCTGACGAAGCAGGATGGGTGGGTTGAGAATCTTCCTCCGGCAACAGATCGCGCAAGGAGACGCCGATCCGCGGCGTCGCGCGCATCAATTTGCGCGTATAGGGATGTTCGGGCTTGGCAAAAATATTGGCCGAGAGCGCGGTTTCGACCACGCGCCCTTTTTCCATCACCACGACACGATCGCAATAGGCCGCCGCGAGTCCCAGATCATGCGTGATCAGGATGGTCGACATGTTTCGCTGTTTGGTGAGTTCGACGACGAGGTCCATCACCGCCTTCTGGGTCGTGACGTCGAGACCGGTGGTGGGCTCGTCGGCGATCAGCAGGCGCGGACCGCAGGCCAGCGCCAGCGCGATCACCACCCGCTGACACATGCCCCCCGAGAGTTCGAATGGATAAGCATGATAGCGCTCGCGGGGGCGGGCGATCTTGACCTGCTCGAGCGCTGCAATTGCCCGATCCGTCACCTGCGAGCGGTCGACCTGGACGTGCTGCAAGAGCACATCCTCGATCTGATGGCCGATCTTGCGGATCGGGTTGAGCGCTAACCGCGGGCTTTGGAAGATCATCGACATTTCGCGGCCGCGCATGTCGCGCATCTGATCTTCGGTCGCCGCCCGGACATCGACGCCGGAGAATTGAACCGAGCCTTCAGCGATCTTGCCCGCGCGATCGAGAATCCGCATCACCGCGTAAGACGTCACCGATTTACCGGAGCCTGACTCGCCGACGATACCGAGCGTCTCGCCCTTGGCCACCGCGATGTTGACGTGCTGCACGGCCTTGACGATGCCGCGCCGGGTGGCGAACTCCACCGTGAGATCGGTGACATCGAGCAGCGGCAGCGCGGTCATCGGTTCAAGTCCTCCGCTGCGGATCGACCAGATCACGTAGACCATCGCCGAGCAGGTTGAAGCAGAACACCGCAATCATCAGCGCCCCGCCGGGAAAGAAAGCCACCCACCATTCGCCGGAAATGATGTTAGTCGCACCTTCCGCGACCATGATTCCCCACTCGGGCGTCGGCGGCTTGACGCCGAGCCCGATGAACGACAGGCCGGCGGCATTGAGGATGGCGTAACCCATCGTCAGCGACACCTGCACCATCATGATCGGCATGATGTTGGGCAGGATATGCGTCAGCAGAATCCGCATATCGCTGTTGCCGGAAAGCCGCGCGGCCTGCACGAAGCCGGCATCGCGCCGCACATTGGCTTCGGCGCGCGCAACGCGGACGTAAAGCGGAAAATTGATAATTGCCGTCGCGATTATGATATTGGTGACGGTATTGCCCAGCGCCGCGACGATGCCCATCGCCAGCACAAACAGCGGAAACGCCATGATGGTATCGGAGATGCGCCCGATGATGCGGTCGGTCCATCCGCCGAAAAAACCGGCGGCGATACCGGCGAGCCCGCCGATCGCGAGCACCAAGGCAACCGAGGCAATCGCGATCACGAAATCCAGACGGGTGGCGACCACGACCCGACTGAAAATATCACGCCCGACCAGATCGGTGCCGAACCAATGCTGCCACGACGGCGACTGCAATGTCGCCGAGGTGTCGCTCGCAAGCGGATCGTAGGGAACGACATAGGGACCGACCAAAGCGCACAGCGCGATCAGAATGAACAGACCGAACGACAACCCGGTGACGGGATTGTCCGCCACCACGTAGATGGCATGACGGAGAAGTGAGTTGGTCGGCGGCTTCGCTGGAAGGTTTGCGGCCGGCGCGCTCGTCAGGCTGGCTTCGGTCATGCATCAACCCTCACGCGTGGATCGATCACGCCATAGAGCATGTCGATGATCAGGTTGAGCGCGACGTAAAGCACCGCCATGGTCAGCACGAAGCCCTGCACCGGCGCGAAGTCCGACTGCAACAGCGCCTCGACCGCGTAGGAGCCGATGCCGGGCCAGGCGAAGACCTTCTCCACCAGCACATTGGCGCCAAGCAGAAACGAAAACACCATGCCGAGCGTGGTCACGACCGGCAGCATCGCATTACGAAATGCGTAGGTCAGGATCACCGTACGGCGATTGAGGCCGCTGGCGCGGGCGGTCCGGATGAATTCGGACGCCAGTACCGCCAGCATCGAGGCACGGGTCATGCGGGTGATCGGCGCCAGCGAAAAGACCGCCAGCGTCACCGCGGGCAGGATCAATTGACTGAACGCGGCGCGAAACGTTTCGAAGTTGCCCGTGATCAGGCTGTCGATCAGGAAGAAGCCGGTGATGTCGGGCGGGCTTGTCGCAAAGGCATCAAGCCGGCCGAGGGGCGCGGGTGACCAACCCAGTCGGAAGTAGAACACGTAAACCAACAGAAGCCCGGTAAAGAACACAGGCAGCGAGACGCCTGCGGTGGCAATCACCCGGCATAGATGATCGATCAGAGAACCTTGCTTGACCGCGGCAAAGATGCCGAGCGGGACTGCGATGGCGATCGCTAGAAACAAGCCCGACAGCGTCAGCTCGGCGGACGCCGGCAGCCGGCTTGAGATTTCAGCGGCGACGGGACGCCCCGTTGACAGCGAGTTGCCGAAATTGCCGTGGGCGAGATCGTTGACATAGCGCAGGAACTGATCCGGCAGCGACCGGTCGAGCCCGAGGCTTTTGCGGATTTCGGCGATCGATTCCGGCGTCGCCGCGGGGCCTGCGAAATACACCGCGGGATCACCGGGCAGGACCCGCGTCAGCAGAAACGTCACGACGATCACGCCGATCAGGGTCGGGATGACGGTTGCGAGCCGTTTGAGGATCACCATGTTCGACCTCCCGGCGGCGGCGCCGCGTTTTCCCGGCCTAGTGGAGTGGATTTGGCATTCGCTCCCCACCCGGCCGCGCATTCCTAAGCGAATGTCAAATCCAAAACTCCACTAGAAACTGTATTTGCTAGTGGTCCTTTGATTCTAACATTCGCAACAGTGTCTGCTGCGAAGGGATGCAAATGTTAGAATCGGACCACTAGCCCTTTACGATCGAGCGGTAATCGAGCTGACGGTGGAACCAGTAGGTGTAACCGGAGATGTTCTTCTGCGTCGCGACGTTGAGGAACGGCTGAAACAGCGGAATGCGAGGGGCTTCGTCGTAGGCCTTGGCGATGAAGCCTTCGACGTCCTTGGCATATTTATCCTTGTCGCCAACGGCCGCGGCGGCGCGCGCGCCGTCGATCAGCACGTCCATGTCCGGATTCACGTAACTCGACGTGTTGAAGATCGCGTTCTGGCCGGAATAGGCCCAGAAGAAGAAGTATTCGGGATAGTCGAGCCAGCCGGAGAAGAAGTTGATCATCAGCGGCATGGTTTTCTTGGCCATCTCGCTGCGCCAGTTGGCGCCCGGCACCTTGTTGATCGAGGTCTTGATGCCGATCTGGCCAAGGCTCTCCTGCACCAATACCGAGATCGGCTCGCAAATGTCGCCGGCGCCGAGGTCGTAGGAAATCGTCGTCTCGATGTCTGAGACGCCGCTTTCGGCCATCAACGCCTTGGCCTTCGCCATGTCGTTGACGTAACCGGTCTTCGCCGGCCAGGCGATATCGGCGACCTTGTTGGAGGGACCGCCAAACAACGGATTGGCGAGACCGAACATCGCCGCATCCATGATCTTCTGGTACGGCAGCGCATAGGCCACCGCCTGACGAACCCTGGGATTATCGAACGGCGGATTCTTCACATTCAGATCGACCGAGTACATGCCATTGCCGATCGGATGGGAAAGGATGACGAGCTTGCCGTCCTTCTTCATCTCGAACGTATCCTTGCTCGATAGATCGAACGAGATGTCGGCGTCGCCGCGTTCCATCAAAGCGCGGCGGTTGCCCTGTGAGGGAACGGTGCGCCAGATCACCTTCTTGAGCTGAGGCAGCTTGCCGCCGACCCAGTCGTCGTTGCGCTCGTAGACGACCTCAACGCCGGGCTTCCAGCTCGTCACCTTGTAGGCGCCGCTGCCGGCGGTGTTGCTCTTGGTATAGTCCATCGCCCACGGGTCTTTTTCCGTGGCCTTCTTCTTCAGGAGTTCGGAATTGTAGACGCTCGGCACGATCACCGCGAGATCAGGCAGCGTGAGGCGGTCCTTTTTGGCGAAATCGACGCGAACGGTGCTGTCGTCGACAAGAACAAACTGCTCCTTGTCGGACAGTGAACCGGCTTTCATCTGCACCGTCGGAAATCCCCCGACCGTGACCGACCGGTCGAGCGACCATTTGACATCCTTCGCCGTGACCGGCGTGCCGTCGTGGAATTTGGCGTTCTTCTTCAATTTGAACGTCACCGACATGTCGCCGACATTCATGTCCTCAGCCAATTCCAGCTTGAACTTGTCGCGGTCGTAGGATTGCGAGCCGTCCGGCAACGTCTTGGTTTCATGACTGATGAGCCGGTCGTAGCAATTCCACGACGTCTCGTAGCCCGGCCGGTTAGTACCGACCCCATGAATGTCGAGATTGTTGGGGCCGCCTTCGGTCACCACCAGCAATGTTTCCGATCGCGCGTCAGCTTTCGCCGGCGACCAGATCGCCGGCGCCTGCACCGCAGCACCGACGGCGATGCCGGAAACTGATTTAAGAAAATCACGGCGCTTCATCGGCTGCTCCAGCACAAAAGGGATCGGTTCTGGAGCCAGCTTCGCAAGGTTCGTGCCAAGGCTTAACGATTGGTTAACCAATCGTTAAATCCCTGATTTGGCTTGCCGATCGTGAACCGGCGGCGACTGCGGCGGCGGCGCGGCCGCAAAAATCCATTGCATACAGAGAAATAAACTTGCTGAATAAATGGGCAGGGACGTCCGGCCCATTATGATCTCCGAGGGCTGGCCATCGCACCCCCCGCAACCAGCGGGGATTGCGCGGATTTGCGCTTTAAAAATCAGGCGTGAGAATGCGTTGAACCTTTTTTCCCGGTTATCGACCTTACTACGGGGGGGACAAACTGCCCGTGTACACCCGCGCCGGCCTTTCGCGGACCGTCATCATGTTCGCTGCATTGTTTCTGACGGCCGTCCTGACGAGCGCGCCAGCGCGCGAGTTTCGCGCCGCCGACACCCAGAGCGAAGATTATCCGACCGTCCAAGCACTGCGCTTCATGGGCCGTCTGATCGAGGAGAAAACCAACGGCAGGCTGCAGATCCGCGTGTTTCATTCGCGCCAGCTCGGCGAAGAAAAGGAAACCATCGAACAGACCCGCGCCGGCGCCATCGATCTCAACCGCACCAACGTGGCGCTGATCGGGACTTTCGTGCCGGCCATGAACGTTCTGGCGATGCCATTTCTGTTTCGGTCCATCGAACACTTGCAGAAAGTGTTGGATGGCCCGATCGGCGACGAAATCCTCGGCAGCTTCGAACCCTATGGTTTCGTTGGGCTCGCCTTCTACGATTCGGGCGCGAGGTCGATCTACAACAGCGTCAGGCCGATCCGCACGATCGCTGACATGAAAGGTTTGAGGCTTCGCGTGCAGCAATCCGAACTGATGTCCGACATGATCAGGGCACTCGGCGCCGAGCCGATTGAGCTGCCTTATGGGCAGGTGCGCACCGGCCTTGCCACCAAGCTGATCGATGGTGCGGAAAACAACTGGCCGTCCTTTGTCACCACCGATCATTATAAATATGCCGGCTTCTACACGCTGACCGAGCATACGATGAGCCCCGAGGTGCTGGTGATGTCGCACAAGGCCTGGAGGAGCCTGTCGGCTGAAGATCAGGCGATCTTTCGCGACGCCGCCCGGCAGTCGAGCCGCTTCATGCGCGAGCGGTGGAAAGACCTCGAGGAGCAATCGCGCCGGCAGGCGCAGGCTGCCGGCGTGACGATCGTGAGTGACTTCGACCGCAAGCCGTTCGAAGCGGCGATGGACGGCCTTTACGCCAAGGCCAGGCGCGATCCGGCCGCCGAGGCGCTGATCGAACGAATTCGCAAGGTCGACTGAATTGCATCAGGAAGCTCACCAGCACGCGACGTTGGAATCGCCCGCGACTTTCGCAGGGCGGGGCCATTCGCGGCTGGTCGCGCTGGTGCGCGCGGTGCCGATCCGCTGGCGCATTCTGTCGATCGCGGCGCTGAATTCGGCGGTCGTCGTGGTGCTGGTCGCGCTGATCTGGAACGGCGTCCAGGTTCTGGGGTCGGCCTGGGACGATGTGCGGCAGGCGCGAGAATCCGACAACATTCTGGCGCGGCTCGAAAGCGAAACCGGCCATCTGCAAAACCTGATCCATCGCTACATCAACCAGCCGAGCCCGGAAATGTTCGCCGAGATCTCGCATGTACGCGAGACGGTGCTGGGCACGCTGACGACGCGGGCCTCGACCGATCCGATGCTTTCCGGTTCGGTCGAGCGGCTCGAGCACGTCACCGAACGCTTCCTCAATGGCTTCAGCCAATTGAGCGCGGTGCAAGCGACGATCACGAAGACCTATGAGGATGAGGTCCTGACGCCGGCCCGTGACATGGCCGGGCTTTATTCGATCATCGAGGGCGCCACCGGTCACCGCGATGCGCTGATCTGGCCCTCGCTCGGCAAATCGCGCGAGGCCTTCACGGCCATGCTGGTGGCCGCCAATTCCTATTATCTTTCCCTCGCGACGGCTTCCGCCGAAGAAGCGAGCCGCAATACCGAGACCATCCAGCAGACCATCCCGGTGATGATTGACCTCGCCGACAACGATCTGCAACGGATGGCATTGCAACGGCTGAACGCGCGGAGCAAGGCGCTCGGCGACGGACTTGCGAAACTGTCGGCGCAATTGACCAACCGCACCGAACTTCTGCGCGACACGATCGACGCGAGCCAGGCCGAGGCTTCCGGCGTCGTCGACGAGTTGTCGGTCAAGATGCGCCAGCGCGAGCAGAGGGCGCAGGAAACCTTCGACCAGACACTCGCCGACATCTCCCGAAAAGTGCTCTCGATCGCCGTGATCTTCCTAGGCATCATCATCACCGCCGGGGTTTTGATCGCGCTGTCGATCCGCCTGCCGTTGCGGCAGATCATGACGGCGATGCACGCGATCACCTCGGGCGACTACAATCGTAAAGTTCAAGGCACCGGCGCCAACGACGAGGTCGGCGAGATGGCGCGCGCGGTGGAAGTGTTCCGCGAAAACGCCATTGCCAAGCGGAAGACCGAAGACGAATTGCGCGCCTCCAAGGAAAAGGCGGAGAACGCGCTGCACGAGCTCAATGCCGCGCAACAGAACCTGATTGACGCCGAACGCCTGGCCGCGCTTGGCGGCCTAGTCGCGGGTGTTGCCCATGAAGTGAACAATCCGATCGGCATCAGCCTGACGGTCGCCTCGAGCTTCGCGCGCCGCGCCGAGGCGTTCGAGGACGAATTGAAAGCCGGCAGCGGATTACGGCGCTCGCAGCTCGACGAATTCGTCAAGACCTCGCGCGATGCTGCCCAGCAACTGGTGGGCAATCTGCACCGCGCCGGCGAACTCATTCAGTCCTTCAAGCAGGTCGCCGTCGACCGCTCGCATGCCGAGCGCCGCACCTTCAATCTGAACGAGGCGACCGACCAGATCATCGCGAGCCTGCGGCCTGCGCTGAAGAAGGCGTCGATCGCGCTGTCGGTCGAGGTGCCCGAAAACCTCGTCATCGACGGCTATCCCGGCTCTTATGGCCAGATACTGACCAACCTGTTCCTTAACGCGGCGACCCATGCCTTTCCCGACGGGCGCTCGGGGACCATCACGATCTCGGCCAAGCCCCGTGGCAGCGACGATGTCGAGATCATCTTTGCCGATGACGGCGCCGGCATGACGCCGGACGTGCAGCGCCAGGCGTTCGACCCCTTCTTCACCACACGCCGCAACGAAGGCGGCACCGGACTTGGCCTGCATATCGTCTACAATCTCGTCACCCAGCAGCTGGGCGGGCGGATGATGCTGGATTCAAGGGTGGGACAAGGCACCACATTTCGCATTATCATGCCCAAGACCGCCAAAGGCGGTCAGCCAACCGGAAACCAGGATCGCGACAGGACCACTGCATGGCCGAACAGGACGATGTCCTCCACCTGATCGACGATTCCGGCGCCGATCCGGAAATCTCCGGCGCGCGCAAATGGAAGATCGCGGTCATCGACGACGATCAGGCGGTGCACGAAGGCACCCGCTTTGCGCTGAGCGATTACAGCCTCAACGGACAGGGCCTCGAGATCCTGTCGGCCTATTCGGGCAGCGAGGGGCGGACGCTGATGCGCGCTCATCCGGACATCGCCGCCGTGCTGCTCGACGTCATCATGGAAACCGACGCCGCAGGCCTCGATCTCGTCGAATATATCCGCAATGAGCTTCGCAACGAGACGGTCCGCATCATCCTGCGCACCGGACAGCCCGGACAGGCGCCCGAGCGCCGCGTGATCGTCCAGTACGACATCAACGACTACAAGGCGAAGACGGAACTCACCGCCGACAAGCTGTTCACCTCACTTACCGCGGCGCTACGCAGCTATCAGCAGCTCGAACGCATGGTTCAGACCCGGCGAGGGCTCGAAATCATCATCGACGCGGCCTCGACACTTTACGACTTCAAATCGATGCAGCGACTGGCCGAAGGCGTGCTGACGCAGATCGCCTCACTCCTCAATGTCGATTGCGCCGGCATCCTGGTGCTGCGCGATGGCGGCGACGCCAACGATGATTTTTCGGTGCTGGCGGGCTCCGGCTGCTATAGCCGTTTCATCGGCACCACAAGCGCCAAGTCGCTCGATGCTGATTTGCGCACGATGGTCGAAGCCGCCTTCAGGCGCCGCAAGCATGAATTCGTCGATCAGCGCACCGTGCTCTACGTCCGCACCGGCAGCGGGCGCGAGGTCGTGGTGCTGTTGCAAGCCGAGCGGCAGTTGTCGGAAACCGACCGCTCGCTGGTCGAGATCTTCGGCAGCCGGCTTTCGATCGCCTTCGACAACGTCATCCTCTACCAGCAGCTCCAGCAGGCCAATACCCAACTCGAGGACCGCGTTACCCAACGTACCCGCGCGCTGATGCAGGCCAATCGCCGGCTGTCGGCGCAATGGCTGCGGCTGCAACGCGCCAACGGCTTCAAGAACGAAATTCTCGGCACCGTCGCCCACGACCTGAAGAATCCGCTGAGCGTCATTCTCGGCCGAACCGAAATGCTGACCGAACTGATCGCTGCCGGCTCTTCCCGCGACAACGTCACGTCGCAGGTCGAGCATATCCGCGACGCCACCAAGCGTCTGACCTCGATGGTCGATCACCTGATCTCGGATGCGATGGCGGATGCA